>ENA-UOTX01000177-UOTX01000177.1-compost-metagenome-genome-assembly--contig:-NODE-177-length-71121-cov-10.676510_pt1 | contig 71121 bp, 30 predicted proteins | sample MGYA00238143_ERZ746982 | MGnify/ENA primary metagenome ERZ746982 (study PRJEB28758, sample SAMN06268862) | compost metagenome | isolation source: single cell | place: USA: California, Emeryville, Joint... | reverse complement strand
CCCTAAATCTTGTGCATAAAGGCATTTACAAATGCAGCGAAACTAATTTATCTGAAGAAGTGTCGTTCTCCTGACCGATCAGTACCAGGGTCACCTGTACGCTATCGTGAAAGCTATGTCAAATCTAGTGAGCCCAATCGAATAATGCATACAAGAGAACTTTTGCTGAGATTCGCGTTTGCGATGATTGGCTGTGGAGTATTTCTAATATCTCCGCTGATTCTATTCGCGTCGGGCTTCCTCGCGAGTATTGGCCTTGGAATATTCACACTATGCATGGGACTACTGTTTTACATTGGTGTGATTTTGGTCGGCATCATAGTCATCAGCTGCCTTCCTTGCGTTGGAATATCTCTGCTTCTCATCCAGTGTAGAGCATGGTGGCATGAGTGGCAACGATCTAGGGCTTTAACCTCATCTCCGCCAAAAGTTCAAAGAGAGGAAACCGAACCTGCATGGCTGCCTCCGAAAAACCAAGCCTCAGTTAGACATCGCAGAAATCTCTCGTCTTCTGCGAAACGTAAAGGTGTGACTTGGTTCGATCAAATAAATAGTAACTAACCTAACTTATTTTCGTGATTCGATAGTTGCTGGTTAATGAATGTAATGTATATATATATCTATATCATTTCCTGATAATAGGTTAATATCTTTTTTCAAATAACACTCATCTTTTTAAAACATTTCAAAGTTAAACTTTATAAATTCCACAAAACTGTCTACGGGAATCTTTTTCTCCATGCATTGGTCGTAGAGGTCAGAAATTAGCAAATCTTTTCTTTGATGAGTGGGAGGCAAGGTCATTTTGTAACTCAGCGCCTCAGCGTAAAAATATCTCCTCAGATCTTCACTTGTCGCTAGAGGTTCTGGCTGCTGAGATTGACAAAAGAATGGGGCCTCACTTATAGTAGTTCGTTGAGTGATCTCACTTTGATCAACTGACGACTCGATCACAGAGGAGATCATAGAAAGAGCCGCAGTGTTCAATTTGAGTTCATCCGCTTTCAAAGTTTTCATTTGTTTGGCATCCTTTTTTTGAATTTCGATGAGCATTTCTGATTGGTATTGTTTTTGTACGGATTTACCCTTGCTTTCTACATGAGAATATCTAACATTATTCAATTCCACTAAGTGGCTCTTTTCTACAAGGATCACAAACAGTCTCTGCAAATAGATTATAAGTCCAACTTCAGAACCTCGGGCTTTCGAAGAAATTGGTCCAAAAATCACATCAAATGCTTCCATTTTAATTTGAATGGATTGGCCTTCGTTATCCTCAGCGACTATTTCTCTGGCGATTTTAATGAGTCTCTTACATGAATCAACGAAACCAGAGCCCAAATTTTCTGGTCCGACAGATCTAAGTTGGTCGTTCACTTTTACAATAATTCTTCCGATTTTTTGGTTTAGGTCTTCAACTTTCGCAAGGTAAGTACGAATGATCACCTCTTCAGAATTTAAGGACGCTCTAATATCTCTTTCGACCTGGTAGGAGTGATCTGCGAGTTTTCGAGCACATTCCAGAGAGTGACGATTCGCCTCTTCAAGGGGAATAAATTCTTCGCAATCTATACAAAAAGCATCTCTGGTGCCTTTGTCTTCTACCTCAGAAGTCCTTGAGAGCTTTGGTTGAGCGAAAAACTGAGGGAATGGAGCTGATGAAAACTTTCTTCTCGTGTTAAGTTTGGAAGTCGTGAAAGGAACAGGTTTTGGACACACTCCCTCTTCTAACGACGATGCGTCAATTTCAAACGAAGTGGCTATCGTTAGTTTAGCATGAGGCTTAGAAGCATTTCTCTTGGTTTCATGATGAAGTTGACCAATCAAAGAGAGTCCAGGCTGAAGAATCAGCTGGCACTGTTGAGTTATTGGCGTCTCGTTCTGATTCTCGATGATACTTTCTCGTTGGTTGAAGAGAGACTGGCTATTGCGTGATTCTTTGTAGGTACTCCTAGTGGACATCGTATTTCGAGTAGATTGAGCATCGTCTAATTTTTGTGGACAGAACGTCACATTTTGGGCCTCTTTTGAATCATACTCACCAGAGCTTCCTAAACTGCTTTGCTTAGGAGAAGTTGATGAATTTTGATTTGAATTATGGTCTAGCGGTTTGCATTCAGTTGATCCATGTGCCTCTTCATTTTTCTTGAAAACTAGATTAGTGGCAGTCTGATTTTGGATTGGCTGGGAAAGTTGGACTCTCTGGGCATGAGCCTTAGAGATGGAATCTCTGAGACGATCTGACGGGTAATGTCTTGCTTCTCCTTGCTTTATAAAATGAGTATTTTCTGAACATTCAGAGCGAAGGATCAGGGTCTCTCTAAAAGGTTCAATTTTGGAGTTGGTGCCCATAATATTGCTAGAGGTGATTGTGCCAAACTCAGATCCTCTTCGTTCAGGCTCATTTACTAAACGATCTTTTATCGAATTATTCATAGCTCTCCTGCTTGTTAGTAAATTTTGTCTCTCAGTATTCAGAAGTCTTGCATTTCCATAGTTCTTGCTGAAAAAGCTTTCAACAAAACTTTTGGCTTTCTCATCCAAATGCAATTCGCTTGTTGTAAACCTTCTATGTTGAGCTTCTCTTTGAGGCTTATCCAAATTTTTCATCTTCTCAGTGGGACAATCACCGATAGCATTAGTTCTTTCTTTGTGTAGAGCACCATTTACTTTTTCAATAGTTTTAACATTTGATAAAGTTGGTCTTTTGAAATGGTTAACATTAGGCATTTCTGTAGGTTCTTGAGCATTAGATTGCAGAATCATTACTCTTTCCGTTAGAGCTCCTTGCTTATATTTTTCGAGGAGTTGTCGCTTGACCTTTTCGTTTGAAAGTGTGGGCTCGTATCGCATACCTTCGATTTTCTGAATTTTGCATTCTAGTCTTTTATTAGAATCCATTGTTTTGGGTTGGTGCTTTTGGGCTACTTTCTTCTCATGTTCTAATATGATTCTTCCTTCCTCGTGGTGGGCGTATGCATTCACACTACTTTCTTTCGAGATTGTATTCTGCTCCAAGAACTTTGTATGTTGCTTCCTTTGAGCTTCGAATTTTTCTCTAACATCCCCAAGATAGCTTTCATTTGTATGCGGAATTGCAGAAATATCTAGAAATTTGTAGAAAAATTCAATATCACTTTGGTTCAAGGAGGCTGATTCGGCACCTGGATTTTGATGAGATTTTTTTGATTTTTTGTGTTTTCCATCTGATTTTGCAATGAAGTTAGTATCGGAGTTAAATTGGCTTTTGGTATGATTTATCGCAGTTAATTGATTCTTTGAATTATGGGATTGCTTTTTTATTAACGAATCTGAGCTTCTCTCGTTTGATTCAAGAATTTTTTTGTAAGTGGACTTGGTCAAGGGATCAAAATTTGCAGTTTCTCTAAGCTCTTCTTTGGATTCGACTTTGTTTTGTTTTCGATGATCCGCTGAAAGGATGGTAAAATGATTGCTGATGATCTTGTTGGTAGGTTCTCTATTCAGTACTTGATTTGGATCAAAATATTGGTGTTCAAGCGTTTGGGAACGCTGATGTTCAAGCGAACTTGTCTCAAGAGATTGTTGAGTCTCTTCGATTAAACTTTGGGAGGAACTTGAGCTTTCTGAATATAAAATCCGATTGCTAACAGTCTGATTGACACTTGTAAGACGAGAGTCTGTTTGTAAGGAGCTTTGATACATCATCGAAGCAAGATAGATATGTTTTTTTCTATGCGATTTTATTATTATTCGTTATCTTTGAATATGCGTAAATATTAATCACATGCGCTAATTTTCAGTTTTTAAACGGTTTAATCAAATCTTACAGCCCCATTTTTCTCGTCCTTCTAGTTGAAAATGATTTTGAAGCTCTGGAGAGTCAGCATGGCTTGCCTTTCTGCTGCATTTAGTGGTAGTCACACAGCTGATATTTTTTGCTTTGAAACGAACGTATTTGCAATCAAGTTATTCCTGCTTGGCGACTTTCGAAAAAGATTGTCATTGAAGGATGGTTCTTATTGATATTTGCCTTCAAAGATTGCATCTACCTTGTGCGGCAATCCTTAATGATACTAAAATCTATATTTCGAAATGCAAGTAACTATGTTGAATCTTCGATATGAAGGATATTCAATCCATTGAGAGAGTTTGAAAAAGAGAATCTTAACAACTCTAATTTAACGTACTCTGAGAAATTGGCTGTGCTGCCCTTTTAAACTTATTCCATAAGCGGCAATGTAAAGTAGCTTACTACATAATATCTACTATCTAAATGAGAGCGAATATACCGATTTATCAAAAGATACATTAATCTAATGCTTTATAATTCCTTTCTAAGGCATCCAAAGTCAACTTCAGGGCTACTGTTCCTCCATAATTGTCGTGAATACTCTGAAAACCGACTGAAATTTGTTTGTGTAATCGAGAGCTCTATTAACCAGGTGGTAAATTATTCAAGTCTCAATAAATCGATTAATCAATCTTGAAAAAACGGATCTTCACGGCCTTCGAATATCTGAAGGTCATCAAAACACATAGCCCATCATGCTGAGAAATTTGCCACCGATCAGTTAAGCAGAGTCATCTTTCATGAGCAGATTCTCAAACAATGACATTAAGTTCGGTATTTCTAATATCGTAACATCAAGTACTTTTTTGGTGCCACAGATTAGAACATGGCATACCAAACTATGACATCCCGTACTATATCTCAGTGGCTTTCGGTCAAATTCAATTTGCTAGAGGCGTCGTTGCTTAGTGAATTTCTAATCTATTTTTCATTTCCTTTCATATTAGATATATATACATCTTTCACTCATGCTGTTCTTGGTTTTCATAACTGGAACAGAGAATAAAGATTTGTAGCACAAAATACGACAACTGAGAAGTTAATTTATGTTGACCACTGAATATTCTTTATCTTTAGTGAAGCCACGAAATATCCGAAGGAGTCCTTCTGACAGAGTGTCAGCATTTTTTCCAAATTTTATCTGGCATCGCTCATTATAAACGTTGCATGAAAGATATCTTCTCTGAAATAAATTTAATTAATCGTATTTTCTTTTTTTCTGCGATCTCTTCGATATCGGTTTTGAATATTCCAGAAAGTTTAATAACGAGATATTCTTTCGACGTTATTTACATACAAAGTCACCAACTTTCCATGCTACAAGGGGAAAGACGCTCATGACACTTACATCGACCGCCGCAAGAGGAATTTGAACAACAACTCTTTGAAATACTCACATTCTTCCTCACTCATAACCTTTCCTTCATAAAAAAAAAAACTCATTTTATCTTTGTTCCTCAAATAGAGTCACACAGTTTTGATTTAGTTAATTGAATTGATCAAGAGCTTACTGATTGAGAACGAGCCCTAAAAGAAAAATCTCCGAAATTTCGAAAACGTCGATTAAGGGAAACCCATAGCCCTACCTGACTATATAAGCAGTTGCGAAACTTTAAGATACATATAATTATACACCAAACAAATAACCAAGAACAGCCAACATATACACTTGAAAATGAGATCAGCAGTCGCTCTTTTATTGATTTGCTTACAATTAGCTTGCTTCACCGCTTACGGCCAGCTACCTGGTAAAAATCATAGAAATGATTTAATTCTAATTGACATTAGGCGGACCGCAAACTCAGGAAATCCAAATAACCCCTGAATTGAAAGAAAAGATAAATGCTGGACTGAAACAAGTGAACGATCTTGGAGGAAAGTTCAAAATCGAAAATCCAACACAAGTTATCGTTTTGAGCCACACTACCCAGGTAGTCGCTGGAACCCTCGATAACCTCCTCTTGGAAGTCAGAGGCCAGAAAGGCAGCAAATTGGTGAGCATGAAACTGTTCGACCAACCTTGGACCGGAATCGTTAATCAACTCGAAGAAGCTTGCGTTCATAAGAAAGCTTCTGGTCAATTTTTGCACGAAAAATGCAGCACAGGTGCTGAATGCCAAGCTTTATTGGACAAGAAAGGCTCATGCCAGGACCTTTCATACTAAATAAATGAGGGAGTCCATTTAGATTATTATAACTTTACTGTTCTTAGTCATCAGAAACTATTTGGCAAATTGATTTATCCAATGAGTGAAACGGCAATAGTCGCGGGTTTTCAGTGAGCGGCCAGAATTCATAACTAACATTTACATAAATTTATACGAAAATGGATAATAAATATACTTTCTTTGGTAAGATGAGAAATTAGTTGAGTTGGGGTTGAATTTGTTATCGAAGAGGATTAACCAAGGTCAAGCTATGAAGTTAGTAGTGAAAAATCAACATGATTAAGTTTACTAGACTCCTTTCCATGACCCGCTTTGATTTTCCGTTCAAAGATTTGCAGGGGTGATTAGATTTTCTATAATTTATCTGCAAGGAAATTCCAGATATAATAACTTTTTATTCTATATCGAAAAAACTTCTCCATGTAAACTTTCATGGTTGCTTTCAGAATTAATCGTAGTTCCGTATATGTTCAACAATCAAAGGATATAATTTCCAGCCTTAACTCTAAGCGGATCCACTTGCAATTCTAAATATTTGATGTCTTGTCTTTTATTGCATTTCATATTTTCGCGTCGAAATCGAAAAATCCTCACTGATATCATTAGTATTGGCAAAAGATCGAATAGAATAAAGAATTTCCTTCAGTAATTTTAATTGAGTGAAAAGTGGATCTTGGAAATTTTATTGCAAAGAAGATTAGCCTAAGCTCTACCAAACCATATCTTTCTTCTAAAAAATGTCAAAAGACAACGCCTTCAAGACCTTCCTCAATGAAAGGCTGAGAAATGTCTTGAGTGCCTTCCTCAAAGATTTCGATTTCGATATCAAGCGCGTACACATCCTATCAATTTTTTTGTCTTCTTAATCTTACTCCATAGACAGGAGACCTATTATTCGAAAACCTCGAGATAAGAGAAGATTTACTGCTACTTAACAATATCCCTGTGATCATTCAATCAGGAAAAATCGGAAGAATCAAAATTCAGGTAACTCTCAATGAAAGTTAAATGTCATCTGACCAAAACATTTGAAAAGTTTTCGCTGTTGAACCTAAAATCCAACCCGTGCAAAATCGAGATTGACAATATTGATATTCACTTGAGAATGCTTGTCGAGCAGCGCGGAATCCTCAGGTCCAAAACAGTCTCTCAGGACGTTGATCCGGCAACTAAGGCGAAACTTATTGAAACGATTGTGAGTACGATACAGATTGACATGGTGTTAATTTGTCGATTAGGAGAATTTCAAGAAGAGGAAACTAAGCAGTTGGGAAGAACGAGTGCAGAAATATTTCAAAAGTTCGATAAAATTTCCGTGAATCTTTGGTTTTAACCTTCCTTAGCGCTGTCTCCACCTGGATGGATTAGGCAGCGGATAGAAACGGTCATCAGTAACATAATCGTCAAAGTCAACAATTTTAATCTTTACTACGAAGTAACACTCTGAGCCAAGATTTATCTCCTTTAATATTCTCTCTAGAGTACCTCGGTCATGGGAATTCCGGCAGTCATGAAGGTTCACTTCAAGGAGCTCACAGTTTATCCAACAAACCGCCAAGGCAACGTGGATTATAACTCAGATTCCAAGCACACGAATCGATGCGTTCAAATATTCAAATTCTATGTCGCGATCAATATTGGCACGGATCCAGACCAAGTCGATTCCGCGATACATAAGCTAAGCAAAAAGAATAAAAAGAAACCTCCCAAAGTGAGCTGGTATAAAAAAAATTTGAAAATCTCTCCAGCCCGAGAAAAAAGAAACCTGGAAAGTGAAGTTTCTGAAGAGTACAAGCGAATCAAAGATGCAGACTCATACGTTGTTTTTCCTTTTGACGCGATCGTATACATCAGAACTGTTCTCAAAAAAAAGCATAAATCGCCAGAAGACCCTCAAATTTTCATAAGGATTCAAATAGCAGAGCCATTGATCTTCTTAGTCAATAGTCAAACAATGAGATATATCGCATCACTGAGCAATGCTCTGACCGTTATGGATGTCGCGCAGAATAACTTGCACATTAGGCCTTTGGATTTGCCGCGAGAGAACCCTAAAGGATGGTGGAAATACGCTATTCGCGCAGTAGTTGAAGATTTAGACCGAAAGAAGAGCCTCACGCAAGTTTCAATCCAAAAATGGAACAAGATGATGAAATATATTGCCCTCTACAAGAAGAAGCAGAGCATGGTGAGAGGATGATCTCCGTTTAGTGTTTGATTATCGAGATTTATTAGGTTGAAGTTCCTTGGCTGCCTGAACTGACGCAAAAGGAAGAAAAAGAAATCGAAGCGTTAGAAGAGAGTATTCCGCTGCGATCACTGTTGGCGTATCGTGAATGGGCATTAATCGAGATTAGGCTTGAGGCAAAGAGATACTACGCAACGAGGTAAAAAGTTTAATTAAATGATGTTCTTGACGTCGTCAATTGATCTTGGTAGCAAAAAAGTGAGGAAAAAAGGCATAATATCACTAAGAGACAAATCGACAGAAGAGTCAGATGATGAAGACATGGTGTTTATTTCAGATCAGCTTAAAGAAAAAATTCGCAATATGCCGACAACCAATGTGCTTCTTACGAAAAGCGAGCGTGTGGACCTCTATGAAATTTTGGCCAAAGATGGCGTAAAGCATTTCCTAAACATCAACACCTAAAACTTTTGTTGTTAAGTCAAAGGTGCTAGCGTCATACCTGAAAGGCGAAAACAGCGGCCCTGAGGAAGCTATCAATCAGATATCGTTCCGTGTTGATGGGATTTATTTGCTCATGGCTGAACCGAAAGGAAAAGACGATGAAAATAATAAACAATTCTCGTTCTATGATGAGCGCAGATACCTCATTGACGATTTTAGACCAGACCAAGAAACAGAACGATATTTTCAAAAACTTGAAGATGAGAAGGACGCTGAATGGGAAGAATCAAACAAGACCACCGATAAATGGAAAGGGAACGGCGTCCTTGATGAAGGTGATCAGGACAATTCTCCTTCTTTTCATTCGTTCGGCGACGTAAACAGCAATACAAGCGATAACCTGAGCATTGGCATGGAAGATATTCCCGTACCTGATGGTAAGTTCATTTATGGCGGGAATGATAGCTTCGATGAGCACCTTGGAGATATTAAAGACACTTCGAAGGGCAAATTTGGTCCGGAAGAAAAAAGCGAGACCTCCGCTGAAAGTGGCCCTATTAAGGACGTTGCTGCTGAGAAACGCAAACTTGCGAACTGGTGGGATCAGAGACTGCTGCTCTTGATCGAAATTTTGGGTGTGCAAGGTGGATTTGTGAGCTATCGGAACGGAAAGGTGATGACGATAGAAGATCATCCATTCAGAATAAAAAGCATGATGATATCCACCGCGATGACTCTCTATGATGCTACGCAAGAAAGACGCTTCCATGTCGAAGCTGACGGGATTGACAAGCCGTCCAAGGATAAAATGAGCCCAGAATACACCCCATACGATAGGATTAGCTTCCTTAATTATAAAGACCTGCTTATGGATCTGCTCAGCTATGATTTTTATGACCTAGGGCAAGAAATAAACCCTCTCATAAGCTTTCTGGAGGAAAACAGCTGCGGTAATTTGGCAGCATTTCTATTAACCTACCTCAGGTAAAAAATCTCCTCCCAGACCGTTTAAGTAAAGTATTATAAAATGAAGAAATAAACCCTCATACGCGGAATATGATTATTTCCACCAGCTAAAAGAATACGTACCGTTCTACGATATTAGAAGACCCGATACTTTTCTCAGGGTTGATCGTGAATTAGTCAAGCAGTTCTTATCATTATACCGTAAGAATGATGTTCTTGCTTCTTTTTCAACTCAATTCTTTGCATTTTAGTCGAGAATAGGAGGATGAGATCGAAAGCTAGCGAGCCGCATGCTATCACTAAAACGTTTAATTATATTAAGCAGCATATCAATCGAAATATCCTCCCGATCTTTTTGTTGCATTACGGCATTTTGGTGCTCCCAGTCTTGCTCCCGAGAAGGTCCATGGCTGTTCAAGTCCATGAGGCGAAACATGACAAAGGCCTATTTAAGTCGTTAAAGTCCATTGGAAGCCATATGCTGAAAAAACTTCCCGTTTCAGTCATTCAGTCCCGGCTCAATCGTCACCGAGTGTAATCTCATCAATTTTATCTGAACCGAATCGATGACAATATATAATTGCTAGTGAACCCGATGCTATTGCAGACCCTGGCCCGCTGAATGCGAAAGCATGCCACCTCCAAATCAGTTTTGAGGTGCCTGGTCAGAATAAAGATTATATCATAAAAAAAATCGAGAGGATCTTGAAAAAAGAACCCAAAAAAAGTGATTCAGAGCGCAGCTTGACTCGGCTTGAAGAAGCAGAGGCTGCTCAGAAAGACCGGATGAGTCGGCAGAAAGTTCGAGTGATCATGAAAGATTTCACAGCGTTTATTTCGACAGAGTCCCTCTTTCCTCTGGCAACATCGATTAAGAAGATTGTGTATGAATTTTCGCCGCCTGTGAAATATACATTGATAAATGAGAATTTTTCTTACAAAAAACATCCTCACACCGAGAATTTGACTTACGTTGAAGGTGAAATCACGACGACAAAGGAAGATAAAAGGAGAATAAACACAGAATTTAGTTTCAATAGGCGCAGTAGTCCTACCAAAAGCACTGCTTTTCGAAAAATGGAGAAGGTAGAAGGGAGAAATAAAACTATCACCGTGGATGAATACGAAAGCCTTATGTCTCTCGTTACGGCTAAACGAACCGATCAAAGGAAAAAATCAGCGTACACTGCATTCTTTTTAATCATTTGAAGCTTATTTACAAATTCTGTTGAAAATAGCGCATTTGTTCCTGATGTCTCTATGAAATTCTCAAATTTCAGAGTCATTTTCAAGAATGAAGCCTCGATTTACAAGAAAAAAACTCAACTCGAATTTAATCTGAACGATCTTTCAATTAGTGTGCAAGGACAAAATTCGCCAGGTTGGATCACCACTACAATCTAATATACTAACATTAAATGTATTCATTAGACGATCTAATAACTGACGATCACAATTACGCCTACAACCGGACGAGCGTATTTGCCAAAGACATTTCAATTGTTGAGAAACAATGCAGCGACCCTACTATTCAAACCAAAGTGCTCGAGGCGCGCCTTGCAGTCAATGTCTATGATCTCATTTACGAGAACCACCCAGTGCTCCCGGATCAAAAGATTCAAGTTCTTATCCCTTACGTCAGGGTCACGCTCAACCACCACTTATTCCTTCTCATTGAAATGGTGGAGATTTTTAGCGCGCTTAGTCGGGAAGTTCCCAAGAAGGATATCGAGAGTAAAGCGAATATTCGGCCTCAATTTATTGCCAGCGATCGTCAAGGTAAGCAGAACGTATTAAGAAAGGTTGTAAAGCTATTATATAGTGGATCAGCTGAGGAGTGAGCTTCGCGCTTTGAAAAATGATCATAAGCAAGATTCGAAGCATTGCCGACATTGTGTCCTGCGTCACAAGAAATCGAAGAAAATTACGAATATTTTCATCGGCGATTTGCATTCGGTTACCAACGACTTAAAAAAGACGGATTTCGCAGATTTGTATGCGCTTGATGTGTGTTCAGGTGTAGACCACAAAAACACGGGTTTTTCCTTTACGATTCAAAAAATGTGTCAGGGAAGAGCAAGCAAGCATGGCGATGTCACCTGCAAAATTCTGTTTTTAGGAGTCACCGAAGACATTGGTGTCTTCAAGCACAACACAATAATCCACTTGGCGCCACGGTTCCCAGACCGCCCTGTAGAGGAATACTTACAAACTCGGGATTCAAATGGCGATGCGAATGGCACAGAAAACCTCCTGGAGATTTATCCTTCGCTATTAGCAGATGAAGATTTTGTCGAGCATCTGGAGGGAAAATTCTGGAAATACTTCAGGAATCACGAGAAAAAATATCTCTTCAATCCTCAAGATGATCAAGCGGTGTCTTCCGCCTTATCCAAGGAAGTGTCTACGATATCTCGTTTCAGGAAAGCACGAGCATACATCCTTATGATCCATAAGCAAAATATACTCAAAGACCTCTTGAAAGACTTTGAAAGCGGCAAGTTTACAAGAGAGAAAGGATTGAACCGGCTCTTAGTCAGAATTCGAGAGATTTCGCTCAATATCGCTGCGACCAAAGACCTTGCTGGGATTCTCAATGTAATTAGCTTCAAACCTGTCTTCCTTAGATCACAAATGTTTCTTAGGTAATAACCATCCTCCAATATCTCAATCGCTGGTTCGCTCAATTCCGAAATTTATATGGTTCTCTCTCAAACAAAGCAATGGACCAGTATTTCTTCATCCAGGAGGAGCTTCATAAAATGTCACGTGGTGTGCCCATCGAGCTAGACTTGAAAAGCCTCTTTCAGGCAGATTTAATCTCGATACTCATACAAAAGGTAGTCTTTTCAGTAGCAGAGGGCGACATTTTATCGGTAAACCTCGAAAGCTTTTGTTTCGAAAACTCGAAGAATATCCCAAAAGAAAACGCGAGACTGGTCAAATTTTCGGAGGGTGAGGACGTAATGCCTCTGATATCTATCTTCACGATCGGTTTCAGAATAAAAGACATTGCAAGCGGATCTTTAGATGGGTTGGGAGTGAGCTACGAGCCCTCTAGAAACTGCCTTACGATGTACCTCAGAAACATTTCTTATGAGGCCTCACGGAAAGAAAACCATACGAAAGAAATTACCGATAAAGTTGAGTTTTCCAAAACCGATCCCTTCAAATACGCAAAGTGTCGATCGTCAATCCACCTACCGGATCTTGGTCCCGAAAACAATTGTATGAAGAAGAATTCCAATTTTCTTATTGAGGAGGATGTGGTTGGAATGGCATTACAAATGGTTTTCAACGAAACTGATAATAGACTGGAGAAAGTGACCGTGAAAATGGGAAAAATAGGCGTTGTGATCTCAAGCTCTGATATCTCAGAGGCAATTACTCTCCTAATGGATCTCACAGGACTATATACTGGAGAAAGGAAACAACTGATAGATGAACTAAAATCTACAGTTTTCCTTGAGAAAATCTTTTTAGAAATCGATAATGTGATGAACCGGATCGCCCAGAATCAAGCAGAGAATGTGAGTGTTCATCCCGAGGACGAAGATAACTCTAAATTAGAAGAACCTGTGAGTTATGAAGGTTATAACGTTTTGCTTGACGTAGTCGCTGAAGGCGTGTCTCTTGGTTTTGCAAAGGATGAAGATGTATATTTGAATTACCGTTGCTGCAATTATTAATTATTTGGATAGATGTTTACAAAGATAGGCATCACAGGGATCACGGTTACAAATAAGGAGATGGCTAGAGGGGATATGCTGGTGAGGGTGGAGTCAGTGAGCATGTCTCCTTCAGTCGGGAAGATTGGGGATATGGTTAACTCTCTGACTCCAGGAGCTGATGCGGAATTCACGATTCTCGTAAAGAAAGGGAAACCGATTGTGCGCTTAAGGAATATGAGAGTGACCTTCATCAATAGAGTAGTGATGGAATTGATTCACTTCCAAAAAGAAATCGAGGAGGAAGTTATGGCACTGGCTCATCTGGTTGAAGAATCAATGGTAAATGATGCTGCGCCTATGTAGTTCTGACTTTATGATAGGAAGTGGCAAGTCAAGACGGCCAAGAAAATGATCCCCCTGAAGCTGACCTCTGTAAAATCGAAGTGTCGAATTGTTGCCTATGGGTTCCTCGAAGCAGCTTAGACTACGATGACAGCGTCCAAGTGTTTATTTCGAAGGCGTCAATCGATATCAGTATACTTAATTGCGTCAAACTCGCGTTAATCCTAATAATTTAGCCAACAAATTCGACTTCATTGAGTTCCCTGGCAGACTAACACCGGAAAATTTCAAGATTGGAGGTCCTCTGGGAAAGGCTATTATCGATTTTCAAAGAGAACATGATCTGCGAGAGGCGCCTACGAAAATGTTCGCTGTCAAGGTGAAAATTGACGTTGAGGACGCTTCGGCCAGCTATTTTATCGCTCATAAAGCCAAAAAGCAAACTGAATCGCAAGAGGAGATCAGCCGACGGCTGATTAATAACATTGTTGAAACTGAAGACTATCACCTCAGAGATCGATGCTGTCGTATCTTGAAAGCGAAAAAAATCGAGCTTGATATCACGGCTCCAGCTAAGAAGAAGGAAGTAAATGACTGGAACTTGGATACAAACGTTATTGTGAAAGTTTCAGGAATCACTTTTAATGCGAATCCGGTAAACCCCATTGTTTCAATAACTCTGGATTGAGTTTATTTCGGCATAGGCAACTATTGAAGGAGAGCTGATCGACATCATTGAGAGTAATATAAAAGAAAAATCAAATATATATACGATGAAATCTGTCAATTTAGAGAGAGTAAATTTAACTGTAAGAGGAGCTGCGTCTCTCTTCATCACCAGGCATTTAATTAAGAAAGAGCAGAGGGATATGATTAAGCCACCACTCTGATTTGCCTGCATTTAAAGCTGCTACTAATTTTGTGTTTATAGATTCACTCTTTATATTTGTTGATAGAATATCAATTCACTTTTCTCAGTAATTAAATTGTTCAGCACCCATTGTATACAAGAATGCATTTCTATCAATATTTGCTCGAATTTATAGATCGATGAAATGGTTTTGTTTTGTTATTGTTTTTTCATTAGAACCTTCCAGCAATGAGATACAATAAAGACATATGCTACGCATCTTTAGCAGGTCATCTATAATAAAATTTTGGGATTTTTCTGCTGTACGCTCTCACAAATACCTTCGAGCCCTCTTTTCTAAATTATGTGACGAATAGATCTTATACTTTCCAAACAGAAGAAAACAGATTTGACAATAAACCTGTGAGTGATACTTTGGGGATGGGATCCACAACACTCAATTTTTCCGTGAATTTTCTCGCTTTCAAAGTCTGAACTAAGAAAGTCAAATTCAATTAGACTGAATTCGTCGTTTTTCAGCTAAAAATATTGCAGCTTGATTGAAATCAGATAGCATTATCCCTTTGTTTGGCACTCGTATAGCTATTTTCATTTCAATAACCATCATTGGAAGGGAGAGAACAGCTTAGGTAGTTAACAGTGGTACTGATAATTTTTTATTTATCAGTGTATTCTCAAAGAATTCAATATTTTAGTGATTCCCGAGATGAATAAACCCATGTTTTAAGGCATTTATGCTTTTTAGTATTCCTTTATTTACATGATACAAGCCCTATGCTTTTTCAAGCTCAAATCGCATATTCAGTTTCATCTAAGCTGTCCTGGGAATGACTGATCACTAGTTAGTAAGTATTTTCATGCAATTTCAGCATCATTTATCAATAGAATTAATTCATAGAGACTTTTAAACGCGCTGAAGAATATACATTAATCAAAAAAATTACTCAAGCGACGAAGAAATGAACTTTGACAACAGAATACTCAAGTTGAAGACCAAAACTTGGAGCAGAGACTCTTACGGACTCTTTGACTTCGAGACTAACAACTACTTTGCGCATAATATCGATATCAGAGGACCTGGTCTCATCTACCGCGACAATAACGAGATCCATTTCATGTCACAAACAACAGCAGCTTCTTTTAAACCCATTAAGAACTCAGGCGTCGAGCCTTTAGCAACAGTGGCACTTGAGAATGGTAAGCGTCACTATATTCAATGAAATTTCCTCTGAAGTTCTATTTTTTTGGGTTTTAACGCCTTCATTACTCATTTATCCGCTATGAAATATTTTTTTTCCTGAAATAATTCTCTCGAATAGGTGCTATCACACTCAAGCCGCTGAGCAACCAGTCTACTGCTGATTTAAACCAGAATCTTTGGCAAATTATCCGTGAAGGTGAATATGATAGTGCAGGATATTTGATCAAATGTAATGACATTATCAAACTCGGACGAGTCATTTTCAAGATTAAACAAGTAAACCACCTCGCAGATATCTTCTAAACGACTCTTCTTTCAAGATTAAAATAAACGATCAAAACAACGAGCAACCGAATTTGAATTATAAAAAATCCATCCTCGATTCAATCAAGCAGCATTTTGTAAGTCCACTATCTCTAGGGACCTTGTCTAACTGAGCACGTGTGAAGGATAATTTGAACCAAGGCGACTCGAAGCAAGTCAAGCCGCAAATGAATGAGACTGAAGCTAAAGTTTCAGTTTCCGCTGTGTGCAGAATTTGTCTCTCCGATCAACACGACGAGGAAGATCCGTTTATTTCACCTTGCAATTGCACCGGCAGCATGCTCTATATTCATCTATCATGTTTGCAGAGATGGGTGAAAACACGACTCGACATCCAAGAAAATAAAAACGTCATCACTGTCTATTGGAAAAGTCTGGACTGCGAGCTTTGCAAGACCCCTTTTCCTATTATAATACACCAGAGCGGACAGGAATATAATTTAATTCCCCTTGACACGAAGACAATCGGCTCGTATATTGTAATGGAATCGCTTTCAAAGGATAAACAACCTGTGGGAATTCATATTATCGATCTCAGCGGAACCAATAAAATTATCCTCGTAATTTTCTTTTTGCTTGTATTGATGATAACCGATTTGCAGGGACGAGGTCACGATTGTGATTTGAAGATCAATGATATTTCGGTTTCGCGTATTCATGCTGCGATAAAGATAAATAAAGGAAAGGCGTATATTTTAGATAATAGTTCCAAGTTTGGAACTCTGGTCTTGAAGAAAAGTGATACAGTGTTCGACGAGAATCTGAACAATATATCCCTCCAAAATGGAAGGACAATAATGAAGTTTACGATAAAAAGACCTTGGTTCACGTATGTTCCTTGTTTAGGAACCAGATTGTAATTAAAACTGAAAGTTTGAAGGTTCTTAATGAATTTTTAGGACATCTACTGCCAACTCTTCTTTAAATTTTAAAAATAATGCGAGAGCAAAAACGATGGTTGGAGATGAATTTGATTACCAAGACGAAAAAATACCGACTGATCGCATTGACAAATCTCCTTAAATCCTATAAATTCTGTGCAGAGGAGCGCTAGTCTCTGTCGGATATTCTGTTTTCAAAATGAATGGTATGTTGTTACTTTTCTGAACATATAAATGAGTACTTGAACTAAATAGTTTCGAGGTTGATTGCCAAGAAACGTTTACTTGATATTATTATGTATATATTCAAATAAAGCGTTTATTTTAAGAGGAATCCAGAAATTTCAAAATAAAAAATTGTGAGGATGGAGCAGACAAAGTGTTGTAGTTTTACAGGCAGGGCGAGCTGTGTAATTTGATAAAAGATGAGTCTTGTAAAGTCTTCGACTGAGGATGAACAGTCACAAATTTACAGCAGATGTATCATAAAAGGTCAATATAGTAAATGGAATATCAGCCAGCTATGCTGGCAGACTTTGATACTTTAAAAACTGTTTATCGAGGATCCCGAAATCATCTGAAGTTTTGTTTCCTATTAGATCTAATTATTATCGACTTTTCTTTAAAAAGACGTTATTCCTTCTTTATTGTAACTCATTTTTGATTCTAAGGCTTTGAATTGCTAACCTGTCGATTATTTTAACTTTAGAAAAGCGCTGCCTGTATGGTCACCGCCCGCAAATTTCAAGGGAGCCCAGCCCAACAAAAAAGAGCATGTAGACCGTCTGCATAAACTCAACTCTATCATGCTTCTATATTATATGTGCGCTTCACTTTCAAGGCAGGAAAGGCATGAAAGTATTGAAGGAAACTCCCCTTAAGAATTATAAAAGAAGGCAGATAGTTGGGTGCCTTATTCATTTCCACGTATAGAAATTTTGTATTGAATTTCATTATCATATTAAGAACGTAAAGCGTTAAATGATTTTGCAGAAGAAGGTATCCATTACATTTTACCCCGAAAATCAATTATCTTTCACCATAGCAATCATATAGGACTTAGCTCCAATACTGAATTAAGCAAAGTACTCTTTTCCTAGGTCTCTGAAAATATAATATTCATCAAGAGCGCTCTTCAACAGCAACAAGAAATTAGACGATATTTTTTTATTATTTCATTGTATAACAGCTTGCTGCCCATCCTAATTCGAAATACAGCTTTAATATTTCGCTAAGAGTTTGAAATAATCGTTCTTCATTGTTTTTTCGCGGATTTAATTAAGCTCTCGAATCAATGAAATTCTGCGCCTTTCTTCGCTCTGCATCACCAATCAATAAAAACTATGCTACTTGAATTGCAATACTCCTGCTGTTCGCTCAGACGCCAAGTTTCAAGTAAAATGGATACGGATAATTTATTTCTGAATCACGTGCGAATGCTTTTGGAAAAATTAATAATTTCAAGTAGTCACTCTAGTAATGTTGAATTTCAGCTCGGTATTTTCAAGTCAAGTTTTGCTTTGAAGAAAGCCCTTTCGAATTTTATCAAGGAAATCTGTCAATTTAATATTCTTGGCAAGTACCACCCAGTTCAACACGTTCTTCAATTTTCTTTCCGTGCATTTCTTTTTTTCGATTTTGATTAATTCTGACAGTTAGTATCGTGTGAATTCTACAGAATAAAGAAAATCCCAAATTTTCTAAATCAACGCTTCTTTTCAATTCACCAAGTTTCGATTATAGGCGATAACACGCTTTACTACTGTAACAAACAGCTTTTTAAATCTCTAGAAAGACGCCAAACCAGTATCGAACTACTCTGCAATTCTAATCTTAATATCAGGGACATCAATTGGAGTTTCCGAACTAAATAAGGTCCTTCCTCTGCTCTATGCCCTCATATTGGGGCCTTTTGGCAAAAACATAACTATTTTACCTTATAAAGTTTTCAAAAGGAGGCTATTTCGGGCAGCGCAATCAGAATGCGAGGAAAATTTTGAATTTGAAATTTTTTATAAATCGATTTTGTAAATCACGGACAGCGTAACTGATTCAGATTCGTGAAGGTCCAGTGAACTTCTTTGCGATTAATTATCGACAGGCTTTAATTGATTCAGAGTTTATAGCCGTTTTGGACCCTGTTCTTAAAGATTAGAAGTACCTCTGAAAAAATTTTTCCTTCTTGCTTTGATTTCGAACGGTTCTTAAGCAATTTTGAAGCTAATCCGGTATTTCTGCTTGCCTCATACTTGCTTACTGGTTTTTATGCTTACTTCATTCAAATATCTTAGATTAACCCCCTTAAGATCGGCTATTCATCGGTTGCTGTAGATCCAGCACAATTTTGGCGCCATACTGACTTTCTTTTCTGCCAACTAAAATGAAAAAAATGCTTAAAATATTTTAAATTTGCCAATTCGAACGTTGTTTTTGAACACGCAATCGAAATTAAACTTCGGAATTTTTTTTATTGAACAGTTTTGAACAGTAAGTACTTTGATTCCTTATATAACCTTTAACTGTTCGTTTAATTCGACACAGTTTTCTGAGAACACCTGTATTATCTATATTTCACTTCTTTAAAGAGTTGACTCAAGCGTATAATACTCAAAAGAAACCAAAAGAAAAATTTTTATAGACCCAACTTGCATTTCTGATGATCGAGAACCCTATGTCCTTCAACGCGCCCTATCTCGAAGCGCCGACCTTCTCAAAGAATCAATATTCATTCACACATTTCATTCCAAATTTCGTGCAAAATTCAAAATCCAACGACCCGCTGGCAACGATGGCCCCATCTCCATTCATGAGCAGCAGCAATAACAACACAATCACTATGTCTGGAATTCACTCACCAGATATCGCTTTGATCAACGCGAAAGGTATCAATGGAATGAGCACCACCAAGTCAAATACAACCTTATCAGCATCAACAGTGGATTCAGCAACAAAGTTGCCTGTCTCAGACACCACTCCAGCGAAAAATCAGATAAATTTCCAACAGCCTATTGGCATAATCGACAAATATTTCTTGCTCGCAGAACTTGGCCAAGATCACTTATATCCAGTCTACCTTGCCTCCTCTCTTTTTGATTCATCGGAAAGCAAAGATTATGTAGTCCTCAAAGCGATTCCTGCGTCAGATTACCGAGGTTCCTTCCAAAACGAGAGCAATATTTTCCAATTGAAACATCATAAAAACCTTCTTCGCTGCACAGAAATCATCAAGAATGCTCGCTTTTTCTTCGGAAACCCACCCCCGAAGAAAGAAGGCTCTAAGCCTTTGCCTGGCAACGGATATTATCACATCTTAGTGCTCGCTTACCAAGCCAACGGCGATTTTCTCGACTTTGTTAAAAAACGCAAACTCGACGAACGAGTTGCTCGCTATTACTTTGGCCAGGTGCTCGATGCAGTAGAGTATCTCCACTTGAACGGGTATTGTCACAGAGATCTAAAAATAGAAAACATTCTCCTCGATCACAACTACGATCTGGTACTCACAGACTTCGGACACAGCGTGAAATACCGCGATGCTAAAGGTGATCGACTTTTCATTGATGAATCCTCTGTGACTACCCCTGGGATCTGCCCTCCAGAATTTCATAAAGGTCTTGGGTATAAAGGAGTTCCAATGGATGTATTTGCGCTCGGAAAATTGCTGCTGATTTTCGTGACGGGGTTTAATCCATTTAAAACCGCGAAGGAGTCTGACCAGAATTATTCTTTGATTCTCAAGGGTCAATGGCCGACTTATTGGAAGCTTACGCAAGGTTGGATGAAGAAAAAATGGCTAAAAACCGAGACATTTAGTAAAGATTTCAAATCTCTGATGGAATCGTTGCTCCACCCAGATCCGAAGAAGAGACCGTCGATTCAACAGATTAGAGAGAGTAATTGGTTCAGAAAAACTCAACCTGCGACTGCAGAGGAAGTTAAAATTGCGATGATAAGAGCGAAGAATTCGAAATAAGCGTTTTCGTCGTATTTTTATCAAAATTTTCCTTTTGTTATTGATGATGTAAATGTTTTCCGAAGGAGATTTTTGCAAGGCTGAAAAAGCCGCTCCGAGTTGTTGGAAAATTGAACTTGGGAAGTGTATTTGCACTGTGAACTTTTCAATTTATAGTTATGTAAACTAAGAGTTCTCAAACTAAGGTTATTTGAGTATTATAAGAGACTGAAATTTTCAATATCCAATCCTAAATCTGAACTCAAATATTTTGTAAGCACTCACAATCAGGAAGAAGCATTTGAATGATTTTTACAAATATCATAAAATTAATATTTTGATTTCGCGATTCCGGTGAAGTGGGAAACTTGAGAAGAGGAAAACATCGAGAGTAAGCCACAAGCGCCAATTAGCTTAAATTCTGAAGCAATTTGACAGGATTTGAAGTTTATCAAGGAAACTGAAAATTAATAGATGCAACTAACTTCCTTGTTATCCCAGTAAAAAAGTTCTTCTCTTTCAGAATCGCAATTCTCGTGTTTCGTCAAAAACTTTTTCATGTGTTGCAATGCTTTCCTTATGGAAATTTAAATACAACGATTTATTTTTTATTTTCTCTTTGACATTCATTTTTGTTACTACACCAAATCAACGTAATAAATTTTTAGCCACCTTTGCTAGACATTTGCTCGAGGCAGAAAGAGGGCGGACGTCAATTCCTTCTGCTCTCTTTTTTTTTTTGGAGACTTATGATGATCTTTGTAAGTTACAACTGTGTGTGTTGTGTGTGTTGTGTGTGTTGTGTGTGTTGTGTGTGTTGTGTGTGTTGTGTGTGTTGTGTGTGTTGTGTGTGTTCTGGCCAGATATTTTCTATTTATAATTCTGAATGATAATTATATAGTTTGTTTCACAGAGCCTCACTCAAATGAATTTCAATGAAGACCTTTCCGGCCCTTACACACGTCTGCCTTCATCTATGAGGATCAGCAAGCCTGTAGAAAGACATCGGAGGAACAATTCCTCTGGAAATGCGAAGTCCGACTTAAACGAGTTCGAAATATATCAAGACTTAAGCCTCACTTACAGTCGATCACCAAGAAGAATAAATGAAAGACTGTTGGCCTTAGTCCGTAACCCCGCAGGCGGCTACCAGGACAAAGAAGATCATCAAACTTCTAAAGAATACATGCTGCTTCAAAAGATCAATGCCACAAAAAATTCCGATATGAGTGTTTGGTTAAAAGATTTGTATCGAGCTGTTCTCAAGATTCAAATAATGCTGAAATCACCAAAAAAGCTCTTTTCTGACAAAGACGAAGGGCTAACGTTCCAAGAAGAGCTGAGCCAGATGTTAGAAACAATTCTTTCACAGACTCCTTCCTCTTTGAAAGAAAGGGACTTGGAAGTGTTTGTCAGTTTGATGGAGATTTTGAGGGAAATGGATGTGTTGAAAGTTTCAAACTATCAGAAGTTAGGGATAGCCTATCTCAGCTGCTGTTTTAAACTGAATATACGCTATGAGCAAGATTTTCTGGACAGTCTATTAGCGCTCTTGGACAAAAAAGAACTGATATTGATGCTTCAAGAACAGTTCCGTACAAAGACACCTAAATCAACCGCGAAAAAGGCTCTTAATGAGATTTTTGATTATTCGGATATGGTGCTGTGTGTGATTTGCCAGGAGCACTTGAGGAAAATTCTTTTTAATCCGTGTAAGCACTTTATAACCTGTGAAAATTGTGCGAGTAAATGCTCGATATGTCCTGTTTGCAGAGGGAAAATAGTTGAAAAGTCTGCTATATACTGGACATAATAAATGGAGTGTCTTCACTAGGTCCTTATTATGTAAGCAAGTTGGTTAGGAATCGTTAACTTCTCTTATTTTAAACCATTTTCATAATAACTTTTGCTCTTAAATTACTTGGTTTTCTATGAGATAAGTGGCCATTGATATTATTCTATTTACAACTAAAAATGGTGGGCTATTCCTAGTAAGGAATGCCTTAGATCTGATAAAACTATCTGATCAGCTTTTTTTCAGGACCTTGAATGAAAATATATTCTGGTTTGGTATTTCTCAACAAAGCATATGAGTTGAACTCGTGAAAAAAACTCTGCGGAGGTTTGCCTCTTCGCATGATTCAAATATGAATCCTTGGATAACAAAGAATGTAGTAGCTCAGGAATATTGATTAAAATATCCCATGTTGGATCAATTCTTTGCTTTATATAAAGTTCTAAGGGAATTGTCCTCGATTTTATTAGTAATTCAGTCTATTCAAATTAGAAAACTCAGCCTCATTCAACAAAAGCCACAAAAAATTCCTTAAGTTGGGAATTCTTCAATCCGTACTCGATGAGTTTTTACGCAATAGTCATTATCTCCAAGAGTTTCTCTTGCCAACATCTGTATAAACACTAAAATTGATTTTTACTATAATTTCAAAAGGTCAAACACCTCCTTTATTCCTTTCAAAACAGAATCTTATAATAAACCCACAGGATGATAGACGATTTTAGATGGCTACGCTATAATAGAAAGGTAGATAGATAAAGAAGAATGCACGTTGGAACTGTGCAATATATAGGTTATGAAATGTGTAATAGATTTATAAAATTATGAAAGAATAAAGAAATTTAATCTTTATCCAAATAGGAAACCTGCGTCCCTAAATGTTAAACCTAACTTGCTTCATAAATTGCTCTTGATTTGTTGGCGAAAACTTCGTTCCACTCTTTATCACATAAGATTTCCGATAGCCATTCATTTGGCTTGTTATTCGCCTTTCTTCTTGGTCTCCTACGTATTTATCGCTCCTCAATCGTTTTTCTCTCATTTTTTCCAACATTGGATTAGACTTCGGAGAACTCGACTTCCACAGGTCTTCCCTCAACTTCGAAACTTTATGCATCTTCAGCTTAGTAGACCTATTGCTTCGAGTTGCAGAGTTGAATTTTTCCTGGTGAAATCGATTTATTCTTTTTAATCGACTGGTAATTGATTCATATAGTCCCAGTGGCTTGAGGAGTGGGCTCATGGAACTCTCTGGATTTATTTTGGTTAGTCGAGGCGATTGTTGGGAGACATCGGTTAAACTCGAAAGGGTAATTTCGCTTTTTGGTGGAGTGTTGAGAAAGTTCAGGCTGCTAGGTGGAGAAAAATCAAGGCTTGAAGACTCAAAATTTTCAGTGGTGGAGCGCTTGATCCTGCGCTGTTTAACTGGAGACTTAAGCGGTGACAATCGGTTCATAGACTCAGAAGATGGCGCGTTTTGATTCAGTTGATTCGGTGGCTGAAAGCGGATTGTTTGAGTAGTAGCCATTTGAAGAAACTGAGTTGTAGTTTGAATTTGGATTTTTATTAGAATTTAAGTTATAAAACTCAATGGAGCTTTGGGTCTGAGTTCGAAGGTCCTGAGTTAATTAATAGAAGTCAACAACAAATAATTACCGCAATATTTAAGATTCAGGAACTTTTTACTGATGAATTAGAAGTTAAATCCTTCGGGCACCTTGATTAATTAATTGCTGTTCCAATGAAAAACATCGGAAACACCTGAATTAAAAAATTATATTTTATGAAAAGAAATCCAAAGAAAGCATTATAAAATCCACTGGCTAAAGATCGCTCAAAGCAGGAGCTCAGAAATAGGCTTTTTGTTAGAGTTTTGGAATAAATTGCTTTTAGATACGCCTTGAGTAATGGATAAAATGGAATCGAAAGAGTTCATAAAATGGCCATGGAACTCGAGTACGCGATGAAGAATCATAATTTTTCAAAACTGCTTGAGAAACTATCCATTTTGCTGTGAGCTTGTCTGTCGACAGTTTAAAAATATTCGCATGTTGTTCAATAAAAGTTGATTTGATCAAAACGTACTGATATAATGGAGAGTTTATATGCAAGGCGGACTCAATGATGCTACGAGTAAATAGATCAATGAAAGTAAGACAAACAGAATAATACTTCGAGAAGGCTCTATGACATAATAAAGTCAATTTAGAGATATATTTAGAATATTTTTAACCATCTTTCTTGAACTACAGAGGAATACGCTTGTTCTTTCGAATGCCTAAAAGTCGATAAAACCATAGTTAACTTCTCTTGCCTAAAAGAATTCTGAGCGTTCGTGGTGAGAAAAATTCTATTACGGTACGTAATTATATGTTCTGCTACAATATATTCATGAGGTAAAATGAGGATTTTTAGCAGAACTTCGGGCCTATTTGCACATATTTCCTGTAATTTTATTTATTTTTGAGCGAAGATTTTTCCCACGTCTCTTCTACGATAATGATGAATTGGATTTTTCTGTGTCAGCTGCCTAGACCTGTAGCTTAGAACAATTTTTATTTAATTTAATTTCAGATGAAGTGGTAGTAGTAGTAATATTTTATCATCGCAGAAGAATTCAGGATGAAATGTGAAAATAACTCGGAATTATGCAGCCTCAGCATGTCGTTGCTTGGTCATTTCTGATTTTGTCAAAGTTGAATGTTAAGTCGGCAAATATCTCCTACTGCCAAAAAAAATAGAAGCAATTCCAATGCTGCTTGGTTCTTCTGTTTAAATGAAAATTTCTCTTGGAAGGCAGCGAATAAGTCCTCAAAGAAGCTATGGAAAGAATAAAGCCATTGAAATCTTCATTTTGACCAAACTTCTCATTCGCTTCCTTGAAAGACTGAAAATTCGAATTTTCATCATTAAATCAAAAAAGGAATACTCGCTTTAACATTACCGAAGTTTATTTTCAATCTGGGAATTATTGACAGCAGAATGTCTCACCACAGCGCAGTCATATCTATTTTACATTTTTCCAAACCATCTCTGATTCTAGTGCCAGCATCGTAATACTCTTTGCCTTGAAATAAGCACGTAGTCTACCAGCCTGCCAGTACATCTCATATAAAGAACTTATTGAAAAGAATTTATTTTCTTCATATATATAGATCGGAATTTACCATCTTAAGCAATTTACTGGTAATTTCCTTAATCACGATCAATAATTATAAAACCCAAAAAAATTTTCGTTAATCTAACAAAACCAGCCTAAAAATTACTGGTATAACTCTACTTCCGCTTTTGGCCAACTTTTACTGATTCTAATATAACCGTATTCCTCTCCATTTTGGATTCTTTGAAGGATTTCTCGACAACAGAGTCCCAATGTCACTGCATTTACAGTGTAACAAAGCGTAGATATCGTTTTCGTAGACTTGGAAATTTGGTCGCCTTCGCTGCCATGATTCATCATAAATTCGGCAAAGCATTTTGTGAATGCTTTGTGGTCAACCGTTCTAGAAATCTGAGAATCGCCACATAAGTACTTGTTGAGCGTCTTCCAACTCATTTTATCCTTAAGGACTTGATTAGTTTTAATTCCAAGCTTAGTGTTGATATAATCACAAAATTTATCACCAATCTTCTTCGGGAAATTTTTCTGATTATTTACTTTGGAATTCTTCTTACTTCCTCGAGTCTTCTTGCCATCGCTCGGTTCTTTCGCAAGCTGTACACATTCTTGTATCATATTATGAAGTTCTTTTGACATTTCTGCCTGGATGGCTATAGCAGTTGGTTGCGACATCTCCTTTAAAGTTACCTTGTATTTCTCAATTGCCATTGAGAGCCCAGTCATCTTTATCAGCAGTTCATCAAGCTCCTTCGGATCTTTCCCTCGATCTTCCATGATTTTCACAGGAAATTTGTCATCGAGAATCTGTTTCCCTAATGAATGTGAATTCATCTCCCGATTAAGGTCAGTCATCCTCGGTGTGTTGAATTGAAAATTTTCCCGGCCACTGAGTTCAGTTTTCGAATTCAACTCAGCGATTGCCATACTAAAGTGATGCACAGTGTGGTAAGGCTGAGGGAAAAATTGTCCGAGGCAAGGGTATTGGCCCTGCTTAAAATGAGGAGTTAGCATATTGTGAGCAGCGAAACAGTTCGGATAAAGGATATAAGAGTTAGTGTCGGGTTTGATCACCATGTTCGAATTAGCATATTGTCCTTCTGTTTGTTTATTAGATCCTTTGGATGTTCGAGAGTCTTCGATCTTTTCTTCCTCTTGCTCCGTGTCTAAAGATTAAATGTCTCAATGATGAAAAATGATGGATGATGACTACTTGAGGAATTTTTGGAAATGTCATCCAATCCATAGCGAGTCGAAGAAAAATTCTCGTTCTTCGCTTCGTCTGAGTATGAGTATGAGTATGAAATGAAGTCGCTTTCATCATATGAGTAGTAGTCAGGCATTGACAGCATTATATCAACTTTGTTAGAATTTGGCTAATTAATTAAAATGCGGACTTCATTTAAATAGGGTATGTCGAATATTTGAAATTATTGGTGTAAATAAAAGGATAATATACGGGTAAATCACATTTCAAAAAAAATTGTACATTGAGTGAGAAAGAAGAGGTCGAAATGGAAGAGCTCTGCTGATAATGCCGCTTTATACACACTTGCTATGACTATTCGGTGATGAGTGTTGAAAATTAACATAAATTCTTCATGAATATTTTATTGATTCTGCGTAAGCTGCTATTTTATGAATTAATTTCTGATTGGCTGTTTCAATATAACGCCAGTAATTATAAAAATGCATGCTCTCAGAAGCGAGATTAGAGAGTACTAAAGAAGTTAAAGCTACATATGGATAGTAGCAGCAAAATAATGACGATCTCCAAATAAATAAGAAAATTGATCACCGCGTGAGAATGGAGGATTTGCGAAAAAATATTAAGGAGTTTTTCTTATTTATTAATGGAGGAGTCGTTTGGCTATAAAAGCTTGTTTCTTCTTTAAATTTTTAAAATCTTTGATTAGAGTGCGCGATGGCAAATAATTTTAACCATACTAATAATTAAAATTTGGTAACTAAAAAAAGCAAAACTTTTATTTAATAAATAAAATGCTTTCATTTCTAACAATTTTTTTGAATTTCTTTAAGAAATAGCACTTAGACATGGATGTTCGTGAGTTAGCAATAAAACTTCAGTGTACCCATGAGAATTCCATGTGGGCACATGTTGCACACCTCCCGTCTATGATAAAATCAAACTCGCTTAGCTTGAGAGAAACTGTTTCCAACAAAGGTTTCATATTAGATGCCATTCCAAACAGTCATTTCAAGCTTGATTTGAGTGCTTTCTAAGAACACAGCAAGAAATATGCTATATATATTCTGAATAGATGGAAGGCAGGGGCTGCTAATTTAAGTCTTTTCACTAAATCTTCTCAATGTTCATATTTTACCAAAGACAACGGGACAATTAGAGTATTTGAGAGATATAGGATGGATATGCAATCCTATAAACACTAGAATCTGCCAATATATAAAAATCAAATTTGATATTTTGAAGAACTCCATAATCGACATCTAAAATTCTAAAAGAAATCATTCATGTCCTGTCAACAAGATGTTGAATACGCACAATTGACTTGGAAACCAAATGTCAAATGTGTTAGAGATTGTATGTCAAAGTTTCAAGGAATGAATTGATGATTCGAAAAACTCATATATGATGGACATTACTTTGAGCTGACTAACAAGGACTGCAGCAGGAATCATTAAACAAAAAATAAAATCAAGGTTACGCACTAAAATATTTTCGATAGCGTGCTTTACTGAGACTCTTGATTTTCAGAAAACATATATATAAAAACATATAGATTAACTTAGGGTAGTTTACAAGAATTCCCGATTGATAAATCCCAACAGCTTTGTTGCTCGAATTGGCTGTTTTTAGGAAATTTATCAATATTTAGTAACGGACAGAGAGGTGTATCAAGAATTTCTGCTTTGACTTTTCGAGGCTAGCAAAACCGTGCTGCGATTTTATTTATATATTGTTTATTTTGTTAAAAAATTTTTTTCCTGTATATCAGAATGAGTGTAGTTCGCTCAAATTTCCTTTATTGCCGTTTGATTGGTAACCTCTGAGTGTGTTTTTGTTCTGAGAATGACAGAGAACTTTCGCAATAATTGATATTTTGAAAGATTGTAGCGTTTGCAGTATTTGATGCTTGTAAAGCACACTGAGCTTATAATACAATCTAATGTACCAATCTTCTTCACTAACAAACAAAAAAGTGAGATCGAGCAGACGCATTTGAATGATAAAAATCACCGAAAAAAAAGTCTACGAAGGAAATGTTGCTTTGTAAGTATTGACTCAAAATTTATTATAAGCAAAGAGCCTGATATCGTTTTTCTTTTTTCTGTTTCCACAGAATTATCAGCTAATTTGAAACGTTTCAGAGCACTTGAATAAAGCAGTTACAAATTTAGCATGGGAATTTCTTTTCAGGTTGGTTATAATTCAAGCCTCTCGTTCGCAATGCAGTTGAAATGATCACTTTTGCATTTCTGCATTACCTATCTAGACTTTCTCAATTTTAGGCAGACCGGAAAAGAACATTACTTTGATTTGACCAGAGCTTAAATTAGTGGTAGTATTTCTGATTCCGTAATAATTCAATTTTACTGAGCGGATAAATTGAAAATCGCTGTCTGTACATAGAAAGAATTTAAATACCTACCATAATGAACGCTTCTTCTGCTTCATATGGAACTGCTCTTGGAAATTGCGGCAAGTGGAACCTGATTGAGTTAATAGATGACCAAGGACGATACAAGTATACGAAAAAAGTCTTCATCATGTCTAATTTGTTTGTTTTTAGATTGTATCGTGCCAGAAAAGCTGATAATCAGCAAAAATGTTTGGTAAAGATTTTTAAAAAGGACAGCCTGGAGGCCCAGTCAGAAGCTAAGCTCCTCTCTTTAATTTCCCACCCCAGAATACTTGCATTTTCCAGCAATACAACAACAGAATTCGACCTGAATCCTGAAGAAACTTCAACATTCATGATGCTTGAGTTTGAGGACGCTCCTAGAGATGCCTTGCTTTCTTTGATAGCAGCATTCCACTATTTTCCAAAATTTATTGCTCGATCATACTTTCATCAAATCGTCGAAGTAGTCGAGTATCTCCATGATCTGAACATATGTCATCTGAATATCAATCCAGCTTCGATATTCCTTGACGAGCAGTATTCAATTAAGTTAGCTGGATTTGACCGAGCAAAACAGCTGATTGGCTCAGAATATGTCGATTCTTCAGTAATCCCAGAAATTCTAGACCCTTCCTTTGATTCTCCTGAGATACGACAAAACATTTCGTGCAATGGCTACCTCTCTGATGTGTTTTCATTGGGAATGGTGCTGTTTTTGATGGTTAGCGGTGCGCTTCCATTTTCAAGCGCTACTAAAGATGACGAACTCTATCAATTAATTGTAAATGAAAAGTTTGATGAGTTCTGGGCCTACCATGAAGATGAGATGAAATCTGAGTTTAATTATCCCACAGACTTCTTCGACAAAGATTTTAGAGACCTAATCAACAAGATGCTTTGTTCTAAAGAAAGTGATCGGATGAGTCTGAAAGATATCAAAGAGAGTGTGTGGTACAAACAACACACTCTAGAAGGAGAAAAACTAACAGATTTTGTCATACAAGTGACTAAGAAAATGTGCCTTTATTAATTCTGAACTCTTTTATATAATTGTTCTCAAAGTAAATGTTTAGAAAAGTTATTGTTACTATCGGTTAGAATAATTTATTATTTTTTTGGCTGAGGCCCCGAGAACCTTTTGTTGATATTCGAGGAGCTTGTGGGTGAATTCAGCTTCGAAAATAAAAATGTAGCATTACGGTGCTAGTCTAGTACCTTGCAAAAAAAATAATATCAATGTGTATCAACATGTATTAACATTTTAAATAAATTTTTTCGTATACCTTCAATGCACTTATTTGTAAATTGCTCATAATACTACTTTTTGTAAATATCCATTTGAATGGAACCTACTATACAAATTGTTTATTTTGAAACATAATCAAATTTAATGAATAATGCAAAATGCCAAAAATGTTTGGTACCACAGAGCTGGACTCCGTTTCTCGTTGGCTCAGCTAATTCTAAGTTGCAATGTGATTTAAAATACTCGATTTTTCTTTTAAGCAAACAATACGAGCTTTTCGTTTCCTGAGTTTCCAATGATGTCTGATGAAAAATTCTTGCTGAATTTAACAGATATGCAGATTTTTCATTCATCCAGACCAAATACGCTACCAAGTAAGCTTGGGAGGATGAACGTATCAGTATATTACTATGAAGTAGACTTATGACAACTTCTCTGGCGCGATAACTCTGATTAATTGGAATAAATCGGCGTCTATTGATAAATGATCAATTTTTGTAGAAAATAGATATAAAGAAAATTGACCCGATCTTTTCAAACAAAGTGTGTAGTGTAATTATATCACTCTAGGAGGGACTATTCCTTTCAAAATCAAAGGTAAAAATAATAAAATCTAACTCTTTCTCTGAGATTTCAAAGACAAAGTTTTAAAATTCTAAACTTACTGCCATATCTCAACTACCGCTTTTGGCCAGCTCTTGCTGATTCTAATTTGGCTATAGGGCTCTCCATTTTGTATCTTGCTGAGTATTTCTTTGCAGCACAGTCCTAATGTCATTGCGTTTACGGTGTAGCAGATCTTAGATATCATTTCTTTGGTTTTCGCATTCTGAATGGCATCAACATCATAATTCGCCATAAATTCGACAAAGCATTTCGTGAAGGCTTTATGATCAACCGCTTTCGTAACCTTGGAGTCGCCAGCTAGGTATGTGTTTAGCAACTTCCAACTGGTTTTATCTTTGAAGAGTTTATTGGTTTTAATTTTCATCATCTGATTGATATGATCGCAAAACTGATCACCGATCTTCTTTGGGAAGTTTTTTTGATTGTATCCTCTGGATTCTTTTTTCTTTCTTCTCAGCTTTTTATCAGAATTAGCATCTTTTGAAGGTTTCACGGGTAATTCCTCCTCGATCGTAAGGTATTTTTCGATCAATTCGGATAGTTGCGATGACATTTCTGCTGTTATTGTCATTGTGGATGGTTGGGAATCTGGCTTCAACTCAACTCTGTAACTATCTTTTGACAGCGAGAGTTGAGATATTTCTTTGAGAAGCTCTTCGAGTGTTTGAGAATCAGTCTTTTCTTCTTCATCTCCGGCTTTATGGACAGAAAAATCTTCATTTGTAGTCGGTTGATCTTGAGAGAGCGACTTCATAGGTGAACTTGGATCGTTTCTGCTCAAAGAGTCAGAGTGAGGAGGAGAGAAGCTGTTAATTTCTGTGGTTTTAGAATCTTCTTCATGAGATTCCATGGTGGAGTCTTTTCTTTCGTTATTAAACCAAGGCAAATCTCTTTGGAAAAGAGGGTGATGATATTGTTCCAAAGTCGGATCTCGCTTAGAAGAATAGTGGTCCTGATTTCCATTGAAGCAGTTATTAGTTGACTCACTTTCCATGCTCATGCTACCAGTGAGTGCATGAGGTTGTTTATTCCATCCGTTGGAGATGCTATCGCTCGCAAGGAGCACTCTTTCCTTCATTTGAACTCCTGTATTGTGAAGATGAGCGTCTATTTTACAGAATGGGAGCAATTATTACCAGGAAAATCGCTGAAAATGTCGTCCAATCCGTATAAAGAGCAGGAAAGCCTCATCTTATTCATTTCATCTGAGTACGAAATGAAGTCGCATTCTGTATATCCATACTTGTCTGACATAGAGTGGATTTGGGTCAACTTCTTTTTATTTATAACTAATTAACAAGGCTGAACGTGTTGGTAATAAACGAGTTAATAAATTAAAATTGGAAGTTCTTGGAGCAGCTAAAATAGGCATTCCTAATATTGAGCCACATCACGATAAAATTTTTACTGTTATTGAAAGAAGAAGTCTCAGAGGCATAGCCTAGCTACTTTGAAGACTCTCTAGATAAATATGAAAACCATGGACAAGCTTCTATTAGGTTGACGAAATTCTATTTTAGCATACCATGAGTTGGCTTTGAATGACTTATTCCACTTTTAATTAAAATCATGAGGCCTCGAGAATGAATTAAATTGTTAAAACGCTTATGAATCAAACTAAAGCTAGTGTCATGGATGTTTCCTGCAGGCTTTTCGTTTTCCGATGAGAAGAAACCGTTGGTCTGATGGGAAAGCCTATTTCACCTTTTAACATTAACCTTAATCGAATGAGTCGTTTCCGGGAAAACGTCGTAAATTGCTCTATTTAATTCTTTTAATAATTAGATCGATCCTTTGACGGTTGTTAAAATATTTTATTCATTAGGAACTGTTCGCAGCCAATAAGATCCATACTTAGAGGCTTGATTTCAAACTTTGCAAAGTGTAGAAGCTTCTCTCAAACTCAAGAGTTGAGATAAAAAACAATTAACTGTCTTATAACGAATTAAGTTGATAGCTTCGAAACCACTTAATATAAGCAGCTATTGAGATTTGTTTGATGATGCTTCTGCTTTTCATTATGATTGCCACAGGAGTACATGGTACTGATATATTATCAACAAGCACAATCCATTTAGATCTCTTTGTTAAGCATGGATTGCTTCTGCTCTTAAAACTACTTTTTTCCATCTAAACTATTCCTAATCGCTAGTTTTGCGTTGTTGTGTAAGGCAGCTTCGAATTTTCATTTCATTGGATCAGCAAAGTCAGAAATTAAACGTCGTTCATCTCTCATTTTGATTTTTATTAGCCCAAAAACACGCATTAAAATGAGACTTTTTAGTGGTGATTAAAAGAGTTGAATGCTTTTCAAAAAAAACACATACGATAAGTCAGTATTAACAAGATATTACAATAAGTCCGCTTATTTAGGATTAAATAGCTTTGGAAATTGGTGGCTCGATAACTCAAGAAGATGAGACTAGGGTAATAAACTCACAATGAAAAGGTTAGATAATTGTTCACAAAAGAAGCCTCGCTAGCAGCGTATTACTCTACTGTCTGATATGAAGATGATCGCAGAGAGTATTGATCTTTTTTCCACTCAATCCTTAGTGAATTGACATCCTCACAAAACTGACAGTACAAATTGCATGAAATCAAAGCACCTCTACTTGGAATAACAAAAAATTACTTCTCAAATTTGGTTTCTAAGACCAAGTTGCAGATCATTATTTTATTTAAATTTTAATCTCAATCCTGAAATTACTACGAACTTGGCTGTTTTATTGTTTGAGAGAAGAAATCTGAGTTTTCAGCTTTACCATGCAACCTTAAAGTTGACATTTAAATTAATTTTGATCCAAAGATCGTGTTGAATGTGCAAAGAAAGGAAATTAAGAATATAAGAGTCAATTGGAGCATACTATGCCTATTTGTGTTTTTTTTGTTCAAGAATTAATGTTATCTAAAGGAAGTTAATTGTTTCCAAAAGCGAGACCTCCCAATCAGAAGCGAAAACTGAGAGATAGATTCAATTTAGGAGTAAAAAAAAATCCAGGCAAAACAATATTCCAACTCTCAATCTGACGTATAAAGAAAAATTTGCTTCAGTTTGCCTTAGAAATTGTCAATCAATCTCATATTCCGATAAAATTTCTGATATTTATACTTTTCCATTATTACGTTGAGAATAAACTTAGTAGAAACGGACTTTTTTAACACCGAAAAGGCTGTATCCCAATATCAAATTCAGATTCGGTACAAGGACTTGTAAAGCTGCTTCGGAACTATGGTTTTTATTTTTTCTTCTGAATATATTGAGAATAAATGCGAGTGATTGTAATTCTAATTCAAAAGCGCGCCTGAATGATGAATAATTCCCATCCATTGCAGCCGATCTGATGCAGCTTTTTATTTATTTTCGAGATGAAGAACGAACTGGCTAAATAAGTTCAAAAGCTACAAATTATATTCTGGATATTCATAATTGCTCGCTTAGACAATCATTGGTTGAATTCGCATCAAGGACATCTATTTCCATAAAAACCCGACGCGCATAGATCTAGTATTTGAAGCTCGAATTGAGAAATTTTTACTCATCTGGTCATTTTAATTATTCCGATTCATTTATTGATTTTAACCAGGCATACTTTAAAAAGTGTTGCAGCATTTCTTCTTCATAGAATTTTATTATCCGCAGCCAAGAAAAACAAGGCTACTACAATAACTAACATGTTAATTGATCCCCTAATCAAGGATATTTCCAATCCAATCCCATTGGTTCGACTGACAAAACGTAGAGATATATCCTCAGGAATTGTGAAACTTTCGAAGATAATTCGGGATAACATTTACATTGCTGGTAGATCAAAACTCCAGCACATTTAGGAACCTGTTTATGGCTCAGATAAAGCTTCAGGGGTTACTGTCTTGAATCTTCCAAACTATAACCAACAAACCGATCAAACTACTGACGTCATTTTCTCATGCAGCATCGATGATGAATCTCGAGAACGCAATATTCAAAAAAATTCCCAAAATGGTGCCCTTCAAAATCTTCTGAGAGATCGCATTCCATGTTTTCTTATTCCAGTGGCCTCCTTTCGTGCTGTTTTTGATGATCCTAAGCAAGAAAATCCTTTTACGAACAATTGACATGTTCTAGAATGATCCTCTCCTCTCACTCCTTCTTCAAACGGTATTTATTTCTCTTTTTAGTGGAGTCGACTTAGAAATCCTTCGCGAACAATCACTGATGAAATTCCAAAAAATTAATAAACTATCGTTATCGAAAATAAAAATCTTTTTCTCTCCGTTGCCTCCTTTCTTCTCAGAAACTCAAACCAAATCGTTCTTGCAACTGAAAAACCTAGAAACCTTTCATTGGAAAGCAAAAATTGTATCAGATCTCCAGGTACTACCGAATATTAATCTCGCTATGCACATTTTTGAGTCGCTGCAGTCAGGATAAGGAGGGCTCCGTCTAAGAAAAGAGCTCCCAAACTTTCTATCATCATCGCTTATGATATTTCCATTCAGAAGGTACCTTCCAATAATAAGAAAGCTTTCTCGACTTGCTATTTAATCGTAATAAAATTTAATTCCAGAGAAATGAATCTCTTATCTCTTTCTAAAACTTTCTCCGGTAACGATTTATTTTCATTTAGATTTATTTAACAGGCACGCTGGAGTTAAAACACTGGATTTTTTAATCAAATAAAAAAGTTCCTGGTTACCAGAGTTGAATGAAACAGAGCTCCAACAGTGCTCAACAAACACCTTCCAAAGTATCTTGATAGCTTTTAAGCTTATTTTTTTCGGAAAGCAATGAGGAGAGACACAATATTTCCCCGTTTAAAAATTCGCTTACTATTTTCTATTTTTCCGATCATCCTCCGAAAATCCCACAAAGCCTTCCATTGTGTATTTCTTGATTTTTATTTGTTGTTGTGCAGAGGCCTCGGATTTGCTTTGTTGTACAAGGAGAAATTTCCAGTTTTACTCAATATGAAGTTGGCATTTTATTCTCTCTTCTATCAGCGTAGTTCCCGGCAGCCTTGTAAGCCTTCCGTGGTTGATCTGCTTATAATATATCTTCTGGCAGTAATTACTGTAGATTGATATTATTTTTTCGAATTGCTAACAGGACTGTCTCAGGAGTTGCTCGATTAAATTGACAAAATCCTACCGGCAGTAATAATAAAATTAACTCCAACCATGAAAATGTCACTTCATATGACCTGTTTTCTACTGCTGCTGGCTGGGATGCGACTCACCCACCATGTAGCCCAAAGCAAGGAGGTGTTCGTAGATACTTCAATCACCGTGCAAACTGGCGACAGCTACCCGACTCTCAAAGAAGCTGTTCAAGCCCTCTATGATTCCAATACCCAAACTCTCCTCGAGAATAACAACACCATTACTCTCCTCAGCAATACAGGGGGAACCACCCAAATGTTTCCCAATCTCACTTTGAGTCATTCAGCACAAGGTCAGATTTCAATAGTTTTTGAAAATCCGCCTTCCGAGCTAATTTCAACAGCCGATTGCAGTTTACTGCCTCAAGTTATCCTCTCAACCCAAAGTGAATCAATACTCGCCCTCACTGGACTTGATTCTTTTTTCCTTCATGGTATCTATCTTCAGGTGGTTTCAGATGGCGCCGATCAATGGTTTACTTCTCTCAGAAACATTACTTTTGATCGTTTCTGCATAGAACTGACCCCTGGTCAGGACCAATACTATCCAGTCGTCTTGACACTCCATCGCATAACTAATCTCACAATGAGCAATTTTATTCTCGATTGCAAGTCCACTTCTCAAATCAGAGCAAGTTCTTGTGTCTGGGTTGTCTTTGAAAATTCAAAATTCTTCACGAGTGTAGTAGATATAACCTTAGAACACCCTGTGTTTGCTCTTACCAACGAGCTTTACATAAATCAGCTTGTCCATGTGAAGAATTTATTTACAAGCGGTCCACCAGATTTTATCGGGGCACGAACACTGATTTATTTTGATTACATCGCGTATGCTCTACTCCAAGAAATCTTAATTCAAGATTGGAAAATTACCTCTGGATGGGATGGACTGTTCTCATTCTCTCACACCTCTAAAACTGTAGTCCAGTATCTCACAGTTAAGAATTTTCGAGGCATATATCCTCCAAACACAGGCTCCTCAATTATTTCTATGCCATACCATTTCAATGTGCTATTTGAGCATTTCTACGTTTACAACTTAGTGACCGAGTCCCAGCTCGACAGTGGAGGTTTCGATTTTATGTATATACGACACGGACAGAGCAGTTCATTAATCTTGAGGAATTTTACATTCGAGAATGTAAAGATATATGGAAGAGAGGGTGTGATAACGATACTCGATATTGACACCATCCCGACGAAAAGTCAAATAGAAGGTATTTCTATTATTGGATCAAGCTTTCTTGGAACAAGCTTTTTCTTCATCAAAACTCCACCATTTACCTCCCGTCAGATGATAACAACCACGTTTCCTTATTCTTTATCCAATATCAACATCACTGGATGCAGTTTCAACTCCTCAGTCATTTTGGCTTTTGTAAATGTGCCCTTGGAGGTTACTGTTTACACAATAGACATGTATAGAGTCGAAATGACCAATTTATATATGCAGAATAGCACTTTTTGGGGATTTGGCGAATTGAATGTCATAGAAATAACTGGAGCTCAGCTCCGACTTTTCGATTTGATAATGAACACGAACTCATTTGAAGGATGCGCTTTCATCATAGTGACTCTTCGAATAAGCAGTTTATTTTTCATGAATTCCACCATCGAAAACCTGATCCTCATTAACGGTGCCACTTTCCTAGACTATTCACAGCAACAAACGTCCTATTTCCAACTTGAACCAGCGTATTATGGTGATGGGACGGTGTTGGTAGAAGAGAGACCTTTCATGATGATCAACTGCACTTTCAACAACATCACATTGAAGTTCGAATCATCACTAATTTTGGGTAATAATCCGACCATCATGGTAATCAACAATACCTTTATCGGCATCAATTCAACGAGTTCAACAGTAATCAGTTTTGGTAGATACAGGCCAGCAGTAGCGAAAGCGGCTGGGGCTGGCTGGGCACTTTCTATGGAAGTGCAAGATAAGATTTTTGAGAATTTGCAAACTCTTCAACTTCTATTTCAATCTTTGAGAGGACTGATGACGGCATATCGATATTCAGGTTCAACAGCTTTCTACTTTGTATACGCAAACAATAATTCCTTTTCAAACCTCATTTCCACCGATGACACTTCAATTATCAGTATTTCAAATTTACAATTTGATTCTACGGTCGTGGGTTTGTTCAGCTGCTCGTTCTCGGATCTAGTGATCAGCTCCATTAATTCATTTAATTTAATATCACTGTCAGAAGTGTACCAGGTCATTCTCCAAGACACGACATTCGTTGACATAACGGGTGGAAATTATGCCTTGGCTATAAGTGCTGAAACGATCTATGCACTCCAAATAGGATCTACTTCTTTTCGATCTATTCAAGAAATCGCTGGATACAAACTAAGATTTTCGATATGCAATGGAATAACTATTAAACAAGACCATGCTGAGAACATACAGGCTAAGAGCACATGGATACAGCTCTATTGCGGTCTCTCACAAAGAAGCATCTTATTTGATTCCTCGAATTATGAAAATGTATCGATGGCTTTGGTGAGTCAAGAACTCCTTGCTCTGTATTTTCTTGAAGTGCAGGTTGAAAAGACCTCCATGGACACTGACACGCAAAACTTCATAATCACAGGTGCAAACTTCAATAATATCAAAGTCGATAAGTCCCAGCAAGGATTTGTCCAGAATGTGTTTAAAAGTCCAGTTATTCTCCTTACTTTGAGCGATTCTGCTATAAGTCTAGCTGACACTCAGTTTAGTAGCATTACAAGCTTACCAGATGATAATATCATTGGCATATCTGCTGTTAATATTACCATCTTAAATTGCTCTGTTACAAATTTGACGTTTAATGAGATTTCAGGAGCGATTTATCTGATATTTACAAATCTGGTGATCAATGGCTCTGTCTTCATTGATAATTCAAGGCCTGATGATGGTATTGGCGAATTATTGGATCTTGTGAGCCCGAACGTGGACGCAATTCAGAGCATAACTATCCAAGGAACTAACTTCAGCACAAACATAGCTTCTTTGATCATTGTTCGAGAGTCTACAATAAAATTTAAAATGAAAGATAGTATTTTAGTTAACAATTATCCTCATTCAACTGGTGCAATTATCTTGACAGGAATTCAAGCCTCAAGTATTAACTTCAGAAACGTCGTCTTCCAATATTCCCAATTGCCTACTCAGACAGATTATACCTACATTTACGATATTCTTCAAGTCGGAGGAGCCAACTCCATCAATATCGGATTTGATAATTGTACGTTACAAGTTAAGAATGGATTCTTTGCAGGTGACCTCATGGTACTTAAAGATAATCAAGACGTTACTCTGGATGTCACTAGTTTAATCTATCATAATCAGTCGGATACATCTGAAGAATCGCTTGCTTTTGGAATCCTTCGTGCTGATAAAGTTAATGCCTCTATGAGCGGTTTAGATATCGAAGGTTTGTCTTTGAGTGAGAGTTCGTTGATTTCACTCACTTGTCCAATCCAAGGAAACGTCAACATTACAAGTAGTAGTTTCACACAGCTGAATATGTCAACAGGCAGTAGTATTTTCAGCGTGTCGGATTCAAGCGTGAATACCAAAGATACCTGCGAGGCCTCCCTGTCATTAGAGCAGGTGGTATTTTCTAATATATCGAACCGATCTCCATCAGGTGCTGGACCAATTTTTCAGATTTCAACACCCAAACTTAAAGGTTTTGGCACTCGATCTGACATCCTCGCGGTAAACGGAGGTAGTTTTCAGGATCTTTTTAATTCGAATAAAGGAGCAGTTTATTCTGGTAAGCGCCTCCAAAACAACGCTACAATTTCATTTGAACGAAGCACTTTCGCAAATATAAATATAATCAAGCAAGAGCCAGGAGGAGGAATTTTTTATGTTGAATCAGGTGGTAGTACTACTACTATAGGAGGAGCTGGCTCAATTAATCGTAGAATATTATCGCAAGCCGATGCAGCCTATACGGACTATTTTATCGTTACTTCAAGTAATTTCTCGAATATCTCTGCATATAGCGGAGGTGTTTATTACAGCATTTATGGAAATGAAGGGAATTCCACACTCATCTTCAACGAGAATACCTTTACAAACATATCTGTTCAAGATAGAGGAGCGATTTTCTATGTTAATGATCCAAATGTTTCGGCTTCTGGAAATCAATTCATTAATACTTCTGCCTTAATCACAGGCTCCGTTATTTACTCAATAGAAGCACAGTTGAACTTTGATGAATTCAATTCATCGAATAGTTTTTCTAATTTAGATAGCGCATATCCGATCTCATTCAGTCCTAATCTCCTCGAAGTTGAAATCGAGCCAGCATACCCAATCACTAATGTTACAGAATCAAGCTTTACCTTGGCGAACCTTACATCTGACTCGCTGCAGAGTACCCGATTCAGCTTTGCTCTGAAACACGTTGATAGTCAGATATCGCAGTCTGTGTATGACGAATCGAACTCCGCATCCCTGACAATAATCTTTGGAATACCGGCAATTGGAAACCAAAAAGGCGTTTTCCCCTGCACTGGTCATGGATCTTGCACTCTACCGACTCTTGATTTCACACTCGCCGGAGTTGCTGGCACTGTAATCGAAGTCAATGCTACTTATGAATCTCCTAGATACACTCACTTGAGGCGATTCTATATTCAACTCAGAGAATGTGTCCCTGGAGAAATCAACAAGACAGTAACTTGTGAGAGATGTGGTCATACAACGTATTCCCTAGACCCATCTGATAAAGCCTGTTCCCCATGTCCTCCAGGTGCTGACTGTCAAGGTGGTTCCGATCTCACAGTTCGCCTTGGGTATTGGAGGAATTCTTCGATGTCTGCTAACGTTGTCCCATGTAATGACTCTGATACTAGATGCCTTGGAGGTGGTCCGGCTAATTGTAGTGAAGGATTCACAGGACCTGCATGTATGCAATGCGATTCTGAGCTCGGCTACCTTGCCCATGGTCCTGTTTCTTGTTCTCAATGTCCTCCAAAAGAGCAGGTTATTCCTTTAGGTACTTTCTTGTTATTGGGTCTTCTCGCATATCAGTTCTTCACTGTGTACTCTACCTTCAAATTTAACAAGAAACTACACGCTGAGTCACAAGAGGAAACTGGAACGGCTCCAGATCGCACAGGAGCATATATGGTGATATTAGCAACATATTCCCAAGTCTCATCGGTGATCTCTAATCTCAACGTGGGTTATATTAATGACCTATTTGGGATATCAAGCGCAGCAGGTAACCCCAACAAAAAAATATTCTTTTCAGTAGGCTGCTTGTATTCCATCATCAATAGCGATCCATTCGCAATTCTCAAATTCAAAACGATGCTCTTTGTTGTCTCTCCTGCAGCAAAAGTCCTTCTTGCCCTCCCTTTCCTCATTATTCGAGGTATCTCGAAGCGCAAAGAAGAAAACTTCAAACATAATCTAATTATGAAGGTAGGCATGGTTGCCGTAGTCTTCATAATCTTGGAACAACCTGGGATCATAGGAGCTCTCTGTGACTATCTCACTTGCACTCGACTCGACCCTTATGTAGAAACGCGATACGTCTCGGTTCAAGCGTCTGTTGAGTGCGGAACAGGAGAATATGACTCATTTAGATATGTTTTTGTGATTCCTGCTCTTGCTGCTTGGGGATTCGCCATTCCCTTGATGCTCTTGTTTTTCCTCTTTAAAAATAAGAAGCATCTTAACAGCTCTGAACGTCTCAGAATTGTCTTTGGAGGTCTCTATAGTAATTATACTAGTGAAACCTACTACTGGGGTATTATAATTATCATCTTCAAAATCACCATGTTCACGTTGGATTCTATCCTGGACCTTTCTGAAAGCGGAAAATCTCTCGTCTTTTTGATGCTATTGCATCCGTACTATATACTGTACAAGAGGAAACGACCTCATCTGTTTGATGATCTTCAGAGAGCTGAGAAATTTGTTATTCTATCTTTCATATGGTCACTAGTCGCTGTATTGATAAAGAATAATTATGATCACTATCTCGTCAGCAAAGCCTGCGATTTAGTTATGCTCATTGCTAATGCGGTTGGAATTGGATACCTGTTATATAAGATCTCCTTTGTATATCTCAAGAAAGTCGTAGAAGTAATTGCTAAGCTAAAAGAGAAATGGGCAAACCAGCAAAAGAAGAAAATCATTGATGTTCAAAACAGTGCTCGTACAAAGGAAATTGAGACAATCACATCGAAAACGGAACGAAGTTATTAGTTATTTTGAAGAAAAACCCACATTAAATGGGTTTATATAATATACATTTTTGTTTTTTGGCGCGATTTATATTAAATTCATTAAAGTAAGCAATTTATATAACAATTAAAGTCTGCTTTTATAAATAATATGGATTTTTGAAAACAAATGCGGCCGATAGTAGTTCAAATTCGCATCTCTTTAGATATAATCTCATGGATTATTGATATCGCACTGAAGAGTCTGTTACATCATAACTCATAGCTTTCCTTGAGATAGAAAGGCATCTTGAAAGATGTGAGCGTGAGTAAGTATTTCTCGTTTTATTCGATCCTTGCAAACTGAGTATTTCAATTTATTCGTCAAATTAATCCTTAAATACAGTTCTCAAGTAGTTTTGTAGATGAACAATTTTTTCGCTTTCATAATTAGGAAACCAATATAGGATTTGAAGTCAATTTAAGTTTAACTTAAGTTTGATAGCAGTTCAAAAAAAGTATAACTATGTTCAAATTCTTGTTATCTTTGAACAAGTCAATATTTGCAAAGAAGCTGGATTACCATTTTTTAGAACGAAAGGGAGTTTGAAGTAAAAACAATCACTCTCATGAATAATTCAGATTGCGAATTCCGGAAAATTTCAAGAATTAATAGCATTGTTCTTGTCTAATAACAATAACATTATTTAAATTATATTGTTTTTTATTTCATTCTGAAAAACGTCCCTGAAAATTAATGGGCACTCGATGAAAACATAATATCGATTTGACGCCTGGTGAACACATTATGAACTGATTTTACTCGGAAATTCATCTTTATATTCAATTTAGTGAGGTTTCGTCCCTCCACGAGTTAAGCCACCTCGTCTAGTGTCTTACTCATCCCTTTTTCTATTCTGATTGCGATTCTCCCTTATTTTTTGGATTTCTGTTAATTAACAGAATTTAACAACAGGCGCAAGTTTTCCGTTCTTGGTAGACTGATCGATAAGATCAGTTTGAGAGTTATCATCTATTTTTCGATCCGTTAGCTCTAAAATCTGATTAGCGATTGGAGTTGTTTCTTTTTTCTTAGTGATCGCTAAAGGTTTCGACATTTTAGCGATTCTTAGCTCTTCTCTTCTTCTGGAGGTTTCATCTAACAATAGTGCAAAATCCTTCGACTTTGTTGATGCTGGGAACGACTCTATGTTTTGACTATTTTTCCAAGGTATTTTCGGGAGCTTCAGTGGATTAATAATTTCGCTATTTTGATTGCTTAATTCTATTTCTGACTGTCTTGCTACTGGCGTAATTTGATCGATAGCTGACCGGTTGATGTTTTTCCGATCCATCTTTGTCAGATATTCTCCTTTCTGATCACTATACACCCTGATAGGGGTCGTTGGATTGCCAAAAAAGCTATCAGTATACTCCGCTCCAGGCCTTTGTCTTGGATTCGACGAAAACCGTTTGCCTCTCAAAGGATTCAAGACGTCACTATTTCTCACTGAAAATGAAAGATTCTTGTCTTTTTGTCCAGAATGCGTTCCACTATCTTCATTTTCTTCGTTTGTTAAATTCAAATTCAGCCTTGACTGGGCAGGCTCAGAAGCCTTTCTGGAAGTTGGAATGAAAGGTCTATAAGATCTGAGCGCTTTATTCTCGTGATTATTAATAGGAGATTGCTTGCGGGAATTAATTCTCTCTAGTTCTCCAGCTTCGGTATGCTCTGATTGCAGTTGCTGTCGGTGGGAAATTAACTCAATCGCTTCCGATTTGAGAAGCTTTTCACGCTTCATAAAGCGTTTTTTATGAAAATTAGGGTTGATTAGTTGTTCGGTCTCCAAAGCAACCACGTTATTGGATTGAGTGGTTCCCACGACAAAGTATTGTTTTTTAATCGTCCTTTCTTCAGCAGCAACTTGGTAAAGATAGGTCAAACGAATCGTCCTAGGGTCTAACTTTGACACATCCATATTTAAAATGTTATTCCTTTCTTTTCCTGCTTTCGGCGACTTGCTGAGATTTAATTTGCGCATATTTACTTTGGAACGAGGAGCGTCTTCTTCGGATTCTTCTTCGGCAAAGCGAACCCCATGCGACTCTACTGTTTCTATGCGATAGCCGCGCTTTGGATTGCTTTGGATGTCAAGTCCGTTGAGGTCACAGCTGTGTGGTTTAAAAAAAATGTTAGGGTTAGCAAATGTGAAGTAAATACTATTCATACAGTTCTAAGCCGGTGCTTCTCTTTCGCTTGAGTAGGGGTCGTTCGTAGTTGATATTCATTTCTTCAGCATCTTGGACTTTTCTTTCGAGTTGAAATAATTCACCTTGGCTACTTTCTGTTGCAATTGGCTTTCTCAAATTTATGATTCTTTTCGAAATAGGTAATGGGTGTTCATTTGCAAGACCTCTTTTTTTCTTTGTGAAATGGTAATCTCCTCCTGGGTTTTCAGTTGCAAATCGAATTTTGGAAGTTCCTTTTTTGAAAGTATGAAAAGGTTTTACTCTATGATGTGTTTCGGAATGGTTCTTCGAACTTTCAATGTGGTTTGAAGGGATGGGTGAATTATTTTTAGGGCTGGTAAGTGCGGCAGGTTGTTCTGGGTTTTGAGATCGAGACCGCAAGGTTTTTCGATTTGTGGGAGTTTGTGATCTTCGGTATACATTGTCACTAGGTGGATGCTGTTTGATGAGATTAGCTTTTGGGGTGCTGATTGGTGAAATTTTGGAATTGTGAGGCTCTTTATGTTCTGAAATTTGATATCTTTTCGCCGGGGTCTTCTTAATTGATCTCTCAACATCATTACTGATATTATTTTGATGATGTTCGCCTTGAGGCTGTTCTTGAGAGGCTCGAAGTGAGTTAGGTTTAGCTCTGCCCTGCTGATTTTTTTGGTCTGAAATTATTCTGGAATTGTTTTGGCTCACAAAACTTTGATCATCTTTCCTGTCAAATTTTTGTTGGTTTTCTTGAGATTGCATCTTTAATTCTTTTTCGCCAAGCTTTCCATCCTTTTCGATAATAGGACCATTTTTCAGCAATGAATTATTTGAGATATCTGCGCCGAGAGAGTGAGCTTGCTTTGCATCTTGATTATTAATATCAGCATTCTTGGAACTTCCTGAATGATTTTCTTGCGACTGAAGATTTTGAGATTCATGCTTTGACCGATCCTCAGCCGAATCAATTAGTTTTTGATTGTGACTTGGACTTAGATTGGACACAGAATTTTGAGTCAGATGTTCATTATTTGAAGTTCCTGCTTGAGTTTGCATCTCACGGTTTTGTTCTCCATGAACCGTATTCTTCGACTTTGATGAATTAGGAGCATGACTCTGATTAATTCCAGGTTCTTGTGGACCATTTCCCAAAAGATTGCTTAAGGTACTCGGTTTCTGGTTCCCTAGTTCTGACTGCTGCTGCACTTGAGGCTGTTGTTTTTGTTCTTTAGTTGCAGTTTTTCTTTGTACATCTTCAATCTGCTTCTCTTTTGGCGTTTTTTTGCCTACGCCTATTTGGGACCCTGGTTTTCTTTCCAAACTCGACTCTTCTTTTTTCTTTGATCGAGTTTTTGCAAACATATTCTAACTTTGTCAGCTGTACTTTTTGAAACTATCCTCTGCTAAGAGAAGATTAATTTTTATCTGAACTGTTTAACATTCACTAACTTACTTGCAATAATTTAGGAAAAAATAATATACTTCCTTCAGAACTCCAAAATGCTTGACTTTTCGTTACAATCTATATAATATACTAACAGTTCCAAAATAAACAATTTTCAAATATGGAAGGTATTGAAGATTCTTTTGAAAACACGTAACAAATCATTACTTGACCATTCATAAAAAAATACAGAAGATAGTCCTATTCTATCCAATTAATTATTTCGCTACTATAGAAATCGAGTTGATATGAAACCAAAAAAAACCAAGCGTGTTTGGTCACTGACAATAAATATCTTTGGGCTTTGAAACTGCTTCTGAATATGCCAAATTTATCCTTTCAAGAATTGTGTCTCTTTCGATAACCTTTCCAAAGATATTGTTAAGAACTTTCATCATCAATAAATTGTAAGCTACCAAATTTTTATATTTCAATTCGTGCTGTCCCACTCTCTTTTCGGAAATCGCAACTTCTTGTCTTAGAACATCTCGCTCCTTCTAATGGAGATCTTAGATACTCATTCGAAATGCAAAGTTCGCTTACGGTTTCTTTTGAAAGTTGCTTCTTTAAAGATGATATCAGTGTTTCCAACGCAGAAATCGTTTGTTTCTCTTTTTTCACTTCCTCGATGCAGTCTGAGCTTGCTTTTAGCGTTTTCTGAATTTCCTCATCGTACTATCATAAGTATAACTATTATAATGACCATTGCTAATTCATTCTCTACTTGATCGCATATTTCTTTCTCCAAAAGCTGCCTCTTCTGAATTAACACGCGGGCGTTTTGCATTTTCTAATACATTATTGCAATAATCTGCTCCGATCAAGTAAATACTTCCGAGGACATGCTAAACTTCATAGAATCATTGTATAATCTCTCATATATCGAAGCTTTGAACATGTTCTTTATATCCATAGTGAGCTGCTTTCTCTTCACCTAGTACATGCAAAGATGCAAAGGATTTTAGAGTAGGAGACTCATTGATTTTCTACATTGCTCACAGAACCCATTAAAGCCGTTTTTTCTTTAAGTTTTGCTTCGAGTTCCTTAAAATACATCAGATCGAGTCCATTTTAACGTTAATATACTGCTTTAAAATCGACTAGGCTCTTTGAAGACTTTTCGACTGAAACCGTCTTTTGGCTCAGTCTGGATTGGGTGCTCAACCGAAAATTAGGCGAACTGTCTGTATGATGCGTTTTTGGTGTTTGATATCTCTGAAAGGGTAGGAGATGTAAAGGACAGTTCTAGACTTTTATTACCATGCTAAAATTTTTTGCAGATTTCACTCGCATTGGAGTTGAATCATATGAAGGTTCGGTCTGTACATGGTTTTGGGGTGTGCTTTCGTAGGTTGGACTATTAAGAGGCGATTTTAGTCCTAGGATGAAGGGGATGCCAGATGAAAGGTAGATACGTGGGAATTCTCATCTTTTTTTTGTTTTCATTCTCTTGCTCAGGTTGAATGTGTCTGATTGGCGATTTAGAATGAAATATTATCCTCGAAGTCCTCCCATGAGACGCTAATGATGTCCCAGGAGTCGGCTCGACTTCCAAAAGTCTGATGAATCTGGTTGACGCGGACTTTCTCATTAATTTTGCGAGTAAAATTTTATTCGATTTTATTTTGCGAATGATGTTTCACTTTTATTTTGCTATCATGACTTGGCCTTAATTTTTTTGTTTGGGATCAACTCTCCTCTCTCAAATACTCAATTAATACATCAGTCAATCGACAGGTTCTATCTATCATTAAAAACTAAACTTGATGGTCGTTGTATCTCAATGAAAAAAGCTTATTTATGTTTATCAATGAATACATTTTGAGAATTAGGCAATCTAACTCGAAAATGATAACTGAACCAAGATCTGCAACGAATGTTGAGCAGCTGAGATCTGTTGTTAAGCTGTCTGAAGGAGTCGCGAGCTTCATCTGATCATCATTGTCGGATTTCACTTGAAGTCCAATTGATTCTGCAGATAGACACTCCCTATTTGCTTATACTTATAATTAATGTGGACTAGGAGTACCTTTTAAAGTTCCACGGCTCTAAAGAAGCAAAGTAATAATTATGGTCTATATCTGAAAAATGTGTCATTAGAGCTGATTCAATAAATTTTAACAAAAACAAGGACAGAAAGTGCCAGGTGAATAGCTTCTTAGACGACTCTTTCTCAGCTCCCCAAAAGTTCGAGATGACACCAAGAGAGAAATGTCAATCAGTTATTTTCGAAGTATCGATGAATATTTATGACGTCGAATTGATTTTTCCGCATATAGTTAGATCTGTAACTTCAATCGGCTCCTGTTTTGGGCGAGTAAGGAAAATACTCACATTTTTATAAAGCTCTATCTTCTCAGGAAATTAGAAATAGGTAGTAACTCGGAAATCAGAGAAAAATTTATATTCAAGAGAATCGAAATTGAATCTCACCACCACTTTTTACCTGAAATATAACTATGCTTTCACAGAAGGAGATTTTGGACAGTAAATTTCATTTGAAAACGAAAACATTCGAGAGAATATTACTTCATCGGAAGTCACAAGTTAAATGTGAGATAGATAGTTCATTAATTAGTTAATCCAAAAGCATGGTATCAAATTTCAGAAGCAAATTAATCTGTAGTATATAATCTCTTCTTATTTTTCAGAATCTTTTCTCAGTTTTTCTCAAAATCGACTTTGGTCGATAATGAAAAGTTTGATCTTCCAAGAAGATTTGACTTCCTTGAGGGGAAGAAAATGATGAGATATTACTGGCTGTAGCACTCACATTTTCATCTTTTCCATTTCCAGGAATTCTCTCTATTCTTTCAAAGAGAGCTTCATGCTTTGAACGTTCTTTGTCAGATTGAGAAATTGAATTGCGTTTTCTTGTTGTTTTGGCCTTTTTGATTCTTCTCAACCTAACAAGATACATAATGAAATTCCGGATTTGGCCTATCTGCTCCACTAAGACGAAATAAAAGTTGTAAACAATCAAAAACGAGCATAATCCTACGATCACCCAACCCACAATTTTCCTTTGCTCATCTGACAGTTTCTGAGCAATATCATCTCCTGCAAATACAAAAATCACCAAATGTGCCATTAGCAAAATGATTTCAGATCCTATATTGAGCCAGGCGTCTCTACTTTCCTCATAGGGTTTGAACTTCCACATGCAAATGAGAATTATCACTCCACTGCCACATGTACATGCGATTTGCAAAAACGGAATATCATAAGCAAACACTAATGCAGATAGATACGCGATTCTTCTAAAGAGCATGATAGCCAAAAAATTGCGTCGACAATACACAATCTCCGGTGAAACAGCATCCTCTTCCCTATCTAGGAATTTGAAGCCATTGTAGAGGATGCGATATCTATCATGATGTTGTTTAGAACCCCATTGAGGAGAAGTTGAATCGATCAAGTGGATAGAAATAAAGGGGGCTAAAATACATACAAGCCCAAAAAATATCCCAACGATGCTGGAAGCGAGATTAAGTGATCCGTGAAAGTTGAGATTATTGAGTTGAAGCATTGCGGCCAGGAATAAATTTGGATAACTTCCAATAAGAGTGCCGAAAATGAGACCCCATTCAAATTTGTCTTTCAAATAGTAGAACAATCGACCAATAGCACCTTGTATCCGAAAAATACTGAGTAAAATCCGAATGACCAAGTATAAGAATCCGATTATACCCCATCCTGTGATCATCAGGCCGCAGTTGTTGAGGAATCTCGCATCCATTTCATTATCAAGGAATTTTGGAGGAGAATTGAGAGGAATTTGCATTTCCTCAAACAGCTTGGGTGCTACCATTTCGATTGGATTTGGGATAAAATTGAACGAAGATACTGAGAATAAATTGAAGAAGGTATTCACGTTATCAGGATAGTTGACGTTCATATAGAGAAGGTCATTGGTCACTTGAAAAATATTCAATAATGTGAGCAAAAGAACGGGATTTCCTGCGAACACAGCAATGATCGCGGAGCTTGCCATTGCAGTGCTGGTGGCTGCTGTCCCTGCAGTTCTCGCTGTCTCCAGAATAGTTGTTTCTTGCGGAGTGAAGTGGCTGAACCTACGTGTCTGCGTTTGCACTGAGGATTGTTTGACACAATACCCTTGGGTATCTAGAACGTATCTCGGATCAATGAAAGTGATTGTGAGAGTTTGGACATTCACACTTTTTTGGAATTCGAATTTGAGTTCAAATATAGTACCATCTGACTTTTGAGTTATGTTGAGGAGAGTGAAATCACCTGGACTCAGATTTGAGAAATCGATACGAAGATTATCCTTCAAAGCTCCAGGGATCTTCATTGAACTCGAGAATACTAGTTGAAATACTTGCGCATTGGAGGTGGATTGGAGAGTAACAGTGACATTGGGAATAGGCATAAATTGGCATGCGCCATTGCTCAAGTTGCATTTGTTCTTGTCACCAAATCCAGAACAATCTGAATCATATGAACATGGTCCGCATAGACCACTCGATGAACAACTCGGCGATGTTTCAGTAGTGCAATCTCCATTGCCCAAGCATTCGACACAAGCTCCTGTCGTAGTGAAGCAAATTTTATTGAGGGTAAATCCAGCGCAGTCTGAATGAAATGTGCATGGAGCACATTGATTGCCTGAACAGATAGGTTTTGTCGGGTCTGTACAATGCGAATTAGCAGTACATTGAACACAAGTCCCTGTTCCAATGTTGCATTTTTTCGTGAGAGTAAAGCCTGAGCATTCAGAATCAGATGAGCAACTAACACATTGATTTCCTGAACAGATAGGTTTTGTTGAATCTGTGCAATCTGAATTTTCTATGCATTCGACACATGTTCCTGATGAGCAATGTATTTGACCAGAATCCGAGAATTTATCTACACAAACAGTGTCGGTGGTGCATCCAACACAAAGATAATTTAAGCAAACAGGTTTTGTCACAGCTGTGCAATTATCGATATCCAAACAATTATCTGGAGCCGGAACGCATTTTCTTGAGGTTAGATCGCAAGCATACCCTCCATTATTGAGCCAAGTGATACATTCAGTATCTGTTGAACAAGCTCTACAAATTCCCGAAGCACATTGAGGGTAGGCATGGAAGCATTCATTGGAATCTAAGCAATCGATCGTTTGGCATTGATTATTAATGCATAATTCGTTGTTATTTGGACAATTATCATCGCTAAAACATTCAACACATAAGTAAGTAGTAACATCACAGATCTCCTTTCCAGGTGTCGTACAATCATCATTTGCAGTGCATTCAACACAGCTATGATCTATCCACGCTTTTTTATTTCCGAACTCTGCACAATCACCTTTACCCGACGGAAGAGTGCATTTTGACCCTGAGCACTTCGGTGCCGATGGTGAAATGCATTGCACAGAAGTGGAACAGGGGTTATCAAGGGTACTCGAGGCACAAAGTCGACCGCCGCCATCGTTTTTGTAGACGGTACGATCTCTCGCATACATCAATGCGTTGTGGATGCAGTTAGCATCTGAAGTTGGCGCTTGACAAGAGTACGTCGTAACACTTGTCGGAACACTGTTTATCGGCACCGTTGTCGTAATAGGCTTGCAGGTCGGGGCGGCTCTTTGTGTGCAACCACGATCAGCTTCTGTCTCGCAAGTCACACACTTTCCTTTAGCCGGATCCGTTCTGCTGCAAATTAAGTTTCCAGGGCATTGAGCATCATTATAGCAACTGCATAAATTCATTACACAAGTCGCAGCTTCCCAAGTGCTTTGACAGTCGCTATCTTGTTTGCAATAGGCGACACAGGTACCTTCGATGCAATAAGGTCTTTTGGGTGTAGTCGATTCGCAATCTGCATTAGTGATGCAGGCTCGGACAATAAAAAGAAGGTTGAGAAAGGATAATATTAAGAAGAGCGTCTCCATTTTTTGGGTTTTTGTTTTCATTTATTACACTTTTTCGGAATTATTCAAAAGGTTCTGAATTATTCTCATTTGGAACATGCTAAAATTCATCGAGGTTTGCCTAATATGTTTGTAACTCAGAAAAAAACTGGGTAAAGTCATTCCTTTCCTATTAATACGCAATGTATGATTTAAGAGAGAATGTATGAATCATCGCAAAAGTGAAGAACAAAGCTTACTTCCTAAAAGATGCTGTCAACATTTTACAGGCATATAGATAGGCCTTTTACTCCAAAATTTCTTGATTTAGTACTTATCTCCTCATCATAACATTTCCTACGAGCCTATTATCTCAGCAAAAAGTGGCTATGATACCTAACAACCAGAATATCAAACATTTTACCGCAATTAAATAAAGCAGTGCATTTATTTTATAGGACTTGGGATTTTTTGTTCGCATGGAATGCTTCTCTAAAATTATTCAAAGCGGAACCAGTATTCTAACCCTCACTCAACGCATTCCTGAGCTATCGTGCATCAACATTCACAAAAAAAGAACAAGAAATGTAGTTGTACTTGGAATTGGGCAGCCATGACTGAATTTGAAGAGAGAGTTTCGTGATTATGAGAGAGCGTGCTTTACAGATTCAATGCCAACGTTTCTATATAAACTCGAAATTTATATACACAACAATCAGGTAAGTAATGGTATTTTTCTGAGTAAGTTACACTGTTTTTAGAACATCCTAATCACAAGTTGATCGTAGGCAGGAGATCACACACTCATCGAGCTAGAAGAACTAAATCAACTTCGGATAGCGTTTTCTTGACAGTAGAAGAAAAATTCAAAAAAGCAAATTGCTAGAGTAATGTTGAGCGTACGTTCGAAAAATTCAAAAAAGATGAGAGGTATTTGGTTCATCTGGCATAACTTTCAGCGAAATCGTGAGTTCTATTATAAAGGCGTGAACCATCTTCTCGATAACTCAAATGAATCCAAGCTCCTTCGATTCGCTAAAGATCTTGTTATTCGCTGAAGTTGTTGAGCAAGTTTATAAACCAACTGCCTTGTATAGCATGATAACAAATACAAGCAATATCATCATCATCCTCAGCAAAGGTTTTATCAGTTTTGAAAACAGAGAGTGAATTTGAAATCTGGATCGGGATCTAATTTCTTAGCATTTAATTTTTTAAACAAAACATTGCGAATTAGCATTCTATTGATAAATCAAAGGTCTTTTTGAATTAGGAGCAAAACCATGCAACAGAGCAGTTCTCAGATACATATCCACAAAAGAAAAAGCAACTTAGAGACCGGCGTGCGTGTTATGTTTTTCAATGCAGGACATTTAAAGAGTGCAAAGCTATCCTGAGTACCCAGCGAGGCATTTGATTTTTGGGATTTCAAACTAAAAATGAAGACTAGAGATGGTTTTGAAAAGGTCCTAAGTATATGAGGCGCTCTTGCTTGAGTTTGAATATTTATTTGAGAGTTATCCTTTGTTTTGTTATCCTGAGATTTATTTGTATGGGAATCATCTATTGGTAGATTACTGGTTTTTCTACTGCTAACTGAAAAAGTGTGGGCAATTGTACGTTCTACGAGCGTTTTCGATATGATGAATATGAAAAAAGAGGTTTATATAAGAAAGCTCAGAATTTGGATATAACTCTCGACTAAGGCGAATGAAAACTATACAACATAATCAATGTGCTTAATCTAGCAACTACCCATTCGTATTTTCCACTCGATTTTCTTAGAGCTGCTGCGTATAATTTCCCTCAAGAAAACTAATCAGTTCAACATTAGCCCACTGCAAACCAGCTTTCTCATCATTACGTAGATCTCAAGAGAATTGGTTGGAGCTTCTTTGATACTTAAGCCTCATGTAACATGCAAAGAGGCGGTAAGGCGTGTTCGCTCATTAATATGCTGAACAAGTAGAACGCCCTTTGTGTTGCTTCTGAAAATCTTGAATTAAGCATTTGACAGTAATTGTTTGGCAGGATAGTAGTGGTAGAAAGATGGGTTTGATTTGTCAATGTGAGGAACTTATCCTTCTTGCCCTAAACACTGTACCGGATCAAATACGAATTCGAATTTGAGATCTTTGAATCGAGGAAATATCGTTTCAAAGCCAGGAATTAGCAGATGGAAATTAAATAAAATTGTAAAACGAATTGAAATTTCAGAAAACCCATTAATGCCTGTAAATTAGGAAATAAAACTCGAAACCTCCCAAAACTATGAAGATTCTTGCGATTTGTTCAACACTCTTCTCATTGCTCTCCTTGGGCCTAGCCAGACAATACTCATAGCAAATTCAATCCGAATCGATTTCAATCAGAACATGAGCTATTATGCCTGTTTAGCTAAATGCATACCATCTGTAGAGATCATTTTTACCGATTTTGACATAAACTACGAGCTCTGAACAGGTTGTTACTGGCAGGGGCAATAAAGCAATAGGAAAAAGAAATTAGCGACTTGGATGGTAAATGACCTTTGAAGAAGAAAAATAAAATCCTATATTTACAAAAATTACTCAACTACAATGAATCCTTTTCTAAATAACTAATGGATACTGAAATATATATTTATATGGAAGAATCTAGACATATCAAATGTCAAAACAAATCTTAAACAGAATAAACTAAATATCTACTGTAAATGATGAAGTTCTTTGAAAGGTCTTCAAAATCATTTTTTTTCTTTCGTTCCTATTTTCGAATCTTTTACTTGGAGCTGCGACAGATAGTAAGCCTACTTTATAATCTGTTTGTTTGTTTTTTTATTTGCTTCGTATCTATTCGTATCTATATAATTTTGTTCTCTCTTTATCAGATTAATGTTGTTCTACTCTGCCAATTCTATCCTTTCTGCAGAATGACTCGAAACCTGACCTATTCCAGGGGAAGAATCTTTTCATTCAAACATATGAAAATATCTGAAGAAAATTGTAAAACGAATCGAAAACCCATTATCCCAACAAATGACAAATAAATAAGGAAAATAAAAATCAAAACTTTTACAAACAAAAAGAAGATTCTTCCAATTATGCAAGATTCTATTCCTTGTTCTCAATATCCTTTACGAACTCAATCCAAATTCATTTTTCATGACTGAAAATTGGAACCTGAGAAAGAAAAGATGGCATTTTTCAACTCAATTAAAACTCGATAATTGCATAGCGATTAATTTAAACACTTTCGATAGATGTATTTGGCGGATTCTCTTCATTTCATAAGGGTTTGGAACATATTATCATATTTCTTCTTTTTTTGAGTGGTTTATCAATAAGAAATTTAGGTATTCTGTTAGGTTAAATACACGAATTGATACTTATAGAGGCATATAGAATTATCAAATGTCATAACAAAATCTTAAACAATATAGTCTATATATCTTCTGTATACGAAGAGATTCTTTGAACCTTCTTCAAAATCGTCTTTCGTCTTTCGTTCTCTTCTTCTAATTTTTGAGCTTTTTTTTTATAAATCTTCTTAATTGTCCCATAATTTGATGAATTCTCCAGCAATATTTGATTTTGCCAAGGAGAAACCGTAGAGTTATCATTTGTGAGATCTTCGTCATTCTTTTCAATTTTATTGGTTGTTTCTGCTGAAATACTCCCAGGAACGTGTAGTGATGAGTGTGTCTTATCTAAACTGGTGGTTAGGTTAGCGTTGTACGTTTTGGCTTTCTTTGAACTCCTTAGTCTTATAAGATACCTAATAAAGCTGCGTATTTGATCAATCTGCTCGACCAAGACGAAATAACAGTTGTATACGACTAGTAACGAGCATAATCCAACAATCACCCACCCTACGTTTTTCCGCTGGTTGTCTGAGAGCCGTTGAGTGATATCATCCCCAGCAAGAATGAAAATTACTAGATGGATCACCAACAAGATGATTTCTGAACCCACATTGAGCCAAGCGTCTCTACTCTGCGCATAGGGTTTGAATTTCAGCATAAATATAAGCATTATTACACCACTGCCGCAGGTGCCTGCCAATTGAAGAAGAGGGACATCGTACATGAAGAGCAGAGCCGAGAGATATGCCATTTTTCTTAGAAAAATAATTGCCAAGAAATTTCGTCGATAGTAAGCAGTCTCTGGTGGAGTGACGTTTTCTTCTTCCTCGTCTGCAAGAAGTTTGAAACCATTGTACAGGCTTTGATATCTTTCGTGATGACTCCTCGAACCCCACTCGTTCGAAGTAGAATCGAGGAGATAAATCGAAAGAAATGGAGCTGAAAGGCAAACTATTCCAGTAGCCAACCCCATTATGCTGGAACCTTGATTGAGAGAGCCTTGGAAATTAAGATTATTGATTTGGAGGATTGCAGCCAGAAATAAATTTGGGAAGCTGCCTATGAGGGTGCTAATAATGAGTCCCCATTCAAATTTACTCCTGAAATAGAGGAATAGTCGACTGAGTAGTCCTTGCATCCGAAAAGCAAAAAGTAAAAACCGGATAATTAAGTATGAGACACCAACTATACCCCATCCTGTTAGCATCAAGCCACAGCTATTGAGAAACCTGGCATCCAGTTCATTGTCGAGGAATTTTGGAGGAGAAGTCAGAGGAACTTGCATTTCTTCATATATTTCCGGAGCAAGGACCTCTATTGGATTTGGAATGAAAGAAAATGAAGAGATTGAAAATAGTTCGAAAAATGCATTCACGTTCTCAGGGTAGTTGACATTCATGTAGAGAAAGTAGTTGGTAATTTGGAAGACACTCATTAATGCTAACAAGAGAGCTGGATTTCCTGCTATTACAGCAATGACGGCTGAACTTGCCATAGCAGAGCTTGTAGTTGCTGTTCCTGCCGAGGATGCTGAATTCAACAACTCTTTTTCTTGAGGACTAAAGTAAGTAAATCTGATAGTGTCTGTTTGTGCTGAGGACTGGCTGACAAAGAACCCATGGGTGTCTACAACTAATCGCTGGTCAATAAAAGTTACATTGAGTATCTGGGCACCTACACTTTTTTGGAACTCAAATTTGAGCTCATATATGGTTGCATTTGATTTCGGAGTGACGGAAGTCAGATTAAAATCGTTTGGGCTCAGTTTTGAAAAATTGATGAGAAGATTATTCTTAAGATCGCCAGAAATATTCATTGACCTTGAAAACACGAGCTGGAACACTTGTGGGTTGGAAGTAGCTTGAAGAGATACAGTGAGGACAGGCAAGGTGGAGCGGCATTCAAAATTAGAAAGAGAATAAGGAGAATTGCAGGCTGTACATTTATCTGCTTTAGATTGGCATTCTTTGCATGTGAAATCGCAAGGACTACAGCCTTGATAGGTGGTTATTGGCGATGACGCCAATGAAAAGGTGTATTCAAAGAAACCACTCCCACAATTTTGAACACATGTGCCATTCTTTAAATAATAGGAAGGGTCACAAGCAGCGCAGGTGGTTGTAGAAGCACAAATACTACAAAACTCAGTACAAGGAGACGAGCATGTGCCTGTGGCGATATTACATTTACTTTCGCTCGAGATTGCAGAGCACTCAGCATCGGAAGTGCAAGGGACACACTGATTGCTAGAACATATAGGAGCTGTGGGAGTTAAGCATTGTGAATTACTAGTACATTCCACGCAAGTTCCTGATGAACAATGAATCTCACTCGTGAATTTATTGGTACAATCAGTGTTAGTGGTACAACCAACACAGAGTTTATTAGAGCAGACCGGGCTCGTGACAGATGTGCAGTTATCGGTTAGAATACAGTTATTAGGCGCTGGGTCGCATTTTCTTGTTGATGGATCGCAAACGTAACCCTGGCCTATCCAAGCGATGCAATCAGCGTCGGTTGCGCAAGCTTTACAAATCCCCAAAGTAGGAGCGCATTGAGGGTATGCAGGGAAGCAATCATTGGAATCTGTGCAAGAGATAGTTTGGCATTGATTATTAATGCATAATTGGCCGCTGGTTGGGCAGTCACTATCACCATAACATGCAACACATGTATAAGTCGTTTCGTCGCAAATACCAAGTCCTGGGGTATTACAATCTCCATTTGATGTGCATTCAACACAACTATTATCTATCCACGCCTGTTTATTTGGAATCCCTGCACAATCACTCGTACTCGATGGAATAGTGCATTTTGATGATGAACACTTAGCTGCCGATGGCGAAGTACATGGATTAGAACCGGAACAAGCGGCGTTAAAACCAGTCGCCATACATATTGCGCCATAGGCGCCACTTAAACTGTAGACGACACGATCTCTTGCATTCATTAACGCGTTGTGGATGCAGTCAGCATCTGAAGATGGTGCTTTACAAGAGTATGTCGTAACACTTGTAGGGACTCCATTAAGGTTCACTGTTGCTGTATCAGACGTGCAGGCCGGGAACGCTCTTTCTATGCAACCACGATCTGCAGACGTCTCGCAAATCACGCATCTGCCTTTAGCCGGATCCGTTCTGCTGCAAATTAAGCTTCCAGGACATTGCGCTTCGTTGTAGCAGCTGCATAAATTCATTACACAGGTTGCATCTGCCCAGTTGCTTTGACAGTCGCTATCTTGTTCACAATACGCGACACAAGAGCCACCAATGCAATAAGGAGCTGCTGGTCCACAATCCGCATGAGTCGTGCAGGCTGCTGTAATAAAAGGAAGACAGAGGAAGGCTAATACTAAGAAGAAGAACATCCTTATTTTTCTGGGTTTTATTTTCATTTATTAGATTTTTCTGAGTATGGTTTCAAGATATCTTTTTTTTTTAATTAACAAAGGTTCGGAATTATTCAATCTTAGAACACTTTTCACAGAAATTGCGACTTATTCGCAGCCCATTTATATTTTGCAAACACAGAAAAAAAATTCGGACACAGTCAGAATTTCTGAATCATAACGAAAGAGAAAAAGTTTATTTCCTCAAAGATAGAGCACTTCTGATCTCTGGCAGCCAGGGTATTGCGTTGCTCAGAATCGAATTAAATCGGACTAAGGAATTATTTCCTATCTATGTTGGATTCTTTTTTTTTTTCTGAAATCATCCAAAGCAAAACCAATTTTCGAAATCCTGTCCAGGGCACTCGTGAGCAATACTGCAACGAAAATATCTCTCATCCATTGAAGAAAACAAAAAAAAGTGCCTGAAGTTGCCCAGCTGCAACTAAATTGTAAGTAAGTCATATCACGTTCCTAAATTATTGGTGATAGAAGGATTTTGCTCATTTTGATTTTACGCAGATAAATTCAAAGTGCATTGCAGCAGGCGAGCACCTTATCGATTGCTCGAATGAATCAGAACTCCTTCATTTCGTTTCGAATTAGAATCACTGTTTTTAGATTCGCTGGAAAAGTGGAGCAGGTTTCCAAACAGAGAAGAAAATATCACATTACCACCATCAGCTGAATTCTTTTTTGTTTTGAAGACAGAGAATGTATTGAAATCTGGATCAGGATCGACTTTGTTTGACATTTAATTTTTTGGAAATAAATTCCTAATAAGCATTTCATTTGTAAATCGAAGGTTTTCTTGAATTGAATTCTTGAGATGAAGCAAAAACTATACCATAACTCCGTAACTCGATGAATATATAACTTCAGAATAAAAGAAGACTTACTTATCAATCTGAACTTAAAAAAAAAACAAAAACAAAAAAGGAAATCCTAAGTCAAGCACCTAGTTTCTTAGGACTCTTTTCAAAACCACCTCTAGTCATATTTTGAGTTTGATCTTCCAAGAATAATCAGCAGATATATTACAAATCTTGGCTTTTCACTGTGGACTGAAAAAATGAATCGAAATATTAAGTTCTCAGCCGTTTTTTATATGATTAGTAATAGAATATAACTTTGTATCAAGAAGCAATGAATTTGAGCAATTCTCTTGACCAACACGAAATAGAATTCTTTGCTCATCATCCATGGGCTTAATCTAAGGATATCTAACTTGTAGTTGCAACAATAAAAATCGTTAATTCTGACATTAATAAGCTGATTGCATATCTCATTCGGAGGCAAGTGCTCCTAATCCGTTTTTCAAAATTTAACTCATATTTCTGAGAAGAACAAATCGCGAGACCAGCAATGAATTCCAAGAGATTGGTGATGGAAATTCCTTCGAATTGTAGAGAATGGTGTAAAATATGGAAAAGCAGCAAGAAATGTCAACCAAAGTCTCAGCAACAACAACAGCAAAACATCTATTAACAAATCATTCATGCGTAAATATTCCGAGATCCAAAATCACTTTACGTGATAAATAAAACTCCTAATAGCTATCAAATGTCGAGTAAAGCTCTATGGTAAGCATTGGAATTGAGATAGGTTTAGAGAACAAGTGAAGATAGATTGTAGATTCAAATCCAACTAAATACCCAAATTCCTCATATGCGAAAGTCAGTTTATGAGGATTTAATCATGATATCATTTTGTTTCGATTCATTTAACTTCAGGTTTTATGAAGAAATTAAAGACTCATTAGCTCAGCAACATGTTTGCTCCAACTATTTAATCAGTAGGATGATTTTCAACAAAAAGGAGGCATTTCTTACGAACTTATCGTATGGATGACTAATGATAATTTCATACTTTCACGTTTCATCACAGAGCTTCATCTAAAGAACCACATGACAAAATGCATTTCGATTCAAATTGAAATGCAAAAATGTTAAACAGAAAATAACTACTACCGTACTAAATAAGAAGTAGTTCAAGAGTGATAGCTACTGGAAAGAGAAAAATTTGTCGTCGATAAGTTAACAATGAAAATGAGATTTCATTTTCTCGATTTATTCAATTTCAAACAACTACGATTAGTGGTAAAATGATTTTGGATTATTTTGTCAACTGAGGAGTCTGCGCTAGCTGTAATTGGATAAAATCACGTGGATTAGAGTAAAATCAGGAATCTTTCTTCGCTTCATTTGGAGAAAACTATAATATCCCAGATATTTAGAAACGGGTAGTCCCGACAAAATCTGAGAAATCTTTTGATTAACAAGAAAACATCTGCTGACTCTAGTCGAAACTGAATTGAATCTCACCTAATGGAACATCCGCATACTTGTAAGAAGAAGATTTTTCAGAGGAAATTCCAGATGAGAATGAAAACAATAGAAAGAATATTACTCCACTGGACAATATCTTAGAGTATAAAAAGGAGGATCAATCAACAAAAATAAGAGCACCATTATATACTATCTTCATTCATCGTAGTCTTAAGAATGAAGTATGGTTGTCCTTCAATTTTAGGAAATCTAACAGTATGAATCTAATTTTTCAGAATCTTTTCTCAGCTTTCTCAATATTGACTTTGGTCGAAATTAAAAGTTTTATTTTCCTGCAATATTTGAGGGATCGCAGACTCTAACACTCGCACTCTCATCCTTTCCAAATTCAGGAATTTCTTCTATTCTTTCAAAGAGAGTTTCAGGCTTTAAATCTTCTTTGCAAGATTCAGAAATTGATTTCCGTTTTCTTGTTGTTTTGGTCTTTCTTATTCTTCTCAACCTAACAAGATACATAATAAAATTTCTGATTTGACCTATCTGCTCCACCAACACGAAACAAAAGTTGTAAGCTACCAAAAGCGAACATAATCCAACGATCACCCAACCCACAATTTTCCTTTGCTCATCTGACAGTTTCTGAGCAATATCATCTCCTGCAAATACAAAAATCACCAAATGTGCCATTAGCAAAATGATTTCAGATCCTATATTGAGCCAGGCGTCTCTACTTTCCTCATAGGGTTTGAACTTCCACATGCAAATGAGAATTATCACTCCACTGCCACATGTACATGCGATTTGCAAAAACGGAATATCATAAGCAAACACTAATGCAGATAGATACGCGATTCTTCTAAAGAGCATGATAGCCAAAAAATTGCGTCGACAATACACAATCTCCGGTGAAACAGCATCCTCTTCCCTATCTAGGAATTTGAAGCCATTGTAGAGGATGCGATATCTATCATGATGTTGTTTAGAACCCCATTGAGGAGAAGTTGAATCGATCAAGTGGATAGAAATAAAGGGGGCTAAAATACATACAAGCCCAAAAAATATCCCAACGATGCTGGAAGCGAGATTAAGTGATCCGTGAAAGTTGAGATTATTGAGTTGAAGCATTGCGGCCAGGAATAAATTTGGATAACTTCCAATAAGAGTGCCGAAAATGAGACCCCATTCAAATTTGTCTTTCAAATAGTAGAACAATCGACCAATAGCACCTTGTATCCGAAAAATACTGAGTAAAATCCGAATGACCAAGTATAAGAATCCGATTATACCCCATCCTGTGATCATCAGGCCGCAGTTGTTGAGGAATCTCGCATCCATTTCATTATCAAGGAATTTTGGAGGAGAATTGAGAGGAATTTGCATTTCCTCAAACAGCTTGGGTGCTACCATTTCGATTGGATTTGGGATAAAATTGAACGAAGATACTGAGAATAAATTGAAGAAGGTATTCACGTTATCAGGATAGTTGACGTTCATATAGAGAAGGTCATTGGTCACTTGAAAAATATTCAATAATGTGAGCAAAAGAACGGGATTTCCTGCGAACACAGCAATGATCGCGGAGCTTGCCATTGCAGTGCTGGTGGCTGCTGTCCCTGCAGTTCTCGCTGTCTCCAGAATAGTTGTTTCTTGCGGAGTGAAGTGGCTGAACCTACGTGTCTGCGTTTGCACTGAGGATTGTTTGACACAATACCCTTGGGTATCTAGAACGTATCTCGGATCAATGAAAGTGATTGTGAGAGTTTGGACATTCACACTTTTTTGGAATTCGAATTTGAGTTCAAATATAGTACCATCTGACTTTTGAGTTATGTTGAGGAGAGTGAAATCACCTGGACTCAGATTTGAGAAATCGATACGAAGATTATCCTTCAAAGCTCCAGGGATCTTCATTGAACTCGAGAATACTAGTTGAAATACTTGCGCATTGGAGGTGGATTGGAGAGTAACAGTGACATTGGGAATAGGCATAAATTGGCATGCGCCATTGCTCAAGTTGCATTTGTTCTTGTCACCAAATCCAGAACAATCTGAATCATATGAACATGGTCCGCATAGACCACTCGATGAACAACTCGGCGATGTTTCAGTAGTGCAATCTCCATTGCCCAAGCATTCGACACAAGCTCCTGTCGTAGTGAAGCAAATTTTATTGAGGGTAAATCCAGCGCAGTCTGAATGAAATGTGCATGGAGCACATTGATTGCCTGAACAGATAGGTTTTGTCGGGTCTGTACAATGCGAATTAGCAGTACATTGAACACAAGTCCCTGTTCCAATGTTGCATTTTTTCGTGAGAGTAAAGCCTGAGCATTCAGAATCAGATGAGCAACTAACACATTGATTTCCTGAACAGATAGGTTTTGTTGAATCTGTGCAATCTGAATTTTCTATGCATTCGACACATGTTCCTGATGAGCAATGTATTTGACCAGAATCCGAGAATTTATCTACACAAACAGTGTCGGTGGTGCATCCAACACAAAGATAATTTAAGCAAACAGGTTTTGTCACAGCTGTGCAATTATCGATATCCAAACAATTATCTGGAGCCGGAACGCATTTTCTTGAGGTTAGATCGCAAGCATACCCTCCATTATTGAGCCAAGTGATACATTCAGTATCTGTTGAACAAGCTCTACAAATTCCCGAAGCACATTGAGGGTAGGCATGGAAGCATTCATTGGAATCTAAGCAATCGATCGTTTGGCATTGATTATTAATGCATAATTCGTTGTTATTTGGACAATTATCATCGCTAAAACATTCAACACATAAGTAAGTAGTAACATCACAGATCTCCTTTCCAGGTGTCGTACAATCATCATTTGCAGTGCATTCAACACAGCTATGATCTATCCACGCTTTTTTATTTCCGAACTCTGCACAATCACCTTTACCCGACGGAAGAGTGCATTTTGACCCTGAGCACTTCGGTGCCGATGGTGAAATGCATTGCACAGAAGTGGAACAGGGGTTATCAAGGGTACTCGAGGCACAAAGTCGACCGCCGCCATCGTTTTTGTAGACGGTACGATCTCTCGCATACATCAATGCGTTGTGGATGCAGTTAGCATCTGAAGTTGGCGCTTGACAAGAGTACGTCGTAACACTTGTCGGAACACTGTTTATCGGCACCGTTGTCGTAATAGGCTTGCAGGTCGGGGCGGCTCTTTGTGTGCAACCACGATCAGCTTCTGTCTCGCAAGTCACACACTTTCCTTTAGCCGGATCCGTTCTGCTGCAAATTAAGTTTCCAGGGCATTGAGCATCATTATAGCAACTGCATAAATTCATTACACAAGTCGCAGCTTCCCAAGTGCTTTGACAGTCGCTATCTTGTTTGCAATAGGCGACACAGGTACCTTCGATGCAATAAGGTCTTTTGGGTGTAGTCGATTCGCAATCTGCATTAGTGATGCAGGCTCGGACAATAAAAAGAAGGTTGAGAAAGGATAATATTAAGAAGAGCGTCTCCATTTTTTGGGTTTTTGTTTTCATTTATTACACTTTTTCGGAATTATTCAAAAGGTTCTGAATTATTCTCATTTGGAACATGCTAAAATTCATCGAGGTTTGCCTAATATGTTTGTAACTCAGAAAAAAACTGGGTAAAGTCATTCCTTTCCTATTAATACGCAATGTATGATTTAAGAGAGAATGTATGAATCATCGCAAAAGTGAAGAACAAAGCTTACTTCCTAAAAGATGCTGTCAACATTTTACAGGCATATAGATAGGCCTTTTACTCCAAAATTTCTTGATTTAGTACTTATCTCCTCATCATAACATTTCCTACGAGCCTATTATCTCAGCAAAAAGTGGCTATGATACCTAACAACCAGAATATCAAACATTTTACCGCAATTAAATAAAGCAGTGCATTTATTTTATAGGACTTGGGATTTTTTGTTCGCATGGAATGCTTCTCTAAAATTATTCAAAGCGGAACCAGTATTCTAACCCTCACTCAACGCATTCCTGAGCTATCGTGCATCAACATTCACAAAAAAAGAACAAGAAATGTAGTTGTACTTGGAATTGGGCAGCCATGACTGAATTTGAAGAGAGAGTTTCGTGATTATGAGAGAGCGTGCTTTACAGATTCAATGCCAACGTTTCTATATAAACTCGAAATTTATATACACAACAATCAGGTAAGTAATGGTATTTTTCTGAGTAAGTTACACTGTTTTTAGAACATCCTAATCACAAGTTGATCGTAGGCAGGAGATCACACACTCATCGAGCTAGAAGAACTAAATCAACTTCGGATAGCGTTTTCTTGACAGTAGAAGAAAAATTCAAAAAAGCAAATTGCTAGAGTAATGTTGAGCGTACGTTCGAAAAATTCAAAAAAGATGAGAGGTATTTGGTTCATCTGGCATAACTTTCAGCGAAATCGTGAGTTCTATTATAAAGGCGTGAACCATCTTCTCGATAACTCAAATGAATCCAAGCTCCTTCGATTCGCTAAAGATCTTGTTATTCGCTGAAGTTGTTGAGCAAGTTTATAAACCAACTGCCTTGTATAGCATGATAACAAATACAAGCAATATCATCATCATCCTCAGCAAAGGTTTTATCAGTTTTGAAAACAGAGAGTGAATTTGAAATCTGGATCGGGATCTAATTTCTTAGCATTTAATTTTTTAAACAAAACATTGCGAATTAGCATTCTATTGATAAATCAAAGGTCTTTTTGAATTAGGAGCAAAACCATGCAACAGAGCAGTTCTCAGATACATATCCACAAAAGAAAAAGCAACTTAGAGACCGGCGTGCGTGTTATGTTTTTCAATGCAGGACATTTAAAGAGTGCAAAGCTATCCTGAGTACCCAGCGAGGCATTTGATTTTTGGGATTTCAAACTAAAAATGAAGACTAGAGATGGTTTTGAAAAGGTCCTAAGTATATGAGGCGCTCTTGCTTGAGTTTGAATATTTATTTGAGAGTTATCCTTTGTTTTGTTATCCTGAGATTTATTTGTATGGGAATCATCTATTGGTAGATTACTGGTTTTTCTACTGCTAACTGAAAAAGTGTGGGCAATTGTACGTTCTACGAGCGTTTTCGATATGATGAATATGAAAAAAGAGGTTTATATAAGAAAGCTCAGAATTTGGATATAACTCTCGACTAAGGCGAATGAAAACTATACAACATAATCAATGTGCTTAATCTAGCAACTACCCATTCGTATTTTCCACTCGATTTTCTTAGAGCTGCTGCGTATAATTTCCCTCAAGAAAACTAATCAGTTCAACATTAGCCCACTGCAAACCAGCTTTCTCATCATTACGTAGATCTCAAGAGAATTGGTTGGAGCTTCTTTGATACTTAAGCCTCATGTAACATGCAAAGAGGCGGTAAGGCGTGTTCGCTCATTAATATGCTGAACAAGTAGAACGCCCTTTGTGTTGCTTCTGAAAATCTTGAATTAAGCATTTGACAGTAATTGTTTGGCAGGATAGTAGTGGTAGAAAGATGGGTTTGATTTGTCAATGTGAGGAACTTATCCTTCTTGCCCTAAACACTGTACCGGATCAAATACGAATTCGAATTTGAGATCTTTGAATCGAGGAAATATCGTTTCAAAGCCAGGAATTAGCAGATGGAAATTAAATAAAATTGTAAAACGAATTGAAATTTCAGAAAACCCATTAATGCCTGTAAATTAGGAAATAAAACTCGAAACCTCCCAAAACTATGAAGATTCTTGCGATTTGTTCAACACTCTTCTCATTGCTCTCCTTGGGCCTAGCCAGACAATACTCATAGCAAATTCAATCCGAATCGATTTCAATCAGAACATGAGCTATTATGCCTGTTTAGCTAAATGCATACCATCTGTAGAGATCATTTTTACCGATTTTGACATAAACTACGAGCTCTGAACAGGTTGTTACTGGCAGGGGCAATAAAGCAATAGGAAAAAGAAATTAGCGACTTGGATGGTAAATGACCTTTGAAGAAGAAAAATAAAATCCTATATTTACAAAAATTACTCAACTACAATGAATCCTTTTCTAAATAACTAATGGATACTGAAATATATATTTATATGGAAGAATCTAGACATATCAAATGTCAAAACAAATCTTAAACAGAATAAACTAAATATCTACTGTAAATGATGAAGTTCTTTGAAAGGTCTTCAAAATCATTTTTTTTCTTTCGTTCCTATTTTCGAATCTTTTACTTGGAGCTGCGACAGATAGTAAGCCTACTTTATAATCTGTTTGTTTGTTTTTTTATTTGCTTCGTATCTATTCGTATCTATATAATTTTGTTCTCTCTTTATCAGATTAATGTTGTTCTACTCTGCCAATTCTATCCTTTCTGCAGAATGACTCGAAACCTGACCTATTCCAGGGGAAGAATCTTTTCATTCAAACATATGAAAATATCTGAAGAAAATTGTAAAACGAATCGAAAACCCATTATCCCAACAAATGACAAATAAATAAGGAAAATAAAAATCAAAACTTTTACAAACAAAAAGAAGATTCTTCCAATTATGCAAGATTCTATTCCTTGTTCTCAATATCCTTTACGAACTCAATCCAAATTCATTTTTCATGACTGAAAATTGGAACCTGAGAAAGAAAAGATGGCATTTTTCAACTCAATTAAAACTCGATAATTGCATAGCGATTAATTTAAACACTTTCGATAGATGTATTTGGCGGATTCTCTTCATTTCATAAGGGTTTGGAACATATTATCATATTTCTTCTTTTTTTGAGTGGTTTATCAATAAGAAATTTAGGTATTCTGTTAGGTTAAATACACGAATTGATACTTATAGAGGCATATAGAATTATCAAATGTCATAACAAAATCTTAAACAATATAGTCTATATATCTTCTGTATACGAAGAGATTCTTTGAACCTTCTTCAAAATCGTCTTTCGTCTTTCGTTCTCTTCTTCTAATTTTTGAGCTTTTTTTTTATAAATCTTCTTAATTGTCCCATAATTTGATGAATTCTCCAGCAATATTTGATTTTGCCAAGGAGAAACCGTAGAGTTATCATTTGTGAGATCTTCGTCATTCTTTTCAATTTTATTGGTTGTTTCTGCTGAAATACTCCCAGGAACGTGTAGTGATGAGTGTGTCTTATCTAAACTGGTGGTTAGGTTAGCGTTGTACGTTTTGGCTTTCTTTGAACTCCTTAGTCTTATAAGATACCTAATAAAGCTGCGTATTTGATCAATCTGCTCGACCAAGACGAAATAACAGTTGTATACGACTAGTAACGAGCATAATCCAACAATCACCCACCCTACGTTTTTCCGCTGGTTGTCTGAGAGCCGTTGAGTGATATCATCCCCAGCAAGAATGAAAATTACTAGATGGATCACCAACAAGATGATTTCTGAACCCACATTGAGCCAAGCGTCTCTACTCTGCGCATAGGGTTTGAATTTCAGCATAAATATAAGCATTATTACACCACTGCCGCAGGTGCCTGCCAATTGAAGAAGAGGGACATCGTACATGAAGAGCAGAGCCGAGAGATATGCCATTTTTCTTAGAAAAATAATTGCCAAGAAATTTCGTCGATAGTAAGCAGTCTCTGGTGGAGTGACGTTTTCTTCTTCCTCGTCTGCAAGAAGTTTGAAACCATTGTACAGGCTTTGATATCTTTCGTGATGACTCCTCGAACCCCACTCGTTCGAAGTAGAATCGAGGAGATAAATCGAAAGAAATGGAGCTGAAAGGCAAACTATTCCAGTAGCCAACCCCATTATGCTGGAACCTTGATTGAGAGAGCCTTGGAAATTAAGATTATTGATTTGGAGGATTGCAGCCAGAAATAAATTTGGGAAGCTGCCTATGAGGGTGCTAATAATGAGTCCCCATTCAAATTTACTCCTGAAATAGAGGAATAGTCGACTGAGTAGTCCTTGCATCCGAAAAGCAAAAAGTAAAAACCGGATAATTAAGTATGAGACACCAACTATACCCCATCCTGTTAGCATCAAGCCACAGCTATTGAGAAACCTGGCATCCAGTTCATTGTCGAGGAATTTTGGAGGAGAAGTCAGAGGAACTTGCATTTCTTCATATATTTCCGGAGCAAGGACCTCTATTGGATTTGGAATGAAAGAAAATGAAGAGATTGAAAATAGTTCGAAAAATGCATTCACGTTCTCAGGGTAGTTGACATTCATGTAGAGAAAGTAGTTGGTAATTTGGAAGACACTCATTAATGCTAACAAGAGAGCTGGATTTCCTGCTATTACAGCAATGACGGCTGAACTTGCCATAGCAGAGCTTGTAGTTGCTGTTCCTGCCGAGGATGCTGAATTCAACAACTCTTTTTCTTGAGGACTAAAGTAAGTAAATCTGATAGTGTCTGTTTGTGCTGAGGACTGGCTGACAAAGAACCCATGGGTGTCTACAACTAATCGCTGGTCAATAAAAGTTACATTGAGTATCTGGGCACCTACACTTTTTTGGAACTCAAATTTGAGCTCATATATGGTTGCATTTGATTTCGGAGTGACGGAAGTCAGATTAAAATCGTTTGGGCTCAGTTTTGAAAAATTGATGAGAAGATTATTCTTAAGATCGCCAGAAATATTCATTGACCTTGAAAACACGAGCTGGAACACTTGTGGGTTGGAAGTAGCTTGAAGAGATACAGTGAGGACAGGCAAGGTGGAGCGGCATTCAAAATTAGAAAGAGAATAAGGAGAATTGCAGGCTGTACATTTATCTGCTTTAGATTGGCATTCTTTGCATGTGAAATCGCAAGGACTACAGCCTTGATAGGTGGTTATTGGCGATGACGCCAATGAAAAGGTGTATTCAAAGAAACCACTCCCACAATTTTGAACACATGTGCCATTCTTTAAATAATAGGAAGGGTCACAAGCAGCGCAGGTGGTTGTAGAAGCACAAATACTACAAAACTCAGTACAAGGAGACGAGCATGTGCCTGTGGCGATATTACATTTACTTTCGCTCGAGATTGCAGAGCACTCAGCATCGGAAGTGCAAGGGACACACTGATTGCTAGAACATATAGGAGCTGTGGGAGTTAAGCATTGTGAATTACTAGTACATTCCACGCAAGTTCCTGATGAACAATGAATCTCACTCGTGAATTTATTGGTACAATCAGTGTTAGTGGTACAACCAACACAGAGTTTATTAGAGCAGACCGGGCTCGTGACAGATGTGCAGTTATCGGTTAGAATACAGTTATTAGGCGCTGGGTCGCATTTTCTTGTTGATGGATCGCAAACGTAACCCTGGCCTATCCAAGCGATGCAATCAGCGTCGGTTGCGCAAGCTTTACAAATCCCCAAAGTAGGAGCGCATTGAGGGTATGCAGGGAAGCAATCATTGGAATCTGTGCAAGAGATAGTTTGGCATTGATTATTAATGCATAATTGGCCGCTGGTTGGGCAGTCACTATCACCATAACATGCAACACATGTATAAGTCGTTTCGTCGCAAATACCAAGTCCTGGGGTATTACAATCTCCATTTGATGTGCATTCAACACAACTATTATCTATCCACGCCTGTTTATTTGGAATCCCTGCACAATCACTCGTACTCGATGGAATAGTGCATTTTGATGATGAACACTTAGCTGCCGATGGCGAAGTACATGGATTAGAACCGGAACAAGCGGCGTTAAAACCAGTCGCCATACATATTGCGCCATAGGCGCCACTTAAACTGTAGACGACACGATCTCTTGCATTCATTAACGCGTTGTGGATGCAGTCAGCATCTGAAGATGGTGCTTTACAAGAGTATGTCGTAACACTTGTAGGGACTCCATTAAGGTTCACTGTTGCTGTATCAGACGTGCAGGCCGGGAACGCTCTTTCTATGCAACCACGATCTGCAGACGTCTCGCAAATCACGCATCTGCCTTTAGCCGGATCCGTTCTGCTGCAAATTAAGCTTCCAGGACATTGCGCTTCGTTGTAGCAGCTGCATAAATTCATTACACAGGTTGCATCTGCCCAG
>ENA-UOTX01000176-UOTX01000176.1-compost-metagenome-genome-assembly--contig:-NODE-176-length-71240-cov-20.152987_pt1 | contig 71240 bp, 48 predicted proteins | sample MGYA00238143_ERZ746982 | MGnify/ENA primary metagenome ERZ746982 (study PRJEB28758, sample SAMN06268862) | compost metagenome | isolation source: single cell | place: USA: California, Emeryville, Joint... | reverse complement strand
GTTTTCTGCCTCACGAGAATTAGAAAAGCCAACATGAAATATGCCTTCCCTAAGACAATTAAAACACTTCGATGGTTCATTGGAATTCTGAAATATAATCTAGTTATCCTGTTCGTCCTTGGATATGTCATGCGAATGGCCACAGGAATTGTGAATAGTCTCACTTATTTGGACACGTCAACAGGGTACGTGAGTTTTAGCGTTGTAGCAGCTCATTTTGCTGTGGTTGGACTCGGGATGTTTTTACTCGAGCTGTTCCTCTACGCCACGAAGTTATCAGATGCGCCAGGTATCCGTGCGAGGGCAAGTATTTTGCTCAATGAATTCAAAGACTCTTCTCCAGGGAGAATGATGCCGCTAATGTCCTTCTTGCGCGCGTTGGCGATGGTCTTAGTGCTAAACATGATTTTGAATCCTTATATTCAGGTGTTTCTCGTCGGATTGGCATTCTTTTCGATACTAATTCTGCTTCATCGAGACGGGATATACAAGAAGAGCTATTGGCGCACTTTCTACATAATCGTCGAAAAAGCTCTGCTAACGGTGATTGGGTACCAGCTGCTGCTTGCTTTCAATGATGATTTCAGATACTTGAACAGAGATCAATTCATCGCACTTGGTTGGATGGCAATAATCTCAAGTGTGGCTGCAATGGAAGCGCTTTGTTGGATCATGATTAAAGAGTCTTTTGATATCATTAGCGATTTCTATTTTAGAAAAATTCTGAAGAGACCTCCAGGTAGCTCCAGAAGAGACGAGGAAATGGAGCTTTTAAACCAGATTTTAAGAGAAGAAGAGGCTTCGAGGAACAGAGAAGCAATTGATCAAAATAGAAGAGGAGTGTTGGATGATGGACCCGCGCTTCAAGATCCGGACCAAAGATTGAGCTCTCAAGGGCAGAGTCCGCAAGCTAATTTAGAGGGGAATGGAGAAGCTAATAATGGAGGTGGAAGTGTGCTAGGAAGAGAAAATGTGCCTGAAGACTTATCAAGGCCGGTAAGTAGTGAAGGTATTGCGTTAAGGCATGAAGAATCGAAGAGTCAAAATGGAAATTGAGCTTTGGAATTTTTCTTTGTGATTTAATAACAAGGATAGACGATGGGATGTATAAAATAGAGATACATGGAAAAATCTATTTATTATGTTTGCAATCGTGTTGCTTGTAATACTTAGTTTCATGCACAATATTAGTGTTGGAGTGCCAAATGTGATATAACTTATAACTGAATTGGATAACGAAATCGAGATGTAGGTTAGCTGTCGAGAAATAGCTGTCTTTGGGTTGTTTGTTCCTAAATGAAGTAAAAATTGCGAAAATTGTCATGACAGAATGATCAAGGATATATAGATTACCTTGTTTAAGTTACTCTTCCAAAAAGTCATGGACAGTCAAGCATACACGGACTGATAACCAAATTTCAATCATAATCGAGATCTGAAAGAACTTAATCAAGGTGGGAAACACTGGTTGGGGCGATAATTTTTTCATAAGACACCATGAACTGACAAGGAAGCCAGTTTATCTAAAATGTGAAAAAACATTCTTTCTGTCAATTCAAGATTCTCGTTGTATATGAACTAAATTTACCCGAATATCATTTTGATTACAAAATAAATACATTCATTATTCCTTGATTTATTTTTTTTTTCCTATTATCAAATTTTATTTTCAGCCGTTCAGAAAAACCAAAGCAGCAGCCGAAATCCATTATTCTAACTACTCAAACCTCCTAAGAGAGCTTGAATTTAGTAAAGAATAACATAGGAAGCTGGTGTCTTCTGGAATCCATTAAACGTCGAAGCCGACGCTCTAGTGAAAGCTCCAAAGTGTTCAACATAGCACCATTCTCCCACCACCAACTCAGGAAGATAGATGTCTCTGGCGATAGTATCGATAGAATCGCAGGTCGGTCCAAAAATGAGAGATTTATATGTTTTCTCATTCCTTTCACTAAATGGAGCGATCTCCGGCTTGGCATCATCGAACATAATGCAATTAAAGCATCCATAGATTCCTTCGTTCATATAGTACGAGAACATCGTCTCCTTGCCATTGTCGATCTTCTTCTTCCCAATCACGTTGAATACGAGAGTATGAGAGCTCTCCACCAAGAATCTACCAGGTTCAGCAATAATTTTCAAGTCTTCGATATCTCCGAAATATTTATCAAGGCTTTCGTTGATTCTCTTTGCAGTTTCTTCAATCTTCACTTTGTTTGAGCCGGCGCCTCCGCAGAACCCGTCACCGATGTTGAGGCATTTCATTTCGATTCCCACCTCTTTCGCAATGTTAAACACTTCTCTAGCGGCCTTAATCGCGCCTTCGTAAACGGAAGGGTCGGCGAGCTTCTTTCCAGCGTTAAAGCTGACTCCATAGACGTTCAATTCGAGGAATTTGCATTGCTCGAGCAGACTCTTCGCGATTTCTAGATTGCAGCCGAATTTCTTGTTTTCGCTTCCTCCTTCGAAGAGATGCGAGGTGCTGATATGGATCAGCAGCTTGGCGTATGGGTGGTACAACTTAATTTTGTATAGCTCGGTCTCCGAGTCAAAGGACATCAGATCAACATCTTGAGATCTAGCGTATTTCATAAACTGAGGGTCTTTGACTGGATTTGAGTAGATTATTCTCTCTGAGCAGTTCTCAATGCTGTTGACAGAGATGATTTCTTGCTTGCTGGCGCAGCTGAATCCGCAGCCCAGCAGAAACAGCAATCTGATGATCATGTTATCAGGGCAGCATCGTACAGAGTAGTAAGGTTGGATTCTTGGATATAGTTGCTTCCATGCCTTGTATTGTTCGATCGCGGAACCTAAATCGACGATAAAGAAAGCCTCATCGGTTTTGTTTGTTTCGATATAGTAGTTAATTAGGTCTAATATTGACATTTCCTCTTTAGGGAAGAGCTTAATGTTGTGCTCTTGGATGAACTTAGGGAGTTCAGCGATGTCATTCAATCTTTCAGGAATCTTTTTCAATGATGGGCTTTTGTTCATCGTAGTGAAATTCCTTTTTCGGCCTTTTGGTTTCTGAAATTAATAGTTTTATATACTCAATGTAGCCAATCAAAAGCTTAAATTCAAGGTATATCGGAAATTAGCAAACGAGCGCTTAATTTATTTCCTTCAGTGCAAAATTCTTTTCCAGTTTAAACGGTGAAATTTGATTGGAAAAACGTGATCGAGTGAGTGATATCGTCGCTGCTAGCTTTCGAATCATTCCGAATGTGGATTCCTTCTTTCTGCCTCCTAATTTCTATTTAATAGATCATCCTGAGCCTACTCTATCATACTGAAATTCTCACCGGAAAATTAATTGATTACTAATGCCAAAATAGCATTTTTCCCAGTTATCTGTACTTGGTTTGTTTTCTAGATTTGAAAGAAGCGATAGCATCACAATAGTTGTTGCGAATGTCTTTCTTTCAATAGCATGAGGTTGCAATATCCATTGTCTGAGCAAAGTGGAATGACTGCTAATTGTGAATTATTCTACAAAAGAACCTACTGATATATCTTCCTTCTAATTTTCGCGTTATTTAGAGTTACACTCGGTTTGGAAGCGTTGCTACAAACAGTTTGGTTAGTTTTCTTTTTGTTAATAGAGTCAGTGGATCTATATTCGCATACAAGCAAGGTAATACATTATTAAAACATTTAAACAGTGATACCTGCAGAAGTATTCACTAATAATACATCACAATCACAAGAACTGATCGAAAAGCTTTAATAAAAAAAAGCAACAAATGAATTAATATCCAATTTTCAAGAAAACACATCTTTCTCTTTGATCAACTTTTATGTTTCAAGCCTCATGCTCAACTTTCCAAGCTAGGCTGGATCTTTCAGAGTCTTAAATGTGGTAAACGGTTTGGGCCTTATCGTTTGCGTTCGACTCACCGCGTGGTTATAAAAACTTGAAAATGTTTGGGGTTGTTGAGTTTCAGTGTGCATAAACTTCTTGAAAAAATTGGATGTACTGCTCGACGGGCTCTCTGCATTACTTTGTGGAGGAGTGTTAGTGTTCTGAGGTCTAAACCTCGAGAGAAAATCTGTCGTGTTATTCTCCTTGAGAGTCGGCTGAGAGAGTTCGACTCTTACGTTTCCCCTTGTATTCGACCTCGGAGTGTACCAGCCCGATCTTGGGGTTCCGTCAGGATTTCTTCCCGGGCTAAGACTTCCAGAGTTCCGTTTTAGAAGGCTAGGAGCTTCAGTTTGTCTGTTTCCTTCTATTTGTTCTGCCACGGCGCGGCTGATGGGATTATTAAGAAAGAGTTTATGATGGGTCTCTCGTGGTATTCGTCTAGGAGTGAAAACCAACTGCTGTCCTGTAGTTGCGATAGTAAAATTTTCTGCATGAGAATGGACTGAATTTCCTTCATCGCTTGATCTTTCTTGAGAAATTGGTCTTTGCGATATGACGTCCGCGAATTTATGTGCAATTTTGCTAACCCTCGGTGAATTATTGCCTGTATAAATCTTATGCGTGATTTGGGTAGAGGCGTCGTTGTGGAGGCTTCTTGGAGAGCCATAAGCGTTTGTAGGGGAGAAAGCACCCTGTTTTTCAATTGTATTGATTTTCCCGAGCTGCATCAAATTTCTTGTAGAATCCATTATGTCATCAGTGCCGGCCTCACCATCTGGTTTTTTCTCAACGTCCATCAAGCTATTGATCCCTTCAGAGATCGGCAATACTACTCTCAATTTTCGGCTCTTTGCACGTGCCGCAAGGCAGCATTCCAATATGATGATGACGATTTCGACAAAGATCATACTTGACAAGACAATCATTATAATGAAGTTATATTGGAAGACACGTGAGAATTCGTCGCTGAACTCACAGATTGTTTCGATCCAAGGCGAGATCGTGCAACCGTTATTGCACAGTGTTTGATAGAAGGCAGTTTGGTCTGAGCTGAATAGGTATTCCCATACCGTTAAGAATAATTGGCCGCCTTGGCACAAGATGTATATGACGAAATTGATTCCTTCGGTAATTTTGTATAGACGTTCGACTTTACTTTGGGAATGCTTACAAAGACAGCCCAAGAAGATCGTAAAATGAGCCCAGCCAAAAAGTAGGGCCATCTGATAGGAGCAGAGGACGATAATCGACAGAACAGCTGATCCGATGTTGACATACATAGAAATTGTTTGGATATCCTTCAAGCCGACCACGAATTCGCCATTTTCCGTGTATCTGTCGATAAATTCTCGACATGAGCTGAGAAAAGGGATGTAGGAGCGATAGGATAAGACCCAGTTGGGGTCAAGAATCCCTGGTTCAACACCATAGCCTGGAACGCCTTTAATCTTGTCATAAATCCCGTTGATAGTCATTAGTTCACTCTCTTTCAGAGAAATAAAATCGGTCCAACCAACACTCGCGCTTTGTTCTGTATTGCAGACTGTTCTTGTATTCGAATCAAGAACGAAAGGATGATTATTAGCTCGATTCGCATCTAGATTTAAACTCGATTTGCTCAGACACATGCTGTATTGGTTTATTCCAATATCGCTGATAGGGGTGGCGTCTGCTGTTGTACGTGAAATTTCCATTACTTTTACCGCTGAGCTTGTTGATGTGTTCTTGAAAACAACGAAACAATCTGGAGCGTTGCAAGTGTAACTTGGGTTGCCTGACACATCTTGAAATGTCACTTTATTAATAGGACATTCCTCCTCGTCAGAAATACAAAAATTGTACAACGATTTCGAATTGTTCGAGCAAAGTTTATATCCGGAAGGACATTCTCCAGAGGCGGAGGTTAATGGTGCCAGCTTATCGTAGGTATATGTCGAGCGCTTCACACATAAAGAGCTATAATCTCCTTCATTGACGGCGAAATATGACAGACTAAATGGTCCTAGGCTCGCATAGTCGGTGCAGCCAGCAGATGTTTGAATTGCGTTACATTTACCAACACAAATAAAGCAGTCAATGCTGTTAGATTCAAGCGTCGCTGCATCAACAGACCTGCAATCACAGGCGGGTTTTGTGCCAAACGAAGCTGCATATGGGATTTCATAGCCGGTCGGACAGGAAGCTGCTACAGTGATGTCAGTGATTGCACCTTGCTGCCAATTCTGAATGATTTCGCTCATAAATGAGCTTGAATTTCGGATCTCCAGGAACGAAATTATTGAATATCGCAGGATCGCAGCATTACAGCCGTAGATAAGAATCAACCACAGAATTGCAATGATGCGACGAGGCCAAGACATTTCTCTAATATAACCTTTTGGAGCATCCTCTAAGCTCTTTTTAGACGGTCTCTTGCCTTTTTCTAACACTTCGATTATTCCAGAAAAAGTACCTGGATGCGGCTGTACGGAATCACCGTTCTCCATGTCAGAAGTTCTTGGGTGAGCGCTTGCTCCTGTAAGACCTGTTTTAGTTCGAACTTCCATTGATTTCTACTAAGAGCTCCCGTAAAATGATCACAAATTTCGGAAAACACTCTATTTAAATAAATGCATCAGCTGAAGAAAATTTAATTAATGCCAGTGATCTGTTAACTAATTATTAAATCGTGAGGCCAACAAACGCGGTAGTTTTATGAATTTAAGCTTTTAGGAATTGAGGTAGAGAGTGAGAGACCACTTTGCCCCTCCAGAGAGAGTGATCAGGATGTTAATGATGTAATATTTAGCCAATTTTTACCCCACAGGGGGAGCTAAATTAAGAATTTCGAACTGCTAAAATTTATTGCTTTTAAATAAGTTCATAATAATGGTATTTAAATCAAAATTAGAAAATAAAAAAAATATACTGATATCTATGGTCTGAAACCAAAATTGTAGCTGTAGGCTACCAATTCCATATTTCTAATGCACCTTTCGCTTGTTAGCAGCGTTCTAATAAGAATGACTCTTTAGTATCTAAGCTTTTTAAAGGAGCCTTGGCATTTTTTATTCTGACATATAGCAAAGAGCATCTTTGATTTAGCAAACCATATAAAAAACATAGGATAGGTCAATGATTAGGAGACATTCACATTTTCCTCACCTTACCATTCACAGGTTTGTCCTCCACATCGGTATGGAATGAGTGTCATTCAAGACAAAGCTTAAAATTTAAGAAGAAACTCGGAATTTAGCGTTGGCAGGATGCACCCTCGAATTTATATGAGAATTCGCAAGAATAAAACACAGAAACATTTTGTTTCGCAAGAACCCTAAATAATTAATTAAAGTTTCAAGCTGTGCATTTTTTTTACATTTGAAAGTCAGTGTTTTGCCGTGGTTGGTTTTCCATTAACCGAAGGAGAACCCCAGAGTTTCGAGCTATACAATGCTATGATACTTGCGACTAAAGCTCTCATATTTTTCTTAAGGAATTGATTAGAAGGCAGATAAGCAATACATCGGATGCAAGATTATTATGTATTTGAGATAATATTCGGAGCTGTCTGAAATTTGCACAATTCCAATAAGGATAGTTTTATAGGAGAGAGGTTGTCGGCTAGGAGAGAGAGAGGAAGGAAAAAAAAAAAACCAATCGAGCTTGAAATAAAATATAGTCGGTTTTCGGGATTAGAAAAATATGCCTTCGTCTAATGTTAGATATAAAAGTATAAAAATATTCAACAGATTTCTTATTCGTGAGCTCATGGCACAGAGCAAAGGAGGGTTTTTGTATACGTGATAATGCATCTGATAGAAGAACGAAAATACATTCATCCAAAAAAAAAAATCGAAAGGAAAGCGCAAGGGGAAGGCAATCTTGTATTGGGTGTTGATATATTGCAATAATAAGGGTGCAAGCCATGAAAAAGAATATTGCTCTAAGGTTGTAACTTTTTTTCCAAATATTTACAAATAGTCTCATATATTCTTTCTTCTATTAATGTAAAATTGAAACAAAAAGCAGAGATATATAGTCATTTAGATACGAACAATCGTTAAGTAAACATATTCTTTCAGGAATCGCACTTCGCCATCTCCATGAAGCCGATTTTTGGATTTTCCATCACTGGTCGATATTAGAAGAAAATGTGTCGGGACAACCTTACTGTTTGCTCTTGAATGTGCATTTATCTATGTTCTCATTGGAGAAGCTGTATCGAACTTTCCTCGATCATCGATCTCAGTTAAGTTACATAACAGCAAAAGGTTAGATCGTATTGATATCCATTGTAGCGAGCAATTTCAGAGCTTCAAACAGATTCTAAAGCGCCGCCTTAAGGTCGATTCGAGGACTAATTTTTCATTCTGTTCTCCTGTTGTATGAAATTAAGGAGCTTCATTGTTATTTTCCGCACAATATATTGAAGATAAAATACTCTAATTGTTAAATCACACTGTCATCAAAACAGTTCTTCACCAAGTTTTGCCCCTTGTACACGGGCGAAGATAATATAGCCGGTTCAGACTTCTGATAGTTACATGCTCATCTGCTCCAAATTCGAAAGTCAATGATTTCGTATTTCGAAGAACTAATAACATAATTGCTGCTCCAATTATTCGAAAACAACTTCCGATCGTTATATCAGCCCAAATTTCTTCAATTGCAACAGAATCAAATCACCAAACCATAAAAAGCTGTGAGAAAATAAATGGGAAGCTATAACACAAAAGAACCCTTTAACCCTTCAAGCATGAAATGTCCAAAGCACTACGAATACGTAACTACGATAGATCTTGAACCTCAAGCCTCCCGGAGATTATACTGTGACGCCTGTGTTCTTGAAACTAAAACTTTAAACTCAACAATCAGTATAAATAACATTTTGCTGCCATCAGCGCTCCAAGAATTTTCTCAGAAAATCCGAAAGACTACAGATGAGCTCCAAGGACCTATCCTAAGCTTCATCAAAGAACAGCTTAACCACCAAATCAGTTCATCCATTGAGCTTCTTTTGCAAGCTAAAACCAGAATAGAGAAAAATTTGCTTGGAATACTGGATCATGATTCAAATCTCCAGCAGTTGGAAACTCTTTTCAACGAATTCATGAAAAATGAGTCGATTAGAGAAGGAGACCGGCTTAATTTGTACGTGAATCTTTACACAGCAACGTTGAAAAAGCACGAGAGGATTACTATTTTAAAAGATGTGCTACCGCAGCAGTTGACTGAGCTTCAAAATTATTTAAACTGCACGAGGCAGCTCATTGGTGAATTTTGTGAGCATTTGATCACATATCCACAGGAAGACTCTCGAACAGCCCCTCTGGACGACTTGGTGATTTTTTATCGGCAGCTTCTTGAAGAATCTGTAAAAAATGAAGCTGAGCCAGTTACTAGTTTGCCCCAGCAGCACCAGAGACACAGAGAGATTAGTGATTCCGAATTTGGTAATCCCGATAAAGCTGAGAATATGGAACCGAACGTAAGATATGAGAAAGGTCTAATAAAGGCGACAAGTGCGCAGAAATCGACTAGAGAAAGAAGAGATAGCAGAAGTAAAGAAAGGCGAGGTCATGAGAGCGCGAAGAAATGCTCTGATAAATTGCTAGCAGCAGCAGAGAGTAATTATTTAGAATCGCCATTTGTGCTTTTTAAGGCTGAAGTGTGGAATGAATTGCTTGCAAAACACCCTCATAGTTCGAAAAATGAACTAGAGAAAATGGTCGCAAGCCTATGGAATGAAGAGTATAATGCTGATCTGAGGGAACAATATAAACAGATGCATAAATCTAGAGTAATATCCAGTATCAGCAGGAACAAAATAAAACCAAGGCTCCTATAAAGATTTCAAAAAGTTGGCGCATTGAAATAGCTATCTGAATAATCCATGGTATGTTTCTTAGCATCATACATGCATAGTACTTGGTCTGTAGTCAAATTTTATATGGATTGTGTATGAGAACTATAAAAGAAAAATCTCGAAACTATCTTGCAATCGTGTCGCAAACCTGGGAGAAGTAAGTCATTATTGGTGTTGTGACAAAAATTTTAATGTGATGAATATTTAAGTAGCTTGGATTTAAACGGAAAGGAGCTTTTCTACTTATTGTAGAAAAATGAATTTGTTTGAATAAGTATCAGAAATATTATTGAGATCAAAGCATTTAATAATCTTTCAGCTATGAAAAACGCCATGCGTCTTCGCTTGCTCCTTATTTTGATTGTCATTTGACAAATAAAAATACTACCTTGAATTGGATGCTGAGTTGACGATTAATGAAGACTATGGTGAATAAATCGTGAAATAATTTTTCTAGAAACTGTGAATCATCAGCCTCAATCCAGTGCCATGGGATGGAAATTGCTCCGAGATTGTGAGCAAACTGCGAAGCGAATTTTGATCGAATAGAGTACCGAAGGATTCCTTGAGATGGTTGTTATTTTCTTTCCGATCAGATTCATTTAAATGTTAATTGCGTGTCTACCTTTGATCCCCCACCAATTCTCACCTGAACTTAACTTTCCTTGAAATAGCGAACCTTTTGAATAGATTTGCTTCGAGGAGAATCGACACGTTAGCTGAAATATCATGCCATTTGCTGTGAATCTCGCAATCTGACACCACACAGTAACGAAAATAGCTCTGTTAGGCAAATTTCGAATTTTCAAAGCAATTTCGGTTCAACTCATTACGAAAGCTCATAAAAGCCTCAGCTGAGCTTCCGATAAAGAGGTTTATGCCACTTGTAAAATCAAAACCTTAGAAACAGAATATTTCTAGATTCTATTAAGATATTGATAAATTTGTTTGCGCAAAGCCAGGGTTCCTTGAATATCTACAATGTTATTTCTAAGGTATCTTAGGAATAACCGTCATTACCTTCGATATCAAACGTTAAGTTTTTATGCGTTTTCAAAGAAATTAAGATTGAGAGTGAAACATTTCGAAATCTAAGTTGTGGAAAAACCAGCGAAATGTTGTCATTCATAGTATTTACTATTGACTGTCAGCATTACCTCAAGAGTTAGAGCCCAAAAATGTATATAGTAGTATTTAGAAACAAAGCAACTATTAAAATAGGCTTATTTAAACAATCCAATTACGAGCTTTCTTCCATAATGTGAATTTTTTGAACTCAAAGAGAACCTCTCCAGTCGATATTCAGTTCAGGCTCTAGTCTTGAAAAAATTGAGCACATACTGGTTGAGAATTTTGTTTCGGACATCAGTGTAGACAGAATAGAACAGCATTATTCGAGATTCAATTTCCATCCAACAATGCAAGACTTTCAAACACCAGAGACCCAATTAGAAGAGTAGGATGGTCTTTCAAGACAATTGTCTCTAAATGCGCTGATAGCTCCCTGATATATATTAAAATATCGTGATTCTGTCGATTTTACAAATTCGAACTAAACATTAAATAACCAAAAAAGCTTCTGAAGGCTACAGTTCTCTTCAATTTCCAAGTACTTCGCGTAAAGTCTTTCGAAGCAATTTGCCTTTCTGTGTTGAATCTATTTAGTTCTTATTAACACATCTTTTTTACTCAGAAAATTCTCAATGAGATCAAAAATTGTGGCTAGGGTTCATTATTCCTCATTTCTCGAGTCTATTGCTAAGAGAAATAGTTTTCTCTACAGAGAGGTAGGAAATTCTAAAGAATCTATCTAGATCTCTCACAATAGGGCTCTAAATGCTATTTTATAGCCTTTTCCGGCAAAAAGCACATGTGATCCCTACAATAGACTGATTTTCCAGTGGTCTCACGAGTCGCGAGAGCCCCTAGAGTGGGTTTAGCGCTTTTTAGCGTAAACTTACTATAAATCAAGTTTTAGAATTTCGAGACCCCCATCCCATTTTATAAAGTTCTTATATTTAAGCACCTGGTTAAGAAGCAGGTTTATAATAGCTTATCCGATCGGTTAACCTACTTTAATTAAGGAAAATTTGCTTAATAAAGTAGACCTGAGATACTGAAAATTTAAATTAATAAAATAGGAAAAATTAATCAAGATGAACAACGATCAGTCCCAACTCAAGAAATCTCAAAATTGCCAGTTCCATCCTGCATTAGAACTTATATCCTTTTGTGTGTTGTGCCAGACTTATAAATGCTTAACCTGCCTCGGAACTGAACCTGACGACCATATCGAAAGCTGCATCTCTAATCTTCAAGATTTTACCCACAAACGTCTCAAAAAATCTTCCAGCAGCAGTGACAATCAAAATACGCTCATTCAACAACGCACTGATCAGCATAGAACACCTAACATCCAATTAGAAAATCTATATTACCTGTCTAACGCTCCCAAGACAGACTCACCAGCCCAAAATGACCTCTTTACTCCAGTAAAAACCTCTGAGTTGACCAATCCTGATTGTGTTTGTGCTAAGATCCAGACCGACACCACTACAAAAGTAGATTCTCTCATAAGCAGCCTCTTACAAAAAATTCAGGTAACTGCTCACTCAATTTGCTGCGAAACTAATCATGTTTGGTAGGGACAAGCGACAAAAACCATTCCTGTGATGTCTTCCGATGAAAATATCCGAAATACTGATTTAGATTCCAAGCAAGAGACCGAATTCCAGCAGAAAAAATCCAGCGACAAATTCCGAGAAAGTAAGCTGGAATTAGAAGTAACCGAACCTTTAAATCTATTTCAAGGCTCTGGTTATGACCAAGGCTCTTCAAGACCTCTTCAAGAACTGAAGACCAAGCTATCCCAACACAGATATCCTAAAGTTTCCGCAATGAAAAAAGTCGCAATGCGAGCAGTCGTTGCTTCTAGAGAGCATCATAATCATCATTCAGAATCTATTTTGCAAAACAGCGAGCCTCTCCCTTCTTTCAAATATAAAGTAGGCGTTCTTCCCTCGAGATCTGAAACAACGGTTTCTTCTTACTCAAGAGCATTTATTATTGACACGCTTAGCGCTTATGCTCCTCGATTAGTGATAAGGAACCCAAGAAACGGAAAAGTACAGCTCGATTTTAAAATCACTCAGACCTTCTTAACCACTCCCAATGAGTATATTCAAACTACCACTCTGCCCAGCAATTGGGAGGATATCATTGCCCAAGTGAGACGCGAATGCGAGAAATGGGACGAGCGAAACAAGGAGATTAATTATTTCTTCACCAACGCTACTGAAAAAATCAAAAAGATCCTCCAAATGCGTCTTGATGACGAAAACCTCCATGAATCGATAATCCAAACGATAAAATCTATCCAACTCATCGACAAAGACACTCTAAATCTCTGGGCTACCGAATTTCAAAATTGCTTATTCCGATTTGGCGATGTCCATCACATCCGACTGATCTGTGTGAGCTGGACCAACGACGTTGTCACAGAATTCAACCGCAAATTTTCTGAAGACCAGCTCGAAGAGACATTTAGTGCGTTTGAAAATAACCCCTATAAACGCCAACAATATGAGAACGACCTTGAACAGCTTATCAATTGCGTCGAGAAACTTCCTATTAAAACGCCGTTCATGTGGGGACTCTTGGTAAGTATCTCCATTTGCTACCAAATACAATCGGTGAAGACGTGGGACTTCCTCCAGAAGTTAGGCGATAAGCTTTTTTCTAAAAACAAAGAACATATGACCTTTAAAAATATAATAGGTCTTCCTCAGGAGATAAAGACACTTGCGAGCTGTTATAAAAAGCTTGAAGGTGAATTGAGCAAATATAATGAAAACACAAAACTGGAAGAGATCAAGCCTCAATTAATCTCTTTTGTTGTCTTTACTCTTTATAAACAGAGGAGACTGTGCCCCATCATAGAAATCCCATTGCCTGAATCAGTGAAAGAAGCAAAAAGATTCTATCTCGAAAAGAAATATTCTCAGGAGGACGTTGATCCCGTGACTCCGAGGGAAGGGTTCGGAATAATCCCTGAAAAGAGAGAAATTTATAACATTCACTATGGCGTAAGCAAATAAGCAGGGATGGGGTTTTTTTCGGTTTCATACTCATTGATCAAATGAATAATATTAGGCTCACCTGTAAATGATAAGAATCGACCAAGCACAATTTACTTCACGAGAGACTGTGCCATGCAGGTATGTCGTCGGAAGCTATGGGAGCTGGTTCGAATTGTTTTAATTACCTATTTTTTCATTATGTGTTGCTCAGGCCTAGCAAAATGTGTACCTTGGAAATATGCTAAAAATTTTACAATAAAACTAGTGTTCTTCGTACCCACGTACTCGTGTACCTTGTAAAATACGTTCAGAAGACTCGTGAGGATCGATTTTCAAGGCTAGTATAACCAGTCTGACTAACCTTTTGTTTTTTATGCCGGCCGAGGATTTTTACAAGAGAGACTTATTATCGCAGGCAACAATTAAAGATTTCAATATGAACCTTATGAAGCGAGTTAAAAATTAGTCAAAACTAGGTGCAAAAAGTACAAAGAAGTTAAAGATAAGTCGTTGCGTTTTGCAATATTAGACTTATTGATGTGAATAAATGCTTTATTTAGATGAAATAGAGCCATCTAACTAATGGCAGCGGATAAAGCTACGAATTACTTATTTGCACAGAAAATATGATCCTTTGGTCCAAAATGGCAAAGAGTCGAACTAAGTAGCAGGAAAAAATACATGTCAACTGTCAATTTCGTGTGCCGAAGATTCTTGAAAGCTTATCTACCTCAAACACAGGCCGCAGAAGTCGCTATTCTAGAGTAAGTTCGCTTTTCTACTTATTGTTTAACTTTGGATACTCCGGCCGTGAATCAGCAGGAATTAATTGGGTTTATTTATTCAAAAGTACACAATATTTCAATGTGAAAGGTTGAAAACTTCCCACAATTTTTTGTATCGTTGTAAGAGGTATGACTCGCCTTGTTTCCATAAATGAGAAACTTTCATTGAAATTGAAATTATAAGGCAACAAGAGACTTTCACTTGCCAGTAACTTAAGGATAGTTCATCATAGAATGAAATGACAAATGCTGGTTGCTATTAAGGTGAATGCTGACTTGACTGAAAAATATCGTTTTAATTTTCGGTCTATTCATGAGACTGGGAAAATTAAACCCAATTCAGAGGAAAATCCTTGACAATCTAGAGATAGTCCAGCTAAGTCAAGTTTTCTTTCCGATATATTAGACTACTCATATGTTCAAAGGCTTTTTTTCTCCTTTTGACATGTTGAGATTGTCTTTGATAAGAGCACAGTATCTCTGAGAGTCATTACTTTTCGAGTGCATCTTGGAAAAAATGTCACGAGATGGTCTTGTTGTCTGGTTCTTTTGAACCCCTTCCTCTTGAAAACAAAAATTCGTCGTGATCTTCTCCCTATACAGCCAATTTTATCGATACTAATATAGGCTCCTATTTAAGAAGGTTGCTTTACATAAATGTGACCCAAAAAGCAATTCTTTTGCTTTGATGGTCACCCAAAATCCTCGCTCAGCTCTGGAAATGCAGAATTTCAACTCTCTTATCTATTGAACACATTATTTCCTGAAGATCGCTCAAGATTTTGCATCTCGTAAAGCTTCTGATCATCTAAACCCAAAAACCGTAAGAAATCAAAAACACTTACTATTTGAAAAATGGAGAGTGTAAGTATCCTTAAATCTTAGTGCATTTCCCTTGCCTTCTGTCTGTAATAAATACCTTGGTTCTAATATACATTTCCTCATCATGTTACTACCTCCATTTTCTCGGCTCTGTCTCAATAGTAACTCATTCTACCATTATTCAGTGAAAACTGACTAAACTAGAATGCGCATATCATTGTTACAATAGTTTCCTACCAAGTGCAAAGAGCAGTTTAACGCCTCGCATAATGACCAATTTTATTCTAAAAAATCGCCTTTATAATCACTTGTTATCAGAATGTTTTCGTAACACCTAACTCAACAGATCTCAGCGTGCCAGTAGTATCAGTCAATTCAACTTCCAGTGAGTCCAACGTTTTCAGAATTCAATCTGTTCCCACCTAATCAACCTTAATTACTATCCTGCCAGTCAATTAAATACGTTTTTCAAACATCAACCACTCAATCAAGTAAACACTGGATAAATTGATTACCTACTTCTATTTTTCCAAATAAAAAGCATCAAGGCTACTGAGCTACTGAATCTTAAAAAAAAAATAGAATGATTCAGACTTCTATATTAACTGACATTCTAACTGGTATTCCGAGTCTCTCATCAGCAGTTATTACTCATTCTTTATAAAAATTCAAACAGTGCTGATCAATAAATGGGTACTTGCTGCTCTGCTAAATATCAATCTCAAGACGAACTGGTTCTGAGTGAATCCCACCTCCATCATGCAGGTTCGGTCGGAAGCTTCCCCGACCTGGATAGATTTATTCGCATGAGGTCGCTAAAAGTCGGTCCAGACGTGTTTGTCAGAATTAATGCAGGCATGATACACGAATTCTACACCTTTGACGAACTGCTTGGAGACGGTAGACTTATTCCATTCATGTTTTTTTTTCTTACACTGCGTAGGAGGATTCGCGAAAGTTTTTAAAGCAACTCATAGAGCTACAGGATTACCGAGAGCGATCAAAGCGTTGAAAAAATCTACAGTAAAGGAAGAGATGCAAGGACAATTGCTAGAAGAAGCAGAAATACTCAAGTCATTAGATCATCCTGGCATCGCGAAAATTTATGAATTTTACGAGGATTCTCTGCGATATTATATCGTTAGCGAGTAAGAAAAAATTATTTTGGAGAGTCTGAGCTCGTACTGCGGTAGATTCTGCGCTGGCGGAGAGCTTTTCGATAGGATTACAGCTATGAGAGCGTTTACTGAGCAGATGGCGGCTGGCTACATGAGAGAAATTCTTTCAGTAGTCGTCTATTGTCATACAAAGCATATTATCCACAGGTATATAGCAGCAATAGCCGAAGAGTAACGAGCTGTGTATTATCACTATAGAGACCTGAAGCCAGAAAACATACTTTTCGATTCTGAGGAAGAAGACGCAAAAATTAAAGTCATTGATTTTGGTTGTGCGATAAAATACAACCCATCCGAGAAACTCTCGCAGAAACTAGGAACAGTAAATTTTTGCAGCTGTGGTGACTTGACTTATTCGATACATCTTAGCCGTTTTATATAGCTCCAGAGGTTCTTGAGCAAAATTACGATGAAAAATGCGATGTCTGGTCTTGCGGTGTTATTCTGTATATATTGCTCTGCGGCTATCCGCCATTTAGCGGTGTTACTGAAAGCGACACAATAGGACTCATTTTAGAAGCAGACCTCGAGTTTGATGGTAGCTAACAACAACAGCAAACTCTAACTTACGTTCATGTCGATAGATGAAGAGTGGAAAGATATTAGTGACGGAGCCAAATCGCTGATTAAAAAAATGTTGACAAGAGATCCTCGTGCAAGAATATCGGCCTTAGAAGCGCTGAACGACCCCTGGATCACATCAAACGTTAATGATAAGCCATTAAACGAGGCAACTATCCGAAATTTGCATTCTTTCAGAGCGAACAGTCGGTTCCAGCAAGCTATTATGGCGTTTATTGCATCCGAAATCATGGGCCAAGCAGAAAAGAATGAACTTCTGGCAACGTTCCAGAAATTTGACAAGGACAAAAATGGCAGACTTTCTAAAGAGGAGGTGATGCAAGGATATAAGGAAGTCCTGGGTGGTAACTTAACCGAGCAAGAGATAGAACTAATGTTTGAGGAGATTGACTCAAACAACTCTGGAGAAATCGATTTCAATGGTAAATTATCTTATGAAGGATAGGGCTAATTAATTCTTGAAAAACAGAATTTGTGGTCGCTGCCGCGACGGTTGAGAAGCTTCTCTCAGAGAAACACATCGAGCAAGCGTTTAAATTATTCGATGAGGTAAGTCGTATAAATGTCTTGTGTTTTTCATGTGAAATGTTGTAGGATGGTAATGGATATATAACAAGACAAGAGCTCGGAAAGGTTATGGGTGGTGTGACATTGGATGACAAGAGATGGAATAAAATTCTCGAGGAAGTCGATGAAGACGGAGATGGTCAGGTATGAAATATCTCTTAGTAGTGTGGATAACTGTGTGTGATTATTTTTCTAGATTTCAAAATCGGAATTTGTAAATTTGATGACGAGAGTGAAAGAAGGTCGCTCTGGTGCATGGAGCAAGACTTCTTTGGATGACGTGACTCTTCCTACGAAAACTCACTTGGAGAGTAGGATTCTTGTTTAATCGTAAAGTTTATGGAATAGAAAAATGCTCTTGTATAATATCTCAGATGCATTCTCCAGAGAGAGACACACATATATATGTAAACATTGCTGAAGTACATTTCGCTATATTTCTCTTTATAGTCCTTCACGCACTTTGATTAATCGCAGTTGATTCTTATATTAATATCCATGATTCAATCTCTTTTTGGAATTGAACTACGATTCTTACGCACTGTAGTTTGCTTAGCTTCTAACATTATTTATGCTTTCTATTGAGTTAAAAACAAAGATTGAAAAAATATCTTCAAAATCTTATGTTTTAATTTCCATTTTGTTGGATATGTTATCTTTGATTTTTCTCTAAGAAAAAGTTCTACATTCCATTAGTTCTGAGATAGATAAGCATATTTTGAAGTGTGAATGTGTGCAAAAACATTTCAAAAATGAAAGATATATCATATTTATGAAATGAACTCAAAACTGAATTGAGAACTCACACATAAAATTAAAGAGAGATAGTTATGAGAAAATAATAGCTCTAGAAATTTAACTTATGACTAGCGAGCTTGATGAAGAAAGATAGTTAAGACACTGTGAAGAAGAACATGTTTATTAATAATAAAAGGTTATCCTGAGAAATTGAAGCTCCCCTATCACCTCGATCTCTTTAAGTTTCGGCAGTTACTTGGGATGATATAAAAGAACAGCTTCATTCTAATATTCCATGATAGAATAGCGTCTCATGAATGATATTGTTGCGATGGACGACGTAGCTTTAGATAGATTTTGGATTTGTCTAGTCTATTATGAAATTTTTCATCAAATCCCATTATCCATTTGAATAAATCTGGGAAAAGATCACGAAATCGAGAGCGTGTGTTCCAGAAATTCAATATAATCTCTGTGGACTAATTTCTCTACAAAATTGGAAGATAAAAATTTAATTATTAGAACATAGAATACTAAACTCCAACCTTAAAATTGCTTGTTCACTATTTTTCTCAATCACATTTCTAGACTTCATATTCGAAAGTTGACTTCAGACCTTTATAAAGTATTTTTCTTTTAATTTTCCAAAACTATGAGAGACCTTTTCAGAAAAATCTCCTTCGAAGGCGAACTGCAGCGGGTGGTCCGTCTTGCAAGAGGTCCTAAGGATTTGATGTTTTTAGCCTGGTAAGCTAGCAAGTCTACAGTAGACGTGAAGCATAACCCAATGTCTGAGGAATCTCCTCAATTACAGAAGTGGGTTATATGGGCCTCCTCTTTGCGCTGCCCTTTGTCTACGATGACTGAGAATTACTAGGCTGAAAAATATTATAATCCGAATGGGAGTTCTTTATGTTGATAGGTACTTTATGTTGTTAGGTACCTCTGGAAAAGTTTATATATTGTAGTCATCGCGAATTGTTTGTTTGAAGCACTGGATTATGCGATTCATAGCTCTTAAATGAAAATTTTATGGACTTCCGACAAATAATATTTCGTTAATGCTTTCTATAGTCATCATCGCTGTAAGTGATTTAGAATAGGAAATTTACCGATAAGATACCATTAATTTCCCAGAAAAAATTTCAAATATTCGATTTTATTAAATAATTTGTATAGATCATTCCACCTATATAGACAATATGCAAATTCTGTGATTAGAGTCCTTTGACAATTAATTATCTTTCCATAAAAATACCACTTAATGCCAAAGCTCACAGACACACATGCAAATTAATCTATCACAATCGTGGCATTAGCATTCTGGAGTTTAATTACATTATTCTTCAGAGTTACCGCATTTGGTCCCTTATGCGACAATAAATTCACATCAATATGCAAATTCAAATGTAAAAATTGTCCTTGTAGCATATCCAATATCGTCTGGGTGAACTTGCACAAAGCATCCACACTTACTCGCGTTCTCATGCACGAAAACTCGATATTCGCAAGCTTTTTCATTCCTGATACTCCCATCGTGATCTGATCAAGACATTCAGAGTCAAACCCCTTGCAATTCTCTACATTCAACGCCAGCGAATTCAATTCACTTTTTGTCGCGATTATTTTCATCAAATTCTGCATGCCTTCCGAATCGCCTTCATTCGCATTCTTGAACGTCAACTCAATACTCTGCAGCTCTTCGAGTCCTTTTATCATGTTTGAAAGGTACGAGAGGTTATTATTATCAATTATCATTTCATTGTTGAAATGCAACGAGATATTCCTCAATGTCTTTTTCTCCTGTAAGGTTTCAAAAAGCGCGTTCAATACATCTGGATTCTCTAATCGGAAGGATATCTTCAATGAGGTTAGTTTAAGCATGTCTTTTAGATTTTTCACAAGTGTATCGAGTGCTTTGGAAGAGCTAATCTCATTGAATTCAAGGCATTCGAGGTTCGGGTTCGCTACCAACGATTTAATTAAAGAGAGCTCGAGTTCTTCCTGCGTCGAATCCATTTTGAGGTTTTCCTGCTGAAAAATAGAAAAGCTAGTGAGCGAAGATGCCGAGCGTAGTATTTCGACTAAGCTCTGTGCAAATTCGTGACTATTAACACCTTTGAGTTCAAACAGGTTGATTTTTCCGTTGCCGAGAAGCTGTTTGGTGAACTTAGTTATGATCTCAGCATTAGATTCGACTTGGATGTTAGCCAGATTAAGAGTGATCTTTTCTGCCTCTGGAATTTCAATGCCTTTCTCTACGATTTCGTCAAAGAAACTTGGATCTTGTGGTTTTATGACCATGTGAGAGCAGGGAATATTATTCTCACTCTTTTTCTGCGCTGACTCCAGCTCTCGAATGCTTTCGATGATCAGAATGCTGCTGTTCTTCCTTAAAGGACTTTGGCTTTGATCTCGAAATAATTTCTTATAGGGACGGGGACTTTGGAGAGGCTCGCTGCTTTGTTTTTCTAATGGTAGGAGTGGTTGCATTTAAGAGAAGCACTTTTTTCTCTGTGGTTTTCTGGAAGAAGTAGAGACAATTGATATTCTAAATTAATCTCAAAGATATGTAGATGCTCGACAAACTAAGCAGTTTTATTTAGATTAAGCACATCAATGAAAAATCCTTACTATCGCCAGTAACAATTGATCTTCAGAACATGTGGAGTCGCCACGGGTTCATTCATATAAAGATCTGTCTAACAATACATAATGTGTATTATGTCAAAATGTAAGTGAGCAATATAATTTGCAGTTCTCCTTATGGTATAAACTGCGCAAGAAAACACAGTTTATCTTACAAATCAATGTCTGCATTTAATAAGTTTTTAGCAAACGACCTAATTGTCGTTTCTCTAAGATGAAGGAGTATATCATGAATGGATAAACGAAGTAAAACCTTCAATTCTTCCTTTTACGCTTCTAAGCCAAGTTTAGTTCAAAATAAATCACGTAAAGCTTGTTCAAGTAAATTTTTCAAGTCAGCAGTTACTTTCTTTAAAAATCAACATAGTTGAGCTCTCTAGAGGGCACTTGTTTCTACGAAATGCCTCATAAATCCATTTCTCTGCTTGAATTCCTAATATAACCCTCTTCAGCAGAATATTTCATTTTAAAGTAAAAAATTCGAGCTTATAACAAAAGATTCAACTGTATCTCGATTAATTTTTCAACACTTCATCAAAAATATCAAATTGTTTTGTCAAAAAGACTCATTTTTCGAATTCTTACTTTTTGAAGAAGCAACTAAAACAATCAATTCCTTGATTTAATTAACCTTAGAGCATCCTCAACTATTATTAATTCATCACTTTTCTCTCACAAAACTTGCAACCTGCAAGAATTCACAAAGGTTACCAAAATCGAAATTGCAAAAAATTTTGCTAAAACGAATAAATTACAATCTTCTTCGATTCTAATTATTACCCGACAGTTCTAAGGATCAATTCTGATATTCTCGAGCACTAAATCATTGATTTAATATCCTTCTAAGAAGAATTTTGCTTTTATAATAGATCTGCATTATCTAGGATATTCTAATTTCCTTGAAAAAGAATTCTTCTGCGAACCTTTCACAAGCAACCCAAGAACACCATTAAAATGGTCACTAAGCTAGAGTATCAGTCAATGATCGAATACTCTCAAAGAGCTAAAGAGAAAGAGCTCGCGGAGATGATGACTAAAGAAAAGAAGATCAAAACGAGTAGACTCGTTGAAAACGAAGACCCTGGAGTGAATGTTAGAGATACCAAAAAGAAGAAGGAGAAAGTAACGAAGTTTATCGAGATCCTCTTTAGCATCTTTGAGGTAATGCGATATGATGATCCAATCTTGAAGATATCTTAGAGCGCCGATCCTCAAGGCGTGTTTAGTTGGTCTCAAGATGGGACAGGCATACTCATATCTAATCAAGTTGAGTTCTCTGAGAAGATTCTTTCTCAGCATTTCAAACATAGCAACTTTGCTTCATTCATCAGACAGGTGCTTTCAAATCTCTTTCAGGCAGAAATAAATAAGTTTGGCCGTTCTAGTTAAATCTCTACGGTTTTAAAAAAGTGAAATCGGATATATGTGACCACCATTACTACCATTCAATGTTTCGACGAGGCCACAGGTAAGAAATGGGTCATTTTAATATCTCATATCAATAATAATTGTAACATTAGGGAGCTTCTTGGTCGGGTCAAGAGGAAAAAATTAGCCATGAAAGAGCAAAAAGAGACTCCTAAAAAACAAGAGGAAAGCGACGTAACTTCGATTTCTGAATCGGAAAAGCTCTGGCAAGAGGTATTGTTCCTACCTCAGTAGAGTCAGATGATAATCTTTGTAATTATTCAGAACCTAGGACTCAGAAAAAACCACAAAGAGCTAACCGACAAAATTATTTTGCTGAACCAAAAATTCGAGAAACTCACTGCAGAAAATGATACGCTCGCAGATAGGTGCTTGCTTCAGCAGTATATTTATTATGTGAGTGCATGGAAATACCCGTATATCTAGACAGCAGATAGAGAGACTCAAAGTAATGGTGCTTTCGACTTGTCATTCACAGAGCACCCCAAATCTGAGTGCTTTTCTCGGTCATGAGATGCAGCAGTTGACGCCGGGATTTACTTTTGCTGGTGCCCCTCAACAAAACGTAACTATCAAACTATCCTTATTGACGCTGAAGAATAATTTGTTAGTCGAATCGAATTCACGCTTTTCAGCCACAAGCTGATTTAAAAGCGCATTTTCAAATTGGACAAATGCCGGAACCAACCCTTTCTCATCATCATCCTCAACAGCTTTATGGGACAGTAAGTCGGTTTCCAAGAGAACCAAGTCTTTTAGAGAATCCTCCAATGAGGTTTGGCCAATCGCTTCAAAGCCCGGACTTGGCCGCTTTTGGAAATAGCAAGATGAAGATAGGCTCACAGGCAGCTATTTCCACAGATCTTTTAGTATGTTCATTTCTCGATATGTAGAATAATTTTGACTTAATAGATGAACGAACAATTAATCTCTGAAAGGAATCCGACTCAGAGACTAGCGAATATCGAAGCAAAAATCAATGAAAAGCAATATGTAGATTCCCCTATTTTTAAATTTTACAAATCTTAAGAAGAAACTATATGATGTTAATTCGATGATTCTATACTTAACCTTAAGAGGATACTTTGGATATTTGTAAGGACAATGTATTATTCTCCCCTTTATATTTTTCACAGAAAATGTAATTCAGACCAATACGACGACATCGACCCTTCAGCTTGAATGTTTTCGTATGTAGCTCAGAATTGCTGAAGGATGTACCCATAATAGGCGCTGAAGTATAATTCCATTCCTAATGAATTGAAGATTGGCTGATAAACAAAGAGGGAAACTTATTCATTGTTAAACCATAATACCAGTAATGATAGATCAGTACACTATTGAAACTCTTGCTTTTCCAAGAAAAGGAATAAAAGCCTTCTAATCTTTCAGTGAAAGTCAATGATTGTTCAAATTAAAAAGGTTTCTATCGATCAAAGACATTCCTGCAATGATCATCATCGCCTATTTTGTTAAGTGAGTTCACATTTCTCTAAAATTAAGCTGAAAACTGAGAAAAAAGCATCTTTATTATTAAATTGCAACTTGTCACAATACAAATTTTCATTACCAATGTAAGCCAAGCTCAGAGGCAGAGGTATGACGATATACTTCAGTCTAATATTTGCTCCTCTCCTCATACAATCCTCCACTGAGACATAAACGCCCTTTCTCCATAGCTATATTTTCGAATAAAGAAATCAGCGTACTCATTAGTTCCTCAGCCAAAATATTTGGAGAATTAATAAGCTGTTGCCCAATACGTTCCTATGAAAACAGAGGCCTAGATGACAGCAACTTGTAACACTATGCTAATCATTCTAAAGATGCAGAATTTATCATTATAGGTTCCGTAATAAAATTTTTTGAATCCCTTTTCATCGAATTTTTGCAGACTCTTTCTTAGAGCTTAGAAACCCAAATCACAGACTACCCACCAACAGACTCAATCTCATACTCTCGCATATTCTTCACATGAGCCTTTGTTTCTCGAATCCTGTTAATAAATCATCGACAAATCCTTGTTTGAGCATCAAAGCTGAAATTATTTTTGTTTCCGTTCATATAATCTATTGTGGATGGCTCGAAATAGCAGAAACTTTCAACTTTACTATCGAGACGCGCTGTTTAGAAACTTCATTTGCCATTTACAATTTTCCATTCTAAATCAGATATATATATGAAGCTTTAATTAATAAATCGCCTGTGAGGAAAACTTCCTTACGGTTTTGTTTGATAATAGAAACGTCTCGAACATTAAACTCCAAATTCTATAGCTTTTATTAAACATTTGTAAATAAATTGATTTATAGATCACTAATCCAGATTAAAAAATTTCCCTTCCGATGCAGATTCAAAAAGAGCCGTCTTCCGCAAGCAGCAACGAAAACAACGGAACATCGAAAGGAGCAGGGAAGAGACGCTCAGTAGCCAAGTTTCTTCATCGAACCTATCAAATGCTCCAAGTAAGACCGCTTTTCCTCAGGGTTAATTGTAATCGCGATCAAAAGGAAGCTAAATTTACAGAATATGTTTCTTGGTCAGACGAAGGAGATTCATTAGTGATCAAAAGACCATACGACTTCGCTGAGAATGTCCTTCCAATGTTCTTCAAGCATAATAACTTCCAATCGTTCATTCGGCAGGTAGTTCGTTTTTCATGAGCAGCTCAAAAGCATTTTATCCAGTTAAACAAATATAATTTCAAAAAAGAGAAGAAAGCCGGATACGATCTGACCTATTCACATCCATATTTTCATCGGCAAAAACCGTAATGTGATAGCAGTGTTTCAGAGATCAATTGTTTTGTTAAAAGGGAGCTTATGTCGAAGATACATAGGAAAAAAGGCTGTAAGAGTGCTAATCGCGAAGAGTGCCAACAAGAGCAAAGCGCTAATCAGCTTCAGCAAATAAATGATCCGAAATATGAGGAAATTGCAAAAGAAGTATTATATAGCAATGTTGTTGATTTTTCTAAGTACAATTTTATTACAGAACGCAGAGTTGCATTCTTTGAAAGGGCATCTGACGCTAAAGCTTGAAGAATCGAAAAACCAGTTGCTCTGTCTGAACCAAGAGAACGAAGTCATTCAAAAAGAATGCGAAAAGCAGGAGTAAATGCTGATTTGTATCGATAAACTGCTAAATCTGTTCCTCAGACAAGCGATCGATCTACTCAAAAATATGATAAATGAACTCACTTCTGCCTACCCACACGATGGGCTCTTCATGCGACAGCAGCAAAATGTCATGAATGCTGATGCTAACTATGCGCGTATGCCTTATAAAAAAGTGTTTTCAGCAGCGGATATCTCGATTCCCAGGAACAGCCTGGAATGGAATGCTCTCAATAAATCGGTTCCTCCAGAATATGTGCAGATGAATTGGGGCGCCTTACCACGTGATGATTTATCTGTTGCTCGACCGACGCCAGCGCAGCTAAGTGGATATAGAGATTCCTTGCAAAATAATTCGAATTTGAGTCTGGGTAATTACCAGAATCGTCAGATCACCATGCAAGCAAAACCCGCGCCTGTAAATGATTCATTTCTAAAAACATTTTAATTTAAAAACAAGAAGGATGGGTCTCTGAACCAAACTCCGGGAAGTTAGGGCGTCGAGAGCAGATCAGATAGAATTTAATACTAAGATAAAGGAAATGAACACTAAAGCAATGATTATGAAAATTTTTGTGTCTTGTTTTTTATGAACGACGATAACTCAGCTTTTTATAATGAAGTTATTTACCAATATATCGTTGGTTGTAATCTTAATGTTATTATAAAACTCAGAGATCTATAAGACTCAGAATTGGGTTAATTTGTTTCTTTGTTCTACAGTTATTCTCGTAGACCAACTCTTACGTAGCTGTCTACGAAACCAATACTCATAGTCAAAAATCAGAGACACTCGAAACAAATATTAAATTTCGCTAACACAAAAGTAATGTACGTCCCTGAGTAGGGAATTTAAAGAGCCCACAACAAGCAAGCGGTAAACTATTTAATATCAATTCTGCTGAATCCAAAGTCTCTCCTAAATTTATCTGAGAGAGAATGATTTGTTCAACTACATCTATCCCTGTTATATGTCTACATGCTTTGGATGAGTAAGGCATCTAATAGGTGCTAAACTGAGCAAGGCCTTACGTGTGGCAATCTCTTGGGTACAGAATAAAGTTGTGCATACATTAAAAGTGGATATCTTCATATTTCTATCACTTCTAAATTCGGTCAACCAGGCTGGTTTGTTCAGATTTCTTCCAGCATCCAGTCAATTTTTTTTACAAGGCGAGTGAGTTCGACTAGTAACTGAAAAACAGTTTTCTTTCAGCTCGTTCAAATTAAACATCAATTCTCAGAATAAATTCAGTAATTCTGTGTTTCAGCAAGTCACATGAGCAGTAAAATATTTCAAAATTTTTAATTTTGATCAATTTTACTGTATTCCAGTTTAATTAACGTTCCGGAAAGTAAAAGATGTCCTAATATAAATTTACTGCCTCCCATCAAATATAATCAATTGGTGTCTTCAACAGTCTCACTAATTAACAATCTTTTCTCTTTTCTCTTGCACCCATGGGACATAAACACTCCAAAACGAATCTTCTTTCTCAATGCATGCCACGAAGGCACTCTTGTAACGAACCATATTCCAAAACAACACCAAAAAAGCATTTAAAGCGAGCAGAAACTGAAAGTTCGCTTGCTGAAGACCAAATATCAGAGTTTATTGTCTCGAAGCATAAACTCATTCCAACAAATAGAGTCTATCACACAAGAGCAGTTCACATGATGCCAGGGAGCTCGCTTAACCATGAAACCGAACGCCACACATCCGATCCCGAGACTGATAGAGAGCTCGTTCAGAAATTACCTGAAGTGTTCAACCGCTTGAAAAACCCTCTAATTTTGCATTATATTGATAATAGAAGGAACCAGCTCTGTGTATACGATACTAAAACTCAGCAATGGACCAAAAATAACTTGAACATCGCACATTGCGAGCATTATAACTATGAGCTTTCATCGTCTGGAGAGGCTGTCTTCAGAAATCAAATTTTAGCTTCTCTGCAAGACTCCACGTTGGTTCCTATAGACAATGACACTTTCCATATCATTGGAAGGTTACATCTCGAATATAGTGTCTCGAAGAACAGTTTCAAGTTCTTGGACGAGCAAGAGACCAAATTACACGACCCAACTGTATGCTATGGCGCAGGGAGCATTTTCTTGCTTTCTGGAGAGCAAAACAATGAGTATGTCTCATCATGTGTACGGTACGACATTCTGGATAAGGTTTGGGTTCCTATGCCTGACCTTCCTTCAGCTCATGTAAATGGCACTGCTATCTGCTGCCTTGACCCCGAGAAGAAAGGAGCGTATAAGATTATTGTCGTAGGAGGATTCTCATCTAGAATACCTACGCTTTTCAATTTGAACATGAGCGTTTTCGATTCCGAGACTAACCAGTGGGAAATCATACCCTTGGAGAAGTTTTGCCCGAAACCTCCCAAATTTATTCGAGCTCCGATAGTTCAGAGCCATGAAGATAAAGTGCTATTGATCCAAGATGATAATGGGCTTGCGTTTTATGAAATAGACCTTAAAGATTGGTCTTTCGGAGAAGTGAAAAAACTTTCTTTCCCCGAGGATTTGAATATGCCAAGGAGGGTTTCCTATTGTTTAGACGAAAAAGACGATGTTCTATTTTTAACAAAATACGATTCACATGCCTGCCCGGACATTAGAGAAAATTTATCCCTCAAAACTACAAAAACGAGCGATTATTCCATCGTTCGGGTCAATCTTCCAGCTCAAAATTAATAATCAAATTATTAATTAATAATTTTGGTATTGACGAATTCATGCTTCTCTCCAATATTTATTTGTTCATATATATCTATCTATCGATAACGCCGTAGAATAGGAGTATCCGCTTATATATAGTTTGTTTTTTGCTTTTGTGATGAGTCTTGTAATAATTGATTAGTTCCTTCGAGTCAAGTGCATTTTTTCTGTTTTTTCTTTTAACTGTTATTGAATTCATTAACGAAACTTACAGCATGATTTTCTATAGGCCTTGCTTTTCTATGAAGAGATTCAAAAGCTGTTGTTGAGTTCATTCGGCATCGAACAAAATATTCCAAACTAGCTTTCTATCTATGGATCGCGCTTTTTCTATTTTCAACATCACAGAGAGCTCTCTCTGTCTTACATCTGGTATCCTTGAAGATCTCAAAGTGAAAAATAGCAGTGAAATAAAAAGAGAAAGAATCATGGAAATGATGTATGCCCTTGAACATACCTTCCGTTCCCAAAAGAGTCTGCCTTGTAGAATGAGCCTCTATGAGATTTATCCAACCTCTTACAAAGATATTATGTTAAGTTTTTTGTTGCAAAGCAATTCATGAGCCCGAATTGTACCCATCAACTTAAAATATACCTACTTGAGCATCCCAAGCCAAAAAATAGAGTCCTAATTCGCATTCATTAATCAAATCTAATAAAATTAATTGAGGCACTCCTCCATAGTACCTCATGTATCTCTCAAGCAAGGTTGAGATCCCAGTCGACTTTTTCTCCCCAACGGCACCAAACATCTTACCTCATAACATCGACAATCATATAACACAAACAGAATTTTCAGAATTTTGGTCCAGACTAAAACTGTGCTCATACAAGTTGGATTATTTTATTCGGGTCTTTGCTGTTGTCTATGTCGTTGTCGCTGCTGGAGTGATTCTTTATTTGGATCTACAAGAGGTGGATGAGAACTATCTCTTGCTTTTGGGAGCGATACTCGTATTTATTCTCGTTGTTTCAATATATTCTCTGAACTATTGGTCTCGCTGTCGCAGACGCGTGTTTATCGAGAAAGAGAATCGAGAGAGATGGATTGCGAGGGGAATATCGTGGAAGATAGTGTATAAGAAATTCAGAATAAACAAAAAATTGAAAAAACCATCACATCGCGTGATACTGGAACTGTCAATTTGTCTCACACCATATTCTCCACCTATCATAGAAGCTAAAACTGAAACTCGCATCAGTATGCCAGCACTGCACTTTAAAAGCAATCTTTCTTCTTTTGGCTCGAAACAAATCGAAAGTCAAAAGGTTTATTTGGTAAGCTCTTTCTTTAGCAAATTAAAGTAACTTCTACTGACTAGCTTGATGATCAGTGAAAGGAAGATGGGTCTTGGACGAGCTCTGAGCTCTACGAAACATTCAGAAGAAATCCCAAAAAATGCTTGTACGTGTGTGTGTTATTGTTTGTGTTTTGGTTCGAACCAGTTATCTAAGAGTATTTGAGTATATTTTTCTTTCTTTTTTGTCTAATCAAGTAATGATAAATGAGTGTACCCAAACCTTCTTTCAAAGAACTATGGGCTATTAGAAACATAAAATATTTATCAGAATCGTGTTGTTTTGAGTGTTTCGAACACAAAAAAGTTTGATTCCATTCCTTGATTCAACACTGTAGGTTTCTACTCTACGAATATTTTCCAAAGCTGCATCGATGCAGTTGCGCTTACAACACTATTTTACTCAATATTACTTTCTTTCTACGAGTAAATTTTTCAATATTCATGAGAATACATTGTTCGATTAAGACCACAGATTTTGCATATTTGAATCTCCTTGACAGACGCAGTCTATCAACCTATAAGAGGATTCTGGTGCACGGACTCAAACGTATTAAATTCGTTCGATTTTCTGATAGTTCTCCAAGAATCACTTAGCTACAATTAATCTAATTTACTGGTGATATTAATGATCATTTGTTGGCTAATGAGAACCAATAATAATAATTGATCGCAAATAATGAAAAAAAATTTTGAATCGCTTGAAGAAAACAGAAAAGCTGTTTACTCTATAAACATTGAGAACCAACCGAAAGAACACATGCAAAAAGAAGACTACGATGAGGATATAACTAATATGCTTCTGATGCAAAGTGAATTAGATGACTTTCCAATGACGACTTTACAATATGTAATTATGGAAAGGGCCTTTCAAGATTTAAAAACGAGTCTTTTAAGAAACCTGGGTGTTCAGAGCCTCTTCCATTTCTACGAGCTGTCTCCATTCGCTAAATTTCAAAGACACCTCAAAGAGCATAAGAACGACAAAAAATAGTTAATGATATTTCTTGTAACTATTTTACTTCAATCTGCTGTGATAGAATTCCTTGTACATAGTTTCTATAGATATTTCTTGTTAATTAAGGATACTAACCATTTGTTTCTTACTTCAATTAGAACTTTTTAGATTTTATCATATATTGTCACGAGAGAATGAACGTCTTCTCTAGTTTAGCATATGTCCGTCTGTGTTTGAAAATAATAACCCTAGAGTAAGTTTTTCGATTCCTTGTTTATTGAAAGCAAAATAAGCTTATCACAAAAACCAAAGCAATTTATTCTTCAAGTTGAGGGCCTCAAATTGCGACAAAGACAATTTGAAATGAAGGAATACCTTGATTGCTTCATAACTATAAAACGAACTCCAAAAGAAAATTGTTTGAGGTTGCCATTTCGGGCTATTAATAGTTAAGGAGTCTCCAGATAACTTAAAACTAATTAAGATCATATATACAGTAAAATTGCATGCAAGATTGAATTATTCAAACAATTAAAATATTTCTACCTGAGGTTCACTTATTAAATTTGATCGTGCAAATAAAAAAATTAGTGCATTTTGTTAATATGGTAAATCAGATAGAAATGAGCTGGAAGGATCACTTCCCAGCTTAAAGTGAGCGATACAGTACGTCGCATCTTCGTCAAGTTGAGGACTTGCTAGGACAGGACTCGCTTCGCTCTCTGTATCCATTACTCGATTCGTTCGCAGATTCTTTTGAAGCACTCTCGGATCAGCCAAGAAAAACACTTCGTTATTATTATTCAATGAGCAAGACACACTTTTGCGTCTATTTCGAGCACTATGCCCAATCATGTGACCTGCAAAAATATACTTATTCCTTTGGAAATCGAACTTATAATATCCCCCATCTCTTGAACCCAGAATAAATATTGAGCCTCCAGGACTTTGAATCATTGGAGCCTCCAAAAACACTGGAATTCCATTGTCCGCCGTAAAAATATGTGTTTGCCATACTTGCTCTTTCAGGTCCATTACATTAACTTTTTGATTATACATCACAGGTACCCTGCTTTCAAAACCACCCACCACCATCAGCTTTGCTTTATTCTGGTTATCAGTGAAGCATATTGCGCTTCCATAAGCATGCGAGTGTGGCAAATCTGGCAAACTAGACCAGGTTCCGTCTTCAGTGTCAAAAACTCTGCAGAAAGTGGTATATTCTTTATCTTTTCTCCCTGAGAGCGCGAAGACAAGTGAATTATGGAAGGATAAGCAAGGGTTATCGATTGCCGGGAATAAAATCGCCTGCAATGTGAGTTTGTGCTGAGGAATATCATAGATTATATGATACTTCCCTACGATATGAATCGTGTGGCGGTTGACCGCTATCATGGAATAATTTTGACAATCAGCTGTGATTTCCTCGATAAATTGCGTTTTATCAGAGATCATCATCTCTGTTTCGTTATCGAAGCAAGCCTCGCTCACGTCTTGGTTCTTCCATTTCTGCGTGTTGCAGTCGAAAATACAAATCCTCTTCGAGTCTTTATCGAAGAAGAAGAGAATTTCTGGAGTCCGAAATTCGTTGAGATCAACATAAGGTTCATTATGATGAAGATCTCCCTTTTCAACATAAGGAGGCTCATATTGTAGCATATCTGTCGTTGAACTGACCCTCGTGGGCTGTAAGTCTATATCGGTAGTCTTTCGGTCGCTTGTTCTATCCGTACCAGGATAGGAGTTTGAATGTTTGCGTCTGTTGTTTTTTGTAATAGATTGTCCCATTTTGATTGCTTAAATGATATTATAGTTTGTTGGACGGTCTTTATAAATCAGAGAACAAAGAATTTTTTCCCAGCGTAGCGGTGAATCAATCTCGTCAGTATCAATAGCTTCTGAGTTTCTAAAGGTTTATTACCATTAAAGAACTATTAAAAAACAAAAACGATCTCAAACGTCACCTTCTAAAAAATTAATTTCGTGACAAGTACTGACTCAAAGATGGCTAAGAATGCTGAATTATTTCCCCCTCTTGTACATTTGTTGGGAAATGTAAATTAAGAAATTAAGCTCTGGGGCAGGTATCTCATCAACTTATTCTTAAGACTTGGCTTATTCAGAGGTGTCCGAGTTTTAGTCTGAATTTGCTTCGGCAAATGCCGATCGATTTCGATTAATTTTGAGAAGAGTACAACTATTCAGTTTTCATAGATTGAGGAAGAACAGCCGTCCAGAGTCATCAATTTTCGATGGAAATTTTTTCAGTAATGGATTTGATTCTCTAATATTCAGTACATCACCCAAATGCCTGATTTTTAACTGGAGACTTAATTTTGGTCGAATTTTGAGAGTGATTTCTTAGCGACTATTTTCTTGTGTGAAAATAATTCAACTCCTTTCTTTTTTATGATTTTGACAGCAAAACTTTTTTTTTTCTTCTATTGTTTCTCTGCAGTTCATCCAAAGAAAACAGGCGGCAAATTAATAATATCTCCTCAAAACGAAGCGAGACATTAAGTTGAAAATAGTTCAATAAGTTCCACAAAGTTGACTCATGAATAGGACTCTCATATAGGTTTCTCTCCAATAAAGCATCGCTGATTGAATTCAGTTTCGTTACTGAGAGAAGCATTGTGGATATGAATATAAACCGCGTCAACTTCCGAATGATACTCTTTTATGCTCTGTAGTATATATTTCTCAGGAGTTTTATCTTAATGTGTAAGCTATAATCCATGAACAATCAGATATTTTGATCACTTGCACTCGGGAATAGTATAGTATATACTCTTTTTTTATTGAAGAGCAGTTGGTGAACTTGCTTATTAGAAGCAAGAGGGACCGCGTAGTTTGCTGGATTTGAATCGGATAATAGCGATTTCAATACTCCGAGAAAGAGACAAAGGAGTTTTGATAATCGTGAGGTTGCGTTAGAATATTTTCCCAGGAAACTGAGTTTGATGATGCGTGCTGTCTGAAAGGGTGTCTTCCTAAGATCAGATCGAAAGGAATGGAATCAGTTCGCAAACTTTAGCTCTTCATTTCATTATTCGATAACGGATAGCCTGAAAAATTTACAGTATTCCCAAAATTTCCAGGAATTTAATTTCAGCTCATGCTTCCAAGAGGAGCTTAGTTCCCCGTTATGGTCAGCTTAGTTGAGACAATTGGCAAGTGATTCATCGAAGATTGGAATATCGATGGAAAATTGAGATATTCATTTAGTTCTGAGATAGCAAAGACTCTAAAAAAGAAAATATTTTTGAAACGGAACGTTTGCTGTTATGGAAAAAAGTGTTACGCACAATTTACCATGAAAATCATAGTTGAAAGTTTGCAGTGGCTAACTCTGGATCTCGTATTGCAATGAAGAACTCTAATATTGAAGTTAATAGTGATATAATGACTATGAAAAATATTTTGTACGTTTATGGGCATTAATGAACATTTCGAAGCCATATTCTTTCAATGCCGAGTACTGAATTAATTTTCTGTTTTGAAATATTGTCATATTCAGGTGTTGTATATGCGAATAGAATCCACACCGATGTTATTAAATAAAACCTATTTGTAGATTAAAGTTATTTTCGCGGAAATTAAAGTTATTCCTCTGAAATCTTTGAAGTTCGAAAAGCATCAAAATTTGTTGATACGAACTAATTACGACCGGCTAAACTAACCATGTTTATGTGGAACAACAATTTACAACGTTTTTGAATAATGCAAGCAATCTGCACCATCTGCTTGCTGCTATTATGCTTCAGATCTATCGATTTTTTTGGGCACTATTTTTATCATGCTAAGAAAATTATATCTCTCATTCTCGAAGAAAGAATATCATCAATATAAACAATTTTCTAATGATTTCCTTTCCAGTTTTTTCGACACCCTCCGTAACACAAGCAAAATATTGTTAATGTTGTAATGTGCTTGTTTGAATAAAAATCGGTTTCAATCTTTTATTTTCAGGCATCATAACACATAAAAAGTTTGTATCTTGCTCTGATATAATGTAGTTTAACATTCGGTTTCTCAGTTACACTTCGCATCTCCTTCATTTTTTTGCATTTCCTCCATTTTTCCTGCAATAATTAATATATTAGTGACCAAACCGAAGCTGGTTTGTAGTATCGAAACCGATAATTTATCCTTTCTGGCCATGAATGAATTCTACCAATTTTACTTTTCGTGTATATTTCTTTTTTTCCAACAATGTTCCTAAAGCATTCTTTAGGATTGTTCCTGGAGACTCATTGTTCGAGAATTCAAGATAGGCAAAAGGCGCATCGCTTTTTTATCATGAAACTCCCAACAAAACCTCAAAAGAAATTTCTGATTCTTTAGAACGCGTCGATAGAGCATTTAATTACTCTTGGAATAAAATTTTTAATTCTTTGTTCTCTTCTTTTTCTATAAAAACGGACTTTTTCTAATGAACGGCTTTTTTCTTAAGGTTCTTTAACGTATCTTTCTTAGATTATTCTTTCCACTCCGCCTTTATATACTCAACCTCATGATCACTATCCAAATTAAAATCATTTACAACAAACACAAAAACTTCACAACTCCACAGTTACAAGCAAAATGGTCGACTTCCTCCCTTCAAACTCCTTCGGAAGCAACTTACTCTCATCTAACTTCTACGGAATCGATACTAAATTCAACAAAGAGATCGAAATCACAAAGCTCAACGCCCTCAAAGAAACTCAGCTCATGTATGCTCCAACTCGTAGACAAAAGGTCATTGCCAAGAGAAGAAAAGGTTACCACCTGAAGAAAAAGACTGAGTTATGCAAGCATTTCCTTATCGGACAAGTCTGCCCTAAAGGTGATGATTGCGCTTTTGCTCATGGGCAAGAGGAGCTCAGAGCCAGACCGATCGCGAATTACCGCACGGTTAAGTGCCGTCATTTCCAGGAGAAAGGATGGTGTCAATACGGTCCTCGATGCCAATTCCTCCACAATGATCCTCATGCAGAGATCAAAAGCTTTAAGATTTCTTATGATCAAATCATGAGATCGATGCAAGATAGCTTCAATATCAGTGTCTCCAATGGTGTGGAAGAAGACATTGAAGAGTTTCTCGAAAAGAGATCAAATATTGAGGAAAACGCACTGCCTAAACTTGAAATTTTCAAGAGATTCCGATAATCGTGATGTGATGAACACTTAATTAAATGTGCATGCAGAATTCACTATTCAAATGCAACTCCGTCGATTTTTATCAAATGAGTGATTATAATTGCAGATATAAGCTTATATTCAAATGTTTTATTTTACAAAATTACTGGTGTGTTAATTATATAACTATATAACAACATCGTTGTGAGAAAAATGCTTTCTAACTAAAATTTCTTTTAATAAGACTATAGTTATGAATAATGGTAAGCCAAGATATGTTTCATTGCAGCTTTTTAGATTGAAGTAACGCTTTGACTTGGTGTTTTATTTCTTACATTTTTAAAATCTTGTGGGCTTTTTTAAAGTAGAAGGAATCCCTGAAATAATCTCATTCAAAACATCAAATTTTAAAAGATGCCTTATTGCTAATTACACATCAGCAATAGCTGAGATTCTGACTTATTTCTTCTCTCAATAAATTTCCATCAAAATCCTAGAGAAATAAGTCTCTTTCAAAAAAAAAAGAGAGTAGCTTTCTTCTGCTGCAATTCGTCATAAAAAATGAAAAAGTAATTACAAGTAGAAAAACAAAGCTTCAGGGTAAGCAAAAAATTGAATTTGCATATATCTGCTACAAGAATCCATGCCCAAAAGAGAGTGCTTGTTCCTTTTCTCAGAGGATTGAATAATTCTGTTTACAGATCTGTTATTCTGAACGGTGATACTATCTGAAAATATATATCAACATAAAATTGAGCAAAAAGTGTGACAAATAGATTGACCTATTTTGTTTTGAATACCTGAGACTGAAAAATATGCGCATCAGCCACTTTGGATTATTTAATTTTTTAATTCAATTATATCCTCTCACCTACAGTAGATTCGAAGGAGTGGCAAATTTTACTAAAGTAGCTAGAGATAATTTTGATTGAAAATTAACTATCTATCTCTTCTGCCTCTAGAGGTACTTATATCTGCATGCAACGAGATCCTATGGAATTTTTTCGTGAAATTTCTGTTCTACAATGGTAAGCAACTTAAAGAAATACGTATATTCTTCAACTTGATGTAGAAAAACTGAGTCGCCAAGCTCTCACAAAAAACGCAGATCAAGCTCCATTTCTAAATAGATACTGTCCAATGCTTTCGATAATTTTGTCAACGAAACCTATCTGCTCCTTGAATCGCTGGAGTCAAACATCTTCGAGTATTCTACTCGCTTTTTTTTTATCACATATTTCTTCTGATGACATTAACATTCCAATTTCTGGAACTAAGAAAAGAATAATTGAGAGGTCGGTTGTAGTCGCTTGTATAATAATTTCCCATTTTTCATGAAATCCCGGGTCTCTTTTCAATAGTCATCAGATAATTTGCTCCCATACTTTTTGATTAAATAACCCTGATATATCTCGTTTTAAAATGTTCAGAAATGCATTACTTTTGCGCGAATACTGCTAGAGATGTGTTTAATGGTTTGTCTCTTGGGCAACCTTTTATAAATTTAACACATGGCGATATTAAGAGTCAAATGACCATCAAAAGCGGCAGCAAAGCTACCAAATATTGACTTACTCTAAGAGAAAAGCCTTACCGAATAACACTAGCGCGCCTGATGTTCCTACGACGAATAGACAATCCGAAACAGCAAATGGGATCCGTCAGGAGCGAGCCTACTCTGAAACCGAAGAAAAACTAGTCATTACTTTCGGATAGGCTCTCCTGCGTTATAATATACGTGATTAATTCCTTTAAATTAAATTTCCTGTAACTCGTTTGATTTGATGCAAGTTTCAGAGCGTTATTTACCCATTTTTTAAAAAAAAAATTAACTGGAATATTTTAAGGATTTACTGCTTGACCGTAAAGCTGGGAAAGTTAGTAACTAAGAATTAGTCAGAACCGATTTAAATTATAATTGCTGACAAATTATTTACATTCAAACTAGTCGGAAAACGAAATCTTCTGCTCCAAAAATACTTCCAATTATCTCTTCTGAAAAAACTCTAACGCTCCCAGCAAAGGTGTTGTCATGCAAAAGCACACTACTTTCTTCATTTTTTTTCTCGATATCACGAGAGTTACTTTCTTTCGAAGTAACTTGGCTGCAAATTCCAATAACTCATTCAGCCTCTTTCATACAATATAAACCTCGGCTGGTTTGTGGGATTGCCACTGTGTCTTAAATTTATTCTATGCTGAAAATAAATTGCAGTGTGCACTGACAATTTTAATAGACTTCTAATATTAAAAAAAGGCTTTTTAGGACAACTTTTCGTTTAGTCTCATTGTCGTCGAAGAGCTTGCAATTTCAAGCAAAGAAGGCTTGAGACGAATTTGACGATCTTAGGCAAGGGAAATAACTCAAATTTGACTTCACGCTCTCAAATTGACGATGAATAATGAATTTATCCTGTGCTTCTTCAGTAAAGTCTCTCTGAAATTTCACATCGCATTTGCTCGACGTGGATATTAACTCGTAGCTTTCTCCTCTCTTAATGATAAGAGCTAAGTATCATTGATGGCTGCGAAACTATTTGCTTACGCGAAAACTTTTTCATAATTGTAGATCATTTGAACTCTATATCAACAACCCAAAAGCTACTTTAATCACGGCACCGAAGAGTCAAAAACTACTACTGTTTCTGTTAAAAGGCATCCCAGGATGCCGTCAAAAATAATTGAATCATATGAACGATTAGTCGAAAGAAAAGGTGTGCTTCTTGAGGCTAAAACGGAACATCTTGGATGTATTTAGTATCTTCTCTACGAATGTAACTCCAAGTTAATAAGGGTTTTTGCTTAGGTTTATCAAAAAACAAAAAAGAAGAGGTTTGCACCGATTTGGAAATAATAAGTCAAAAGACTCCAGCTCGACTTAATGTTATCTAGATAATTATTCCAGCAAGTTAGAGCTGAAAAACAAAATCTCAGCAGTAGTTCTTTTTCCATTGTACACATATTCTGTGATGATAAAATTTCGAACTGGAATACTTTTGAATTAATGAAATTTCTGGAATACTGTCGATTTTGGCAACTTCAAATCAGCTTGAATTTTAAGAGTTTGAAATGGGTACTTTGAAAGCGCTAAATTTGGCCATATCCCTTCTAAAGAAAACAGCTTGAGCGAAAAGATGGCATCCGGGTTCCAAAGCAATGCGCATTAAGTCAAGCGCTTTAATGCATTGAGAACTTTCTTGTGAAAAATGGCCAGTATAAAATCCTTCGCGAGTTAAATTCATCAGCAAATTACTTTCCGAAAAAAGGTTTTGATTTTTCATCGAGTGATTTAATCTTGGTAATTAAATTCTTATCGATTTTAGATCTGTTCCGCACTGTTAATGTTCACTGACGTTAAATTAAAAATATATGGTTCCGAGTTAAATGAATTGTTCTGCGGGCTTCTTAATACCTGAGACGCGTATTTGATTATAAACATTAAATAATTGTAAGAAAATAACAAAACCAGGAAAAACTTAACTAAAATGTTCGGACATCAAGCAGTAAACCAAGTACCATATCACCCTCTTATGTTCCCTCAAATGATGTCTCAAATGACCATGAGACAACCTTTCAACATGACCCCAGTCTCTGGATTCGCCCAACCTACTGTTTTCCCTTACAGATACCCAACTACTGTTAACTCTAGCAACATTTATGGGTATCCAGTCAACTACGACCTGGAGCTCCTCAAGCTCACGATGGCTGCGCAAAGCCAGATGCAGAACACGATGCCGACTGTCATCCAACCCAGCCTCCAAAGCTACCTATCCCAACTCAGCGCTGGAGGAAAAGCCATAAACACAGAGCTCTCAGTTGATCAAAAGCTCACTTGCCCGACCACTCCAACCATCGAGACTGCCTCTCAGAAAACAGAAATCGTCCCTAAGATCGAGTTAATGAATGAAGACTCTGACCCAAGTGCTGCAAGCCCAGTTAAAACCGAAGACGATCATTCAGTTGGCTCGGTTGAGAAAGTCAGCGCCTCCAAAAAGATAAAGAAAGAAAATACTTGCGGCCACCATGACAAGCCACACTACGCTCGAGGACTCTGCAATAACTGCTACCACAAGCACGGACGAACAAAGAAGCCATGGTTATGCAGCCATGAAAAGCTCTACGCACACGGATTGTGCCAGAAATGCTACAAGAAGGCTAGCCGCAAGAACTTGTTGACTACTTCAATGAAGAATCAAATCAAAAAGATGCAAGTCTACTCCACCTATGGCCCGAAAGTCGAGTCATTATAACCGATCTGCAACGTGGTTATCACTGTGGAGAGATATAATTAAGCTTGCCGTAAGCTTGATTATGCAACAAATTAGCTGATATATATATCTTCCTATATAGTATAATTATTTCATTTGGATCTATATACCATAATATTTCAGCTAGTAGGTATCCCTTTCGTTTAGTATGTATAATTATGATCGTATAACTAAAATACACTATATATGGCATATGTATTTTACTGATAAATTGGAAATATTCCATTCGTACCTTCAAAATTTGCTTCGTTCTTATAAGTAGAGTAAACGAGGCTTTCAGTTTTTGCTGAAAGATATCAATCCAAACAAGAAAGTATCTCGATAATTTATTCAAGTTCTCATGCACATTTCAATTGGGTATGAACAGCCATCCTTTGAGAAAAGCTTACCAGAACCGCTTAATGAGAATTAGATATCGTATTCATAAGTTTAAGTACTGATTGTACTGAAAAAAGATTCGAACTACGAGCTTCTTACTGTTATTTTAAAGATACTCTGACATCATACTAAGTCAGCTGATACATTTCAGATTTGGAGATGGGTATTTATTCATGTGAGTTGCGATTTTGTGAAATATACTACATGATGGAAGCGTACATTCGTATCCTTCTTCTTCTGAGATAACAAAGCAAAGCAAAGCAACATGGCTCATAAGGTTGTAGTCTTAGTTAGGAATTTGTATTAGTCCATCTGAAATTACTCTTCAAGGCTTTGCTGGATGATTGCAAGAACAGCTTTTTTCGTTTTATTTTGGCCTTAACTTGGTTGCTCATCAAGTCAAATACGTTAACTCTACGAAATAAACTGAAAAGAGGAAAAACTTTTTTTCACTAGCCTCAAAGTAAACGACGATCCTTCCAAAACACAGGAAGTAAACATTTTCTGTCAGAAGACTATATTCCTTTCGAACCAATCTGATTTGTATTTTTTACCACCTTAAAATACTTTCTTTTTCGAATGTTTGCAATTGAGTTGAAATCGATCTGAATTTTCATGAAAAAAGAAATAATTTTTCACAATTTGACCAATCACACATTTGCTTTCAGAACCAGAAAGAGGCAATGTTTCAGGAGAATCAGCACCAATATCCACAAAACTCTCAGATAGCAATGGAAGAGGAAAAAGTACCGGATAATACTCTTCTTCAGAACTTATCCTCTCTTAAATTACAAGATAATCTCAAGCAAAATTCTATGGATATAGAGAACAAGTCTATTGAGCCTATTAGACAATCTATTGAGTCCTTACACATCTCCGAGAAAAAAGACCCAGAAGAAATCATACAAGCACTCTTAACTCTCAAATTTTACTATTTGGGTCCTGACCTAAGCGAAAAAATAAGAGAGATTAAGGATAACTATCTTCGTCAGATGAGTAAGGAGGACATCGTAAGTTATATCAATAAACACGCTTTTATCCCAGAGCCCAGTGAAGAAGAATTAAAAGCCAAATACAGAGTCTTCTTATCGCTACCAGACGAAAAATTAGAGACGCTTAGCGAAGAGGACTTAATCATTGCTCTCCTAGGAGCTGCTTATTTTCCTTGGCAGTATGATAATACAAATCATTTGGCGGAAGAACCTGACCAAATTTCGTCCAGGCAACATTCCCATGAGCTGCTAACGGGATGCTACTATGCATTGCACTATGGAAATGGGAATGCGATTATATACGCTTCCAATCAGGTATCCTTAACTGGATTCAAAAAAACGAATGAAGAGCCTGAATCATTGAAGGACGTGAGGAGGCAAGTCGAAAAGGCAATAGAACATAAAATGTTAGCCAAAAAGGAAAACCCACGCAATATCTCGATTTATTTCGATGTGATTCCGAATAGCTTTGCATACACTCCAATACATGTGTCAGCATGGGGAAGTGAAGAGAAAGAGAAATATTTATCAAATATGCTAAGCATAATTGAGAATGGATACGATCTCAATGGGAAATAAAATCCTTGGATATTGGGAATATGTATGTGTGGCTATCTAACAATTACAGGAAACATGGACTAATTGTAAGTCACAACTCCGCTGCATACCTGTTGATGATTTTGCATTTGGATCCGTTTTGTGAATATGAATTCTTGTTAGAGCTTATGAATGTTTGAGATAATGTCAATACAATTAATGATAATAATGAATAAGAAATCCCATTTTAACTTACTGCTCATTTTGTTTGCTTTTTATGGCATTATTCGATGAGTCTCCGACTTAAGCATTACAGAACAGAATAGAATTAGAATAAGCATTTATACATGTGAGCAAAAATAGCGAATATACGGAAGCGAATGGATGCCCAAAAATTTACATCAGTTACTTCCTTATAAACTGCCATCCCTCTCCATAAGACATCCCAAGACCAGTCGAAAACGCCTACCTTTAAAGAAATCCAAGATTTTTCAAATCCAGAACGTCTTTGTAATTGAACGCACCTTAAATGATAAAATAACAAATTGAAATTCCAATTTCAGAGACTTTGGCAATTTTCAACAACAACTACTTCCACCTCTGAGGAAGCATTTGAATCTTTTTCATTCTTATCTAATGAATTTTACCAGTCATCCCTTTACACCGCCAGCTTATCTTCGCCAATAACGAGAACTTGCCTCTCAATAGTTTGTTCTGTAGAGCAGAAGAAAACCTCATATTTGGTGATGATATTCTTCTTCTGAACAACTTCTGAACTATTGTCATATTGTGGACCTAATATGTCATTCAGGTTAAGACAAATTCCTCTATTCTTGATCTACTTTCAATCATCTGATCACTAATCTCAAGAGACTCGGCCAAATTAATTGATCATCGTGAAAGAGTTTGCCTTATGTACTCTGCCAACCGAATTAACACTCCAAATTGCACTCCATGAATACACTGAAACTCAAATGAATTATTCGCGCCTCTTAAATTATAAAGTCTTGCAGTTATTAAGATTAAAAAGTTCTTATGCTTAGTTTGACACAAGCTGATTATTTATTGTCTTCGGTCTTTTCATCAATTGAAAGTTCCGAGTTTTTTCGCTTGGAGAATTGCTCGTCCAGTTGCTTTATTATCGATTGATAGTCACCTAATTTTTTCTAGTTTCAATTATGAGAAAACTCCAAGGTAATTTAATTTACGGCATTATATTTGATGATATAGCATTTTTGACATAACCCCTGAGCATACAGCCTGTCGTGGTTGCAATACAGTGGTTTCTTTTTCGGGCCTAGCCTTCGATAGCAACCGCAGCACATTCCTTTCGCATAATGCCCGCGATCCGGATGTCCACAGATAATTTCCTTTCGACTAACCTCGAAAAATTTAAATAAGCTTGAGATATTTAACACAACTGTACATCTTTTTTGAACGTTCCCCTTTCTTTATCTTTTCTTCCTGCTGATTCTCTGGTGAGTCCTCCACTTGTTTTGGTGAACGAATTGACTCGGGATTTGATAACTCTGGGACTTCTTCCTCCAATTTTAATTCCACTGGCTCCTGAATCGAAGTCTTACTCTTATTCTTAATTTCATTGAGAGGCTCTTTCATTAATCGCATATTGCTGAGAGGATTATTTAAAGTAGCAGGCACAGGTTCCCTCAGCTCTAACGCTTCAGAGAGACCTCCTCTCCACTGCTGTTTGTCAGTTTTCCTCGGAATATTCTGACATGGGATCCTCCGCTGACCGCCATCTAGGAATCGAACTAAACTTGCTATCTCCGGGTGATAGAGAGCTCCTTCTTGGTAGCTTAGGAGCAAAAGCCTTTCAAGAGTACTTCGAAGATTTAACAACATGATGTCGTAATGCATAGCTGTAACCAATCGTAGTTGTGCTAGATAAGGGTCCATGCTGCAGCCTTAAATTAATTTTTTTTGTTGAGTTGCTGTGTGAAGAGTCAGAAAATGCGTAAAAAAGATATATATATTATTTTCACTTGAATGGTCACAGCGAAGAATAGCTCGTTTTCGTAAACAATTTAGAACATTCTGCTTTAAAGCAGTTAATATATGCGGAGTAATTTGAAAGAATTGGTTCTAATTTTGCGTCATCACGCAGAGGATTCTGATATTCTGAGAATTATTAATTTATGTCGAATATTAAACCTATTATTTTGTAACCAGACAGGCAAATTCACAGATTTTAGCAGAAGCTTCTGCTATTGGTTTGACGGCTAGTGTGAGAAAAAATTAAAACGGCTCCGAGGTTCTTCCGCATCTGAGTTTGAGCTTTGATTAAAGAAAGTTTTCTAAATTTTTCAGGTAATGGAAATAAGACTGCTCAAATGATAGAGATCAACACGTCGTCCAGTATCAAACGGTCCTAATTATGAATAATTTGAAATTAAAGCTAGTACTGCGACTTTTATGAGAACACTGCTTGAGTACTATTGCTCAACAAATAATTATATCTTAACCCCATCAAAAAAACCCAATGTTATTCACTTTGCGAAAATAGAATTAACTTCAAACAGTGTTATAGACTTTCATATCAAAATCATAATAAATAAAGAGAGACATTCAATAAATAGCGTTAAACACACATGCGTATGGAGATTTGAAGCTGTATTGAATTAACTTTATTAAAATTAAAAAAATGAGAACGAATTTGATCAATAACCCTTTTTTCTTTTGTTTTACTCACAAATAACTTCAATCATTTTTGAAAAAATCGTTGGTTTCTTGTTGCTCAGAATTCACAACATCACTTGGAATTTGGCGAATTTGAAGAGTACTAAACAAGGATTTCTTTTCTTTCTTTTTGATGGAGCTTGCTGATTCTCCTGATTTCTTCTGCAAAATCAGAGGCGAACATAACTCTTCGAGTCTCCGTCTAAAGCTTCCATCCAAAGTTTCGTTTTCCGTGTTCTACTCATCATCAGAAGTATTAACAAGGTAAATTTCTCATAAAATTATCACCTTTTTAATCCAAGGATGCGTGAGCGCCTCAAACGGAGTGAGTCTCAATTTATAGTCTTTTTGCAGCAGAGAACTGATTAAATCTTGAGCTTCCTTCGAGATTTTGTTCCATCCTTCACTTTTTGTGTTGAACTCGCTGCTGGTGATTTCTTTGATCAGTTCTTGCTTACTAGAAACAGATGAGAATGAGTAATGAGCAGAAATAAACTCTCCTTACGTTTCAGCTTGAAAAGGCAGATGGCCGACGAGCATGGCGTAGAGCACAACACCAGTGCTCCATAAATCTACAGCTTCCCTATAGAAGCATAGGTAAGGATAATGGAACTAATGAGTTCGTACGTATATTCCATATCTTCAAAAAACTCTGGCGCGAGAAACGCTGGATCTCCTGTGTTCGTCCACATTTTCATGTTGTTCATAGCCAGAGCAGAGTATTTCTTTTCTTGCTTTTTGAACTTTGAAACATCGAAATCCAATATCTTTGTGATCTCTGCATCTGAAGCAATCAATTAGACCAATATCAAAAGCCATTATAATTACCTGAAGAAGCAAGGATATTGTCTAGTTTGAGGTCTCGGTGGCAGACACCATTGGCATGGAGGTACTGAACCACGAGCATGATCCTCTGGAATATTTTGGCTGCCACTGGCTCTAATAAACGCTGTTATTTTATGTTGAGGAAGAGAGAAATACCGTCTAATTTGCCCAAATTTTCGATTTGAGTCTGCAAGTCAGGAGCATCTATCAGTTCCATTGTAGTATAGATCTTATTCTTGCGGAGATCGATGTACATTTCGTAAACGCACACAATATATTTATGATCAAGCTGCTTCCTCTGCTTGAATTGATTGATTTCCTAGTTTGAATAGATTCTCAGATTACTTTCAAGGGTGTATATTACTAATAAGATTCTCTCTTCATCTCCTTGAGTATCAATGATTTTAACAGCATACACTTGTCCGGTTTGTCGATGAACGCACTTCTTCACGATCCCAGAGCATCCTTGCCCTATGGACTCCTTCTCTTCGAAAAACTCGGAGAAGTTTCCATGCAAGAAATGCATAGACTCTTTTATCTTCTTATCAGCTTCGTCAATCTGTTCTTGAAACGTCGCTTTTGCTGCATTTTCTTTAAGGTTTTCATTCAGTTCTATTTAAAATTAGCACAAACAGAATTGTTTATTTTTTCAAACCGAAAATCTTCGAGTTAATTATCGTTGGCGTTTGTCGCTCTTCAGTGCTGGCTGTGGTAGCACTGCTGAGGGACAGCTTCCCAGACCCCAGAAACTGTATGTCTTCGCTACTAAACCGAGAAAGACCTGCGACGAATGATCAGAAATGTTAAACTTAAAAATAGTATTTACCACTAACAGGTCGGATTTCCGCCGAACTATCTTCGCTATGAGACCATGATGTTTTCCTCATTGCAAGATGATTGGAATATTGATCTATCCACAGCATCAGAAAAGGATACATTTCCAAACTTACCTTTGATGCTCTTCCGAATTCTTTCGAGATTACGTCGACTCGGCGTGACTGCTGTGTCTTTAGCATCCGAAAGCAAAGAAACGTTGGCAGGACTATCTGAGTGATTGCTTGGAGTATTATTATTCTGATCATTAGAGTCTACCACAATTACAAATTCTAGCAAATGCTTCATATTTAAGTGATTACTTAATGACAGCTTCCGGTCTTTCAAGAGAGGTGACATGGGAATCATCGTTTCTTTTTTGGTTTTGATTCTTGGAATAATTTTAAAAATTCTTAATCACTTAGAACTCCAAAGAATTCTTGATAACTAAATTAAACTCCAGTATTTTGAGAGATACTCAAATTCTAAAAGTTCTGAAAGATCTAAAGTACAAATTAAACATAGTTGGTGGCTTGATATGCTCACAGAGGTGCTCTATGTACTTCTCTGGCGTGTCTTCGTGTGGGATAAGGAGTTTAGCATGAAAAAACACCGCATAGTCGGTTGCAAAAAATGTGGCGAGTTTAATCAGAATTTCCAGAAGTTACCGTTGAACTTACGGCAATAAAGATTCGTGACGCCTGGATGGTTTTATTTAAATTAGTTTCAAAATAAATATCGGCATTTCAGGCCTCCTTTGCCGTTTGAAGCGTTTACTGAGTTTGATAATAGGAAATTAGATATTCTCTGGAATAAGCAGAGAAGAACCTTTGTTCGAAGATAGTTAAGAGAGATAAGCGCAAATTCTGATGCACATGCACTAGATTTGTCGAATTCGGTCGCAAAGGGGGGAAGTAACATGATTTGGAAAGGATAATAGAGGGTTTGCTAAGCCTAAAATAAAGGAAAATAATGACGTAGCTTTGTGAGGAAGAAAACGGTCATAGTTGATTAATGACTTGATGATCATTAGCATTTTAGATTAGTGTCAAAAATCTAAAATTCTGCTCTTTATGGATGGTTGGAAATTATCACCCCAGTAAGAGCGCGCATATACTATTAAGCCTTCGAGTGACTCACTCTTGTGTATTAAATTTCAGATAGTACCAAAAGAAAGGAAAGAGCGATTCGAACTTTGCCATAGTGAAAGCAAACAATGTAGACCTCACCTAACTTCGTTTTAAAAATATGGTTATGTAAAAAGTTTAGTAGACTTTCAACCATTTTTTTTCATTAAAAGAGTTCTTGGATTTACTAAATGTATCTAAAAAATCTGTAATCCGAACTCACGACGACAGGATACTCTCCCAAAGCATTCCCAAAAATCTCAAAACTCATCATAGTAGTAGTAGCCTTTTTCAAAAATTTTGATAATTTATGCACATCCTTCTTAAAGCAAGCCATCCCGCTGGTTCACAATGAGCTTTTTTGAATAATATTAGTTAAACGGATAATTTAATTTTCTGCCAGAAATTTTTTTTCAAGATGCTTTATATATTCAACATTAGTTGGTACAAATCATTCCTTTAAATTCCAAAAGTAAAAAATTTTCGAATTTCATTAACTGTTTTTCCAAGCGTTCAATAATCTTGGCCAATTTCGCCAAGCGCTTAGCTGAAATCCTTCCAGAATTAATTTAGCTGCCCTCATAAAATGCGATCTTAGCCGATACTAGTAGTTATTAAAGAAATTTCCAATTATCTGTTGAGATTATCTTGGTTCTGGCTGTGCTGGATCTTTGAATGGTTTTTGCTGAACTATCTCAAATTACTGTCTTAATTGCTTACTATTAACTGTTCAGCTAGTGGAGAATGATCTAAACTACGAAATTAGCGATTTCCTGACCCTTAATTATGACCAGCAAAGCTTTTATAATCATAATCGAATTCTCATCTTATTAGACTTTTCATATTCTCCTTGCTAATTCCGACAACATGGAACCAGTTAGAAGTAAAGATATCATTCTGTCTTAATCTAAACATTGCAACGCATGCAGGCAGCCAAAGAGCGCTCACATTCGATGGCACACCAGCTATCCTCAAATCAAATAATCGAAAAGGGTTTGCACTTGAGTCCATTAGAAACAGTCTACAAGGTAATGTTATGGCTAACTACGTCTTTCTCAAGCGCATTGATAGGTGTGATTTCGAGCAACAACAAGAAAACATTCCCAAGAAGTGTTATCATCGAAGGTAGGAGTTAACAGCCATATTCGTGAATCTTAATGAAAAATTAGCTGAAAAATCGACGCCGAAAATGGTTGAGCAATCTCCTGCTTCAGGCGCCACTAATGAAATAATCATATCAAAATGGTTTGGAAGTTGTCCCAACCTTGAATGTCCTGATGAACTTGGTTCAGATCTTCAAGGTATTCGTGCTATTATCTGACTCAGATGGTTAATTTTGATGAATTAGCTTCCGTTATAGAAGAGGAGGAGGGCATTTTTATTATCTATGGGAATTTCAAGGACTTTTACACGGAAAAGAAAACGCTCGGACAAGGCATGTCTGCCGTTGTAAAGCTTTGCGTTTCTGTCAAAACGCAAGAGTCATTCGCTGTGAAAATTGTGGAGACCAAAGGTGACGAGGAGCTCGAAGCAATGGTAAGAAAGAAGAATTGCGAGTTTTTAAAGATTTTTTCCCTTTTTTAGTTGAAGAAAGAGTTTCAATTCAGAAAGAATCTCTCACATAAAAATATCGTCAGTGTACATGAACTTTACATTGATCGAGCCAAGGGAAAAATCTACACGGTAATGGAGTTAGCCGAGGGAAGAGAAATGTTTGATGTCATCAGATCCATCGGTCAATACAATGGTAATTTGGATATATATCTAGTATCATTTGCTGACTCCATTCTATAGAGCAGATAGCTTCAAACCTCTTCAAGCAATTGCTCTTGGCCATTCAATTCCTCCATAAGAACGGAGTTGTTCACCGTGACCTGAAACCTCACAATATCATTGTCTCTCCAGGTAATGATACGTTAGAGTTCTACATAACTAATAACTTGCTTGTGATTTTTTAGATGGAAATGTTTTGAAACTCACCGACTTTAATGTCTCCAAATTTTGTGACAAGTCAACGTTAAAATATTCTGCCATGTCTAAGCAGAACATGAAAATGTGGACTTACACCGGCACTGTAGCGTTCTTGGCTCCTGAAGTCTTGGAGGACCTTGAATACACTGAAGCAGTCGATATGTGGGGAGCAGGAATCGTGCTTTATATGATGCTAAGCGGCTATCATCCGTTTAAATCAGAAGAGTAAACCTCAATCAATGAGAAATTTCTTGAAACTTATCATGATTAGAATGGATGACATTGTTGAAGAAATTAAACTGGCTAAAATCGATTTCAAGGATGACGACTGGGAAACAATCTCCGAAGAGGCCAAAGACCTCGTGAAAAACCTACTTGCGAAAGACCCTAACGCACGCTACTCGCCTTTCCAAGCGCTAACTCATCCTTGGGTTGTGAATGTAAGAATCATTTATTATGCTTTCAGGATATTGAAAACCCCCTTTTCTATAGCAAGGAAATATTTCATCAAAATCCATTTTTAAGACACGGCAGAACCTGGATCGCTACTATGACCTGAAGAGAGAGCTGACTGAAAAGAATACACCATACAGCGAACTTATAAAGCGCAGAGAGCTGAATAAAGAAGGCTCTCCTCTTAAATATTTTAAACTTTGCAAGGCTTACACTGGAGAAGTTGCTGGATCTCTTCTATAAAAGGTGTGAGGGAAATAGTGTCGCATCGACGCTAGTGCTTTTGTTTTTAAAATTCAATAGTAAAATTTGAATCTGCTTTGTTCATAGTCGTATGGTTTTAAAGTAAATATTTAGTAATACCTAATCTATATCATGATTTTAATGCACGATATCACTAACATCTAATGACATTAATTGTCATCCTCGATACTGTGTATACTGTGTTGTATAAATTTTTTACTATCAAAGCTGGAAATGTTGGATTTTATTTTTTGTTTGGGAAATCTCATCCTTCCTCTCTCATTTAAAGAAAGCCTTCTGCGAATGGCAACAATATGAAAAAACTCGGTATTGAACTGTGGCAATAAACGAAGTATCTTCCTTCATATAGAAGAATTAGATAGATTTTTAGGTCAATAACAATTATTCCTGGTAGCCGTCATAGAAAAACAAGATGTCCGTTATTTCAGCATTGAAAGGGACTATTTTGCTTTATGATAAATCGCAAGAGAGAGAGATAATTGCGGTGTCAACGATTCTACATTATTTTTCCATTGATATAGTAACACTCCAGCAACCGTTGATTGTATGCAACATAATTCCATAAAATACATAAAGCTTTCGCAAAATATCAAGATATACATATTTTCCGTCCATTTGAGGTGCAGTGGTTTTATGGCCCCTGATTTTGCTGTTGCTGTTTTCTTTGAAGTTCGGAAACATGTTTTGCAAAAGCATTTGCGACTGTCCTGTAGGATTCTCCATAAACACGTACACAGTGATTGAGCGCATCCTTTTCTTTGTCAGTAACCTTCCTCACCGGCTTCTCAAATACAATCTGAAAGCAATCTTTGTAGATCTCGCCAGCAAAAATTTCGAATAATGCTCCTTCCATGTTATTGATTTTGGGATTTTATTTGCTTTAATCACCGTGATGCTTGTACCAGCATATTCAAAGAAAATCTCAATGGTTTTCTCAACGAAATATCTTACAATAATCTCTTTGGAAGCAGCCTTTATACTTCACACAATGCGAGAATTCGATATACAGTTTCGAGGGTTTATGCATTGAACGAGTCTCTTATTTTGCACCTAACGACAGAGAATTATATCGATTTCATTTGATTAAATCCCTATCTTAAACCTCTTTTCTCACCTGAAAGATTTCGAATGACGACTTCCCTGTTTCTCATCTCCAGAAATGGAAAACTTTCAGCCTTCGGTACGAAATGTAACATATCTGATTTTTCTAATAGCTTCGATATTTTAAATTAATTCAGAAGTACCGAGGTAAAGAAATCAGTTTTATTCCTCCAGAACGCTTTCATGTAAGAGTTATACCATTGCAAAGCACATTAATCCCTTGTCTCTAGGACTGAACCATCGAAAAATACTATTACGGATGAGCCTCACAACGTAACTCAAAGTTTCATCCATAGATTCATCATGAATTTCGATTTAGCGTGAGCATTTCGATCTCGACCGACCTGCAACATCGGCTAATAGCCGTCATAAACAAGCAGACCAGCAAAATAAAAAATATTTCAGCAGAGATGAGAACGCTCCGCTTGGAAAAATCCAAACTCAAGAGCCACACTTTGAATTCCCAGAACAAACTAAAACTCAAAAGCCTGCAACCGCCCAATTGAAAAAACGCAGTTTCATCGTTCAGAGTCATGCAAGACCATATACGGCGAAAAAGTAATCAACATAATTTGAAAAGCTAGCATAATTACTCTCCTGTCGCAAAAAGCCAACTGAAAAGCCCTGCTTTTCAAGGAGGAAGAGGCATTGGTCAGCTCTCAGCTCAGGAAAGTCGCAAAGGGCTTACCGCCTTTGGAAGCACTCCAACCATCAATTCTTAGTATTAATTTTTCGAAATTATCGTTCATTACCTTCTTTCATTGGCAGCATGAGAGACCAAAGTCCTCAAGGAGAGCAAGCGAGACCAAGACAGCAGTATTTTTCTCAAGAACCAGAGAAACTTTATGAAGAAGGGATGCATCTTAAAGCCACTGTGAATACTCTGAGGGAAGAGAATTTGAAATTGAAAACGAGAATTAACATCCTTGAGAAAGAAGCAGCTAAATTTGAAAAAATGGTTATGGAGAAAGCCACTCAACTTGAATCAGGCCGCGAGGTTCGATCAACTGCTGATGTAGATATTATAGCTTGAAAGATTCGTTCTGAGCAAAAATGTTTTTTGTTAAATAGTCGACCATGGCACTTACCTTGAGACAACAGGTGAAAGACCTCCGTATTGAGCTCAAGCAAAAAGAAAGTGAATTAATGGAGATCAAAACAAGTATGAAATTTACAAAAATGCATGAGTTAGAGGTAGATATGCTGTTGTTACGAGTGACAATATTCTTCCACAACATTATAGGTGCAACTCCGGACTTTCACAGACGAGACAATGCGTTTGAAGAATATATTAGAGCAAACGAGGAAAGAACAGACGAACTCTGCAGCAACTCAGGAAGAATTGAAGACGTTACAAGAAGGATACTTGGATCAAACAAAGCAGATACTGTTCTTAAAGCAAGATAATCAAGAGATGGTGCGAGCGATTAAATCTCTGGAGGATCAGAACCATAAACTCAAGGTTAATTGCTTTGTTGTTCCAGCCTTGTAACGACAAAAATATAGAAAACTTGCGATGAATTGGACACCAAGCTGAAAAAAGAAACGGCACATTTGAAGAAGTTGCTTGGCGAGAGAGAGAAGGAAGTGGCGAGGTTAAAGAATGAATTATTTGGAGGACTTCCAGGAACAACCTCATTCAGCCAGAGGAAAACCGCTACTGGTGGAAGCAGCCATCAAGAATTTATGAGACAGGAACTTGAGTAATAAATCCACCATGGAAGCGTAAATAACTCTTTGATCAGTCGAAAAGACAAAGAAAATGCGGCTTTATCGAAGCAGCTTCATGATAAAGAAATGCTCATAACCCAGCAGCAAAAAGAGATAAAGGAACTGAAACAAATGGTAATCAATCACTTATTCTCGCATCGGGAATGCTAACGCAAATATGCGTCTTTTACGGCTTAGCTTTTAGAGGGAAACAAGTCTGGTATTCGACAAGAAACGGTAGACTCACAAGCGAGCGAGAAAAAAGAAACGCTCAACCGAGAAGCAGAGCATAAAGATGCTTTAAATGTAGCACAGAAAACCACTCCACAGAAACCTTTGCAAAATGTCGGAGGAGGAGGTAGCACACAATTTTCTCCGTACTCGAAAAAGGCTGAGTCAATCAAACAAGAGCTGTCTAAAGCTTATGAAACTAACACACATAAGCGACCATCTGACCATTCTCCAAAACATCGACAGCAACAAATTCAGCTATCTTCGCAGCAATACAAGCAAACGGAAGAGCAGCATCCCAAAAAAATGGAAGAGAAACCAAAAGAGCAATCACCTAAAACAGGCGAGCAGTCACCTAAAAAAACCGAGCAGCAGCAACCTCCTATGATTAGCATAAAACTTCCATCATCACCGAGCAATTCTTCTCCAAAGAAGAATCAGGGAGGAAAAATAGCAGCAGTAGATGTATCAGCTGTTGCTCAAACAGGTATGCGGTACCTGTTTGATTTCCTCTAACTTTTTCCCTCAACAGCTGCAGAACTGTACCTTAGATTCAAAATTCATCGACTGACTTTCCAAGAACTTGAATTCGTAACGATAAATCTATTTTCATCACGTGAATAACGAACTTCATCAGCATCTCGCTACAGAAGCAGAAGTTGCAAGTGATGACGAGTTAACAATCGCTCAGTTGACCGAACTTCTTCAAAGGTACCTCCTTATTGAATTAAATGGATTAACCTGATTTATTTTTTTTTGTTTCAATCGCAGAGATCCATTTTATATCCCTACGAATGAGGAAGCTCATTTAATGGCACGTTACTTAATCGAAGAGCCCAAAAATAAACTCGTGGATTATTCAGATGACGCTAAAAAATCGTTAGAGAACATCATAATGGAGCTCAAAAGAATAGTTGGGACCGTCACTCTTCCCACTGCAGCTCATGAGCACTTCCTTTTCCATAACTGCTTTGAGGTAATTCAGTGCATCAACTCAGTTCGTCAATATGATTTGAAATACATAGAAACTGAAAAAGCATCGAAGATCTGTCGAAAACTCCCTACGAGCTCAAACAAACACACCATATTTCACTAAAAGGACCTTCCAGCAGACCTGCAAAGAGCTCAATATTAAATTCACTGACGAAGAGATCGATTATATAATCCTTAGAGTGTTCGCAGTTGATGACAATCTGAGAATGCTTTCCATTGATACTCTGCTTGATATTTTCGTGGAGCATGGACAATCAGAAGATGAGAGACACGAAAATGAAGACCACGAAGGATATGAAGAGGAGTTTGAAGAGGAAGAAAAAGGGAAGATTGGAAGTTTAGATGAGAAGCTTGACCACGCGCTAAGAGATGTTGCCAGGAAATATGATACCGAGCCTCTGGAAGAGGCGGAAGATGAGAATGATACTTCACCGCAGAGAGGAGAATCAAGAAAATCGAAAATGACAGACGCAGAGAAAGCTGATTTTGGTAGCTTCGAAAAAGCAAGGAAAGAGGAAGAGAAAAAGAAAAAGGAGGATAAGAAAAAGGCTGAGGAGGAAGAAATAGAGGAGGCTTTGGGAAGCGACACCGGTCCGAAATCAAAACAAGAGTCACCGATAAAATTGCAGAATGAGATCAAAGAGGAAATTACAGAGTCTCCTACGAAAACTGTAGCACAGGAAGATCCACAGAAGAGCGACAGAAGTCATAAGACCCAGGACAAGCAGCCAGAGAAAGAATTAGAAAAGAAGGAGATAGAAGAGAAGGCGTTGGAAGAAGAGAAAGAGAACGGTTTAAAGCTAAAAGACGTTGTCTCAGACGAATTCAAGGATTTTGAAGAAGCGCTGAGAAATAAGAAGAAGGATTCGAAGGACGAGTCTGTTAGGAATGAAACTGAAGAGACTGATGAGAAAAAAGGATCGGCAAGACAAAAGAAGCATGAGGAAGTAAAAAAACAAAAAATTATATTGGTTTACATCTAAATTGTGTATTCTTTTATCTAGGCTGATTTTGAAGTGATTGAAGATGAGCTGTAAGTGGGAAATCAAATGAATTGCTCAAATTAGCAATGCTAAAAAATATTCTTGTTTGTAGTTTATATAAGGCAACATGTATCTTTCGTCTATTCATGATTTTAACGAGAAATCAATAGTTCTGTAGAAAACTCAATTAAATTGCATTACCTTGCGATTTGAATCGCTTCAATTTGAAAGGCATAGTTCAATCCTCATCACGTTAGGTAAACTTTATGAGATAGGATTAACGATGTAATTTGATCCCGGAGAAATAGCCTATAATTATTGAAATTAGTCAGACTATCCTATTTGGAAAAAAAAATAAGGAATCTTTGATACTTTGGGATTGAGAAATAAAGACTTACTCATCTATAATAGAACGGTTTTTCAAATGAATGATATTGGATAACTTCTCTCTTAGAAGAAATCCGTCATCTGACGATGCTGATGAAACTCTTTATATTACTATCTCCAGAAAAATATTTAAAGATGAAATAAAACTTTCTGACATTACTGAGATCCATGATTTTCTTGTCTCTGGTGGACTTAAGAAACCGACTTTCACGTAACGTAGGTGAACTTTCAAAATACTCCCATTTTCGTCAAAGCAATTCATTGTTTTCTAAGCAGGGCTTGTATTATTCTTTTATCACACGTCATTTCACTGAATTTGTCCTCAAGACTGAAAGCTCTCTATTATATTCGTATGAAGAAATAGTCTTTTATGCTTATTGGATTTGCAGATAAAACATGATTCTGAACAATAAAATGAGTGAGTTTTCTAAGATAAAATTAAACTCATAGATATTAAAAAATGTCCTGGTACTCTGAAGGTAGACCCAAAAAACATCCAGACCTTAGCAAGAACAATTCTTTGAACATACCAATGCCAAAACTCAATACCTCTAATTGGTTCTCCCGCGAAATGCATAGCCAATTCCGTGGAGTCACACCGATTCTCACCAAGAGTGAAAAGTCTCAAAAATTCGACGATTTCTTCAAAATTATCGTTGTCGGACCCCCTAACGCTGGAAAAACCTCATTGATTCGTCAATTTTGTTACCAGGAATTTGAGGAGGATCCCGATGGCATTGGTTCGCCAACATTCGGAATGCAAAACCACACGAAAAGAATTTCTTACGGAGATCTCATCCTTCAATTGTCATTTTGGGATTCTCCTAGTGACGAACGCTTTCTCACTCAGATTAACTTTCATATTTCATCCTCCGATGCAGTACTATTTGTCTATGATTGTAACGATCCAGAGTCTCTTGATGAATTAAAACAACTTTTGGAAGAGCTTTCGTCGTCTTTAAATGAATCTGAAGCCATACTCTATCTTATTTCGACAAAAAAGGATAAGAGGCAGGCAGGAGTGATGGAATACATAGTGCCTAAGAGCATTATGGAGAAATACAAGTTGAAATACGCGAGCACATCTTCAAAGGTGAGCTCGATGACTAATGAGCTACTCGAGCAGTTAGTAGGAGCGCTTGTAGCCAAAAGAAAAGGAGATCAGGAAACAAATGAAGATTTAAAACAACTGCGTAACATGGTTCAGAGTGTTGCAGAGGATCGTCGTAATGAATTGGATAAGCGCAGAGAAATGAAGAGAGATGAGAAGGATGCCTGGAAGGAAGGAAAAGAAGAGAAAGAAGTAAAAATAGATCCTAAAAAAAGGCAAAGCGGAATGAATTTCATCGTTGATGATTCAATTCGAAGACAAAGTGCTGTTAATGAGGATAATCGCAGTGAAGCGCATAAACGCAGAGCAAGTCGTATGAAAATTGATGCTGCTATCAAAAACTTTCATGAGAAAATAGCCGAGCTCAATCCTGTAAATTCTGATACAGTATCATCATCAGATGATGATGAAAGGAGAAAACCTCAACACATGGAGGTTGGAAGCAGGTTTTCAGTGGAGGTGAAAACGGAAGGAGCAAGAAAAAAATCGAGTTTTTATTATTCAGCAAGCGACTCGAAAAAGAAAACACCAGAATCAAAAGCCAAAAAATACTACTCAACATCTCAAAGCCCATCCAAAAAGACAAATGGGAAATCGAATGTAGCCGACAGTGACACAATTGGCCAGCAAGAGACAGAATTGACTTCACAGAGAGGTGATCGAACACAGTTCCAATGGGAACAACAACAGCAACCAAATTGCTGCTCTCAATCAGATTGCAAGATATATTAATAAATTTCAGGTGCTCAGAGTAATTTAACCATTATTGTTGGCAATAAGTTAAAATTCAGAAATTATCTACTAACCTAGCTTTCTCTTGTTAGCTTTAACATTCAATAAACATATTGAATAGCAATCTTCTTTATACTTTGATCGATGAATTAATGCATTTCCTTTACTTCTGTAATAGGATTATAGCCTGGCTTTCTACGTCGCTTTTTTCAGCACTTTCCTCCAAATATATCAGATACGTTGAGATACGTTGAATTAAAATCTCTGCAGTTCTGGCTTGATTTGGTGCAGTTATAATTTTATTGGTCTAAAAGACTCACGTAGTATTAGTTGAGTTTCTTGAAATGAGAAAGACTTCGATGGAAGAAATCACAGAAAATTTAAGGGATATCAACACGGCATTAGGTGGTGATAGAGCAGTACGAAAAGCGAGCATCGAGTCAATCGGAAGCATTGGAAAACATCTCACAAATCCCAGTATAGTCCTCGGTACGGAAAACGCAAGAGAATCAGACACCGCAAATGGTGAGAGAGCTCATAAAAAATCAAGCACAGAGTCCCTTCGGAGCGTCCGCAAACACTCTTCCGTCAACAATTTTTTAATTCCCACTGAGACGAACGAGGCGAAAAAAGAACCAGATATCCTCTCTGCTAGGATGCCACCAGTTGATCTCTTAGGTACTGCTCGAATCAAAGACGTAAACGAAAGTCCATACGAATCCCGCAGAGGGTCTCGTAGATCTCAGAGCGTGGAAAATCTCAGTATAAGCAATAAGAATTCAATTTATCAATCATTACGTTCACTAGGATATGACAATAATGGTAGACGAATCTCTTTTAGAGTAGGGGAAGCGTTTCCAAACTTAAAGAAGGAGAGTGCAATCGAAAACGCGAAAACTCTCAATCCAAATAGGTCGAGCATAATTCTTGCGACCTCTCAGAAAAGGATAGTTGAAGTGAAAAAAGTGAAAATTCCGAATTTCGAGGTACGGATTGTCAGGAAGCTGAACGATTCTGCCTCTGAGAAAATGCGTACGCTCAATCGCATGGAGCCTTCTCTCGGAATTTCGAAAGAAATATTTATGAGTGACTATGAGAAAAAAGCATATGAGAAAATGAGGCAAGAAATCCGTGATATGATTGAAGCGAAACCAATAAGAGGTAAACCATTAGCTGCTTCAACAACTTTGTGTTTGACACTTATACACAAGAACTCAGGCTTTTGAGATGGGAAACACTGCATATCGTCAAAGGAGATGTGATGTTCCTTAAAATAGGCACTCGAAAGAGGAAATTTCCATTGGTTATTAGAATCGAGTTTCTTCATGATAAGACAGGAGTGTTTGAGATGTATGTGAGCAGACGCGTTGCAAAGCCATCCGCAGAGAAGCATGATTTCAAATATAATGGGACGGCGATTGAGATAAACTATCCTGAGGAAACTAAGGTCGAATGGCTATATTTCACTATTGAGGCTGTTACTGCATTAGATTTCAGTATCCTTGCATTCTTTAGTGAAGGTTTGGGATTTTATCGGACTATTATCTGACTTTTTACACTAGTGAAACAATCACAAGAGCAAGAACCTGAAGCGAAAGAAGAAAAAATCGACTGGCTGGAGCTGCATATGAAGAACATGAAACGATTGCAAGAAAAAGCAAACTCGAGGTCTCGCACTGATTACACAGAAGATGAATTCAATGAACTGAAGGAAGAAGTTGGTATGTGCTATTTCAACATGACTTGTGCTTAATTTCTAAAGCATGGATTAAACAGAAAAGGAGACAGCGCATCCTCAGCTTAGCCCGTGGGAATAAGGACATCATCAGAGAAAATATCTCATTAGTGAAAGATTATAGGGAAAAAGCCTCAACGCAGCTAAGAGCTCAAGTAAGAGCGTCTCTTTATCTTTATTAGGATATTAAAAATAATTTTCATTCAGAGCGCGGAAAGAGAGAGGAGAATTGTAAGAGCGCAATCGGCTAAGGAATTACATGTGCAGGAGAGGCAAACTCAGAAAGAATTTAACCTGCAGAAGAAGGAGATCCAAAGAGCAATAGTGAGTGGAATAATACTGACTGTGTTGGTTAACGCTCCTTTAATATGAAAAAATTAATAGAATGAAGAAATGAACCGAAGGCTTGCTCAATTGCAACTGAAACAGAGGATGCAAAAACACTGGATAAACCTTGTGACGTTCAATACGCTAATGCAGAATATCAGAAAGCAATTGTGGGAGACTAAGTTCATTAAAATGTTCAACAAGGGCCGCCACAATAACGCTGCGAAAATTCAGGAAGCTTTCCGCAATTATTTGAAAAGAAAAAATCAGAATCCACAGCAAAGATTCGGAATTCATGTCCGAAGGTAAGCTAGATATATATATATTTTCATGGTTACTAATTAATGTATTTTGTTATAAAGTATGCTGAGCGCTTTTTGCAACATTAACAAGGAGATCAAGTCTGAGAGAGCTGGAAAGATAGTCGCTGATACGATTAAGAACGAGCTGTTCAAAAGTTATTGTTCAAGAAGGATCATACAGCTTTATAAGAGCACTTTACTTATTCAGAAATATTGGAAACGGTTTGCCCCTGTCCTCCGTGCAAGGATCGCAGTGCTTGAGAAATTCTTGAAAAAGCTCTATGATCAAGCAAGAATACACGCGCAACCTAAGAAAGAGACCACAACTGGCAAGAGGAGGAGGAAATCATCGATAAAGGACGCAGATGACATTGAAATTGGAAAGAAAAGAGAGTTGGCGATTCAACTGATCGAATTTTTTAAGAGGCTTGAAGAAAATCAGTAAAGCAAAATGTAAATCCTGTTTGCTAAAAATTTGAATTAGAAAAGTGAAGAGTAAGCTAATATGCATGTATTTGAAGTTCAAAGCGCTGGACCGTGCCGATGAAATTCGGAGGCATAAGCAGTTAATGGAGGAGAAAAAGAGAGAACGGCGTCTTGATAAAGGAAGAGTAAAGATGCAACAAATGGAAGAGCAAAAAATTGAAGAGTCTGCGAAGAGAATTCCTCCACCCTCAAATAAATATGCGTCGATACTGGAGGGTAAGCACGAAACGGAGCAAATTTACAGAGCAGCGATAAAGAAATCCAAGGAGACCGATAAAAGAAGCAGCCTCAAAGTCACACAGAACGCTAAACACGAACAACCCGCGAAACATTCTCTCTTTTTAATATTTAGAAAGGATGAGCTTTTAGAATTCCTTGAAGAGAGGCTCAAGCAAATAGAAGAGGCGGAGCAACTCAAGCTGTTAGAACAGGAAGAGCAGCGCAAACAGCAAGAGCAGGAAGAGCGGCTCAAGCAAATAGAGCAGGAAGAGCAGCTCAAGCAGCAAGAGCAGGTCGAGCAGAACAACATGGAATAAATACAAAGATTTTTTTTATTGAATGAGTTAGATTAGTGAGTTGGAAGTTCTCAATTGAATATTCAATTAGCCAACTGTGTTTTCACAGTTGTATTAGATACGTCTACGGATTCTCAAGAATTGTGTGTATATATACAATGTAAAATCAAATTTTATGATTTCAAAAACATGACACAAACATTGCCTCTCTTCTAAATAGTTTTTGAAAATGAAATTGCAATGAATCCAACTCTCGATCGCGCTGTGGAAAATAATTTTATTCACTAAATCGTTGAAGATAAATACTTAGAATGAGGCGTTTGAAAATGAAAATGCCCAAGTGTGTGATTCAAACTAGGACCAGTACTCAAATTGAAGAATTCTGAAACGATTTGATCGATTCAGTAGAACTGTTTCCAATTTAAATTTTAACCGTAGCCGTTCTATTTTTCATAAAATTATCATAATCATACCAACAATCATGTCCAAAACAATCACACCTATCTCCATGACAGACCTCAACACATCCTCTCGTGTGAATACATCAATGAGGACCAATTGGTCAATCAATTGGTTTCAATTGGAGGACATGGGGAAATCTGATCCGAAAGAAATCTTTCAAGTGTTGAGCAATCAAACATTCAATGACCGCGAACTTTTCCAGGCTATTGTAAGGAGAGATTGGGAAGCGGCTCTTCGATACACAAAGCGTCTGAAAATCAAAGTCGCGTAAACAGCTGCTGTTCGCATGTAAATGCTCATTTTTCATTTGTTATAGGTCAATCCATGCAGAGAAAGCAATCGACAAAGCAGCTCGGTTGGAAAACGCATTAAATGTTTTCAAAAAGGATGAATTATTTTCAAAAGCGAAATTATTGAGAATAAAAGAGAATATCTCAGCCCAGGAAGTTGAGCTCTCTAAGTTGTTTGTGGATCTTATCGAAGAACTGCGCGAGGTGATAATCGAGATTGAAGATTATCTGGACGAAGCATTTCCAGCCGGAGACTGTCTTGTTTATAGTAATTTCGATTTTATTAATGACTTGAAGCTAACGATATTTCAGTTGCTGAGGTAGAAAGAATGTTTTTGACAGCAGATGGTGGCTCTAACGAGCAAGACACAAAATGTGCTTATTGCAATATATTTTAAACGAGAGATATGAGAGAAAGTTGGTAGCATAGCTATGCTAACAGTTCTCAGTAGGAAATTTTTATTGTAAAGGATTTTTTTCACTCCGATTTCATAAAAAATGAAGTCTTCATGTAAAACTTTGTAGTAAATATCAAACTTTCATGATTTTTAAAGCTCTACATATATCTATTATATAACATTGTATCACCCACGTCATTTATCAAAGTATTACTAACAGCAGCAGCATTCCCTAAAAATTTTCCGTATGCGACTCATAGTCCTCCTTCTATTCCATGCGTTACAAAAAGTCTCAGCAAGTATTTTACCAAAGCCCTCATAAGTGCAATGCGACACCTTTCACGAGCGCTGTCACATCCAAAAAGAATCGAAATCTTTTCTCTATTTCGCCCCGATTAATTTAACAAATCACAAAATGAACTGTGTTTACTTTTCAAACTCGATTTCAAGCACTGGAAGCCCGCTCTCTTCAAGAATCACTCTCTCAGCGTCACGTAGATTTAACTCCTTCTCTACCTTCAAATAATTGCTCTCAGCAGCGACTATTTCATCATAAGTAGGCGTATTTCTAGATGGTAATTCGGTTGTTTTGTTAGATGGCTCTTCGGGCGTTTTCTTCTCCTCCAAGGGGTCATGAATATACAACCATTGATCCAGTCTTTCACTCAGCAAATAAAGCTTATCTCCATTAATCATAAATAAAGTCTTCGGGCCCCAATAGTCCGTCCATGTAGGCTTTGTATTTGATTTTAGCCATACCTCGAATGACAAGTAGCTCTCGTTGCTATTAAGAGACTTTATGATAATATATTAAGTAGGTAAAGGTCTTTGATGGTCAAACTTACCAATGAAGATAGTGACTTCCCAGTTTTATTATAAGCCTGCTGGATCGCTCTTGGAAGGATCCTGTCTTCCGTTATCACAATTCCTTTTTTCTTCAAAAAATCGACGAAATAGTATTTGCTGTGATATCGGTCAAAGGTTATCACGACAACAGCCTCTTTTATTTCAGTTTCGCCATTGATGATGTGCCCGAATTTCTTTTCTCTTCTTTTGAAGGACATTGCACATCGCTTGTGGATCAATGAAAAATCCATAACAGAGTTTATCTAAGGATGGTTGTTTCAATGGAGCTTGAAATAGTGAAATTATACCTTTTTCAATTGAATTTCAGCGAACAATTCAGGGCCTTCAGGACAGAATTTCTCTTCTGGACAAAGAGAACATGGTGCAGACTTTGAAGGCGTGAGTAGTAAAATGCATTTGTCTGAGATACATAGAAACATCCTTTGAACATGACCGACTGCTTGACTATTACTTGTTTTAGAGAGAGATTGAAGTGAAGTTTATTACTCATAGACGTCAACGTTCATCATGTGGTGGATTCGAAACCCATCAGGGTGACTAACTAATTTCTTTTGGAAACAGTATTGCTGTAGGCCAGCTTTGAAAGTGATATTTTGCACTTGTCGCAAGATATCTTGAACTAGCGATTGCCTCATCTTTTTCCCTCGAATCACCTGAGCCTTGAAAAGATAAGCGCTCTTGATGAGCTTGGAGGATAGGAGTCTTATTTACTTTGGCAAAATATTCCAAGATGGCGTATTTTCTCGAAGGACATCTGGTGATATACTCGCCAAGCATCATGAGAATAGCATCACGCAATCTGAATCTGATCATTTGCTCATGGTATTTTGTCGCTTCTTCACTATATTACAGAAATGAATGAGATACCACTTTCCTTTTTTATTTAATTTTCTTACTATTTCATTTTCATTGAACCCGCCATATCTCGAAGCAACGTTTCTATAAACGATTCGAGTATCCCTTGTTTGATAAGGCGCTCTAGTAGGTACTCGGTCCCTCTTTCCTGGGGTGTCCTTAATCGCGTAGTTGCATGAGTCTTCTCTGGACTCTCAGCCAAGGTGCTCAGAGTGATAAACGGAGTCTGCAGGCAGATTAGAGATCCACACAGAGCGAGCTGATAAAGCATTTCTCGATCTTCCAGCTTGACGAGTCCTCCTTGTCTACCAATTTTATTGGAAACAATGCTGTAAATATCTTCTATCGCTTTGCTCACGATGTCGTAGACTTCGAGGGTTCTGATATCGCTACTGTTTTCTGGACTAGTTGTAAGCGCAAGAATAATAACTTTCAAATATTTGGTGGCGATATTGCAAGCCTGCCATCCCGTTAATGAGCAGAGATGAGTCAATTGTCTTATTGATTCTCTTCGTTTTATCTGATAGCGAGTATTATAGTGAATAAGCATACACCGAGCAAGAAATATCAAATTACTGTCTGAAGTGACGCCTCTCTGGTCTTGAGTCCTGGAGGAGCATGCTCAATCGCTCCGTAAATACAGCGTAGCAAAGCTGCAATAATCAGTGCTCTTATCCGCTCATAGTCAGTCATATTTGGAATCGGAATCAACTCCTCAATCACTATTATTTCACATTAGGAACTCTTCAGCAAAAGATAATTCTTCGTTTACAGGTCTGCTTGCCATACTGATATTCATCCGATGATTCATTTAACTTGTGTTTTTGAATCTCTTTCTCTTCTCCTTTGGACCTTTTCGGCTCTATAACCAGATTTCGCATCTGCAGCGCCGATATATTGAGGGTGACCTCGTCTGTTTTCATTTTGGCCACTAACACTTTATCCAACCTTCCTTTCTCCTTCACAAATCCGAAGAAACTTTTTGTTGTTTTTTTCTTGTCCTCTGTTTTTTCAGAGCTTTTTTTCTCTTGTTTCTCCGACCTCTCTTTATATTTTCTTTCAAATATTCTCATTTTGACCCTTATTTCCTCTTCCAAAGTTGAAAATAAGTACTTCTCATCGACTTCATTAAGCAGATTTCTTTCTACAAATACAATGCAAAACTTAGAACCATAAATAAATTAAGATATCATACCTTGAATCGAGTCTTCTCCTCCGAATAGAAAAACAAGCAACCTATCCACGCCACTGTGAGCAGAAAAAGTCTCATGCTGTTCTTTGAAATGAGCTTCTGTGATTTGCGCCCGTTTAATTCTCGTGCCATCATCCTTGTGATGAGTAGACTGCGGTAGGTTCCAGACTGCTATTTCGTCCTTAATACGCTTCTCAAAGCCATCCAAAACATCTTTTTTTAGCGATTTAAGAGAATCCTCAGCTTTTAGCAGGACGAGAAGGTCAGGGTCAGGTTTGTTGGTCAGTAAGTCGGCCATGCGACTAATCAGTCGGAAGGAAACCAAGGAGAAAGGCTGGATTGCTTCGTCACCAGTCATACATTGGAACAGGTAGTCGATTTTGTTGCCTATCCATGTGCATTCAATATCCATGGGAATATGATAGTGAGACATGAATTTCTCTTCGCAGAAGAGACATAATCTAAGGCACTGGAGTGCTTTCTCTCCCGCGAAGAAACCCCAAGTATTTGGATCATTTGAAGCGATTTTGAGAAAATAAATACAGGACAGGACCAGAGCAACTTTCAATTCCTCTTGCTGAGGGTCAGAAGATAGATTTCGGGCCATATCTCTGATTAAAATTTCAAAACAATTTTCAACTGCAACCTTTGAATATCGCATGATAAATTCGTGAGAAGTTTTTGTATTCTTTCTGATAGCTTTCGAAAGGATGAGGAATATCAACGAAAGTATCTCTTCTGTTTTTCCAATGCCAAGGTTCTTCTGCCCTCCCAGAATCCGTACCATATGGGCAAGCTCATCACTATCAATCTCTTTAATTTTAGTGTTGTCTAAGCATTTCGCCACCGCGAGTTTAATGTCATCATTTTGAATATCCAGACAGTTTAGCAGCAATTCCTCTCTTTGAAGGCTATTGAGGACCTCAGAATATTCATCATAAAGACCTTTAAGACGTTCTTGTTCTGAAGTGATTGCCCCTTTTAGACTAAGCTCTTCCATCTCAGCTGCTCTCTCACAGATTAGTGAAATTAGCTTTATGATTGAGATAAACAGCTTGTGTATTATTGGAGAGCTGAGTTTAGAAAGCGGAATAGGCTCGCCTCTCTCTGTCAGTGTTGATTCGCCCTCATACTTGTGCGCAAGCTCGCAAGCCTCAGCGTATCGCTTGCTCCCAAGATAGTGGGCGATTTTTTTCAGTTGCTTTACTTTATCAACACAAATAGCAATAGCTTCAGGGGATTCCATCACCTCCTTATTAGTAAGTGTCGAATAGAGGAAGTCGCAGCTGGCTGTCACAATTATAGGGTCAATTCTACCCATGGTTAGGTAAGATAAAATCTCATCTCCAGGCTCTTTCTCCGCAAGGGCATTTGCAACCTCTGAAAGTGGCTGATAATTCAACAGTGTTCCATACGTTCGGATATAAGTCGCGAATCTGACATTTAGAGTTTGTAGTATGGGTATCTCAATTTTGCTCTCACTAGTAGTGAAGCCGTAGCCAAAAGTTGCGTATTCCTCGCATAGTTTCTTTTTGGGATTTGAAGGTTAACAGTTGCTAATAAAGCTGGTTTACCTTGAGAATATTTTTAAGGGTTTTATAGAAAGAGCTCTTCGTCTCTATTGTATTGAGAAACCCTTTTGCGTTGTCTGGATCCAGCTTAGAAATATTGTCAACAATCTCCAGCAGCATGATTTCCCTCTTATGCCACTTCTCTAATGCTCCTCTATCGTCTTTTTCGATGAAGTTAATCCTTCGCATTATCCTGTCCAATGAATCAAAAATCTCGCAGCATTGGATGCTGAATCCTTCGATTTTCATCAGAGCGATGGCGCAGGGAGGATACGCTGTGATTCGACGGATAAGGCTACGAAAATGAGATTAAAATTACAAAACATGACAAAAGAAGGATTAATTTACTCAATTAATTCGTCATAGAAATCTTCATTCTCGATAACAGAGCTATATGCTTTCTTAAATTCGACGAGTGTACTCGCACCTCCGGCTGTTGGCTTCAAGCACGCCCTAAACTTTTGGTTACATTCCGAAATCCAGCCTGCTGCGCACTTTAGATACTCGTCGTCGTCGAAGAGAGCAGCCATATCATTTGAATGGATAAGCGTGTTGAGTCCTCTCAGAACATCGGTAATAACTTCAATCCTCTTGTCGTCTCGATCTTTAAATGCTTTGGAATTCTTAAATTTTATCCAGACCATGATATTCATTTCTATCGCTTGTTTCACATGATCCAGCATGTCTTTATCAGCTCCTGGCTGAGATAACTGAACCAGCAGCTGAAAGCATCTTTTTCCGAGGTCAAGCTTATTAACGATACTTAAATTCGCAATCGCGTCAATGATGTGGCTCTGAATATCTTGGTGATTCTCAATGAGAATCATGCATTTCTCAAAAAATAATTCGACAATTTCTTTCTGTGAATGCAATTATCGTTACTAATCGACTCATTCGAGAGTGAAATAGTTACCATATCTTCATTTTTTGAACTAGCGCTAAGATATTCATCCCATTCCTGACTCGATTTTTTTGAAATCTCTAACGATTCATGAGCAATCTCTGCTATTATATTAGCACAATGTGTTGGGTTCGTTAGACATTCCTCCAATAAATCATTTAATCTAATCAGAGTTCTCTTCTGGACTTTCCTTTCATTAAGTGAAACATTCAGACTCTGCGAATCTCACATTTGAATTTTACTGTTTGGTCGTTGTGCCTCGCTCACCAATCCTTATCTGCATCGATTTGAGATCGAAATCCTTATCATATTTGAAATCTGTTTTGTTGACCCCATCGATCTGTTGAATACTAGCCAACCCAGCGAAGAGATCCCTCTATACACAGAATAAAAATTGCCACACAGAAAAAAGTGTCTTTTACCTTATATTCAGGCAATTGTTTCACAAAAGGATTTCCAAGCAACATCAATTCTTTGAGGCACTGGAGTCGTTTGATTTCTCCAAGCGTCTCAATCATGTCTTCATTATTTTTAAAAGTGATATAGTTTCCTGAGAGATCAAGATGCAACAGAGTTTTTTCTACAGGCACAAACACCTGAGGAGCGATTCTGCTTATTTGATTGCGTTTTAGACGAAGGTCCTCAAGGCGAGGCAATCCATTTAAATCAGGGATCTATTTCAACACATTCTATATACGAAACTCGCTGAGAAATATCCTTACCTCTGCTAAAAGGTTATCTGAGAGGTTCAGAGACCTGAGGGACCAAATCACGAGGTTGACTTCTGTTATCTCGTTTTCTTCAGCCATAATTGCCCTAAGATTTGGGAATTTGATCGACTTCTCTCGGTCCACGTTCAATTTAACCACAGCATTTCTTGCAATGTCAATTTTTAACAGAGTAGTGCTTTCTTTTCGATCAAATAAGGCGTCAAGACTCGTTATAGGTTCCTCATCTGGAATTTCCAATATGGATCTGTCCTCTCTGAAGTTATAGTCGATCTTTGCTAATGGGAGCTAAGATTTTTTTGGTTAAAAAATATAAACAAACTTCTATTTCTCTTGGTATTAGGATCCTCTGAGACTTCCTTCTTCTTTGGCGCACCAAGCGCAAAACGCGTTCTCTTGTTGTCCACGATTACAATGCTCATTGAATGTTGTGAAATTTTAACTTATTTAATGTTTAGTTTTTTTTTCGCTAAGTTTTGATTCCTCTTGCTCGCCGTTTTTATTCGGGTAAGCACAAAAACAGCTCACTTGGGTTGAGTAATTTGACCTTAAAGAAGAGGAAACAAGGGGAACAGAGGCACTCTCTGATAATGGAAGGGCTTTCTATCAGGAAAATTCTTGAAAAATACAGGTTTTGGGGTTTGTTTAAGATGTCGTTTTATTTTCGTTTTTAACCGCGAGCTTTGGATGACATTTAAATTATCATGTCGTCTTTTATTTTTTTCTGAGGCATAGAATAATTCTATTGATACAAGTAGGTTGTACTCGACTGAGATATTCATTTGTGAACGATAGTTAAAGGTCGTCAGGCTTGTGATCCAATAGCTGCAGAAATTTTTTTAGGCTTGATTCCGATCTTAATTTGAATGTGATCTATATAACGAATCTACCTTTGAGAACAAAAAGCTTTCCCTAAACTGGGCCAAGGCCATAGCCAGTTTTAGAGTCAAATATCGATGTAACTGACCGACCCACTTTATTTATTTATAAAGTAATGCATACAGTCTAAATTCTATAGAAAAAAGGCTAGCAATTGGCATGAACAATCTTTGAATGAAAAAAAACCCAAAACTTTTTGCGAGTGTCTGCTCTCAGCTTCACCTTTTTGCGTTTTCTTTTTTCTCTATGATCTCAAGAGCTGTCTGTTATATCTGTGGTTAGTAACTTATATAACAAAGAAAATCAAGTCGTTATGCGAGAACTATACTAGAAGAGTCATAATGAATGGAAAGGGCTGACCCTTCAAGCTCCTCCGCTTTTATGCTTACTTAATCTTTGCAACTAGCCTAACGTAAAAAGGTTACTAAGTTTCAGTAGCTATAATCATAGCATACTATCTATTACTAGTAGCATGCAGTATTAATTGTTTGCTTGTTTGAATTGCTCAAGTAATTTTAGAAGAATATAGTAGCTATATTAACTCTTCCTTGAGCAACTATTTCCTTTCAATTGGTATTTTCTGGAATTTTATTTAGTTTGGGTTTTAACTGTATGAAATTAAGTCTTTTGTAATTGTAACATTGCTTAGTCAGGTTTTTTAAACAGAAATTAGCCTCAAGGCCATTCCGATAAATTATATCTTCATAAATCCAATACAGCTATAATTCTTTGAATACCTCTACACCAGATATATTGGCTTAATAAGAATTTAATTTTAACAGTGAATATTTGTAATACCCTTATACTAATTGTTGCTCCGTGTTTCTTCTTCTCAACTTACTATACATTGCTACCTTGAAAATATCACTTATCAATACCTGCATTACTTCTCGTCTTATACTCTCAGACAGCATGAGAGTTGAAACAGATAAGATAATAATCATCCCTTTCGGCAGCTTGCTGTTGCCACGAATTTAATATTTCAACACAAAATGTTTTGGGCAATTAATTCAATTATAATTTTTATCGCTTTGGATTTTTTCGATATACCCTAATCAATTCTAATATGTAATATAAAAGAATAAAAAGCATTGTTACAGTACTTCTTCCAATAGCCAGTAACATCGAGTCAATGATAAATATCATTTGCATTTTTCATTAGAAAGAGAGAATGGCTGCAGGGTATCTTTCTAACCATTATCTTCTGCTTTGCCATATTACAGTTGTTTGCCGTCTGAGACTGTGTAGAAGCCATTGAGAGTAATATGTTTATAAATTACGGCATTTAATTGGACTCTGAGTTCTCAGTGCCAATTACTGTTGCCTATCAAGCTAATATCTTGATTATGAAAAATGTTCAATCATTTGATAAGCTTTCGAAAATCTAACATTAGATCTTTAACTCCTAAGACGATTTAGGATTCTGCATGGTTTTCATAGATTCATACAGTACTACTGACTTCTATGCTATTTCTTAAAAAGTATATGATTTTTTTTTTAATTACACCGAGAATATCAAGCATATCCAATCAGCTGATGCCTCTATCTGTTTAAATGCCTTTCTTTATTTTCATAGTTCACTGTTACTCTCTTTCTCTGTCTCTCTCTCTTGTGAAATAACAAGAATCAAGAAGTGAATCCTTCGAATTAAAAAAAACCCTCTCCTTAATTAGTATCTATTTATTCCAAAGAAAGCTGCCAAAAAGATTTATAATTACGAGTTAAAAATCTATAGATCACTTGCAATTTAGAAATGGAAAAACGATACGTTGATATCACAGAAAAAGAGAGCAACTACGGTAAAATCTACAAAGTTGCTGGACCTCGTAAGACCGCTTTCCCTTCCCCTCATTTCTAACACTCTCACTAGTCGTCGTCGCCGAAGCTATGGCCGGTGCTAAGATGTACGAATTGGTAAGCCCTACACTTGTTTTTTCTAGTCTAACCTTACCAAATCCTTCAGGTCAAGGTCGGCTGGGACAAGCTGGTCGGAGAAATCATTAAGCTGGACGGTGACACAGCCTCCATTCAGTGCTACGAAGATACATGTAACAAAAAAAATGATTTTTTCTATGTAGCTAATCTCGTTTTCTGCTAGCCGGTCTTACTGTTGGTGATCCAGTCATGAGAACCAAAGAGCCTCTTTCAGTACAACTTGGTCCAGGTAAAGACACTGAAGTCTACTATTTCGTGAATAACTCTTGATAGGTATCCTCGAGACAATTTTTGATGGTATTCAAAGACCTCTGGAGACCATTGCTAAGATGAGCGGCAGCGTTTTCGTGCCTAAGGGTGTCGATGTCGTTGCCCTTGATGAAAAGAAGGAATGGGTCTTCAAGCCAAATCCAAAACTAAAAGTCGGAGCTCTTGTTGCTGGTGGTGATGTGATTGG
>ENA-UOTX01000175-UOTX01000175.1-compost-metagenome-genome-assembly--contig:-NODE-175-length-71484-cov-5.210638_pt1 | contig 71484 bp, 42 predicted proteins | sample MGYA00238143_ERZ746982 | MGnify/ENA primary metagenome ERZ746982 (study PRJEB28758, sample SAMN06268862) | compost metagenome | isolation source: single cell | place: USA: California, Emeryville, Joint... | reverse complement strand
GATTTCTCCAACGGTCACTTGTGGAACGCCTGTGTTTGAGGCTTATAAGAAATTTGTCGCAATTCCGAGCTTGATTCTTTGGGGACTATGTATTCCTGCTGTGCTATTTGTGGTGCTCTACATAAACAGAAAGAGACTTAATCGAAAAGAGTTTGCGATTTACTTCGGATCATACTATTCTGGGTTCACCCGAAAACATTACATGTGGAGACTCGTTCAAATGTTTATCGCGATTATGCTGACAATACTCTCTCAGCTTGGAACAATGGGCGCTACTTCAAGAGGGTTGACAATAGTTCTGTTTTTGGTGATATATCTGCTTTATCTAAAGTCAGCAAAGCCTTATCGTTTCGGGGATGTGTACAAGACGGATATAATTGCCACATCTATCTATATAATAACAGTTTATTTCGCGGTGTATGGCTCTATTTCAGAGAAATGGGTGAACATTGCAGCTGGCATCATTATTTTGGCAATAAACGCTTGTTTCATCATATTCGTCATTATGAAGTCTTTAGCACTCGTTGGACTGCAAAAGTTGGTCTCCTGCGTAGCTAGAGCGCTGAATCACTGCTTCTGCGGGATGCTCTGGGATGACACCATCGATCCATCCGACTACAGAAGAATCAATGCATCAGACTCTATTGCGTCAAAAGGTGACTCTTCAATTTTCGGAAGGTCGAGTTATGAGGCTAATTCTTTAGAAGAAAGCTCAGGATCCTCATCGAAAAAAAGGGATTCTCAGGAAAATTCTTCCTTGACCAGCCTGGAGGATAATAATATGGAATCCCCTGAAGAGGAAGACTTAATTGTAGTAAGCAGCCTCAGAAAAGACCTATTAACAAGAGACAATCGACTCTAGCTCCCTATTAGGAATAAATAGCGCTTTGCTAGGTTATATCTCTCAAACAAAATTCATGCATAGTTCCTTGTTACGAGCATATCAATATTGATACCGTTTTCCTCCTCTTTCTGAGGCTGAATTGATTTATATAAAAATCAACAATGATAAAACTAATGATGAAGACAGACGGATCAACTCCTCAAAAATGCTTGCTTCTTCAATAACAAGCGAGCTGTCATTTTAGTGTACTTAAGAATCAATAGAATAAATGTAATTGAGTGAAGCCAACTGAATTGTAAGTTTTGTAGAAATTTTGTAGAATTTAGTGATTTGTTTGAGTTTTTTCCTTCCACTTGTAAGAAAACAACATTCCGTTTGGAATGAGCAGTTTTTGTTGGAGACCCAGCTTGATTTCTTCAACTGAGTCGTGTAATGGAGTCGTAGCGGCCTGCATCGGGAAAGCTTATAATTTTTTGGAGATGAACGTTGTTCAACACATATTTGGTGCTTTAGGAAGAAAGTTCTAAATTGAAACCCCACAAAGAGCAGCCAATGCAAGCCTCAAGGTAGGATTTCTTAACCATTGTTACTATCACCCCTAATTGTCTTATCTAACTGTTTCTCGCTGCCCAAAAGATTGTTTCCAAACTTTTATATTGTGTAAATTTTTCTTAATAAAGCTATAAAAAAGGTTTTCAGTGTGATTGGTTCCGCTCTAGGGAAGAAGTTCGACAGGAAAGACCCTATACCGCTTGTATCCTAGATGGACTCGAATTTTTAGTAACAAAGCTTATCTTGACATAGATAATACCGCAGTAAGATTTGCGAAATTTAAATTAATTTGTTTGTTTATTAGATGAGGCTTGATTCTTATTTTCATCATCATAAGAGTGTAGGTACTTCTTGCTTATTTGAACTGGCTTTTCATGAAAATAACAGGGAGAATTCTTTTAGCTTTGGAGGCCAAAGGCCATTTTCCAATGGAAGAAAAAAGAAAGTCAGAGTCTGGCCACTTCTCACTCCTATCAATTAAATATTGAGCAAATCCAAAGTATCTTGGAATCGCCACAACATTCTAGGACAAAATTGCTCATTTGCCTTGTTTGAGGCCTGCATTTTTAGCCATTAGGATCGTAAAATATTTTGAAAAAGTAGGATTCTATGAGACTTGATATGCAATCTTTATTTGTTAACTCTTAGATAGAATGTTGTTCGTATTATTTTGCTAAAAAAACAATCGGCCAGTCAATCGAAGCTGAATCCTTGAAATATAAAATAATTTGATATGCACCTTCGACAAATCAGTATTAATAGAAGCTACTTAGTCACTTAACTCATTAAGGCAAAAATGCCTTATGCTTGCTAATGTGCAAGCATTGTTTCTCAGAAAGAGCATTACTACAAAATTTGTTGTCTCTAATGTATAATAGCTCGAACGTATTTTTTGGAGTTGATTATCACTTCAATCTTTACAAAAATGAATATCTCATAAGAAAACACCTAAATGAAGTAGAAATTTCTAAACCGTTTGCAGCTTCAAATTGAGGATTTTATTATTGATAAATTTCAATTTTCAGCTGGCTGAGGCAAAGAGAATTTTTTTCAAAATTTATAATTGCTTTAAGAGCGAAAGAAATCCGATTTAACCAAATCATGAACATTAAAATCAAGTTATTTCAGTAAAGATACTTTAGATAAAGCCAAAAATAGTCAGAATCCTGCCAAATTCAATATAGAAACAATTTCATATCGCAAAGCTTTGATATAATCGCTTTCTTCATTGGTGTAACTAGCAATTAATCCTTTCAAATGGAATTCGGCTTTCCTCTCCAAATAGGAACCCTTCGGAAGCTAAAGCTTTCGAAGGAGATCCAGCAGATCATCGGATCTGAAAACGGCTTGAAATCAATGTTCTATTCTCCACGGAAAAGACTCCTTTTCTTCTCAGCAAAGAGCACGATGGTTTTGCTTGACTCAAAAAATTTCAAATTTTTAAAGATAATCAGACATCTACCCAGTCCGATCGACTTCGTCGGGCCCTATATCGCCTCTCAAGACCTTCTTATACTAGCTTCTGACAATTCGATATTTGGTCTGGACACATCTCGTGCGATGAAGCTTCGATTCCGCCAATCCTGCCCTTTTAAAAACAAAGTCCTCAGCGCTTTTTACGCCAAGCCCAATTTGCTTTTATTGATCCATTGGATGGACGATTGCCTCGCAAAAAACGCCACTATTTACGATATTCAGGAGCAAAAGTTCTTGGAGAGCATTTTTCCATCAAATGTAATGGTGCTAGAAATATTTTACGAACCCGATGAACAAAGAGTCATTGGCATTGCGAATTCTTTCAATCATTCAGTGGTTTATTCTTTAAAGCATCGACAAATTCTTTATACATTTGTATGCCCTTTTTCTTTCATGTCAATTGTGGCCTTTGTTCCTGAAAAATCGATTCTGTTGTGCATTAAGCCAGAAAATGTCATGACTAACACGCAATTTCAGCAGAAGGAAGAACTTGTGTGTGAGTTTTGGAGCACGGCTGACGAGAAGATACAATTAATCTCTTCAGTAAACGTGACCGCAAAATTCTCGGCTTATGGAGTGCGGAATCAGAACCTTTTTTCTTTGAGAAGCAAAAGCACGAATAAAGGACAATATCTTGGGAAGGTGGGCTCTAGCAACTACTTATTTGAAATTCAAATAAATCAATTTCCGAGAACCCAATCAAATTTGTTACAACTGACCCTGTGGGAAGATTTAAACACAACTAGTGTCTCTCATGAGCTTTCAGTCAACAAAGATAGTGCAATTGCTGGTTCTTTTGAAGATGAACAGCGAATAATATTCGTTGAAACCTCTCATAATGAGATATCTTTCAAGAAGATCGATTTAGCCAGGTTGGAGAATGCTGGTTCTCATTCTTAAACATTTCTCTCTGCCTTTTCGTGTTTTTTTTTGCAATTTTTTTGGGTTGGTTGTCTCATTTCAAAAATTTTTTGTTATACGTTCCACAAAAAGATTCAATTCAGTCACTGGTTGACTAACTTATTTCTTCGGGTTTACTGTGACTTGACACGAGACATTTCCCTCACTGAATAGCATAAAAAAGGACAGAACTGAAGTCGAAAATTTGGGAATCTTTAGTCTAAATCGAAAGAATGTATTACGTGAGTGACATCGTATTGATTCCGATTTTTTTAAAAAAATGAAATGGTACTCTAATATAACACTTTGATAGTTGTTGAATTCCTTTAGTTCTACTATCATTGAAATATGGATGTTAGCAAATGTATTTTCTGAGGTTCAAATTTATCGAATTGTGCTGGAGCAAGGGGGTGTTGCTCAGTTATAGTGGACTCTCTTTTACGGAAATAATGATGTGGAGAATTAGTTAATTCAACAAAAGTCACTTCCACTAAGACAGTCAATACTTTTCTCTTTAACGCACAATGAGATTCTTCTCAGTTTTGAGCATGGTTTCTTTTCGTCCACTTATAGCAACATTGATTGTTTCTTCATGGTTTCTCTAGATTTCGTAATGAGAAAGTTGGAAAAGATGGGGAATGATTATTTTGATTTCGAAATTCCCAAATTAATATTTCATCAGGATTATATATAAAAATGCTTTTCAAAGGGTCCAGGAGGAATCAAAATGTCTTTAATTAGAAACGTTTAGAGCATCTTGAAGAAAAAATAGTTTCAAGGCACTAGAAATTGTTAAGAGGATGATTAATTTGTGGTGAAGTGGGTCAGAAGCTAATGTTAGTGTTGGTATTTTTCTATTGGGACAAGATTTTCTTAATGCCTAGCTGGCTTTGAACAGTCTTTTCCTTTTCAAAACACAAACAATCTGCAGTGAGTGCTTTGGTCAATTTTTATTCAAAGGTTTTCGGTCATTCCAGACAAATTGTCCGGCAAATATTATTTAGTTTTCGAAATCCTTTCGAACTGTGAAATAGTGAGACCAAGCTCTCTGCGAGTCTTATCGTTTCAAGTTCGAAGAGAGATCGAAATCTCTAAAATCACTCGAATCTCATTCCTGCATTTTTTGTTTCTCACTTTTCATTGAATGAAAATTATAAACTGAAAAAATTAACACATATCCTTACTGGTGTGTTCCTTGTGTGTTCCCTTAACCTCTCTTCGCTAAAAAGGGAAAGACAGCAATCCTTGAATGAAGCCTGTCCAAAAGAGGCATAGAGAGATCTATCATGTGGATGTGTTTTTAAGTTTTTGCTTCTCAATGAATAATAAAATACACCAACTAATTGCAATTTAAATAATTGTCTCAGAACTTCCCAGAGCATCTAAGTCTTCCAATTTGTTCTACAACTTCTTGATATTAAACATTTTCCTCCAACCAGTATCAACTAAGAAATTTTGAAAATAATATTGTGATATGTGATTAAAATTCGTTATTAAATTCAGGTGACTGGCCGTCTATGGACCTGCCTCAATCCAATAATCAAATTATATGACCGTACATTTCGTAATCAAATTAATTGGATTCTGGAATTTTGCTGAACATGCAAAATGATCTGAGAGCTTCTGTCAGCCTTCATCAGTGGAAGGTGGGAGTATTCAAAGGAGAAGAGCCTATTAAAGTAATGTTTGTGGGGATACAAAGACTTCTACTAGTCTTTCATCTCAGTGATCATGAATATCTTGAATTTAGTGAACATTATGTGAAAATCTACCTCAACAATTACAGGTACTTACATTCACACCGAGAGCATTGAAACTTAAGTGCGAATCCAAGTGCCGTATCCTGATATATGTATATGGTCTTGGGAAATGAATAAAGGTTTCGAAATCTTCAACTGCAAGGAATCCATGACGTCATGACTCGATGCTCTAGAAATTTCAGGAAAAATCCAAAAAATCAAGCGCTAAGTGATATTTTAAAGTGTGGTATTATTTTTTTAATGAAATTGTCATTTTTTATTTATTTTAATCATTGGAAAATCGTCTAGCATAAAGTTTTTTCCAGCGTTACCTTGCTTCCTCTTTGGAATCACCTGCTAGAGCGGCAATAGTTTATATACATCCATTTTTTGACTTAGTGACTATTTGCATAACAATTACTTGAAAAGAAGTTACAATTGAAAATGCCCTAAAAAAATGCGCGCTAAATTACATAATAAACACTAAAATGGGCAAATCAGGTTTATTTTTTAAGTGATCCAGAAAACTCCTTTTGTTCTAGATTCTAATGAAGAAAAATCCAGATTGTGAGTTCGTAAATTTTCTATGAGAATGAAAACTTAATCGAAAATTTATGATTATACCTTGGAATTATTTATTGAATAATGACATTGAACGTTAATAGAAACGTTGCTTTGACAAAACCTAAGTAGACAAGACCTACATTTGCTAGCCAAACCCCTCATGGTTTTTGATTGCTCGGAGTCGTAGTTTTAAACACATGTGATACTTCACTGAAAAGAAAAATGTAGTCTTATCAAGGAATCGGCAGTAGCTTGGCCTTCCTTGATATATCCCTTTGCTCGGCGTCCTTCAGCAGCCTTTTCTTTTTTAGAAAACACAATTACGAACCCGATTCTTTTTTTTTTTGGTTATAGAAGAAGAATATTTAAACTCTCAACAGGACAGGTTGAATAAATTCTAAAGTTCGATTTATTTATTTACTTACTTGTAGCTTCGAAAAATTAACTCTGCTACAGATGTTGCTGTTGCTACTTCATAGTATGTTTCCTTAATTAATGTATTTCTTTCTCTAGTTAAACTTGATCCAACATAGCTTATTACAGTAATGCTTTGAAAATATTGTTCCTAACACATCGTGCTAGGATTTATGTTGCGTGTCAAATGTCATTGAAATCGTCTTTAAATGCCAGCTTGCGTCCTGTGAACTCAAATTACAGTCTCATCCCTCAAGTCTGATCCTAAATTATCGATAACAATCTAACTTCCACTATTGATAAGTCTAGATGCGAATTATGGGACTTCTATGGTTTCTCAGCATCGACAATACTTTACAAGGAAAAATCAATCTCGAATAAGAGCATTGATGAATATATCCACTACTGGTATTGAAATAGACAAACTCTCACAATATGAGTATATTACTCGAATTAGAGACTGTTTTTGTTTCCTTGAAGAACAAAGCTCTCTGGCGCCGCCTGATACAACTAAATATTCAACAAATGGAAATCAAATTCAGATATGAGACACTTTTTTATTGCGTTTGCTACACCGTATATTACTAAATTTTACATCAAAAAGTTTGCAGTTCAATTTCAGGCCCACATTGCCGACACAATTCCGTAACATTTCGAACTTAGATAGTAGCATTATGTAGTAGTATTATTGTTCATTTAAACAAGCCTTAATCTGTAAAATGAGTAATTTAGTACAGAGTATCATTTAAAGAAGAACAGAATGATAATGATAAAGCTGAGGTTTGCAAATCCCTGGGTGACCATGGCTGAAAGCCCTCCATACCAATCTCTCAAATGGAAGAGATACCTCTTCCAGGCAATCGCAATCAATGCCCACATAACAGCGTATTCTTCCTTCGCGAGCATAAATCTGAAGGCAAAGTAGTAAACAAATCCATAGAATACGCTCACAAAGAGCTTCGCGAGCTCCGGAGGTCCAAAGCGGACTATCCTCGCCAGGTACATCCGATAGTATATTCCTTCGATGAAAGGATAAAAGAACACAAAGACTATTCCGAAAACATATGTTTGGGTTTTGTTGCCGAGGTTATAAGCAAAAGAGATGGAGTGATTTTTGGAATAGAGCCAATGAACAGCAATGGCTGCGATTGTAAATGGAAGGCCCCAGTTTAATCCTCTTCTAATTTGATTATGTCTATCAGAAAGCTCTCGATTCACAGCTAATTCGTAGTCGAATCCAAGCAAAAGAGAGATTAGGAACGGAATACCAAAGAGAACGACAGAGTAAATGAGTGAGATTGTGAGCCAGTTCTCACCCTGTTTGAAGAACTGCCAAAACAAAATGATAGGAGTTGCAATGGATGCTAGTGACACTAGATAGTACAATGGGCTTCGCCGTTCGATAAGAGGATCCATAGTAAGAACTTTTGTCTGTTTTTCTCAGAGAATTTTCTTGACTGTTTTCGAGTTGAATGGTGTGCGGTTTTATTGCTTTTTATTCCAAATTAGATTTCGAAAAGTTCGTTTCTAAATCTTTTTCATTCACATGGCAATAGAGAGGCCGCTTCACATGATTTTGTATTAGTTTGAAATAGTGATTAGGATTGTAAAAAGATTTGTCTAAAATATTGACAAAGGGCCCACTGATTGTTGAAATTGAATAAGTATTTGCTGATTTCATCAGTCTGCAAACCATAATGCCATCTGGATTGCTTAATTAGAAGGAAAGTTTTAATAATAAACCAATATCCATTCCTCATCAGAAAAAGTTCTTATCTCATCCTACAGTATTCTCAACGGGTTAACGTGTATGATTCAAAAAAAAAAATCAACTGTTTTTTGCAGATTGGTAAAGTCATGCTTCCTCTCTTCTGAAGAATATTCAGCTAATCTGTAGGAGACATCTGTCATTCTTTTGCCTGGCCAACTCATTCGCGAAAAAGGTTAGATTGTTTCATTTTTTTGTGATCAAAAAAATTGAATTTTCTCTCTGGACTCTACAAATACTTCTCAGTAACTAGCCTTTTATTAAAACAAGAATTCAAAAGCAGTTCTCTCTCAATTGAAGAGAACTGAAAAGATAGAGAGTTTTAGACAATATATATACTATCATTGAAAAGCACGAAAATAGTGCAATTTTTTCTAAAAATGAACGCTGGAATTCTTTCTCAAAGGCAACTGGTGTGTATTGAGCTTCAAGGTATTTCCAGAAAACTGCAGTTATCCAATTTCGAAGACTGCTATGAAAATAATAAGAGGGAAAGTTGTGCCAGGCGCTTAATTTCCGAAATTTAATCAAATATGTTACGGCTAAGGAATCCTTTCAATTCTTCTAAAAAACAAAAAGGCTTCTACACTTAATCAAAAAAGCTAACAGCAACAACTTTCAATCAATTATGTCATTTCCTTAGTCCTTTTAGAGATTTCTCTTGTCGGAATTCTGTTCCTAATAAACTTCTTTTTAAGTATTACTGAGCTACATCAGCTGATGGGAGGCAAAAATATTGCGCGTAAAGAAAAATTTCTAGTCCTCTGGGTAGATTACCAATGCAATTTTGGGATCCTTAACATTTTTTCCCAACTTCTCTGAATCACCAATTTTAGAATTATATATATTGCTTCCTCTATCATAGTAATGGCTACCGAAAAATCTAAAAATGTTGAAGTTCTGAACAGTTCTTCTCTGAAGCTCATTTTCTTGGTGTGTTTCTTGATCGCAGAGAAAGATTTATCGGGCTTTTTCATCATTCTGAAACTTAGGTGTACTGGGATTCGTTCCATCGCCCCGTCAGCTTTTACATTATCATAGCGACGACTAAAATATGCTGTTTATATTACAATTCACTTCTTCTCTTCTCAGATACTTGATACATAATAGAGCTTGACTTAACAAATAATGAACAAATGATGAGACTAAAATGAGCGCTAGTCGAAAATACACGCAATGTTCAGCTCGTTAGTGTGTATGCAGACTAAGAGAACAAAAAAAAAAAAGCATATAATAGTACGCGATGAGGAAGAGCTTATTTTAAATAAGTACTCCTTTTAAATCATTTATTTAATAAAGAACTCGTAAGATTGGACAAAAGAATTCCCTCGAAATAATTTCGATTGAATAGTTCCCGAAATTCCTTCTAAAACTTGTAATTAATCGAGGTTTGAAAAAGCAAGCTATTGCTGATGCACGTAATGGGCAAGCATCCTCATTCTACTTTCTTTAACTACTCTGCACCATCCATTGATGATCCGCTAAGGAAAGAAGGTAATTTGATTGGGAATACCATTTATTCAACCCTTTTTTGGTCTGTGATCTTTTTTAGTTAAGGGGGATCAGGCGGATATTTCCTCCGGAGCTGCTCAACTCCATGCGGATCAGCTTGGCAGTAAGCGAGGAGATTTCCAAGAAGACAAGGACGAAGACTCAGGGATAGATAGTGCCGAAACAGAAGGAAAAGCTGATATCCAGAGAGAGTTTTCGATGATGGCTACAGCACTTAGGAACAATTTTTATGCATTTCATCAAGCCACAGAAAAATATGACTCCTATACCGATATGATGTTCCAAAGCCTCCGAAAGAATCTAACAATTAAAATCCCAAAACTACTTGATCATCATGCAATGACTGATTACTTTGAGCGGCAGCTCTTTAAGTTAGCGAAGAATCCGAGACAAATGAGAAAAAATTGGAGCGAAGAAGAGAACCTGTTGCTCATCTCGATGGTCGCCTACTACTGTCTCCTCCATAGTGAAGACTCTTGCTCTTTAGTAAATGGAAGCATAATTCATTTTTTTGATATATTTGCCATAGGATGATGAAGCCTGGAGGTTCATAGCCAGCATTTACCCAGGAAAAAACGCAGAGAATCTAAAAGCTCGCTGGAAAACCATCTACAAAATGACTTTAAATAAAGCACCTTGGAGTGCCGCTGAGGATGAGCTCCTGACGACCATAATAAAAGAAAAAGGACCCCAGCACTGGAAGGAGATTGCTCTTGAGCTTGGCAAGAGAAGCAACTACGGTATTTTCCGACAAGGGAAACAGTGCCGAGAGAGATGGATCAATCACTTGGACCCACATATTAAAAAAGGAGCTTGGACTGAGGAGGAAGATGTTGCTCTGCTGACGCTTTTCCTTGAAAGAGGCAAGAAGTGGGCTGAGATCGCCAAGAAACTTGGAGGAAGGACTGAGAATAATGTGAAGAATAGATGGATTTCCTTAATGAGAAAATATAAATCCGAATTCAATGCAGAAGGAGGCATTGAAGACTTCGAAGGCGACGAAATGAGTAACTGGGAGGAAAAGACAGCCCGCGCTGTGATCAAGCTTAGAGGGCAGGAAATCTCCTCTAAAATGCCTTCCGAAATCAATTTGAATTTCAATAACAGCGTCCAAGGTTCAGAAATGTCATCACAATTTTTGTCTAAAAGTGATGATGGTGATGAGAATTTGCATGCGAACAAGAACTACCCCGAGAAGGCTGCAATTCACTCTAAAAGAGTTGATAAAGCGCTTCCTGATCTGAATGGAAATCTTCCAAGCAAAGACTCTCTAAAACAGAAACTGGCGAAGGTTTCAGGAGCCATGGGCTCATTTCAGAAGCCTATGAATGGTCCTATTAATGAGTTTTATTTAGATCCCAACAATCATTATGATCATCACAATCCTCATCCCACAGCAGCAACTTATGGCTCCCTTAATGGCAACTTCAAGAAGGAAGAGCCAGTGTTTCCTCGATCTGGCTTACCTCTATCCATGATGGGGAATCAGCCAATGTTACAAGTGAAAATTCCTCAACAGTTCCATTTCCACCCTTCTCACGTCCCCATCCATCCTCAGATGAATTCTTATAATCCTCAAGTTACTGTCAATAAAGATTTCAAAGAAATAAACTCTACTATTCAACAGAATGTAATGGGAAACTTAAAGCAATCACCCTATCCGACTAGCAATAATCACCCTCTTCACATTCAAAGCAGCACCATATGCCAAACAGAAGTGCCTCAGATACAAAGTTCCGGAAATCTACTTGAAGAAAGCGAATTATTTCATCTGTCCGAGAAGAAAATCGAGAAAATTCCATTGGAAGCACAGCCTGACAAAGACTACCTTTACTTTGCGGTTATAGATACTAAAACTCATGAGATCTATATAATGAATCAAGTGACCCCAGCCAACTACGGACAGACTCTTAACGCCCTATCAGCAGACAAGTTTGAAGAGTTCGCATCCAATAGCATGCAGATTCCTGCTGACTTCCCTTTGAGCCAAGAACCGGATTTTCCTGAGTATCCATATTCCAGAAGAGCCAGCGATTTCTTCTATGATGACAAGTAATAGTGAGGTTCACACTGGAACAAATTCAAAACTAGGGTTTGAAATCAAAGAATGATATGAGGAAAATGTATCGGTAAGGGTGATTGGTAGCAACTGACATTATTTGAAACCTTTAAAGATAAAATTGAAGCCAAAATGTATATTTTTGTGTGTTGCTTTCGGTCCTTCCATAGCCGAACCAGTAAAATTATATGATCAATGTACGATAAATCTATTTTATATCATTTCTGATTTGTCATTATTATGGAATAAAATCTCTGCTGATATGTAGTTCTGAGAGAGAGAGCGAGTAAAATACCACTTCAACCAAAGCGAGAGACCTTCAATTTGAGAGAAGAGCTTTATAGAGGACGTCGAGTTCTGGAAGGTTAATCCAATGGCGTTGAATATTCTAGAATAGAAAATAATTTAGTTTTCCTTATCGATATCACAAAATCTTCCATTCACTCCATGTTTTATTCTTATATTAAAATCTCAATGTAGCTTCTCTATTGTGACTGTGATAATTAAAGAGAAAGACTTCTCATTTATCGCTGAGAATCTGAAAACTATCAAGCCATTTTCGACTTAGAATTTTTCATTCAGCTGGAGGTAGGGTTAAACTTGGGATTCTAATAATTGCTTACAATTAAACCATATCAAATAAAATCATTTAATTGAAATTCACGATGCAGCCATTACTCTCGCTTACGGAGACACTTCCTGATATCCTACAAAGAAAGGAGAGGAACTACATCAAATTCGCTCTTCTCACAGCTGCCGTGGACCTTATATTATTTGGATACAGCATCAGTCGTTTGATCTCCTTCATTTATGCCAGCGCACACTTCAGACACGATAAGAACTGCGAACAGGTGTCAGATTGGTTCTTCGATATGCGCCTTTTCTACGTTTACTCCATAGTCACTAACCTCCTAGCTCTCTTCACGCTGATCGTGAGGTCATATAATTGCTTCCTGCCACTTGTCCTTATGTTTTGTATTGAAATCCCTCTCAAGCTCACGTTTTGGCACCGCTACAAACTCATCGAAGAATCTAAGTTTCATACTTGCCTTAGCGTGCAGACTGATGTATTTACTCACACGGAAAATCCGTTTATTACCGTATACCTTGAGAGCATTCTCTCATTATTGATCTTAGCAGCATGCTTCCTTTTAATGAGGACTGCGAGAAAGATACGCGAGTACAAGCTTTTTGCTGCAGCTGACCCCCAAGCAAGCGAGCGCTCATTTGTCAAAATGTGATATATTTTATTTTTAGAAGTAATGGAATTCATTTCAGTTTCGAGTTGCCATTTTATGCATTGTTGTGGGTAATTATATATTCTTCTTGTTATTTTGCAAAAATTGGTTAACACCAAATCAGAGTTTTAAGAGATAGAGTTTGCCTCCTCTCTTGTGTTACACATGAAAAGATAATTTCTACAATTCGTTCAAGCAGATGAAAACTGATTTTGTGTTTAACCTCTAGGAGTTCTTCGATCAATTGAGAAAGTATTGCCTGAAATTTTTTTCAGAGTTATTCTCAAATATCCCTTGGTTTGTTGTGTGGAGAGGAAAAAAAACAAAAGCAGATTCATACACAATAACTCTTCACAGTGAGATCTCCAGAAGACTAAATTTAATCCTCAAAATTTTCTTTTCGTGAAATAAAGTACTGGCAACCGAGAGCAAGGGTAGCAAATCTAATAAACCAATTGTTGTGCTCGCGTTCCAGGCTTCTATCTTTCAAATTTTCTCATTTTGATTGCATTTCGAACTTGTAAAGTTATTTTATCGTCGAGAAGTGAACTAGTATGTCATGAATTTGCAAAACAGCTGCGAGAAGATACTCTGAAGCGCAACATACCATGATGCTGCTCTTCATACATTCATTAACATACAGATTAATAAATCATTACGATTAAACTCAATTAATTATAAATACAAAGAAGCTTAAATAATGCAAGCTTGCTACTTCAATCTTTTTCAGGCAAACAGAACTAGTATGACTGATCGATGAGTCAAGAACAGGCTCAGACTGTTGTTGCAAGTTTTTGTGAAAGATCAATCAAACTTAAGATTAGATATGGTTATTTTGAAGACTTATCAAAAACTCACGTACCAGTAGCAATGCTTCTGTTTGTTGTTGTATCTGTATTAGATTTATCAGCTAGTTTTTCGGACTGTAAGTATGTATACTGCGAGTAGACTCTTCTCATCGAAATAGCTCAACATTTCAAGAGCCCTCTTTTTCCAGTAAATATCAGCTTTCCGTCAAGAATGAGTGTAGTATATGATGGTTCGTAAATGATTTTGAATTAATTCGCTGACTCAGAACTTGGATGAATGCTCTGAGATCGTCAGTAGAATTAAATCAAATTGAGAGCACTTTCTGAAGCTTAATCAGCGATTATCCCAGCCTGTAGAGATAAATATAATAAATATCAACTGGCTAAAAGTTTGAAAACCATTCAGCGAAGGGTATCTCGCCATTTTTCAGCTCCAAACATTTTTTACTATGTTCAATCAACCAGCTGAGCTCAGACAGAGCCAACCTCTAATCAAAATCGAAAAACTTGACGACCTCTTACCAAATTCGAATTTCTCGAAAGGTAATAAAACGAGCCTTTATCTCTCCTCATGCAAACTAGGAACTCTAGAGATCATCGAAAAGGTGAACGAAAACAGTCAATCAAGCCTACTTGGTGAAAAACCATCTAAAAAAGTGAAGAAAGAATCGGTTATGGTAGAATTGAAAGGAGTGAAACAGAAATTTAAGGAGTTTCACACCACAATCACTTCGTTACCGAACATCGAATCCGAAATCAAGCTTCGATATGAGCGTCTCCAAGAAGATATTGTGTTTAAAAAGCAGCGTGTGCTCCTGCCTGACACCCTCTCAGAATACTTTGACAGATTGTGTCAGAAAGTGCAGAGTAATTGCACATCTCTCAAGAAAAACTGGAATGAAGACGAAACTAGTTTCTTGGTCTCACTTATCACCTATTGGACGCACACAAATGGGACTGAAGACCACAAAAAAATCGTAAATAGCTTCATCATTTTATTCATTGTGCTGAATCTCCTCAAAATATTCTCCTTCAATATGATAAGCACGACATTGAGTGAAGAATGAGAAATGGATCGATTTCTTACAACACTCATGATTTACTTTGTTTGAACTGTGTTTTGAGATGCCAGCTAGTCCAATCACTTTTTTTTGTTTGAATTTTTGAAACTGATATGTTATATGTAGAGCGAAGAGAGCTGGCAGTACATCACGTCGATCTTTCCAGGCAGATCAATTGATCAGATCCAGCAAAGATGGCACAGTTTGCTAAAATTCTATATTTCGAAAGACCCTTGGACTCTAGAAGAAGATAAATTAATGCAGTCGATCGTAGAAGCTCGAAAAGATCTGAGTGATTGGAAAGGGATCGCGAATGAATTAAACATGCGAAATCCGTCGAAGGTTTACCGTTCTGCTAAGCAGTGCAGAGAAAGATGGAATAATCACGTAAACCCTGAAGTAGACCGAGGTCCATGGACCCCAGAGCAAGACTCGAAGCTTGTTTCGGCTTTCTTGGAGATCGGAAAGAAGTGGTCACAAATTGCTAAGGAACTGGGCAACAGAACTGAAAATGCTGTGAAAAACCGATGGCACAGTCTGATGAGAAGAGTTGGAGTTATTGATGGCGGTTCTGAAATAAGTGATCTAGAAGAAGGAGAGAAGGCCAAGCAACTCTTTAAACTTATAAATGGAGGAATAGAGTATGATAAAGGAGGTCGCTCCAGTGCTCTTTCTGTCGAGAAGAAAGAGTCTTCAGAGAATAAGAGAAAAGGCTCGAAGAGCCAAAAGGAGATTTCTGAGCCTACTGAGAATGGAGAAGACTTACATCATAAGACTTCTCATCAGAAAAGCTTAGCCAAGCGGGCAACTGGAAAGCAAAGCACTCGAACTTCTGAGAATGAGAAGCCATTTCCAGCACCCGATATTGAGAGTATGGTCAAGAAGATACAGCAAAGCAAAGAGAATGCTAACACATCTCAAAGCTCTATTGCAAAGCCATCAGCGATAGAGAGCCAGCTCCTCAATAATCTCTCCTATATTTCGAATCCAAAACCCTCGCTTCAAACGTTAGGATCAGGCGTCGATATTTCAGCTTCCTCTCCTTTCCTGAAGCCTTTCACCGGCAATCAGACCGATTCTAATAATTTGCAGCTTCCAGGTACTTTGTTCGCATTCCAAAACGGAATTAGCTATCAACTGCAGTCAACTCTATCTGGACTTGCAAATCCAAACGGGGGACTTCCAACTTTGATTCAAGGTGCTCTGCCAATAATTAATAGCTCAGGTCAGACCCCGGCTATTGCTTTTGTGGGTGGTCCTATATTCTTCTCCCATTTGGCTCAACAGCAGACATCTATCACTCCAACACTTCCGGAAACCAACGCCAATACAAATAGTGAAGCAAAAAATGCGAATTTAAGTCAGAAAGAACAATTGAAGCGTTTAGCAAGTGAGCTTGAGACAACACTTCAGCAAACTCTTAATTCAGGAGGTGAGCTCCCGCAAAGGGTAGAGTCATCTGTTCAAGAAAATCAATCTAAACTCACTCTGAAAATTGAAGAACCTAGTAGCAGAATTCTCGAGGAACTCTTCCAACAAAAACATAAATATCAATTCTCACTCTTCAACAAGGAGGATAACACCGTGATGTTTTTGGACACTGTGACAAATGAAAATCTCAATTTATTGAAAGAGGTCACGAAGATTTCAGCCCCGAACCTCAATTTCCCTACACCGACAACAAACCAATGAGAAGAGAGATTCTATATCGCCTTAAATTTACCTGTTTTAAAAAAATCAATTTCATCCAGAGTAATCTTTGAAAATTTTCTCACGGATTACAAAATATCATTTGATAGATGTGACTCTGTTAAATTAACGAAGTTAATAAAATTCCATTCTTTTATTTGTGTGATTTGGAATTTTTCCTCCTCTTTATGTAAAATTTTTCGATCCGCAACAGGTAAATATGAACAGTGTTTCATAAATTTGATAATATGTCCAACCTGCGTATAATGATACCCCAATGAAAAATCTTTCATAAGTACTTGTGTCTAATTAATGCTGTGTCTACTTAGTAAATTCATTTCTTGAATTTCACGATCTTGATAGCAGATTCTGCTTCTATTTTTTCTCTTGGAAGTACTTTCAAGTTCCTTATTAGGAAATACCGGCTATCTCATCTATTACAGGCCTATTGGAATAAGCAACATGAAGTAAAATAATACCAGGCGAACAACAACAATAACTCCTTATTCCTTATTTCGAAAAAAGAGAACTTCTAAAGGTTTCACGTAGCTAACTTAATTCAGTTGTATATAGATACTATTAGTTATATTTCATCGAGCAGAGTAAAATTGCTGTCGTTGGTAATGAACGAAACATCGCAAATTTAACTCTATATTAAGCAATAAACCCAACACAAAACGCTTGGAGATATACATCCAAAGTCCCGATGGACTGGACTTGATGTCCTAACATATCTTTAGCTTGATATGACTGATCTTGCAGAAGACAGCAGTTGTTTTTATCTTAGCACTCAATATATAGTCGACCTTAAAACTTGAAGCCTGGAGCTTTCCTGCGCTGCTGATAATGATCGTTTGGTTATCTTCGGTCTCATTGTAGTAAAAGTTAGGTTTGCAATTTGCGAATTCAGGTTCAAAAATATTGAAGTTTTTTCCCAGAGCCTAATAATTTGGTTGAACCAATGATAGTAGCAATGCGTTTTTACATTTAACGTGACTTCGACAGAGTACACCTTCGCCTCTCCCAGTATTTCTATGATAGCATCATCCGTCTAAAGAATCAAATCATTTATGATAAGCATCATTTGCTTTTCGAAAAAGGAAACTTACGAATAAGCCTATAACCTCTTGGTTCCTTTCGTTAAAAAGCCTGAAAAATTCCGTCAAAACTTCAGTTTGCTTTTGGTGATCCTAATGAAAGAAATATGATTTAACAAAAAAGTCGTTTGAATAGTGTTAGCATACATCCAGTAGAGGACAATTCATTTCTCTTCCTTCGTCGAAAGCTAGAGCTTGATACTTTTCAATGGACTGGGAATCGGAGTCATTAAGTTTTTTGCTGAAAGGCGTCGTATCACTTATCTCCATTTTAATGCCTGACATGTCCGGGCATGCCGTGGAGTCCAAGTACCTCCTACTTTTAGACTCGAAGATCGGAGTTTGGAGGTTTTGTTTCCTCGCTGATAGATTGAGATCCGCAAGCTCTTCATTTACTTTGCTGATTTTCGTTGAGAAGAGATCAGTGGAAGGGTCTTCTGTGAGCTTATCAGAATCAAAATCCAAAACTCTTTGGTTTTTTTCAAGTTTTTTCAACATCTTTGACTTTGACATTTTGGGAGCTGGAGTGAATTGCATCATGTCAAGTCGCTTTTTGTCGTATTTTGTGCTGCTCATTTTCGATGGCGAAGAGAAATCGATATGCTTCCTCACTTGTCGTGGTGAAGAACAGACAAAGTTATCCTCTATAATAGAGGTTTGGCTGAACAGGTTTCCTCGGTTGAAAGACTCCATTTTGAAAATTAGAAACTTATACAATATTTATCTTATAGTGATGTATCTAGTTTTTGTAAATAGAGGTGTTGGAGTCGTTGTTTATTAAATTCAAATTTCAAAATTTTGTAATTTTACCGCTAAATTTTTTATTTCGAATCCGCACACAAGCAGATTCAAACAAATAGCTCTCTTGAATTTTCTCGAATTTTGCAGAGTAGTCTGCACTTCCGAAGGGCCACTTATTGGCAAAAGAGTTGCTGCAGAGGAATATTCTCAACTCTAAACTCCAATAAAACGGTTTTACTTAACCTTACTGTCTCAATCTCCCCACTTACTTACCAAAACAAAAATCTTCAATCAATCTGAGTCACTTATAAACGAAGTCCATTTTTTATTAAAATTGAGATATATCTCTTTTTATGAAGGGATATATATGACAAAGCAAGGAATGTGGATGATTAGCAATTTATTAATTTGTTACTTCATTTGAATGGAGCAAAGTATCTTGTTAAAAATACTATCGTCTCATTGTTCAGATTATTTCTTTGACTTTCGCTAGGCTTGAATTGAAATTAATGCGTTGGGACCTTTATGTATGTATACTTCTAGATCTTCGCGTACTCTATTTTATTAATGAGAACAAATTATTACTTCTATTTGAGAATTGAAAAATTACCTTCTCTCATAGTATAAAGGACGGTGTCTTGCAAGAAGAGACTGTTATAGTTCAGCAGCCCTGAAAAACCTGGGATTTGGTTCTTGGTTTTTATGACTTCAAGCTTTAAAGGTGTCGTCCTCTCATCAACTTTTATGAGATATCCTTCGCACTTTGTTGACTCGAAATCGTTCACATTCTTTCCTCCGAATACGAAGATATGATCGTCGGTGACCTGATAGCACATCGGCAAGTATACATCATGAAGAGCAGTTTTACGCTCTGGAGTCACATTTTGCCATTTATTTTTTAGTCCGTCGAACCTCTCTATTGACAGGTCAATGATTCCGTAATTATTTATTCCGAAGAACCTGAAGATGTAGTGATTTTGGAAAAGACATAAGCTTGGATGCTTGACAGCCCTCTCCATGGGAGCAATTGAAATCCATTCATCTGATCGAATATCATATCTATAGCAAGTATTAGTAATTCCATCTTTTCCAACTCCTCCAATCACAAACAAATTTTTGCTGAAATGTATGAGTCCAAAATCTTTTCGGTTTGCATTTCCCATCGGTGTTTTCTCCAAAAAGCCATTTGTGTTGTAGTTAAAGAGATCACAAGACCCTGAATGTTCATTCGGATTTGCGGCTGGTTGTCCTGAAAGTATGTAAATGTAACCATTGGGCGTTATGATTGACCGATAATGCGGAGAAATGTCGAATGGGATGTCTAAATCAACTTTCTCAAATACTTGAGGGCTTGCAGGGTCTTCGAGGATTTTCTTATTTACGTTAAGAAGGAAGAGACATTTGGAGTTCGGTTCAAAATAATGAAGATACTTCTTGGAGCAGCTATCTTGGAAATAGTTTCTTGCCGTTATCTTGACTTCATCTTTGCCACCAAGTGGTATTGATTTCTTTACACAGACTGGAATCAGTCGTTTCTTGTTCAAGGACATTTGGTAGATGATCCCTCTTGAGAGCTCGTCGTCTATAAAATTGGTTGCAGCAACTGCAAGTGAATTCTTTAGATCTAAGACGTATTCAGCGGTTTGTGGAATTTTGGTGGGAGATTTCTTCGAAGAACCGCTCTTTTTGTACATCTCACTAAGAGTTTTCCAATTTCTTGGTTTTTGTCCAAACTCGGGACTCTCATCCTCAATAGATCGACCGCTATCTTGTACTCCTGCTCCTGCTTCTGGAGTAACTTTAATCTTGGGTGCATATGCAATTCCGTGTTCCTCTCCAGGTAGTCGTTTTGGTCCATATGAATATCCCTTATTTTCTTCAACAGGGTAAGTGAGCCCACCTACCATCTGAGACGAGTCGTAGATTTGTTGAGGCTGGCCTAAACCTGCCTCGAATTTGGCCGTTTGTTGTTGAAGAGGTGTCGGCTGCTGTTGTTGCTGCGGGACATTTTCGTAGAACTGAGGCGCTCTTTCCTCTTCAAAAATCGGAGGCGAGCTCGTTGATCTGAAGATTGTAAGGGCTTGAGGGTTTAACATAACATTGCTTTCTCCTGTCTCGATTGCGATCTGAGTTAATTTGCCTTGCAATATTTCGCTAACGACTCGTTTTAATGTCTGGAGCACGGCAACGGTGTCCTGATCAATTGGTTGTCCGTGGAATTTTGATTCAATATCGTAAATGAGCTGCTCCAATCTTATTTTCCTTTGTAAAAGTTCTTCGTAGGTGACTGGAATTCCCTCTCCTTCATGGGATCCTCTTAGATCAGTGAGTTCCTGCTTAAACTCTTCTCGATGCAAAATCTCTCCTTGAGGGTTGTAACTCGTGTGATAGCCTTCGGTAGACGCGTGGATGTGCGATGGGTCATGAGCGTCAGGCTTATATTGGGTCTCTCTGAACTCATCTTGACGATCAACAACATTATTTCCTTCGTCAAGTTCAGTGAGACTGTCATATTGACGATCAACCAGCAATACATGATCTTTAGCTCTTTTGTTCGTTTCTTTTTCTTCTTTGTTATTTGTCTGGTGAACTACCTCTCCGACTTCATTGAGAGTTTTAGCAATCTTGAGAATTTCTTCTCGAATTTGTATAATATCTCCTTCGGTGTCGATCCCAGGAATGAGAGTTTCCCAGAGCTTTCTTTCCTCGTATTTAATCTCTGTAGGTGTTATAACTTTACTCACTAACACGATTGCAGGTAGTGTTCGAAGCTCTGCCTCCTTATCTTGCTGGGACTGCTGTTTGTCTTCACTGAGCAAACTCTTCGATTCAAATACATTTGTTATGGTTTTGTCGGCGATGTTCAAATTTTCACTCAATATTTCCTTGGGATAGACAGCTCTGATAACAGCATCGGCTGTAAAATTTTGGAATTTGGGATCATCATTGAATGAGTTAAAATCAAACCGATTGGTCTCGCGGTCAAATAGTTGAAGCAGTGGAACTGTGAACCCGCAGTAGTTCCTTCCTTGCTGTTGGAAGACCAAGGAAATGTACCCACGAAAGTTTGGAACGTCGAACACCATTTTATCTGGGAAAGGAAGTACTGAGGTTTGAGTTATCTCAGCGCAATCGTGAATAGAAGCGATGCAGGTTAGTCCTTCAACGATAGCGTCATTTAAGAGGATGCTGTTGAATTCTAAGATGATTCTGCAAGCCATATTTCTTAAAGCAGTTGGATTTAACAGATTTTTTTATTTCCTTGATACAAGCTTCGAATTTTGACCTCAACGCGATTCCGTTAAAAAATTATTTCGCAGATAAAATTGCGCCAGATAAATTACGTATAATTAATTGAAAATAGACATTATGGGTTTTACTGTTTCAATAAACCTGGAATAAAAGAATGCTGGAGCCTTTTAGCTGAGAAACATGAACATCCATCCCTAGTTAGGACTAGAGCTTTAATGAGAGATTGGATAGGTGAGAACTCAATAACTGGCAATTGCTCTTTTTCTGTTGGAGTAACTTCACCGAATTAACGGAGATTGTTTTGCGCGGTCTAACACCATCTTAAACTTCATATTTTTATTACAACGAGATCTCGTTAAGGAATAATCGACCAGCTAAGCTTGAATTTTAATGGATAGATCGGTTTAAACTCTATATGAAAATGTGGTTTTCATTTTAGTACATGCAATAGATAAAACCACAAATTTCTACCCAAAAAAAATTAAAAAAAAATTAAAAAATGACTAAACCTTAACACACACACACGTTTTATGCTGTATAAGTGACCAAAGAGATAAAACCTACCCCAAGCATGAAACAACAGAATTTCTTGCCTCTATTTTTCTTTTCTTCAAATTCTTCAGGAGCAATTTCAGTTGCAGCGAGATAAAGGAAGGTCCCTATGTGATAAAAACATGATTAATACGTTGGCGTTCGTGAGAATGGACCTGTAGCTATGGCTTTGAATATAGCAGAAACGATGAGAGGAGCCTGAAGGATGTACCAGCCAATGATAATTCCAAGAGGAGATGAAGCAGCAAATATCGTGATAAGGGCGATTAAAAGTGATTTAGAAGCGTTCGCTTTCATCAGGCTGATACCCTATATAGCATTTAAGAGATATATTCACAATATAACTCTGCATACCAATGTCAAAGCCTCGGCCCATTTGTGAATGATCACAGCCGTGCAGAGATTGATAGTGGGTCCAAATTCGGTTTCTAACCCAATAGCGATTCCTTCAAAAACCTACAGCAAATATGTTTAGGTGATTCATTAATGATAGTGTGATTTTACTGCATGGACTGACAACGCAACCATTATGATGAATGGTTCAAATCCGCCCTTTAATGGCGAGGAAACTGGTGAATTGCCCTTTTTTTCCCTACTAAATTGTTACTTTGGAAATATTATCAAAGGAAGTTACGTATGTTCATGCTGGAACACCTGAACTTTTTCTTCGCCTGCGGTCTCTGCTTCACCTTCTTTACAAAGAATTAGCCCAATACAAAATCCAAGGAGTACCAAATGTGTTATAATCCGCCTTGGCACCCTGATTTGAAGCCTCTATATTCAAGGTATCGTGCTTTTTTAACAAATGTGTTTCTTCATGATGATGATGGTGATGGCTTTCTTCGTCTTCTATCTCCTCATGCCCATGATGATGAGAATGCAGAGTATTTTCGAGAGCCTCGTTGGATGAAAGTGCTACTTTATCCAAGAAGAGAATTGCGCAGTATCCCAACACAGCACAGAAGAATATCAAAGGGAATGTTTCCTCCGGATAGCCTGAATAAGTTTTTCCCATTTGAGTAATATATGCTGCGTAATCAGCAACTCCCTTTTCAACATGAATAAATTAGCGCTCCTTTTTGTGTGGAGGTTACCTCTGGAAGAACGTGAAAAACACCAACTCCTAAAAACAGACCAGCAGCAAAAGAATTTGCGAATCCGATTAGCTTGGGACTCTTGCGGAATCTCTCCCTGAAATACACCGATAAGTAAGATTATCTCACAATTGCGATTTCCTTACCATTTTGAAGGGAGAATTCCCATTATCATGGAAACGGCGAACAAGAAGACAATGGTGAAGATCTTAGCAATCATCACACCATAGGTTTCTATGAATTGATCCATGTTGGTGGAGTTCGCAAGTGTCATAATAGTTTGTTTTGTTAGTTTTGTTTAACAAATTTATATTTTTTGAGGATTTGCTTTGGAAACTGGTCTAAACGGCTATCAAATTTAACGAAGAACCTATCTCTTCCAAGGCAAGTAAGCAAGAAAACACCGAAATCAGTACACTGCCTAATAAGAAATAGAAATTTTGGATAAAATTTCTTTCATTGAGCATTGTCCAGACCACCCAGTACCTTTAACTATGGTTTTTTTCAGAGTAATTCCACAGTAGAGGCTCTTAGAGTAAAATAACCGTTTAAGTGGTTTCAAATGTAAAAATGCAATACTAAAACGTGAAATGCAAGATATTTGAGGGAACTCGCTGATTTTACACAGAAACCAGCAAAATTTTGTGAATTTCTGAGCCTACTTGCATAAATATGATATTTATATTCTTCTCAATAGAGTCTGATGTGGGAATATCTTGTACTCAGGCGCGACAACATTGATATGCCTTGTAGGTGGGCTAATAGCTTCATTATTTATGATTCCATGGCCACTTTTCCAAATGGCATGTTTGTTTTTAAAAGGAAAGCGCGGTACAAAAAAAAAACCTCTTTCTACAGAGTTTTCATCTTCTTGATCTATGATAAAATCAAAACATTGACCAAAATCATGGCATTGTAATGATTGATTACTGCCATAGGGGGTTTCACCAAGTACAAACAACAATGAAGAAATAAAACAATTTCTTGGAGAGATCTGGCGATAGTTTGAGAAAATAAGTTAGCAATAAGACCTCAATTCTATATTCACGTTTTCACGGAACACAACTAGGGAACGAGTTTGTTCTTATGATTTTCTGAGTCTCATTCTCTTCGAAACCATAATCAAAGGACAGCTCCAACTATAATAATCTTGAAAAATCAGATATGATGCTCAATGCGATATGATGTTAAGGTCTTTCATTGTCAGCAGAAATTGGTACGCTTTGAATTAGATTTCATGTGACTCTATCCTTGTAGAAGAAGAATATTATCATGTGAAAATGTGTCGAGAGGATCATATATTAAAATTTGAAAATTTTTTGCAATTCAAAATCCTGAATGAGTACTGCAGTTCTGTCAGCCTTCTAATGACATTTTTTTTCTCTGTCTCAGGAAATGGGGAGTCCAATTTTTCGCAACTGAGCATATGAAAAGCATGGTCGATCAAATCGTGGAATATGTAAGTTCATAAGTTTTAAAACGGTACTTTTTAACTCATATTCTCTCATAAAAAAAAAAATGAGATAGAATTAATCGTTATTACCAACACTGAAAAACGAAAATGTTTTTTCCCTTTCATAGAGGTCTTTGTAAGTTGTGTACTTTTTCACTCTCTAGGCTCTAAACTGAGCGTTTCCAAGCAAAGATTGATAGCTTTGATCGTAGCTTTCATCCTAAATTGAGTAACTCTCAGCAACAATGTTGGTTGTGTTCCCTTGTGCAAGCCGGCTAAGTAATTTGATTTTAGGTTGAAAATGCAATTCCGTTCTGATTCTCTCTGTCTATCTTCTGCGTTGTTGCTTAACCAGTTTTATCATTTGAAAAGAACATCACATCCTCTCTCCTATTGGTGAGAATTCTCTGAATGTCCAGTGTTACTTACTTTGAAGTATCTGAATCAACCACTAGGTAAGGACTTTCACAGTTGGTATGGTTAACTGCTGATTTCCATCTCCTGGTTAGTCTTTTCTTCCTTATAATTCACTTTTATGTTTTAAAAGATTGGATTTTGAGAAAAGTATTTAGTTCTGGGCAACAACAGGGTTTGTGCTAATTTTATTCTGGAGCTTGTGGTAACTTTAGAACTGAAAACAGAATAAAAATTTTGTGCTTAGCAGAGGCACTAAAGTAAAATCAAATGCCATGAGAAAAGCACGAAGGGACAGATCTATGGAGTTTAGAATAATTTATCAACCTCATACGTTTCAAAAGTGTAGCAATTTCATTAATCTGAATTGGTTTCATAGCTCCAGCGGTAATTATCGATAATTATCATTTGATCGCTGAGCAATATTGATGCAACTGAAACTGAATGCATTCCAGCCTCAGTCAAAAATTCACAAAAAGAACTCTCTTTTTTTTGGCCCTTCTGTTTGAATGATACCTTCCACCACAAACCACTTCATACTACTGGAAGGGGCATATATAAAAGAAAACTTCGGGTCGACTCATTAGACAGAGCAGAACAAAAACAGTTCTTTTCAATCCCATCAATTTCTCTTCTGTCGGTTTTGAAGGAGGAATAAATAGAATTGACTCCAAACTTGAATGAATATCGCAAGGAGGTTGTCTATGGCTCTACTTCAACGTTTATTCAAAATTGGGCTGGATATATCACTAAGAGCTGCACAATTTGATGAAGAACTTTCTCTTGGAAATCCTCGGGTATATTATTCACTTCTCAGCGCATTCATTCAATATATAATATGATTGTTACACTGATGATCGTAGATCCATGTCATACATATACTTTCATAACCACAATTAATTTTCTTAGAGATAAATTCATTCACTATTTTTTGTTGGAAAAAAATTTTTCTCAACTCTAATTTCAGAGATTTTCTCTATTTTTTAGTAAGGGACAGACTTTCAATATCCGGAATTTCGAGGTCATCAGCCTCATTTAAATTCATATTTGTTTCAGTCAAAAGCTGATTCTCTTCTCGCAAATTGAGCTCCGGTAAGTTATCAGATGCTTCTCGCAGGTTTAGGTCTGGAAGGTCTAAATCTCCAACATCAATGTCATCCAGAGGAGGGAGATCCATTGCTAGCTCCCTGTTATTACCAGTAGGCTCTTCCTTATTGGCTTTTCGAACACTCTTCATGAGCCCTTCAATAATATATGCATCCACATTCTTATCAAGGTCATAGAACAAGCAGTCTGTGTCACCCAGCTCTGAAGGAATATTTTTCGTTTTATTATAGTACCGAATTTCTGCATCTTTTCTTTTAGTTTGCTCAAAGATTTTCAATTGCTTATCCTAAAGTTGAATGTTAAGGGATGCTCATGGTAAGCTTAGTACTAAAAATAAAAGATTGGCTTGGAAATCAGTGTGACCTTTAGATTCGATCAGCGCCACTAGTTTCTGGAGAAGCTTGTGTTCTGTCAATTTGGAATCATTAACGATTTCAGGTTTCTGCTCTGAAATGATTGCCAGCACAAACTCTCGGATAAGGGGACCTAATTAGGAATTAGTGAGATATCTTCTGAAAATTTAAGGTTGGTTGTTAGTACAGTCAGAATCCAGGCGGTCGCTCGTCATTTCAACCTATCATCAAAAAAAAAAGAATTATGGTTTATGAGGAAAGAAGGCGAGGCATTATACCTGATCAAGAGTATCTCTCTGTATGCAAGAGATTATCCCAAATATACTTTTTCGAAGGAACCCTAGGCACTGTTGGACTTGAATCTGCTCAAGCTTAATGCTCGTTCTCCTCGTGATTATCTCAGAAACAAAAGAAATGTCTGATTTTAGGAAACGACAAAAGAAGTTTGGAGATTCTTCAAAGATTTTGATTTGGTCCTGGTAAAACAGGCTAAGAAGCATAGTGATATAAACATATCCTAACTTTCAGGTTTACCTAGTGGATTCCAGAAAAGCTTCTTCAAAATCTGCATAAGGATGGTTTGATTGAATCTTATCGAGCAAATTCTCAATACAAGAAAAATAATGGATTTTATTTACATCTGTACAGTCAATGGAATGAATGGTGACTTCATTGAGACTCAAATCCACAATGGTCTGCAGGAAGCTTGAGTTGGAAAAAGATAAGAATTAGGCTTTGAAAAGAGAAGAGGTTCAAACTTTGAAAGTAGTTTATGTTCAGCTTCAACGCTGCTAGCAAAATATGGATGTGGATTGTTCTCCAGAATTTTTGCGACGATCGAGTTAGGCACCAGGCTTTTTTTCCTACAAAAAGTAGTAATTTAATCGAAAAGTTAAATTACTTTTTGGTGCTGATGCTTAAGTAAAGTGTTTTAGGAACTTCGCCAAAGGATTCGGTGTTCAAACGCTGACTGAGTGCTGAAAAATTGCTATCAATGGCTTCTTTCAGGAGTTTTTCCCTGTGGTTGCAAACGATTCGCAGGAAAGATGAATTGAGATTGACTGACAAATTCTTGTGTTCGAATACTATACTCATCCAATTTTTCACCTAATCTCGTTGTTTAGAAGCATTATATATCAGCCATGCTTACCATTAACCGCCAGATTGAGAATTTAGGGAAGCTTGGATAATCTGGAAACAGTTGTTCATAAGCTTGGTTCATTGCGTTAACAAAAGGAGCCAGACTTTGGTTAAGTTGAAGCATGCTGTAACTATAAACCGTCCACTAAAAGTTAAGAGAAAAAAGATTTAGCAAATAGATTCTGGGTTGGTAGATGTCATACTCGGACAAGGTACTCTGATATCAGGTCATACACATTGTTGAAGCTAGCCAAATATTCGTAGACCATGAAGCAATAACTAGCGATCGCATTATTGATGACATCATAAAGTCCAAGTAAAGTTGATTTGCAAGAGTCGTATGATTGATTGCTAAATTCCTTAGACAACTTAACATCAGCCAACTTTGTTTGCGATATGTCTCTTCTACAATAGGCATCGCTCATCTGTTAATCATAAATAGGAGCAGTCTTACCCAAGAACCGTAGAAATCTGGCCGTACCAGCGGACTTCCATTAATAACTTAGTTTCTCTATTCTGCTTAATCTAATTATACCAGTTATAATGTTATTATTGCTGAGATAAGCAATAGTGATAGCAGTACTTCTTTAATGTATTTCTGCAGATCACCGGTTAAAGCCTCCATTACTGGAGCAGCTTCATCTCCAAGATACAGCATGCTTTGTGGATCGAAAGGCTCTTCATATAGGAGTCCTGACAAGTGGTCCTGAAACATAGTTTTCGTTGTGCATTTAATCGATTCTGGTCTCAGTTGCGCAAGTGGGAGCGATGGATCTGAAAAATTTTAGATCACGTTTGGTTAGAGAGACCTTCCTTACTTTTGAGCTGTTCAAAAAAATAATTTACAAACGCTGTAGCATCACTGTTTGAAGCAAGATATCGAGCAACACTGCGCATTTGAGATTTCGCTGCGTTTGCTGCCTTGAGCAATTTTTTCCACTGATCACCTTGAATTTTTTCGTAATGGCTCTTTAAATTTTGGCAGTAAACTGGAGATTCGTATAGCTCGCTGAGTTAATAGTCAATGTGCGTTGTTTTTCTGACTCGAGTATATGATAATTTTACCTGATGTAATCAAGATCTGTAGAGAAATAAGTTCTTAGACATTCTCGTGCCCAGAAAGTTTCGTGATGTGAGATGACAGCTTCAAGTTTCCTGCAAACTTGCCGAAGATTCGTGTAGGCTTGCCATTCAAGAAACTCAAAAATATGCATCAACAGTTGATCTGTTAAAGATTCCAAGGGCATTGTCCTGAAATGATATTTAAACGATAAACTTTCTCTCTGAAGAAGCATTTACCTCGTTTATTGCAAGCAAGTTGGTTTTCGGTTAAAGTTTGAATAAAATGAATCCTGTGAGTGGATCCCTTCCGATTTTATGCGGTTATTTTACTGAAAATGTGATAGTTCTGATATAAAATAAACAGAACTCATGTAGCAACCATTTTTATGGTAAGCCACAAGTTTGAGAAAAGCTTGAGAAACTACTCGATAATTTTCGTTCTATGGCCAGCATAGTCACATACATGGGGTGGCGACATCATTCACAACCGATTTTAAATTGTCTACCCTCACTTCATATCATCTTGAACCTAACTTCTCAAAGATACAAATGGTGATAGCGATAAGTTCCAAAAGAGCTTTATTGGTAAGGAACCACATGAATCACTCAAAAATCAAAGCAACAATGAAAATTCATGACTTGTTGAGATCAAGGTCACGCTATAATCTCTTAGATTCTGCTCAAGGGTTGCAGTACTTGCTTAGTTGTCGCTTCGCTTTTATGGAAGACGCATGAATGTATAATGTCGTTAAAAAAAGCTATCGAGTAAGAAAATTTAATGGGGATGTGATGATTAATAGTGAATATAACTCGATTACATATCGATATTTTTGAAGTATTGATTAAACTGCAGAAGAAAATTTCAGAGCTTTTTTAAGCGAAGTAGATAAAAATTATGTTGTCAAAATGCAATTCATGTTATTCCATAGTGTGGTTATTCCAAACCAGCTCGTAAATCATAAATCTCAGGTTTCAACCCTCATTTGAAGTAAAATCGATAGCACAACACGATCCGTCAAAAGGGTTCATTTTATTAAAACTATAGCTTCTTGCACAGAGTATAATGAATCCTCAAGTTTGGATTCGAATATAGAGAAACTGAAAGTTTGTGGTACAGTCTATTTATATGGCAATAAATAAAAAAAAGTCGGTGTAGACTATACACAATAAGCACTTTTACATGCAATATTATGGTCTACCTTTAAATAAGAGCAGTAAACCACAAGAAGTACCCTTGAATTCAAAGAATTCCATATCTTCATTTGAGTATTTACTTTATTGCTTTTTCACTTTTTTATTAGGGGTTTCCCCGTATATTTCATCCTTTTGGAGCCGATCATCAGATTCAATCAGCGAAGTATCCAATGTTAATGAAGGAAATCTTGATAAATGAGGTCCTCCAAGAATGTAACTTTTGTGTGATGTTAGAAAGCCAGGAGAAGGAGGAGGAAACTCGTAATGCTGACAACCAAAATCAAAATGTCCATGAGGAATTTCGCCGTTGTTGTTGTTTTCATCTTCTGATTCTTTCACTTGACCATCTTTTTTCGGCAGGCTGTTTCCATATATGTTACTCTTTAAGATACTAGAAGCGTGGCGGCAATTGTGTGGTGAAGCAATTGGAGAAATATTCTTCATCAGGCCGTTTGACTCCTCTGTCTCCATTGGTATGGTCGAATTATGGTGAGAACCCTTGCCTGGAAAGTTTGCTGATCGAAAAAAAGGGGACTTAAGGTCAAATTTTGGGCTTTCTCTCCTATGTTCTAGAGGGCGTAAAAACTCTAGCATTGCATCTGACTGACAAGACCCTCTTCTTGAAAACAAAGGGCTAAAATTGAACAAACTGCTATTTCGAGCTAATGGTTTGAGTTCTCGTTCTTTTTCACTAGCACTCGGTGAGAGAGGTGTCGGCTTTTGATGAAGAATATTAATGGTGTCGGAGTCAGGCTTTAAAAATGCGTTCTGAAGGAATGTGTTTGATCTACTATCTGAAGTCAGACTCCCAATCGTCTGCATCAGTAAACTCTTCGAACTATTGTCCAAAGCAGATTCCATATTCGATTCAAGAGGTCTCTTTAGAAAGTCGTCACAAAAAAAATTCAGGATGAATGCAACAAAAGTTTTTTACATCAGCTATGACTCCATTACAATGATTTGAAGACTCGTTCGCTCCTAGTTCGGAGCAATGGTTTGATTTGAGGAGCTTTTGAATAAATAACGGTTGCGATTCTTCATTCAAGAGATCTATCGGATGAGACCGTGAAGGCAAAGTGAGAGCTGTGCTTTCTCTCTTTAATTTCTTTTCGATCTGTCTCTTTCTAATGGAAAATTTAAATTGCTTCAATTTTTTCAATTCATACGTTGTAATCGTTTGAAAACTGCTTTCTCCTTCCTCTGTATTTTCTTGTTCAGATGACATATCCCACTTTGGAGACATCACTCCTTGAGACATCGCCTTTGTTGATTAATTAATTGAGATGAGCGTTTTTGAATGGCACTGCAATAATTGTATACTGATTTCATTCTCTCCAGTTGATTGGGATATTGATCCGCATCGGCAAATTTTGGATACTAAATAGGAAAGTTACGGATTAGAATCCGAGGGGAGCTCTAAGAAGAAGGAATTACGTCTTGGGCAGTGAAAAGTCTACAATTCCCAGAATTAATATGAGTAAGCTGGCTGAAATAGTCTTCCGGTTTAAAAATTCCGTCGGTGGAATACATTAAGATATTTTTGTTTAGGTCTTCAAAAATGAGAAGGAGTGGCACATCACAGAGAAGCGAGAGTTCCGCAGCCTTGTTCAGCAGATCATTTTTTCTTCTGTTAAATGAATTCTATCGAAAGAATGTGAGTTGTGAGCAACTAGCGTATGAGATCTTGGGTGATACGAGACGTTGCTTTGGGTCTTTGATAGGTGCCAAAGCATGTTTTCCCCGTGCCATAATTGTTAAGGTCTATCAAATAAAATTGATGAAGGTTGATTGAAAAGAGCTATTATTCTAAATTAATAAAAACTCACCAGTACTGCCGATTCTGCTCTGAAATTGCACTGAGAGAAAATTCTTTTGGATTGCCCAATCTAATTTCATTTTTAGCTCTTATCAACGATCCTTTCTCACTCGGGGATGTGCATCTCTACTATCATAAAAAATTTTAAATGTTCTCTTCAGTCCAAATGCCAAGTATGCAAGCCTGACCAGAAATAGCCACCGAGATGGGTATATATATAATAGGCATCACGAAAACTCACCAAGCATCAGAGAATTGCTTATTAAGTGGCAAAATTCTGTATCTACTCTTCATATTGTTTTCAATGAGAAAACACAATATTTTTAACAGAAAACCATGGGGATTTATTCTTAAGTATTATAATCAAGACTGAAAATTTTTTATATATTAAATAATTTGTTGATATTTAAGCAAACGCAAAATACAACTCCCAAAAAAACAGCATTATTGATTTATTATCTATTTACTGTGCTATTCTCTGAATTGTATTGGTAAAGATGGCAATAAAGATAGTTTCCTATAATTTACGAGTACTTTACTATTGTTAAGCTGGTTTCGTTTCCTTTTAAAAAATGATATTAAAATAAAAAGAAAACTCTTCTATGTTCGCAATGTGGCAATTAATCAATACATTTGATGAGAAATATTTAACAGCGTAATAATGTTTGCATAGCCAAAAAATCGTGTATGAGATACAATAAATTACACCTAGCATATTTATATATAAGGAGACGGTTATTTTTGATGATATGGCTGGCAGCAGATATTTATGACTTATTGATAGAGATGGATATACTAATGCATAGCTATATGCTACTCTAAAGTTTATTTTCTCAAACTGCCTCTAAACAATATTGAAAACTGATTAGTTGCTAAAGCTATTCGGTTCAAAAAATCACTAGATATAGTCTTTTTATCACTTAGGGTAATTAATCAATACTGAAAAGATTCACTCTCAAATTGTAAATTCACTATGTGATTGTATTTTATAGAGGAATTAAAAAATGACTACCTGGCTCTTCATCAACATAACTCACTCAGTTCTCTCTTGTAGATCGTGTGCTGAGCTCCTTAGCTGCTGAGAAAAAGTCATACTAATTTGTTAACTGGCTCCCACAATTTGTTCAGTTCATATTTCTGAAAGTCAAAGCAATTGCGTTCCACGCAAAGCAGGAGACGATTTCAGTAAGATTAAATTTTGTTAGTCAGCTAAAAGTAGGAACATTCTAGCATGAGAGGTTTCAAGATTCGTAGAATTGAAATTTTGGTAAAATTATATCCCAGAAGCTAGCGATTATTTTGCTTGAATAGATCAATTCCATGGTCATAAGTTCTAACTTATTATCATGAGATAGCTCGTTTTTATGCATGAAAATTTTGTCATGACACACTTTTATCTTTCCAAAGGGGAAGATTGTGTGGGTTTTCCCAGAATAGATAAGTATGGAGAACACCTTGCGTTGAATGAATAAGGAAAATCTCAACGATCCTCGATTAATGTTAAGTTTTGCTTCTCAGCTCGAAGTTTCATTGACAATGGCATTTATACAGCCATTTGCTATAGGCAGTATATTGATATTCAACTTCAGCTTACTATAATTACTCTGTTGGCGTTGATAACTCTGGGATCAAAACTTACTTGCAGTAGCAAAATAATCTCTCCTTTCTACCATTACATTCTTATCCACTTTCAAAAAGGCGATCCATTCAAACCTTTTACTCAAAACTTTTACTCCAAAAGAATGCGGTTAATTTCTAATTTACCAGTACCAAAGATCTTACATATTTCTCGATATTTGCAACTCAATTATCGAAATATTTTTTTGAACTTTGAAAAAATAATTCTAAATTTCAATTATAAGAGAAATTTATTCGCTAATATAAATAAAAACATAGTTTTAGTAATAAGTAGTACTGATCTTTGCCAAATTAGACAGTTGATCTTACGTCTCTCTGCTACTAACGCTCTTATATTGGAATTACAATCATTAAGCTCACTAACTAGTTGTGTGAGAAGGGCTAATCTTCTCAACAAGTATGATATTTGTTCATTTCATTACGTTCAATCAGAGTACAGTTATACTTTAAAAATATAATTTACTATCTCAATTGCAATGTACTCCCTTTGTTAGCTTTGGACAGCTACTATTGATTTCCAAAAAAAATCTAACTTGGCTTTCTTAAGTTGAAATCCTACTGACTAGTGTGACATTCTGGTAATTCATTCTAAAATTTAAAATGAAATTTTATGCGCGAAAATAGAAATTTTTCTACTAGTCTCTCCAGTTAAAACTTCAATCATGAACCGCTATCATTATGGTGTCTATCCAATCTTCCATTTTTTGCTGACAATAACCGAAAAATTGCTAGAACAAATCGATTCTAGAGACAATTTGAGTTTTTTATCAGAATTTTTGAATCTTGGATTTAATGGTCTCGCAATCAATATTGAGCTTACAAGCCCCTCTCGTAGCATAGAGGACGGCTGAAAATTAAAACTCACTCTGTATTTTTCAATGTAAAATTGTTGAGAAAAATGGAATTCGGTTTCCTTGAAATACACCCGCTCTAAATCCTTCTTTAATGGACCCAAAGCGATGTCTTTAAATCGGCATAAATTCATTTAGATTAGCTCAATCTAATAATCTCCTCCTCTTCCTATAATTAGTAATAATATTATCGTTTTGACTATCTCTGAACGAATCCATCCACGTTTCAAGAGAAAATCGATCATGGTTTGATGCACTGTGAGTTAATTCCTAGCTTCTATTAGTTATGAAATATGTTAGCAACTGTTGACTAATGAATCACTCAAGACACAAATTTGACATAACTTCTCGAAATCCAAATTCAAGTAGAAATAATTTAAGATTTACCGAAAAATGGAAGCATCTATTATTGAAACACTGACGACCTTAGCCTCAACAAACGTGATCAATTTTCTCCCAACTATTTCACTAGAAGACAATTCAGAAACTGAGGAACTGAAGATTGTCCAGATGGGAGTGACAATCGCCAATAGTTTGTCAATTTTGGGATGCCTATTTAACTTCGTCACAACAATTGTACTCAAAACCTACAAACTTTCACTCGGGAAAATGGTAATTGCTCTCTCATTCATGGACTTTATTGGCAGTGTTGTCTCTCTCTTCTCCAACATAAAAACTGACAATCATCTGTTTTGTAATATCCAAGGCTTTTTCTGGTTTTTTGGAACAGGAGGTTCTTTCGCATGGACGGCTTGCTTTGCCCACGGCTTGTATGTGAGCACAAAATATAATAACCTCTCTTTAATTAATGAATCATTCAAGTCATATGTCATCGGTTCAACGGCCGTCGCGTTCATTCTTGGTATTGCTGGAGGACTATGCGATTTCTTTATCCTAGAGCCGGATTTGAAGACATGCTATCATCGCACAGCTCGCAACGGGATGGATTGGACTGGCTTGTTCTTGATGGTGATCCCGACAATAGGAACTCTACTTTACTGCGGGTATTGCTACATTACCGCCATGGGACATTTGAGGAGGTCACTCGGGACAACACATTTAACGCTCCTTCTGTATCCTTTCCTTCTGATTCTCTGCCAATTTCCTGGACTCGCGGTTATGCTTGCAATCCAGATCAGTGAAGAGTTTGCAATTCCTTTGTGGATTTTATTCATAAGCAATTTCATGCTCAATTCTCAGGGATTTTGGAACGCTTTCGCGTATGGTCTCTCAGACAAGATAATTGCTGGATACAAGAGAAGATGCTGTCATCGACGAGGTTCTGAATATGATGATGACGAATATGAGGAAGGAGAGGAAGAAACGGAAGTTCATGGCATACAGCAAAACCTGACGCACGCTTCTTCCTCTTCATTAGCAATCTACAAGTAATTATTTAATGTTAAGAAAGGAGATATCCTTATGATTATTGAGATATTTTTTTCAATTTGTAACAATGAATAATGTTTAAATATCATCATCGTTTCAAGGTTTGAATGTTAACTGTAAGTAGTAATGGACTCTGAAATGTTCAAAATGGTCGAATCTTTCTTTTATTTGAGAGGAATAAAGAAGTTAGAGTAACTACTCGGGAGGATAGTTTGTTGTTGTTGCAAGAAAGTTCACAAGACAAGAAGTCTCCAAAAATTGATTTCGGCAGAATAGAAATTCATGAGCAACCATGGACCCCCTAACATTCATCTTCTCTGTTGAAGTGCGAAGTTTATTTCATAAATCTGAATAGAAAATTTTCCAATTAGATTGGCTTCTCTATGTACAGTCATTCAAAGATAAGTAAAAAAGAAGTCTCAAGACTAAAGATGTCTATGGCAACTGTAATGTTAAGAAAAGCATTTACTGGGCATATCAATCTTCATTGACTTTGAAAGCATCGAAGTAAGTCATGAAATATTTGGATTGGTTCATATGAGCAGCTTTCAGTGTTCTTTTGGAGAATTTCTTGTTTACGATCTTGCTGATTTCGCTTTCCAAAAACAAAACTGAAATTGAGAAGGTAATACCCTGCTAAATTAATTAATAATAAAAAATCTTTTACGATCTCTGGAACCATGAACCAATATACCACTTGTAACTTTCTTTTTTTCATGCAACTGAATTCACTCCTGGTAAATAGTAATCACAGACCCTCTCCAGCTTCAAGCAGAAAACCAAAGACTCAATACCTTAGCACAAAATCAAGCATTAGAAATAGAAGACCTTAGAAAAAAAATCCAAGCACTTGAAAGCTCTTCAGGACAAGGCTTGAGCTCTGTAAGTTGCCTGTCATTCGTGTTTATTAATCCTATGATTCAAGGATTCACGAAACCTGCAAATCCAGTTCAACGCTGAGCGAGCTTCCTACGAAGCCCAGATTAGTCAACTTCAATATCGTGTCAAGGACTTGGAATCACAACTATCCACCTATGCTGCTGATTCTGAAAGACTGATGACCGCGAATAATCAAAGAAACGCTGAAAACGATGCTTTAATCAAAAGAGTCCAAGAACTTGAGGATTTCTACAAAGTCGGAGAACTTCAATCTCAATTGGAATTCTACAAGGCGAACACTTTTGTAATCTTTTTCCTCCTTGAATGATAACCAATCATGAATAAATTTTTTCATCATTTAGGACATCAAACAGCTTGCTATTAGATACGGTGCTGACAAAGCGGCCGATCAGAGCCAAATCAAGCAGCTCAAGCAAATGAATGAAAATTATAAGAACGAACTCCAGAAAGTCTATGAATTAATGAGTCAAAGAAAGAGCGATTACGATCAACTCCAACAACAAGTAAGCTTTTTAACTTTTTCCTCAGTTTCTCACCTACAAATCGACCTCACCTAGTTTGAGAGATTGAGAAAAGAACTTGAAGATGTTTCCAAAAAGAGTAGAAGCTCTTCAGTTGGTATCTCTCAAGACAGATATGATACTTTGGCAAAGGAGAATGAGCAACTGTAAAATTTTTAGTTGTGCATGTAGCGTTTCTAATTTCGAACTCAAGGCGTGCCACGAACACTGAACTGAGAACCCAACTTGACCAGAGTGTTGCAAGATTCACTGAAAAAGGAAAGGAGCTTGCTGCCCGAATTCAAGAAGTTGAAGGCTTAAGAAATCAATATGAGGCTGCTCTTTCAAAGGTAACAATATACTTGCTAATAGAGCAAACTAACCATTTGGGAAAAAAAAAAATAGGTTGGAGGTGCCGGAGCACAACAAAGATACTATTGAGCCTAACAGCTATTTGCAAAGCTTCATTCATTCAGTATCATGAGAACCATATCAATTTATTTTCAAGTAGCGTTCATAACAAATCTTAATTCCTGGATAATAAATCTACATTAATAAAAACAAGAACTTATTATTGCAAGACCAAAAGAAAATTCTTGCAAAACCACTAACCAAATATTAATTACTTTGACCCCTTCGCGATATTTACTCATAGCATTTGAGGATCTTTCGACTGCACAATTTTTTTGACACTAAGTCCCTCAAATTAGACGACATTTTAGAGCAAAGACGACAATCAATTGCGAATACAATGAAATAAAATGCATGCTTCAATTACGTAATGTTCCTAACTAATAGTCTTTTCTGAATTTATCACTTGCAAAAAAGAGACCGAGCATTTTTAAAAAATTGAGAAGAAGTTTGAATGTATTTATTTAATTTATCGATTTCAATGAGCTACTCAAATCATAGTTAGACAGCGACAGCTTGGGCTAGAAGAAAGTATGTGCGAAAAATATTTACATCCATATTCAATCTGCGTAAGTATACCGAAAACTGAAAAATTCGATTAGCTTCTCAAGAGGAACAGGAGAAGAAATCATCACATTATGTTTCTTGGAATACGTCTTGCAACTCAAAAGATTCATCTTATAGAATGTCTTCTTTGGCTGGATGACTGAAGGATCAACATCGTCCAATTTTATGCATTCAGCAAAATCATAAAATTGGTCGGAAAAAGTCGAAGATATCATCATTTTCTGAATAGATTCAAGGTACAATACGTTTTCTATATTGCTTTCATGCTGTGGAGGGACTTTAAACAGAATTTTAGTGTCATCAGGCAGCATCTTCCAGAAAAATACGGCATTTCTTGTGTAGGTAATCATTTTTTGAGTTTCGGAGTCATATAATACAAATCTGTGGAACTTTTCTCTGAATATAGTCTCTTGCTGGATGATAGAGAGCTCAATATTGAAATAAGCGACCATAGCGTCATTCTCATATCTGAATCCAAAAATTGTCAGAGAAATTTGCTCGGTAGCAAAAATGAGTCCAGTCTTCTTGTCTTGACTGATGTTGGCATAATTTTGATTGAAAGTATGTTTTCTGATTGTGTTCTGAGGGATTATCCACTCTTCGAACCCATCGAATTTGCCGCACATAATAATATGATCTTTGTCTAGAACAAGGTAGTCCATCAGTAATATTTCCCCATATATGGTCTTATAAAATGGGCTCCTTAAAAACTTGGGTCCTCTCACATCATGAAGTTCGACCTCTCCGTTCGTGTTTGCAATGCAAAACATTTTACGTTCAGGAATATATGAGAATCTTTCGAGGAGGTTGTATTCGCAGAACCTTTTATATCTCAATTTGCGGCCTGTTTTCAAATTAAATAGCTCAAGATGAGTCTGGTCCCGCAGTTCGACACTATTAATGAAGTGGCTTGTTATCATGAGAATATTCAACTCGTCAAAAATAACCATTCTTCTCGAAAAATGAGCGTCCTGACAACGCATTACTTTATATTTGAAGGTGGAAGTTTTGTCAATTGTTTCCCGTTTTCTAGGCACCACTCGTTTCCGACGATTGCAAGATCCAAATGCATTTCCCATATTTATTTCGGAGAGGCTTGAAAATATAATATATCGACCCTTGAGTTACTAAAATTGGTAAAATTGTCTGCTCGCAGAATAAAAAGTAAGATAAAGTATCGGATTTTTAGAATAATCAGTCAAAGATAAAACAAGTTGTAAAAATTGACAGTGGCCAGACCAGCCTGTCCCAATCTCATTTGCAGTAGAGTATCAATTTTTTCACTCAAGAATTGAATTTTCTTTACGAATGTTTCCTAATGGATTAAGCTAGATGACTCCAACACGCTTTTAAGCTGCTTCTGTACCCTAGTCATTTTTGACGATTCTAAGACGTTCATTCTGTGGCAACTCTTTTGGCCAAAGCGATGTCGTTCTTTTACTTTTGCAAATTAGTTTGTACGCGTCATGCCAAATTCGGAGAGGTATACAAAGTTTTTGGAATTCCAGCAGAAGTATCAATGATTGAAAAAAGCTATTGATACAATTTATATGAAAAAAGCTATTGATACAATTTATATAAAAAAAAGATCAAAAATAATACTTTTTTTTCTAAAAAAAAAAAACCTTGACCCAACAGCAAATTCTGCGGCAAAATTTTTGCGCGAATGATATCACTGCCTGGCCAGGTATACACTCTTTGAAATATAAGTAACAATTAAAAATTGGAGAGACTTGAATACAATTTATGATTAATTTAGCCAGAATGGCAAAATAAGAATTGTAGTGTCTGTAGGATGAATTCGCCCTCTCTAAGACTTCGCTCAGAGCAAGCCACCTCAAAGGTGGCATTTCTGTTTGCGGGGTTCCAATGTATTTTTAGCAGAAAGTTCGTTTTCGTTTTCTCCAAGCAGAACACTCCTAACAAGGAGTAAGTCTGTGGCTCTTCATCCCCATCAAATGACTCTGGGTTTATGAGGAGATGTCCCAGTATTTTTTTGAAATCACCCGGCGTTTTTATCAAAGTGTTTGTCACAGTGAGAACGTCGCTCTTGAGTATCGTTCCCATCGGAGTTCTCCATGCAGCAAGAAATTCTTGATTAGTGATCTGAGAGAAAAAACTCATGAACATGTTGTATGTTACAGGTAGAATGAATTTGCAGCAGAGCTCTTTGCTTTGGCCAGCTTCTAAGATACGAATACTGCATTTAATGGGAAGGTGGGTGCAAGAATGCTTAGCGATGCTCACTACAAATTCAATTTTTGTCAGACTTTTTGGAAGGATGCTTGGCTCAGTTTTCTCGGGCAACTTGACAAAGTTTAGATTTGGATCAGTCGTAAAGGTAATTTTGAAATTTGACAATTCACGATCTGTCTTGTTTTCAATCATAAGAGTTATTTTCAGACAGCGTTGGGCCTGTTTTTTGTCTTCGACTAAGCCATAGTTGGAGCAAATTGACAAATATGCATTCTCAAATACAACTCCTCGCCTCTTACAAGCTATTTCACGGAACGCTTCAATAGGCAAAGGGCTCGATGGTAGCTGGAGTCGCTTCTCGAGCTCGTTGAATGATGAAGATTTCTTAACAATCTGTGAATTTCTTTCAATTTTAATATCGGGGAGTTCTGGAATTGAAGATATCGTTCTTCTTCTTTTCTCAGTGAAGCTCATTGCTGGCACACGATCCTGGCCTGAGGGAGATTGGTGCGAATGAAATGCATTGAGTTCATTTTCCAGGTCACGTATCAGGTCCGGACTATCATTGTCATAAGGGTCTTTAGGAGACAAGTCTTTAAGGATCGAAGTCAAAGTGTTCTCTCCCCCTATCGAAAGTCGAAGATTCTCAGCTTTATCTTTAATAGTGTATGCATCATTCGTCTCATGCGAGCCAGTTTGTCTCTTATTATCATGCTCCAGTGAGCCAGACTCTATGGTCGATAACTGGACGACCGTCCTCGCTTTTGTTCTGTCCGCTTTGAATTTTGCAGGTATTATTAAATCTGACAGGTTCGCTGGGTCTCTGCTTGCTCTGGGCTTCATATTGTACCCATCGCTTTTTGTCTTCTCCTGAGTCCTCTTGCTGCCACCACCACACTCTACAACAGACACTCCATCCTGAGTTTGCCATCCATAACTTAACTTGGTGTCCATCGTTTTAGTAGAAATTCGCTCAGGATTTACGAGATTTTGGCTTCTTGTATCTGGAAGGGAGAGTAATTTGTCATGTCTTCTTCTCTGAAAAGATTTCTCAGAAGGAAAGAATAAATTTTGATCTCCTTCAACCTTGCACTTTGGCGTTCCTTGAGAATGTTCGGATAAAGTGACACTTCTAGGTGTAGCAGAATATCTTTCGATTATCGAGTCATTATTATCTAAAACTTTCGAAGGAATGGGCTTATTCCTCTGTTGGAGTGATGAAGCTATCGCATTCTTAATATTTTGCAAATCTTTGACTAGTTCTTTATCTCCCTTAATAAATTTGAAGATAGCCTGCTCTTTTTCGTCGATGTTATTGAGAGATCTTACAGGAGTCCTATCCTTCGCATTGGGACTTTTCTGAGTATCTGTGATTTGGTAATTTATAGTAGCTGAAAAATCCTTGTTAAAAAAGTGCTTTGAATCAACGGATCCTGGACTTTTGAGACTGGGCGAAATATTTTTGCTGAGTCTAGCAGAATCTTTTAAGGAGGAAGGACCATTTCCTGCCGATTTTTGCCGGATTAAAGTTTCTGAACATCCTTCGGTCTGAGACAAGATTTTACTTTCTTTGGGGAGTAGAATCTTCAATGATTTGGTTACCGGTTTCTCCGGGACAATGAATTTTTCTCTGAAAAAGGCACTGACCTTTTGTAAGAGCTCAAGCATCGTCACTTTGTGAGATTCTAGCTGCAAATAAGCTTCAATCTCGGCTAGGTGGCTGTATTCAGTTTCGATTTCATCATGGAGTTTGCGCTCTTCACTCGTGCAATTCAAGACTTGCTTAAATGCGGTTGTCTCCACGTAAGTCTTGGTGATATCAAATTTGAGTTCAGAGATCGCCTCTTTTGCCTTTGACACGAACGTGTCATAATTGCCAGTGATACCCAACAGTTCTTCGGCCTTCAGACATTTATTATCACGGTAAATTTTAAAAAGCTTTTGCAGTTTATTTAATACTGCGGCACTTTCTATTTGACTGTCAAAATCTATCTTTTTTTCTTCTCTCTCCAGATGTTGAAGAGAACCACCTCTTATGAAATAATCGGGTATTTCTGACTCCGTTCTGGGTCTGTCATAAGTCGTTGCTCTTGCATATTTTGGTGGCTGGTTCTCAACCTTTTCTTGATTTTCGTCTGGCTCCAAACATGCGAGAGATTTTGGAAGCGCGCCAGTGTGTTTTCTCAACTTCCGATGCAATCTCCTAAACACCTCCGCGCTTTTGGAGTCACCTTCGCCGAATTTTAATTTCAAACAGCAAATGCATTCTATTGCGAGCTGTTTGTATTGAGCTTCAAGTTTTTCAGTTTCAGATTCATGGCGTTTACTCCGCCCTTTCTGCAGACCTGTTGATTTCTCATTTTGAGATGTGGCGATGGTATACAGATGTATTAAAAGGGTTTTGTTCCGAGCAATACAATTTGAGAGCTTCTTGCTTTCTTTGTTGGAAGAATCCCTCAATAACATCAATGCTAGCACTTTCTTTTGCAATTCTGATCTTTCATCACTCAAAACTTCTTCAATCAATTCAAGTAGCCCGGAAACTCTTTCGCTACGGTCTCCCTCAAAATAAAAATCCAAAAGACCTTCATAGATTCGCGAGTAATTCTCTTCGCTTTGCAGACATTCGTGGAAGTCTATCAAGTCTTCTTCGATAGAAGGTACAGACATTTTGTTTTGAGTTTGTTGGATAGCCTCTTAAATAATCAGCAAAATTAATATGTGAATCTCTTTGGTGGTAGCCAATTAAATACACAACGAATAGGATTACTGATTATTCCATAGGGGGTTAGAGGTGCAAGGTTCGAGGGACCAGTGATTATTTAATAAAACGTATATGAGGCAGTATTAATTTTTCGAATTTCGGATATAATGAATTTTTTTGATTCATTCTGAACTCAAGTACGGAAAAAAGAATAAAAATAACCTAAATTAAAATACATTCCAAGGGTGCTTGTCTTCTATCGTGAGACCTCAGGATCATTATACTATTGGCATTGAAGCCATCATTCGAAGTATATAAGCTCGTATTAACTAGATTCACAGAGCAACCTCAGGAAATCGCAGATATTCCTTCAAATAACAACAATATTTGGCGTCAGTATATGGTTAAAGTCGTCGCGAAGCAGAGCTTTGTTCAAGTTTGTATTTTTATAGCCTACCTCGATGAAATTGAGGGTCCTTTTGGCTCGTAATGCGCGCAGCAGTTATTATTCGACAAACAACAGGGTTTTTCCTTTCATTTTTTAGGTTCATCTTTCTGAGTGCAATAGTTAGGATTGGTCAGATTATTGACCGAAGTACGGATTTGAGATTATTCTCGTTGTATACTAATAATTTATCGGCGATTGCAAATGGGTTCTCCTTCTTATATGCTGTTTGAGCTTGGAACTTCATCGAAGGAAATCAGATTATCTCTAACCAAAAAAAAAAATTAAATTAGATTATTCTGACCAGAACGAACGTTATAGAGTTAGAATATTCTGAAAGATGAGATCCTCCATATTTGAAGATAATGTAGTAATTTTGAGCTCTAACACTCTATCATACAACCAAATGATATGTTGAAATAGAACGTTAATTGAACTGAATCCAGTGCCACACCGCAGCAGAGTTTCGCCAGATTTTTAATTCACTGAAGTCAGTGATTATTGTTCAATAAATAAGATTTATGATTACAAAGTTGGGATTAAAATGGAATTCATGAAATGAAGATAACAAATACTCAAAGTTGAAGATAGATCTCGATGAGGGTGGATGCCGACAAAGAACAGGATCTATCTACTCTTACTCCCTGCTATTGTAATGTAGATAAAGATGAAGAGAGAGATTATCCCCTTCGAATACTACTGAACTCTGAAATCGAATAATCAACGAAAAAACACGAAAAAATTGCAAGAAGCCGTGATTTCTATTTAATAGTTGTTTAGAGATTCATTAAATTTTCGAGGTGCTCTCACAAAAAATTTCGATAAGTTTGTTAAACTACTCTCTGAATTTGATCCAGAATTTACTTCCGTAAAGCTCTAAATATTTACATTCAAATACAGGTTTGCTTCTATTAGAAGGAAAAAAAAAAATGCACAGCTCACTTGGTGCATAATTGGTCATTTCACAAAATCTTCTATAAATGGAGTGTATCTGTGATCTAGAGTTATTTTATCCATACTCGATGAGAAGTATCAGCGCTCAGAAATCTTGTTTGCCAGGTTTTCGGTTTTTATTAAATTAAGAGCCTGCAATAATTAATGAGAAAAATGAAACCTCTAAACATTGTAAAAGACAACATCCTTTATAGCCGAAAAATTTGTTAGCAATACCTTATTCTTTTGCTTGCAGAAGACCCAAAAAAATTTTCCGCCGATGACCTTAGAACCAAGAATCTTTTTGCTTTTAGAATTTTTTGAATCCTTGTCCGCTGAGCGAACTCCTGAAGATTTGGAATTTCTATCCTTAGCAAAAAAACTGTTGTCAAAGAAGTGAAAAAGATTGTGACCTTCTTATGCGCCAAGATTGTTTTTATTCGATTTGTAAAGAATCATAATGTAACGTTTAAATAAATTAGAAATTGACTTTATTCACAGCAGTCATGGTCCTATTTCTATTCTGATTATTATTTCCTTTTTCGAACCAGTTAATACCTTCTCATAGTGTCATAATTGACATCAATCTCATAGTTAAAGGCTTATGTACCTTAAAATTTTTCAAACTCAACAGTTGATTTGTTTGATATTAATAAAGCCAAGAAATTTATCTTTCGTAACTTACGATTTTTTGTAAAAAATCAAGTATATTCTAAATGAAATCAGCATTTGAGTGTACGCCTCTTGAAACCGTCAAACGCACTTTAAATGCAGATTCATCCAAAAAGATCGCTGCCTTTTACGAGCCCTTTTTGATTCAAGAGTTCCTTATCTCAACAACGGAGGAGATAAGAGAAAAGATCTTTTCAATATCCAACCCGTCACTATTTTTTGAAATCTTAAACCCGTTAATCGAGCTCAACTCGCTCTATATGACTGAAAAGATGCCTGATACGCCAATCTGGCTTTACAAGTACAGTGAAAAGAAAAACTGCGACCGCATGACAATTGTTTCGATGCAATCACTAATTATGCTATGTGAAGTCATTGACGACCCTGAACTCCAAAGTTTGTTATCTTGCTTCGTTTTCTTGGAAAAGAAAGTTACACCCAAATCAACGTTTCAAAGCCTCAATCAACCCTGCTTCGATTCTAAAAATGTAATTGCTGATGCGAAGAAGTTCTTCCAGAACTATGACAAGGTGTTGAAAGTGATGAATCATTGCTATCTCCAAGTTTTCGAAATCTATCAGAACCTTCTCAGCAATTTTGCTAAAGGGTTTAAACATATTTGCAAGAAACAAAAGGAAGAAGAATTCTTTTTCGAGGTTGCAAATTACTTCTTAAGCACTTTTCCTCGCGAAGTTACTATCGAGGAAATGTTTATCAACAGGATCTATTCAAACGTCCTTGCTTTCGGTTACATTTTAGAAAATCGAATTCTAAGGGCTTTCGAAAAGAGCAAAATGCTCATTAAACTTAAAGAAGTCTCTCCAGATGAAGGTGTCAAGAAGAAGAAAACTGAGCCTTGCAATAATATCCATATTGGAAAGCTCTCATTCATGGTTGCGGGAGACAGCTTTGAACTAAACCAATATGAAGATTTCTCGGAATTAAAAGGCGACTGTGATTTACTTGAATCTCCAGAATTAATAAATGAACCAGAAGAACACGAAATTGGCGATAGAGGCACACTCAACATTAGAAAAAGCGTCAGTGATACAACCACGCTTCACATCAAAAAAAATACTAGTGATACTCCACAATACTTGAAAAAGCCCAGTGATAATATGAGCGTGATAAGTGCGTCTACTTCAGAGAGTTCTGTCGACAGTGAATATTTGAAAGCTAAGCGTCGACATCGAAAACGCAGAAGAAGACCTAGAAGGAAAAATTGGAAACAAACTCCTGAAGACTACTTACGTCATCCCACAGAACAGAATTTCCAAAATTGGGTCTATGGGAACGGCTTGTGGTGAATCTGCCTTACCTTCAACGAAGGTGTAACAATAAAGCAATTTGGATATGAAAACAAAAAATATATATATCAATGAAAAAAAACTTTAAATTTTCAGAGGATTTTTGTTGGATATCTTTTTCAGAAAGGGTTGTAAAATAAGTTTGAATTGGAAATCTTCTATGAGAAGACTCCAATAAACATACCAGTAATTATTTTTGAAAAAGTAATGATGTTGCAACTCTCTTGAAAATACTTCGTCTGAGTGCTCATGCAGTAAGCAAGATCTAAAACTAATAAACCCGAAATTCTTTTTTTAAATAATTCTGATTAGATTTGGATTTTTCTTATCATTCTTTACCTGACTCTCCAATCTTTAGAAACTATCCTAAATTAGCGATTTGCATTGCCTCAAAAATACTTGGTCATCGAGTACATTCATAATAGGGTGAGCTTACGTAGTATGTTCATATTTAATATTATCATTAAAAAGATAATCTTGCATAGTGGATGATAATTCAGGCACAAAAGAGCATTTTCATGAAGCAGAACCATTTTTATTATCATTTGTTCAAAAAATGAAAAATAATTAAACTCACAGGAAGTAGGTAATTTCCCAGTTAATATTTTCCAAATAACACTTACAACTTAAGCATTCGTACTCTTTTATAAGTCACCATATCCTTATGATATGAATCCACAATACCTAATGTCACTGTATGCATGTCCAAGAAAGCCAAGTCAAGCGAAACGATCTCCTCTTTAATTCGTATTTCGCGAAGTAACTTCCATCCTCTCTGATCAAGAATCAAGATGCGAGCCGTCCCATAAGTGCATACTATTTTCTTCTTCCAAAATGCCTCGTAAACAGGCCACAACCCTTTAAAACTTATACTGGAAGCCATATTACTTTCTTTTCCGCTCTTTAAATCTTTAACAGCCAAACCGTTGCTCCACTTATCCTCATAAATGAGACTCAGAGAGGCCTCACACAGAAATGTGTTAGACCATGACTTACGACGCTGAAAATCTGAATTTCTGAGTAATTTGTAGCTCCTGCTGTCATAAACTTCAACAAAATCCGTATAGACAACCACTATGCAATTTTTCCGGTCGCTTGAATGACATTTTGTAACTTTTTGATCTCTTCTCTTAAAATTCATATGACATAGTCTCCTTCGTGACATATTTGCAACGTAAAACTTAGAATTTGAAGGGTTGGTTAAATCTTTAGTTGCCACGATAACACTCCAGGAATTTCCACTTGTCTTCACTATGTTGTAATTATCTATCGCAATATTTAACTCTTTAAGGGTGTTTCCTAGGGGATATCTCCCCAACACCTTCATTTTCCATGGTTGAATTACCAGAAACTCCTGGGAGTCATATTGTAAAGCGAAGATAAGCTCCAAGTTTTCACTGTAAGCAAATGTGATGATTCTCTGAGCAATGACCTTGCGGTACATGTCTTTGAAGTTTGTGCACACAGATATTAGATTCATTGTTCCGTCAACATAGAAGAGAGTCTGATGTCTCGAAACAAACAGTATTTTGTTCCCGGTATAGCTACTTTGAAACTCAGCAGCTCTCAGCAGGGTATATTCGCTCTCAGATTTCTTCATCATATCTCAGAAATTCAATAGATTCGAAATTTATCGATAAAATCTTTCAATAAAAGAGCCTGCAGATCAACAAAAGCATTAAAATATGAACAAAACTTAACAAACTGTTTTTAACAGTAGAGAACAGAAAGATCGACATCAGAGATTAGAAATTTATTTTCTTTTTGGAAGAAGAGAGGCCATCAGTTTCAATTCAATGTAGCTATGGAATTAAGTGATGAGATAGCTGCCTGTCGCGTACATTCCTTTATAGTCCTTCTAAACCATACAACCCCAATCATTCATTCAGTCGCCTACTGGCTGTGATAACATGCCAACTAAAATTTGCTCTAGAGGATTGTTGAAGTCAACAATTTCAAAAAATCTCATCAAACACCGAATAGTGACATCATTTTGACTGATCAGCTATGGTTGTGCGTTTCAATTCTTAGCTGTACAGCTTCTTTCCAACTCTTCAATATCTCCTCAGTAGCCAGTAAATGAGAAAAAAATTCATCGTAAAACATACAAAAATTCTTTGTTTAAAAAGAGATGAAACTACCAATCACTGATAGGACAGAACTACCAATCACTGATATGATAGAACTACCTAAGGCTGTAGAGGCTTAGCTGCAAACTATTCTGACAGCTTAGAATAGAGTGTGAATCAAATCCAAATTCTTTCGTTTACTGTAACTCTATCTAAATCAACAAATGCGCTTAGTTGAAACATCGAATTTTGAAGAGAAAATGCTTTCTAAAGTCAGTTTTATTCCGTTTAAATTTATGCAATATATTAGCAAATTTGGAAGCTGTTCGAAGCCATATCATATATGCACCGAAATTTTTAAGATCAGATTCCAACAAATAAACATTTATCAACGCGGATTTATAATTTGTCAGCAATCAGATTATTGACCGTTCTAAATTAGAAGCGTATCTAGCTGTAATTTTGATTTAAAAAGTCAAAGCTTACTAGTTTTGAAACTAACATGGGTGCAAAAGATTTCGAAGTTCTGAATCGTTTGGGTGAAGGCTCTTTCTCAAGTGTTTGGAAAGTTAGAAGATTTTCTGACGGCAAAGAGTATGCTATGAAGAAAGTGAGGATGAGTGCTCTTTCGGATAAAGAAAAGGAAAATGCACTGAATGAAGTCAGAATACTTGCATCAATCCGATCTCCCTATATTATCCGCTACAAAGAAGCTTTTTTTGATGACAACTCGATGAGTTTATGTATCATCATGGAATTTGCAGCTTCTGGAGATCTATATAGCCATATTGAACGCCGGACTAAAAGTCATTCTTATTTCACTGAACAAGAGATTTGGCAAACTTTCATTCAAGTTCTTAATGGCCTTAAAGTACTACATGACCACAGGATCTTACACCGAGACCTGAAATCAGCAAATATCTTTCTTGGTGCCGATAGTGTCGTAAAGCTTGGAGATTTAAACGTTTCGAAGGTTGCCAAGAATAATTTAGCCTATACCCAGACTGGAACTCCCTATTATGCAGCTCCAGAAGTTTGGAGAGATAAGCCATATGATGCGAAATCTGATATTTGGTCCCTCGGTTGTGTCATCTATGAGATGGCTGCGCTGAAACCTCCATTTTTGGCGAATGACATCCAGGGACTGTACAAAAAGATACAAAGAGGGATATTCGAACGTATACCCTCTCAGTATTCTGCTGGACTTTTCAATATGATTTCATGGTGCTTGCAAAAGTCTCCAACCTCCAGACCTTCTTGCAACCAACTTCTGAATAGCCCTTTAATTTTACGGCACCTGCAAGAAGGTTGTTTAACGCTAAGTCCTGAAGCTGGCAGTTTGGAACTGCTTGGCACTATAAGAATTCCTAAAAACATGAGAGCGTTAAGCAACCAACTTCCTAAAGCCGACTATAACGAGCTCGAAGTGTCTCAAGAGCAAAAGGAAGAGAGGCTTAGCGATGTGTCTGTCGCTTCTCTAGATAAACGAAAGAAAACACTACATCAGAGAGGCAAATCTCCTTTGATTTATAATAAAGAGCAGCCGATCCTTTCTGAAAGAGTGCGGCAGGCGACACCAACAAATCCTCCACAGGGTCAGCAAGGAAGACTTCCACCCATCATCATCATGGGTAGAAAAAATCGCTTAGTCCGTGATCCTCTAAACTACCCAACAAAAAATGAAGTTGTTGGTCAGTCCCAAGGCCCGAAGAAGGAAGAAGAAACTGGAAAACCTTGCCCGATGCAACGAAATTCTCCCCAAAATCACCATCAAAATCCTTTGCTGGCCGCTTTGATGCCCAAGTATAAAGCAATTTTACACCAAAGAAAAAGTCCTCAGGTGAACCAGCGCATTAAAAGAGCGAACTCATTCGATTCAGGTAGAATCCAAAACACTGAAAACCAGCCTCAAACAAAGCTCATGCCTCGAAAGCCTGTTCAAGGACCTGGAGTTCAACCAGTCAGATTCCAACGTCGTCTCTCAAATTCCTCCCCCAAAACACCTGATCAAGACGGAGTTTTAAAAGACAAGGCCTTTCTTCCTCTAAATGCAGATAAGCCAGTAATTTTGCGGAAACTGAAGCATAACATTCTGTTGATTGATCACAACTATCCCGCAAACCAAAATTACAATGGCTCCTCGGCTATAGCTAATGCGATCGCTCAGCGAAATCCTATTATCGTCATGGAGCAGCGACATCAAGTTAATCCCAGGATAGAGAGAGTTCGACCGATCTGGTGGGATTGAACGAGAAATTAGCCTTCATTTCATGTTCATAATGGCAGAATGAAAAGAATATCGTACCACGTTTTCAGTCTCCTATCACTATCTGAAAGCTAGAAGTGAATTTTATCATAATTAGATACTTAGAGCTAAGGTAAGAGTGTTGTTAATAATTGATTTAGAGTTATTACTAGCTGCATAATTTCCTGATTTAGTTTGAGTCTTTATTTGCAAATTATTCATGGATGGGGAAGGAGTGTAAATTTGAACAATATTATTTATTGATGGAATGAAAACTTTACAAAATTGATGTTGAGGTTTACAATAGATAGAGAGAGAGGAAGCATTACTAACCAGAAAAACTATTGCTCCACACACCAAAAAAGAAAATATTTATCAATTATGGAGCATAATTCCTCCGATCAGTCCATTAAAAATTTGGTTTCCTACCCTTAATCAACTATTACAACAAGTAGAAACGGCAATATCAGTAATGAATGGTATGCTCTTTCTCATTTGCAAAGAGGCGATATTCCTTCAAGGATGAGAAGTTATTTCATAAAACGAAAAAATTCAAAGATTTTTCTCAATTAATTTTTCAAGAGGAAGAAGAAGAGGAGAAACATAGATCAAAGGAAAATTGTTTGGGTTGCCATCTTGGCAGTTGAATTCTTTTGAGGAGGTTAATCGCTCAAATTCAGAGATTCTGTCAAGATTCGAAGTTCTTTTTTAATTTAATCCAGTGCAACTCTATCTAAGTAGTCTTGCAAAAATATTAATAAATCGTCCAGCAAAGCTTGTTAGATTATTAATAAATCCACCAAGAGTATCAATCATCAGAAAACATGTTCGCTCGAAATATTTCGGATCCGTATGCCAGGGAGTCCATACAGGTCAAAAAATCTTCCACTGAAAATTATGTGGCGGATCTTCCCAAGACAGCGACTGAGCTGGACACTCTGATAACGCAAGAAAAAATTGACAATCTCCCTAAAATTGTTTTCCTGGCTGGAGTCTTCTTATTAATTTTTTCAGCATATAATCCTGTTCAAAATATGGTGTCCGTTCTTTTTAAACAGCTTGGAGAAGACTATCTTGGAATATTCGCCATGATTGTTGTTAATCAGTGTTATGGCATTGGAAGCCTAATTTCTCCAATAGTCGCTCCCAGACTGAGTTATCGTACAGTGTTTGCCAGCTGTGCGGCAGCATTCGTCATTTTTATTTTCATTGGCCAGCTGATCTCATCTTGTGCAGTTGCTTCATCATCTTTGCTGTGCCACACCAGTATGATTTATTCGCTGATGATGGGAGCTTCAATTCTTGCTGGTTTTGGAATGGCTTTTATTTGGTTCACATGCAGCGTCTATATCCAAGCCAGCGCTAATGAATCTAACAAAGGGAAAATGTTTGGTATCTTTGGAGCCATTCACCAATCGAGTAATATTACAGGTGCGTTACTTTCGTTGGTCCTTCTCAAATTCTTTGGAGTCAAAGGGTTTTTCATGTCTCAAGCTCTATTGGGATGTTGTGCTGCCGCTTTATTTACCATGGTGAAAAATCCACAAGAACATCTTCTGCCTCGGACTTCAGAAAAACCAAAGCCAGTTGATATGCAGAGACTTCTTCACTTTATGAAGAAAGATAAAATGAAAGGTTATTTCCCATTGTTCATGCTTTCGGGATACTCATTCAGCTTTTTTGTAAACAATCTATCGAAAATGTCAAATAATACTGTCCAACATCTCCCACAAGAGGAAGCTAATGTCAAAATTGGATATGTCCTACTAGTATTTGGAATAGCGGAGCTTGGTGCTAGTTTGGTATGTGGACAAATCTTTGATAGGAGTAAGAGACTTGCATTGAAGGTTTCAATTGGATTTGCCTTCTTGGTTGCAATAATTAATTTTATTGGCTTTACTTGGAACTCATATTTCATGTTTTTCCCTGTGGCGATTTGCTTTGGTTTTCTGGACTCTGGAACACAGGTTGTTATTGGAGCTCTCTTAGCCTCGCGCTTCAATGAAAAATATGAACAATTCGCGATCTTCAGATTTGTTCAAGCAATGTTTCAATCGTTTTACTTCTTGCTGTTCCTGGTTTTGGAGAATACTGCTCCTCAGATTATGTTCTTACTCTACTTAATAATAGCGTGGTATGCCTGGAAGCACAGAAATAACTATTAATGCTGCTGATGATGATGGGGGGTTAGTTTTCATGAAATTAATTGGTCGAGACGAAAGTTAAAAGGTTAGTAATCTACTCGATAGAATGTATAGTGCTATTAGTGAAGTTTCACAGTTTTCATACTATCGATATATCTGTCACTTATTCGAAAATATAGCTATCTATGAAAACTATAAATCTAGAAAATTATTTCGAACCTGCTTTCGTTAGTTGAGATTATGCTACGAGCTTGGTTTCATGGAACATTCTTCACAAATTACCTCCTGGAGTGTAACACTTAGTTCCGCATAATGCAACAAGCAGAGACCTCAAATTAAAGCTGGCTCAAATTTTCCTGCATGGTTATTTCCGATGTATATTGAATTCTTGCATTAATAACGTAAATAGCTAAAGCAGCCGCCCTTTGTTAGTCTCAGAAGCTGTTACCTAATTAAAGTGTTATTTCAAGCCACAGCCACTTTCTCTTTATTTTATTATTTTTTACTTTATTGACTAAGACCTCACTAGTAATTCCTACATCCGATTTAGTATTTTTGGCAGTAATATAGGAGCAGAAGAAACTCGCAGTTCAATGGGAGGTACTACCCTATACATGAATAGTATATTTAGTTGTTACTACTTCTGAAGTTATTCCTATTATTATCACAATAAAGAGCCTTACTAATCTTCAGTATTTTATTTTCTTCGTATTTCATAATCTTTCTCATGTACAGAGTAACAGAGTATTTTTTATTAATTTTTGATTCAAAAATTAAAGTTTGTAATTTCTTTTTGATTTCGCTCTGAATCAATTTGAAATCACGGACTGAGAGATTCCTTGCGACTTGAGAGAATGGATAATTTCAGAAATAGCAATCAGCATATTGGTTTGATGAAGCACTTTGTTACCTAAGTAACGAGTGTACTCTCTCCAAACCCACAGATTGCTCAGTAATATCAAAGTTTTTGTGTATCAGCTTCGAATAAGGATCAATTTTCAGACGTGTAATTATCCGCCATTTAGTGTAGTCCCAAAATAATCTGCACTTTCATCAAGCACGACTCAAAATTGGTCTCTTTCGCACTGATGACTAGATTTAAAGGTATCTCACAGTCCAAAAATGTTTTGGTTATGGTATTATGTGTTGAGTTGTATTTTTTTAAAAACGAAAAAAGAAGCAAAGCAAATCTCATCTAATCAAGGTGTATGTACTCGTTATTGAAAGTGTTTTAATTAGTTTCTGCCTTTCTAAGGTAAGTCGGTTTTATCATTCGAAAAGCACGTTGAAAAGGAAATGGTATGTCTTCAAATATGTATTATAGCTGAGTGAGCGACTGACTGACTGATAAGCTTCAATCCTTAATTATTATCAAAAGTTGAAATCCATCTATTGATAGATTCGAGGTAGAACACCTTGAGATAAGAACATTCGTTCCCAACATCACCTCAATTAAAATTTCAAATTCATAATTGAGACTCCACCTCTGTCTTTCATTATTCATCGGCACTTCAACTAGAAAAAAAATACCTTTCTTGATCAAAGCATTGATCAGGCAGATCACTTTAGACAATAATATTCATTCACTTGAATCTAATTTTCAAAAAAACCATTTCTTTTTTAATTAATTTAGAAGTTCTCGAGATAATTTTTGATCTGTTACTCTCTTAACCATCAGAATGACAATGACGAATCCTATATCTTATGAATTAACATTAAGAGAGATAAACGAAGTAGATCAATAATCAATAATCAATAATTCCTTAGAGTTGAGTGAACAGACGGAAAAATTATCTATCACAAACATCGACTTAATACCAACTCACTTGAGAGATGATTTTCTAGATCATACCCTGATTCGATTGCTGAGGATTCATTTCGAAGTATCTGAAATCAATAAAAAGAATAGTAGCAATGAGGAGAGCTTTATGTTCTGGGGTTGCTCTCACAGGGAAGGTGCAGCCGAAGTTATCCGTATCGGTAAACATTTCTTGCATCAACCCGCTGAAAATCTAAGGAAGATTACAAACATGCTTGCTAAAGTTAGAATATACCTTGGCAATTTCTCCGACCTTTTCTCCATCAGGAGTTCTAATTTCAAAGAAGATTTTGGCGCAAGGTTGGCATGGACAGTTACAATAAAGTCCCCATTGACAGCAGTCGCCGTTGATGTGATAGATGAGGCCATCTCTTTCATCGTAAATATCAAAAACCATATCGCACATGGACCATTCACTGACGACCTTTCCGAGATACTTGTCTTGTCCGTTCTCTTTTAGGTGAACAGTAATCTCGGGACTGAGAAAACGATCGAATACTATTATTATTTTTATAATAGGCAGAAATATTACCGATTGAAGCAATAGCAGGTAAGTTTGCAAGGTCTATCAAGCCATAAGAATAATCTATCATCTTCCTCTTCCTCTTCTTCCTTAATAATCTTCATTTGGAAGGGCCGACAGTCTCCGCTTCATAATTATTTTGGGTTAGGAGAAGTTTATTATCAAAGAAGCACCTCAGGCAATTTCGGGCCAAGAAAGAACTTTTTTCTTTGCATTTAAATATTGGATCTCCAACTTTGTCCATATTCTCGTTAGAAGCATAGACCTTATAACGATTTTCTGTCTCACAACCCGTGAGGGCTTCAAGCATCTCAAACTTTTGTTTCACAAATACAGCAGGAAGGTGTCTTAGTCTATCCAATCCCGTTTTCATTCTTGGTTGGTGGTGTCTGTGGTGTCCAATAGGTCGTCCTTGAACATAAGGCTGATCTGAAATTAAATTGGCATGATCGCTTTGGATTGAAGTGTTCAGATTTTGTCCTGGGAATTGTGGTCCGAGTTGATTTCGTGATGGGACGGGTCCATAGCCTGGTCCATAACCGAGGGATTGAGGGGGATATTGCTTCTTAGAAGGATATTGCCGAGGTGGATCTTGCATTACACCTGGCATTCCCATTCCGACAGAAACCCCTCCTCCATTGATTCCCATTCCTACATTCATTCTTCCTCCAGGCATTCCACCAGACATCTGGACTTGCATCCCACCTGGCATGCCCTGATGATCCATCATAGGCATTGGTTTTGCCATCTCAAATTCCTGTTGTTGCACTAAACAAAAAATAAACACCAAAATTAGTGAATAGTAGTTACTGCCACCCTTCCCTCGCATATCAGAAGGTCCATATCCGTTGGTCTGGTAGCCGCCAATGTAGCCAGGAGCATTATATTCCATTTTCTTTAATGTAAGTAGTGTTGGTTAGTTGGGTCAACTGAGTTATAAAAATTAATTAGAGAGCCAGTTCAAGTATCGACTTGAGCCTGCTCTTATCGTTCTGTATATTAAAAGTTTTAAATCAATTCTCGACTTCATTAAAAACTTTAATGCGCTTGAACCTCCATATTTGAAGTAAATATGATCTATTTCCTTTGCATTCTTTCGATAAAGGATAAAAAGTAACACTGAGGGACTTCCTTACAAAACTCAGTACCTATAACAGAGAAAAGTCGCTTAATTAATTATTCTTGAAATACGCAAAAAATTCATTGTAGAGTTGATGAGAATTTTGAGAATCATGCAAGCAAACCGTGAAATCAAAGGCATTGAAATGTTTTTATTTCATTAGTTATTCTGGAGCAAAGAAAGACGCTCCACCTTAAACTCGAGAGAACTTACCAAAATTAAAATGCTCAGAAATATTATTGCTCAGTATATACTAAAAAAAGATTGTTACCATACCTTGTGGGTGGCACTATTCTTATATGCTTCTGAAACGAGCGATGAAAGAGATCGACTTTGAGAGGAGAATCCCTGAACAAGGAATACAAAACAAGATATTTTAATATTGAAAAAATAATGTTAAATTTCTCACTTCGTACATCCAACAAACAAGAATCTGAATGACTCCCAAAAAAAAGATAACAGAGGAAGTTTTTGGTTGTGTTAACCTCATGTTACTCAGGAAATTAGTATTCGAGTTATTTTCCTAATACAAAAACGACAATGCAGCCTTTTGAACTGTCAAGAGCGAGCAGGGACTTAGAACCTACAATATCTCATAGCTTGCATCAAGTCATTAACTTATTTTATTATATTTTCTAAATTTCATATCTACTTGCAGACTCTCTCTTTAGAAAACTATAAAAAGAAATTGCATTATCATTTTTGGAGTTCGAGTCAAATATATTTATGAGAGCAATGACGTACTAAAAAAGATAAGAATATCATTCAACTTACTTTTTCAAAGAGCAGAATGAGAATAAATAATGTCAGACTGTACAAATAATATGCAGTTTAATATATCCTGTGTAAGATGCCAGCAGCGTAACAGAATAAAATCGACACAAGTTGTTTACTGATTGTTAATTCATAAGAAAATTCTTTATCTGAGATTCGTTCAAAATGCAGGTATTGGCTAATTAGTAACGAGAAAATTACATGACTTGGTTACAAGGAAAGAACAAGAATTTTCACCTCTGTCACCAATAAAGATGACAATTACAAATGAATATTTCATAAGAATGAACCAAATAATTTGACTTTTCCGATAAGATTTCAGAGATCATGGGCATTATTTCATTATGCTTAAAATTCGATGAAAATATAGTTTGCTGGCCTTATCGTCTCAAGTTAAAAAATCAGAATGCTAGTTATATGCTATTGTTCGCGGCTAATTCTCGTACAAAATTTGTTTCTTAGAAAAATATGAAAGCAATTGAATTTTAAAATTGGCGTCCTGTAAAGAAATCGAATTTGCTGAGAAAAAAAAAAAGATTGAGCAAAAAATTTGGGGACAGTTCAGAGCTTGGTGACGGTCTCAGCCAAGATAGATCATTAAATTCAAAAATTCTGTGCACAGTGATAAATCTTGCTTCTTCGAATGAATAGATGGCAGAGCTTGTTCTTCAACTAAAAAGCCATATGAGATATTTATGAGCAAAAATTGGCGAACTATCTTGAATTTGTTCATGATGATGATGAAATTCATAGCTCTCTGGTCTCGGATTTACTAGCATCAAATTTCGCTGAAAATTTTTAAATCATCGGCCAATAAGAATGATTTATAACTATTACTAATGCTGCTTTCTAGCTATCTTGCATGCTATTTGATTCATTCAACCTCAACTTTCAACTGTATTTTGTCCTTGGACAAGTCCTATAAAATTTTAATTTGATTAAATTTTATCTCATAACAACGGTTTAGTGATTTTGTTAAACCATTCTTTTCAACTCAGAAATTATCAATTTTATCAAATTCGAAGACCAGACTTGAAATTAGATGAAAGCCCTCATCGAAGTAGTCATCGACTTTTCTCAAGGCCATTGTAGATTGTGAATTAGCTGGAAATGCCCTTTTGACTTAGAATAAAAAATTAAGTGAGTCGTTCGAATACAATAAAATATATATATAATTGACCAATCTTTCTTATCTGCTTGCTCTTTATCCTTAAAGCATTCCCTTTTAATGAGTCTTCAGATATCTTTTCATCGCAAGCTGGAGTCACAATGTCAGCCAGCACGGAAAACTAATCGGGAAGACTACAATTGTCGTCTTCAAAGGTAATGTTTCAATAGATGCAAACTTCAACTTTTTACTTATTTTGATTCATAGCTGCATTGAGGAACCAAATCGAGAAGTCGAAGCTCATACAAATGAGTGGATTCAGCAAGGTCCTGAAATACCAAATTATCAAGTTCATAGGCAATCTGGGAATGAATCTGGTCAAGCTGCTCAAGAGGCAAAAAGGTTGTTATCAAATGACAATGACAAGAAATTGTGATAAATACTTTCAGTAGGAAGAAGCAGACCAGGCGGCTATTTGAGGTTTTTGGCAGAAATCCAAAATTAATAAATACACATGATCCGAAGATAGAATTGAAGAATGCTAAAATTTCGGTGACTGAACTCTCTCGGACTCATTTTCTTGGAAGCAACGTCAGCCATCGTCCCAAATCAAGAAATAGCTCTGTAAATCATTCAAAACTGGCAGAAAGTGAATGACTAAACACCTTTACAAAACTTAATTAACTCGATATAAAATTAGCGGAGGGTCAAAGTTCTCAGCTGGCCAAGTCATTAAATCGAGTCGTGAAGAGATATGGCGGTGCAACCATTAAAGGTACAGATCAAGAATTCGCAATCAATGGTGCTGTCCAGAAAGCAAACATATCGGAATCTAAGGAACCCCAATTGAAAAACTCTGGCTCCACCCAATCCCGAGAGAAAGCTTGCTGTGAAAGTGACTTTATTGCAAATTTGTATGCTCATACCAATCTTGAGAATATCCCCGAAAAGGACAGAATCACAGAATTTAGGTCTTCTCAGAATAATTCTATTAATCATATGATGAAAACCCCTTCAAAGTCGAGGATCCAATCAGAAAGTAAGACCAAAAAATCGTTTATTAATGTTGGCAATTTCGAATCAAGTTTTCAAATGAACCACACTTGCTTCAACGGGGAGTTTTTTCAGAAACCAAATGAGCAGCTCGCCAAAGAATCAGTTGCAAAAAACCATATCGAATTTAAAATGACTAAAGATTCAAGCAAGGCCTTCAGAAGGAATGCTGGAGAGGAGGCTTTTTCAATTCAAACAAATGAGAATAATTTTAGCTCGAGTAATACAAACCCTGCCGAGCACACAATAGGCGGAAGGGCGAAAAATAATTCATTCTGTAGACGAGAAGATCTTTTATCGATGAAACTTGCTCAGAATGTCAATATCCTGCCTTTTCATAATTTATCAGGGAGAGTTCACAAAAGGAACAATTATTTTACTGAGAGGAATAATAATGCGAAGGACGGCCTGACCCATGAGGGCTATCAAGCAATTTTACCACAACTTAAGCAAGAAAATTATCAAACTTTAGATGAACTCGATGTAATATTTGTTTCTACAAGGGATAATTCAAATGTGTTTTTTTCTTCTCAGAATATGAGACCGCCAGGCCGAAAGAAAGCAATCACGCTCAATGTTGGAGAAAGCATGAAGTTGATGCTCCCGGGCGTCATTCTCTCGAATATTAGCACGAGAGCTCAAAAAACAGCAAAGCTCACTCCGAAAGGTTAAAATTTGATGCGAGAAGCTCAATAATTGAATTTTCTTGTCTTTATTTAGGCAACCGGATGTATCAAAGCCTTATGCTCTCTGATACCCCAAAAGCATTCACCAATGTAAATCAAAATATGTTCAATTCGCGCTCAAGTAATGTTTTCTGAAATATTGAACTCCAAATCGATAATTCAAATTTAGTTCTAAGAGACATTTTGGGCAGTGAGGATGAAGATGACGAAGAGAAACTAAACGGTTTTTCATCAATTCATAAACTAGATATTGAGAATGATGACGAAGATGACGATTACAATCTCCTCAAATTAAAACAGCCTCTTCAGAGATCGTTGATGTCTGCACAAAATTCCTCTTCTAGGGTCAGAGGGGGTAAAATTCTCATTGCTTTAGTCAACAGGAAACTAATAGCATCATCATATTTAATGTGGATAGATGCAAAACTGAATTGTAGCGAGATAAAGAAGGACAGTGAATTTATCAGTTCGCCGAGTTATTTTGCACAAATCAAGGCGTCCTCAAAGAACCCTCTCATGATAGATACTCCAACTAAAAATCTATTGGGTCCAATCACCCAAGATGATTTAATCTCAAGCAAAATTTCTCAACTTAGACGCCAGAGGTAATTAAATGATATATGCTGGCTGATTCAATCATTCTTTTAGGATTCACCCATTGTCTGCAAGAAATGGAACCCAAAATAAGAGGGTTCGATCTTTATTTGACAGAAGCTCTCACCACAACGAAAATAGCAAAAATAAATCTCAATTTTCTTACCGAGATCCAAAGTCTAATATTCTGGTGACTCATACGATGTCCACTAGAAACAGAACAAATTTAGACGATCTCAATTTTAAGCTCCCCTTCGAAACGTCCCTTAAAAGGGACTTTATGGGGTTGTTCGCAAAATGAAATAGTTTTTCATAACATAGGAAAGAACGAGGTCCTGATGAAATAATATCTTGAACTTACGATATTTGGAAAAAAGACTAGCTACACTTTCGAGCAGAAAGCTTAGCTCGCCCAATTCATTTCATATTTTTTATTAAAGTACTTACCTTTCATTTGCATAATCAAGGAATTCAAACTAGATTATTCAAAAGATAATTTCATATATCTAACCTCAGGGTTAACTATGAAGAAAAAAGAATAAAATATATTCCTGTTGGGTCTCATAAATTTGAGTTCGTCTGAGGTTTCGTGCTAGGTATAAAATTCAGACAATTCTTCAAGCTCATCCAGCGGGTGCAATTATACAAAGCAACGCTCCTATCTATAATTGTTAAATTGAAATTAACAAGAGTTTATTCTCTACTAAGTTGTGTTTCTGCCTTATTATCAGCAATAGCTTTCAAGTTGCTTCTTAGAGTATTAATAATAAGGCGGAATTATGGATGTATGAACCAAAAGAAAGGTCCAACTAGCTCATTTTGAGTAATAATTTTTCTGAAATATTCATTACGCAGAAATAACAAGAAATCTTTTTTTTTTTTGGTTGTAAGAATGGAATTTTTTTGAGTTGCGGTCTTAATTTTATCAATATGGTCTGAACTCGTTACTGGTCATCAACGTTTGGTAAAATAGCGAACGCCAATTACTCTTACATACTCTCGGCATTTCCAAGTTGGGACACAAATGAGTTAAAATCTATTGAATTTGAGCAGGGTCATGAAATATGAAAGAAGTTGTTGAATATTACGTTCTCTCCCTTCCTCTTCAGTGATAGAGGTAAATCCGAAATCATTCATTATTTTAGGCTTCATAGGGCTTGGGATCTATTCATATTCATAACTTTACTACTTTTGCAAAAAAATGTTATCTTTACAGTCTTCGAGAGGAGGTCTTCCCATTTAACTTCAAAGAACCACGGGTGAATTTTAATATCTTCCACGCCGTTATTACAACCGAGCCTCTTTGATGGATTTTTCATAAGAAGCTAACATTTGTTATAACAACAAAAAAAAACTGCTTTAAATTTACTTGAGTTATCAGATCCTTAGCTTCTTCAGAAATTTCAAACTGAGTTGGGAATTTAACTTCGCTTTCAAGTATTAATTGAAACATCGCATTTTTGTTAGTGTGATAGAAGGGAGGAAGGCCAATCAGCATTTCATATCTATTATTACAGCAAATTTAATACAACGAAGCCTTTAGTGAAAGTCTTATTACATTAAAATTCCAAGACACCACCAATCCGCTTGCTTACTCCAGCTATCGCCAAGTAAAATTTCAGGGGCTACATGAAAAATTATGAGTGAACAAGAGAAATATCACTCACCTATATATTCTGGAGTTCCATTAAAATTATCAACGTCTGTATTATCAGGAATTAGCCTCGCCATTCCAAAGTCGGTCAAGCAGACGTACCCAAATTCATCCATGAGAATATTCTCAGGTTTGAGGTCACGATAGACTATGCCTGTGCTATGTAAGTGTCCTAACGCCAAGACAACAGATGCAGCGTAAAATTTAGCTCTTTGTATAATTATGGCATCAAAATTAATATTGTAGATGCTTAAATCATTATTACTTTTCCTCTGAGAATCTCCTCTCTTTGGACAAGTGTCCAAAAAGATCTCCTCCTTTCATGAATTTAGTAACAAAATAAAGTTTTTCTTCATCCTGGAAGGCGTACTCAAGCTCAGCAAAGAGCGGATGGTTTATCTTTTCAGTAAATATCATTGTCAATTGTTATGACAAAGGGTTACATGTTGGCCAATAACACTCTCGATCTCAACAGAAGACTCCTTCTTTGTTTGTAGATCGGATTTTTTAATTGTTTTCATTGCAAACAGTTCGCCTGAATCACATTTCTGCACCAATAAAACCTTCAGCAAGATTCAAATATGACTTATTGTTAGAAAATGTATGACTACTCGTCCAAATGCACCCTTTCCCAACTCTCTGACTGGGACAAAATCTCCGTATCCAATTCTTAATCCTACAAGAAATAAAAGAAAATATTTGTTGTGAATAATTTGCCAAAATATCACCTTTAATTTTTGAATAGAGCGCTGGTTTTCTCTTCTTTAATGGGCTCTCATTAGGGTCTTCGTTGCTTTTATCATCGTAGAACTATGAAATACGAATCAAATATTGCAATGTTGGAAAGTGCGCACCGCTGGTTTTTCTACTGGCATTCGATTGATTCCTTTCCTCACATCTGTCTTTTGAGTTGTGTATTTCTCTAACACAATTTCGTTTTTGAAAAATTGAGGGAGTCCTCTTTTTGTCGTAATCGCGATGAAGGTTTTGTTCAAGACATCAATGATTGTTTCTTTTCTAGTGATTGAGGGTAGGCAAAAGCACAGCTTGTCGATTTTACTTTTCTGCAGAATGGTAGCGAAGATCGACATCTGCTTGTATATGCACAACAAACTCTGGAGATTTTGTACTGATGGTAATTCCCTGTATCTTCGTCAAATCAACTTTTCTTTTCAAGCTTTCTGGAATTAGAGTTCAGGACATGGGATAAGAATAGATTTGTTAACTGGAAACTGACAAGTTGTAGAGGTTCTTTGTAGTGATTGCTATTAATCTCTCCTGTTTACGATTGCGTTCGTTAATCTTCTCAATTTTGAAGCAGAGAATGAGTCTCTCTAATAAAATAATTGCTAGAACCGTAGTGAGGACATCGTACCGTTTGGATCGCATTGTTTCAAGAAGGTTTTGTCTGAGCCTAGTCCTTGCTCGTCGAATTTGGCTTCCATATTGACAGTGACTTGTGAATCAAAAATAAATTGTCCAAGGAAATAAGATTTAATTCAGTGTTAACAGTATATAGTTAGCTCATGCTAACAGAAGCAACTAATACGAGGCCTGCGAAAATATTTTAGTTTTGTTCTCTGTTATTTGAGAGTGGTGCTATAACCAAAATGAGAGCAGATTCATTAAGCAATATCTCCCTAAAGCACAGAGAGAGAGAAGAAAAAAAAAGAATATAAAATAGCGAGTAAATCATAATTTGCGAAGAATAACTCAAATCTATTCTCATTGCAGATTATTCTTAGAGCCACTTTTTCATTCATATTGAAGATTCATGCCTGTTGAGACGAAATACTTGAAATTCGGATGGGGCAAGCAAGTCAAAATTTAAACACATTTTATACATTGTGGAACAATAGCAATCTCAAGTTTTGAAACATTAATGGTGAATACTCAATTCAACCTCAAGATGTTAAGCTCAACTTCTCTCGATTGCACTTAGTTTAGATACGTGATTTGATAACTTTGATAAAAAATTGTTGTCCTGATTATGATAACTATAACAACATCGTCAAGCATCTTATTTTCTATTGGGAAAAATACTGAACTCATGAGACTAATAAATTCAAAACAACAGCTACGCTCTAAAATTTAACTCGAAAGAGACAAGTTTTTGATATTCTCTGATACCACATATGCATAAATATTTTTAATGCATTATGAATGATATGTTGCATTGCTTTATACATCAATATTATCGCCAATCTAACCAATAGAAATTCAACTCTCAAGCTTGATTATATGAACTGTAAAATTCTCAATTGCTCAAAACAATTTGATGTGTGGATAGAAATTGCTTCATAGTACAATGGCAAAATAAATATATAAGCATTGCCATTTTCAAAAATTTTATTACTCCGTAATACAACGGTTATTCTGTAAAGTTACTTAGCTACCTCTCTACCTAAATTTGAATTCCACTATAGATGTGCCAGACAATAATCGCGACTGCCAAATCCGCTCCAGCGTGAGCTAATACTGCTGCGACCATTCCACATTTTTCTCTTAAATACATAAGCTTCGCTCCCAAGACAAATATCGAGAAGGTAGCAGCTGTTGAGAAGAGCCAATTTTGAGTGATATAATTCACTGAAAACCAATGATAGAGCGCAAAGTGAATTGAAACTATCACGTACGACAATTTTCGATCCCGGTAGCTTTTAAGTAGAAAACCTCTCCAGAATAACTCCTCAAGCAGTGGGTTTATGAATGAGAACACGAAGAAGAATAATGCCGTGTCAAAGAATGTCTTTTTCACTGGAATGTTTCTAGACATGATCCAGGAATGGTGGCTTGAATCGAGCCCCAAGAAAGCGTAGTAGCTGCCAAGTGCTATCGCCAAAATTCCGAATCCAGCAAGTGATCCTTGTTTGAGTTGATGACCTATTCTATTCAATCCATCCCCCATTAAAATGGATTTTATATTTTCTTTATAGAGGAAGCAGTAGATCAATGGCAATGTGATCATGGTCATGAAGAAAGTTGCCATCGTGGCGTTTGCATTGTCAGTAAGCTCAAGCATTCCGTAAACAGAGAAAATAGGTAAAAGTTGCATGATTTCTAGCATGACGATCTGAGTAAAAGTGAGTGGCTGCTTCTGTACTGATTCTTTTTCATGCTTTTTATTTAGTGGATTATTGAGAATGTCACAGTCCAAGTTTCTCATTAGTAATAGTAGTTAGTTAAGCTTTTTTGATTATAGCTCGCTAATTCGTTGGCTTTAATAAGTAAACGAAGGCCTTCGAATATTCTCAACTCACGAGATAATCAATTCTGATTCCTTTTGCAACGCAAATTTTTGAGGAGCTATTGATCAGTAAAACGCTTGTAAATATCATAAATTGTTTCACACGTTGCAAATTAATTGAAAAAACGAGATGAGCTTGCTTAGGATTTCTCATCGGTACTTGACGCCCTCTCCAACAAATTTAAGTCAGCATTCCATGGTATTGCTTTGGAACTCTCCAATTGTCACCTGTTGCCATGAATTTGCGACCTAAAACAAGGAATCACCGTAATATATAGTCAGTCAGTAGCCGTAAAAAAAAAAAATTAAAATCGCCTCAATCGTTTTAGGGTATCTTTAAGCACCCACGAAGATTCTTTCAATGTCCGTACAATTCTATTTTCTGATTTCAAAGTGGCTAAAACGGATTTCAGGCTAGACTCAACCATTTTAAATGAACCAGAGGTATTTCATGGAGAGATTCTGTCTGCTGTTAATTTCGAAAATGACCAAAAGTGTTCATTTAGTGTGTCTGAACATCGTTATTGCTAATATTATTGTTTTACAAGAAAGAATCAGGGAACTTGAGCTCGAATCCGTTGTTAAATGTGGAAAAAAGACTAAAACTTCAAAACCAGATAAGTTCTTTCGAAACCTCAAACTCTGAACCAATCGGTTCCTTTGAGGATGATACCATTGTCTCTTCTCTTTCTAAAAAGTCGTATGAACGAGGATTTTCGTAAATAGTTGTAAGACAAACTGAGAATCTTAAATCTTTTACGATATCAAAATTAATTGAAATTTGCTGCGAGTTTGTTGAGCTCTATCTAACTCTTTTCGTGTTGATTAATAACAGATTTCGATTCTTTGACGACTCTTGCGGATTTCAATTGAATCTAGTATCTCCATCCCTTCTTAATCTTGAAAAGTTATGAGCAATTAAACCATCATTGCTGAAATTATCATAAGTTTAATTTTGAATGAAAGTCATTGAGTTCTGTTGTAGATCAGTTCCAAAAGGTTTGAGCCAAGACAATTGCCTGCTTGGGATGAAAATCTTGTCTTTTTATTAAAGCTTCACAAGTTATTGATTAAATTGCAGCAAGACCAATACGAATTCTATATCAATGTAACAGTTTTCATAGTAAGATCCTCAAAATTTGGCAAACTCCACATCTATATATTGTTGGCTTTCACGTGTTTATCAGATAGACTTAAAACCTTGAAGAATATTATTTATTCATGATATAAAATAGTTAGATCGACAAAGAATTCAATATATATCATCTCAAAAAAAAAAACAAAAACAAACAAACCAAACTGATATTTGAGTCCCTATCTGAGTTATAAAAGATTTAATGTATCCATGGTCTCTTCTAAAGTGTTATACCGCTGCATATATGACAGCAAGCAATTGCTACTGCTAGATCAGCTCCGGCGTGTGTAGCTATAGCTGCAATCATACCATGCTTTTCTCTCAGATACATCAGCAAAGCCCCGAAGACCAGAATGGCGACTGTCGCTATGGATGGAAATATCCACTCATTTGCTATGTAATAAACGACAAAAAAATGATATAAAGCGTAATGAATAGTGGTTGAAACATAAGCTAATTTTCGATTTTGATAACCCTTCAGAAGAAATGCTCGCCAGAATAATTCTTCCAATACAGGGTTTATGAAGGAGTACAGGAAGACAAATACGACTCCATTCAAGAGTGTCCGTTTTACTGGAATGTTTAGAGAATCTCTCCATTGAGTGTACAATGGCTCGATTCCTAAGAAACCGCAATAGACGCCGAGCAAAAGAGCGAGAATCCCAAACCCGCCAAGGGCCCCAAGTTTTAGCTGCTGTCCTCTTTTTTCCAGACCGTCTCCGAACCAAATAGATTTCATATCTTGCTTGTAGAAATTGCAATAAATCCAAGGTAAAACTGTCATTCCGGAGAAGAAGGCAATTAGGGTTATTATTGCATCATGAGTTATTGAGACAACTCCGTACGTTGTTAAAATGGGCAACAGGTGTAAGGACTCCAAAAGAAATACTTGGAGTGAAGAGACTGGCTTCTCTTGAAAAGATGATACATCCTTGCCCTTCACGAGTGGCTTTAGAATATCCCCATACAGATTCCTCATCGGATGTTTTACCTTGGAAAAGTTCGCAGTATGATGGTTTTAATTTTAGATTATAACCTTTAAGTCTTACGTGGTGTTAAAGTCAATGCAATGAGGTTAAATTAATTTTGAGACAAATTCGGCCGTTAGTGATTCACCAAAAAACGCCCGAGATTTAAGAAAATCCTTTTGCGTAATCTATCCATCCTGAAGCGAGATGAACAACAAAAATGTATTTCAAAATTTCATCATTGACGGCCCTCCGTGCGAGAGTTTACACTTCTGTCAGGGTTTAATTTTGAAAGGTTTGAGCGAATTTTAAAAAAAGAATGAATCTAGATCAATGTTACTTTTTGTTGAATAGGTCTTTGAGGTAATTGATATAGACATCTTCTCGTAATTAATACAAGATTTGGTAATTTAGCAACTGTTCAACGTTGGAATGGTGAATGGTGAAAGATGCTTGAAATTCATCAGGAGTTCACAAAATCAGAACTCAAGAATTGGAGAATTGGACTACATAGGGACAGTCAAGATTGGCGAAATAGCAGGCTCTTGCTAAATATTTAAGACAATTTTGAGAGAGAAAGACGGATTTGTAAAGAGCAAGAAATAAACTGCTTGAAAGAAACTCTGGTTATTTTATCGATAAGAAGAGTGTCCATCTACATCAGATCGAATTGACAAATGCCCACTTATGGTCCTTGGAAAAGTCCGAAAATTTAGAAGATTGATTCTGCCCGAAAAATATTAAGGAAACTGATTCATAATATTAATGAAAACTTTAAACGAGCAGCATACCTATTACCTTTACGAAGCCTTGGATGAACTTATTTCCTCATTCTATGAACTAATCACCCAAATAAATTCATTCCACAACTTAAGATAACGAATCTGAGCTGTTTATAAATCAGCCTTTATAATTTGTGAACATGGCTAGTGGAGGGTTGATGAGAAAACGAAATAATTTCTCCAAACAAGAAGAACAAAAATATAGTACGGGTAAGGCAGAAGAAACCAATCTTCACAAATAGGGAATAATGCAGAGCCTACACTGGATTATTATTTTGTTTGATATGTCGGCAATTAATAAAATAGTTCACAGATTAAAGAAGGACTGTTAAAACCGACACCAAACATAAATGATTGAGTGGTTTTTGCTCAAGCAAAATTTTCATTGTACACAATAGAAAAAATTAAGTTTTCCTAATCTTTTTATACCTAACTCATAAATGATGTTCCTCAATCGATGCTTGATCTCTGAGTCTTCTGATTTAAGAGACCCATATTCTTTTGCCTGAGAGATCTTCAAATATCGTGGGATATCCTCTTATTGAAATTTTAACAATATCGAAAATAATTGTAATTTTTCAAACCTATGGACTCGAGACTAAGCGAAGAGACAATCAAAACGTTGATTGCACAACAACAGTGGATACAAAACTCCCTCATCGTTTCATTTCTGTTATCGCTACTCGTCGGTTTTGTCTCTGTATCAATAAATTTTTCCATATTGAATCTACTGGATACACTTATCATACCAATGCTGATTGCTACAAGAGGAGCTAAACAGGTAAAGCAAAGCATTAGCACTGTAACTAAATATCTGGTTGCTACTTAGGCGTATTTTGTTGGATATCCCTTCAAAAGATTGCTGAGTTACGTACTTACTTTATATGTTTTCGGGAAATTTGTGACTCTTGCATGTTGCTTGATGCGTGTCGACACATACTTTGGAATGGGAGCTTTCATTATCGCTCACGTTGTCTATTTTACCGGAGAGTTCCTATTTGTATTATACTGCCATTATTTGGAATTGACCTGGGATAGTAAGATTAAAGGCCGGTCTTAACTAACTTCAGATAATAGGTTTCTTGATTAATCAATCCTGGAATTTTGGAGGTGCAATGGCTTTCTGCTTGGCAGAGTTCGCTATTGAGAGTTACTTCATCCCTTCCTTAAAGGTAAACAGACATTATACCTCATAAATATCTCACTACTTTCTCTCTTAGGAGATGCAATTCATCGTTTTCTTGGGAATTGGATTCAATGTGGTCGGCCAGTTTTTCAGACTAGGTTCATTCTTTTCTGCAAAGAGCAATTTCCATCACAGAATTCAATGGGAAAAATCTCAGGATCATGAGCTAGTAACCACTGGTCTGTACAGTATTAGCAGACACCCTGGCTACCTTGGATGGTTCCTTTTTTCAATTGGAAACCAATTGCTCCTTGTGAATCCAATTTCCTTTGTAATATTCATTCCAATAAGTTGGTATTTCTTCTATGACCGAATTGCTGTGGAAGAAATTTATCTGGAAGACTTTTTTGGTGAGGCCTACGTCAAATATCGCAACAGAGTACCAACAAGAATACCTTTCATTGACACACTCGCCCCTAAGAAAAGAGAAGAATATCTTAAACAATACCAATAAATTTCATATTCCTTTCTTCGCAAACAGTTTTTAAGTTTGTTACATACTTCGAATCCCGAAAAATTTACAATTGCTTCAAAAAATATTCTCAAGCTATTATAGTTAAAGGACTCTACTCTTATTTCACAAATTTTAACTGACAGCCTTTTTACTTGAGCAGGTTCTTAATAGCTCAAGCGCAGCCTCGTTTTTGACTCTAAATTAAATTATTTGAGAGTGATTTTCTAAGAATCACCTTCATTTTTATACTTGAAGCCGCCTCAGTTAGTTTTAATGAAAATTTCACTAGTGTCTGCTATTTTGGCAGCTTCGTTTTTGAATTTCTATTGTACTTGAAAAAGAAAATGGAGTAAAATATTCCGTTCAAAAATAAAAATTTCAGGTATTAGATTGCTATAGAGATATCTATTCTTAGATAGCTCTATTTGCTTTGTAATTATATAAAGTTAGATTAATCAAGTAGGAGACCTTTTTCCAGATTTTATAAAGCAAAATGTGGTTCAAGTACTTCAAAAAGGAATCTTGGAAGCTCCGTATGTTCAGGTATGTCTCTCTTTTTGCCCTCACAAGGTCTTACACTGGACCCTGATCCTTCTTTCAGGAGAGCAAATCTGAAATACAATCAAGACGACTACGGTCTCTTCAGATTCAAGTTTGTGCTCAGATGGAAGGATTTCTTCTTCAGAATCGCCAGAACTGAAGGCATAGTAACTAATATTGAAGCTTCTTGCGTAATTTTCTTGACGAAAACGCAATTAGTTGAGAGGATCCAATTTCTTTGTCGGTCTTGGTCTCGCTAACATCGGCATGTGGGCCAAAACAACCTACTATGACCCTGTCTTCACTGAACCAAAGAAGAGAGCTGCTGCCAAGGATCTTGAAGGTTAATTTTACTTACTCTACGAAAAATCATCTTTTTGGAATTTAGAGAGAGATGATCAAGCCAAGAAGACATTGTTCTTTAACAAGTTCGGCGCTCCAACCAGACCACTCAGATCCCTTGACGATATGATCGTTTTCTTGGCCGGCTCTTGGTCATTCGATCAATTGGCTGACTTCATCTCATACAACACCGCTATGGACACAAACAACGATATGCAAAAAGGTCTTGACAGTTGGATGGGTGAAGAAGACTCCAAAATGTTGGAATACTACCAAACATACCAGAAAGGAAAGCCATCCCACTAGTTTTAATGCGATTGGATGATTTTTGAGTTGATCAGCTGCCCTCCTTCGTTTTTTATGCTTTTTTATTGGTCATAGAGAAAACAACTCAAGAAAACCTTTTAAGCTACTTCAATGCTTAAGTCAGCTTCCATAGAAAATTAAATAGACATTTGAGATTAGACGGATACCTCGTCTCGAATTTCCAAAGAAAAACTTTTAAAAAATAATTCTCTTTCTCCAGATAGTCGAAAATGAAGAAGTATGTATAGAAACAGCGTGAAACTTCTAATTTCACAGGAATTTCTATCCTTTAGAATTTTGAATTGAATTTCAAGTCATTACA
>ENA-UOTX01000174-UOTX01000174.1-compost-metagenome-genome-assembly--contig:-NODE-174-length-71506-cov-22.212239_pt1 | contig 71506 bp, 70 predicted proteins | sample MGYA00238143_ERZ746982 | MGnify/ENA primary metagenome ERZ746982 (study PRJEB28758, sample SAMN06268862) | compost metagenome | isolation source: single cell | place: USA: California, Emeryville, Joint... | reverse complement strand
TCAACAATAAATTTACCTTGAAATCTCTCTTTTATCAAAATGTCTTATTGTGTATCACATTTCTAACTTGATCTTTGCACTTATTATGCTTACACTCTCCAAATGACTTCTATATCCAGAAGAAACCAACTAAAAAATCATTAAAGATCTCATTGCATTTTGTAGCTTTAGTTTGTGCTGATTTTGTGTGTGTCTTTGCTTCATATTCTTAAATCACCCGAGATCTGACAGCTAACACTGAAAATCCAAAAATTTCTTCAACTCTGGTCGCAACCAGATCTGCAAATTTGATGTTTTATAATTCTACTCAAGAATGTTCAAATAAAATGCAAAGATTATCACCTCTTTAACAGTTGCGATAATTTACTCTGGCTGCCATTTTGTACCATTACAAATATCAACGGTATGAAAGTAGGACCACTTATTTTTATCCTTGCATAATTAATACAACTTCTGGACGAAGTAATGATTCTGTTCTCACTTCTATTTTGCGGCCCTAGTACAAAATACACAAAACCAGAGGAATCCGATACCCGAAACACTTAAAATATTTAAATCTCTTTCAATACCATTTTCCTAACTTACTCGCAGTAGCACTATATTTCCCTATGTTATACCTTTTTACAATTAAGAAAACAATCAACACAAAGACTACAGAGATTATTCGCCAGTATTTCAAAAACAATCCGTTCGTTTCCTTATGATAATGAAGCAACTGAATAAAAAATAAAGTCAATTCTCAAATCAGTTTCCTTTCACTCAGAATGCAACTACTATTCTCAACAATCTTGCTCAAATTATTCTTACTCTCTTACAGCTTAAGACGGTTTTATTTTCTTAATATAGTGTTTATGCAGCTGTCTGATCTTATTCACGGTCTCGTTCAGAATTATCGCATCATTGGGCGTTTCTATCAGACTCTCTTGATGCTTCGAAGTAATTTGACCAGCAATCTGCATTAAGAAAATAAACACATCATTTGCCAAACTCACCGCATTTCTACGATTATGACTCATTGTCATTAGCCCGAAGCAACCCACTTGCAACGTGTCTAGCAACACGAACGCAATTCCTTGCTTGTTTTCTAAATCATAAGACATTCCGTTCATGCGGCACAAATGGAAAAAGCTTTTGTAGTCTGTGTTAAATAAACCGGGATGGAACAAAAACGGAAAATACAAAAAGCATCTTTTCTCATCCTGAGTCTCTAGCTCTTTCCCCACCAAATCTTTTTCACTGCTGTACCTCCTGCGATCGAGAATCCCTTTCGAGCTCTCAGTGAGAAGCGGTGCCATGTACTTTCCAGTCGATTCATCGTATTTTCCTTGCTGCAAGAACTCGAAGAACCCGATAGCCGCTGTCGTAGCGGTCATATGGCATTTGAGTCCGATCGCCCAATACAAGACCCTTTTCTTCTTCTCCTTTTCATCAAAGACTATATTCGTTTGCTTAGCTTCTGGGAAAGCGATGAGATCGATATTGCAGTATCCGATGATCCCTCTGTCATAAAGTTTTTTCCCGAGGTTTTTGCAAAAAGCAAATAAATCTAACCCCGGAATCGATTTCTGAGGGAAGAGGTATCCGTTTGTAACCGCTTCTAATGAGCTTACCTTATCAAAGGAGCCTAACAGCTTGATGTGGCCGTGAGGAGCGATAAAAAACGAAATCGTCACGCTTGCTATTTGAGACAGCGGCACATTAGGACATCCTTCGATGATGCCTCCTCTCTCCTTGAACCCATTGACGAACTCGTAATAATTTTTATATAATCCGGGCTTTGCGATATGCATTTTATGAGGGAGCAAGGCAACTAGCGCTTCTCTAATTGCTGAGTGGAATTTCTCAGGGATGGGTATTCCACGCTTTCTAATGTCGTTTAACTGCTTAATCGAGTCCAGCGACACCCAAGCCACCCCGCGACCTTCAAATTCGGTGTCGATTTTGATAAACCAGGTGTTTATCAGCGGATGGGCTACTATCATCTCAACGAATTTGTCAATAAACGAATTTTCATCCCAGAAATCCGCGACGAAAATCGGCGTTGGTATTTTGCATTCTTCAAATAGCATCTTCGCTCCCGACTGCTTAGATAGGTGTCCTACGTCTAAATCGTTTCCTGAGAGCAGTGGGATTCGCAGTCTCGAAGCCAGCTGCACGTCGTCTATCGAAGGGATTGCTGGGACAATATAAGCTTTCTTGGCACTGATGATATCAGTGATCTGCTTTAGCGCCTTCGGCGAGTAGAGAAGCGTCCTTGAAACAGAGAAATGGCTCGGGAACAAGGACTGGTTCTCAGGAGTGATTATCCAGAGCCGGTCCATGAAGTTTGTCACGCCTCCAAGCTCCATTATCTTTGAATAATAGGCTAGTACTTCACTGGATAACTCGTAGGGAGTAACGTAGATTATATGCAGCGAAGGGTCTTTCAGCGCGAACAAACGCATGATTTGTGCATTTTGCCGCTGCTTAAACATATGCATGGTCATTCTCTGCGTCTCATCGTAGTTCAACCCGCAGATATGAACCTCATAGCGATGGTCGGTAGAAACGATAGCCCATTCCTTCTTGAGTTTCTCCACCAAAAGCCAGTTTTCATGTCGATACTTATCCTTTATCGCTTTGATTTCTTGCAGCGTTCTTCGATGTTTTAAGAAAACTCTAACGCAGCTCTGAATGACAGCGACATGCTGGAAGAAATTATTCATCCCTTTGAAGTTTTTACGGACGCTGTGCATTCTCCAGACCGATTGTATCTTAATCGCGGCTAAAACTGCTCTATTGGAACCTGAGTACCTCAGGCTCGGATTGTTAACGAATCTCTCGACTTCTTCTCGGTTTACCACGCAGTCCAGCAGCTGTTGGGTAGTCGGTTTTGTAATCGTACTCAATGCGAGGTCTGCCAGCTTTCTGCCGGAGATATAGGCGACGTTTACGTCGTATAACACAAAGATCTGCTCCAATTGCGCTATTATCTTCTCAATGTTTTCCCATATTCCAAAGTAACTTCGTGCGTACGTCTGGAACTGCGGCGAATGACGAAGCGTTTTCCCTTTGCGAATAATAAATTGATATCGATCAAGTACCTCCTCAAATGAGGTCATTTTCGGTTGAGACAGCAGCACTTGACTGTCTGCCAAATTCGTCTCTTTTGTATCGATTGATCTGCTTTTGTGAGTGTGGATACTTATTGCAGAGAGCTTCTTCTGAGAGAGGAAATGCTTTGGTTTCTGTTTCGTGCTTTCACCAGCCGTCGGAGAGAGCGAGGTTAAGAAAGGAGACTTCATCTCCGGTCTTACTGAGGAGAGCAGAGCCTGTGATTCATAAATAGCAGCCTTTTTAGAAGTTAAAGGAGGTCCGCCACGTTCCAGCGGAAGGGTCAAATCGAAATCTTTAGGCACGATTCCTCTATTTATTAGTGAGATCATGCCATGGGCCAGGTCGCTTTGAGTGATCGGGGGAACTGAATACGGATTATCTCTGTATCGGCGCGGGAGAATTCCAATAGGTTTTGTGTGAGTTTGACGCTCAAATTGCCTTTTGTATAAGCGCTCGGCGGATTCGAAGACAATAGCTGCAGTGTGTCTTTTTTATCAGGCTGTTTCGCTGGAGTAAGATTGAATTTATTGCGAAGAATCTCCTGCGCGTTCTTGCTGTTTGGGTCGCTTAAAATTCGCTGAAAGTGTGCTTGCTTCGTTGATTGCGACAAGCGCTGTGTTGATTTTAGAGACTCGTTCAGCACGTTTTTAGTGGACTGGGGATTTTTGATCTGAGGCAGCGTGAGTGAACGGCTAACGAGGTTATTTGGAGGAACTTGATTTAAAGTGTTTTCTAAATTGACCATGGAACTGCGAAGCACGGCAGCGAACCGCTCATCTACGTTTGATTCAACTTTCTTCAAGTGAGTGTTCAATTCAGAGTATATTTTTTTAAGTTCATGCTCTGTGGCATTTCCTGCTGCACCGTGTAAAACAGCAAACGCTTTTTTGAGGTTCTGGACATCGTCTCGCGTTGAAAGTAATATTTTCTCCATGTCAGGATGCTGACTCTGCATTTGGCAGCGCAATGGATTATAGACAGTTTCCTTTTTACGACAGCAATTAACCTTTAATTTTTATAAAAGCCTGCAGATTTATCAGAGCAATGGAATAATTTATGCGCATGGTTCACTTGCGGCAGCGGTCTTAGGATTCCCTTCATAATGTGTGGCTGAAAGTATCAATTCCTTTGTTATGATGAGAATTTTGAATCTCGCAATGATCATCTCAAATGAGTAGTTCCAATGAATTAAAGAGCTTGTGAATAAAAGAAATGTAAGAGAAATAGAATAGACTCCTCCTTGACGTAGCAGGATCTAGGCAGCTAACTTATAATGGATGATCTTTCGTTAAGCGTCAAATGTGATTTGGGCCCTTGTATATCCAAAAAAAATAAATAATCAGCGAGTTTTTTTGATTTACTGAATGAGATCGAGTATATTTATTGTTCTAAAATGAAGAAAATCTTAGCGGTGGACGTTCACCGTCTGCCCACACAAGCATCCAAGGTCAAGTTCTTATACAAGCAGACACCATTATCTCCAATCCCGGAGAAAGAGCTCTCTCATATCTCTCAGCTAAAGACATCTGTTGATGATATGCTCAATAAAATGGGATTTGGTCCTTATCAAATCCTTTGCTATCTCGCACTTGGCTTCATTCTTCTCACCTCAGGCGCAGAGGTCGTCGTCCTCTCGTTTCTGGTCAATATTCTGGAAAGGGACCCTCAATGGATGCTTTCCAAAGTCCAATTGGCAGGTCTATCGAGCAGTATTTTCACCGGTTTTTTACTCGGATCGTCGTTTTCTGGGAAAATTTCAGATCGGTTTGGTCGCCGGCAGCCACTGACGCCAATTTTGCTCTTGATTTACATCTTCGGTCTCTTATCAGCGACTGCAACACGTTTCACCACCTTGCTTTTTGCTCGAACTCTCTATAGCGTGCTTCTTGGGTTACAGTTTCCAATGTCCTACGCATTGCTAGCTGAGATAACGCCTCCCTTAGTCAGAGGGAAAATGCTGGTGCTTGCAGGAGGGTTCTTTAGTTTCGGGGAAATAGCCGTCTGCTTAATCTCCATTATCTACCTGGATAGCCCTCACTCAGGCAATTGGAGAGCATTACTTGCTTGGATCGCTCAGCCGGCAATCATTTGCTTCCTCCTCACGACAAAAATCGTTAAAGAATCACCACGTTACCAATTTTTGATACAGCGAGATGTACGTCAAGGCATCGCGCTATTGGAGCATATTGCAAGGACGAATAATTACCGATCTCCACACAGCGACGCCGCTCAGGAAGCGCAAGCGAGTGGAATCGCCTCTTCGCTTTCTGAGAAACAAAAAAACGGCTTAAATCTCTGGGTTTTGCAACAAGACCCGAAAGCCTCAGCTGGAACGATAGGAAGTATCAAGACGCTCTGGGTGGATGAGTATAAAAGCATCAGTTTCATCATCTGGTGCGTATGGCTGGGCCTCGCCGTAGTGTATTACGGAGTAAGGTTCATTCTTCCGGGAATACTAGAGACCCTCGAACACTCTCCAATGGGCTCTCAGAGTAAAGCTCTGGTCTATCAGGCGTTTATTACAGTTTTTTCAGAGATTCCTTCGGTGGTGCTGGGATACATGCTTGTAGATAAGAGTGGATATGGAAGGAAAAAGACGTTGATGATATGCTTTGTGTTGGGAGGGGTGATTTGCATGTTCGTTAGTTTATTTAATGGATATGAAATTTTACTACTGGTTACAGTGGCTAGGATTTTAATTAATACCTGTTTTACAATTTTGATACCATATACCGCGGAGCTCTACCCAACGAGAATGCGCACAACGGGTATTGGGTTTGCGGATGCGTTTGGCCGGGTTGGAGGAATATTGATGCCGTGGATTGCGTTGAGTTTGAAGGAAATTAATCCTCTTGCGCCGTTTGTGGGATTCGCTGGGTTTTGTGTACTGGCTGCGCATTGTTGCAGGAGCCTGCCTTACGACACTGCAGGTGTTCATTTGGATTTCCAGGAGGAGGCAAGCCAGTATCATGAGATGGTTTGCCTGTCGCCTGTGCGCTGGTGATAAGGGAAGCAAAAAGATATTGATATGTACATTTGAGGTTATTTTATTTTGTAATGATAACTTGCAAGCTCCAACTAATTGATATGTTTATATCTTGTGAATGAATTTAAGTACATGTATGTGAAAGCATCGGGAGAGATAAACAGTTTACTAGTATCACAGAGAGAGATTATGATTTTTTGTACAAAATGAATTTTGATATTACCGGTACAATAATATGAGGTTCAGGATATCAAAATAATTCTCTCAAAGAAACCAGATTAAGAGGACTGTGTAGCAACTAAGCGCAATAATCTGACTATTCAAAATTCATTATAGAGAGGCATACACTGTTTTGGGAGTGGCTTTTCAAAAATTTTCTTGCTAACGTTCAGGAGATTCACTAACAGGACTAACATGCTTAAAGTCGATCGTTAGATTTTGGATAATCTGCTGAGAAGCTTGAAGTTAGATCCTCTCAGCACAATCACAAAAAAAAATATTTGAGAGTTTCTAGAATTAATTCAGCGTCTGGAGTAGATTCAATTTTTTTCACTTAATACTATTTTATTGATTGCGCTGTTAATTTCGAACAGCCCATACTCAAGCTAAAACTCCCTTCGATTTAATCGAAATCTCCTTTTTTTCAATAACCGGGATTCAGTATGCTTCCTATCTCCTCAGAACGCCAATAAACCTCCTCTCCTTCACACGACTTCTACTACAACATCCACTCTCAGATGAACGAACATCTTTAACCTTGAAAGATGTAAGACTGTCTACCATCCTGGTCATTCTCAATTCAAATTACACAGAATCAGCCTCAAAAAAAGTCTCTAGTTCAACAAAAAACGCTTCCAGCTCAAACTGCCAAAAAACTCTCACTTTTCTGCTCATATCCCTCTTGATCAGAAAACTTAACGACAGATTTATCACCTGCTTCTAAATTTCTTTCCTCATAAAGTCTCTTTTAATTCAGTTAAAATTCAAATACTCTTAAACCGACTCCAGTCCCTTTCCGTCTATAAAAGGCAGCCTACTCAAACTTTTATAATCAATATATTAATTCGAAAAAACAATTTACATCAAATTTCCATCAAATGGCAAGAACTAAGCAAACCGCAAGAAAATCCACAGGTGCAAAAGCCCCAAGAAAGCAACTCGCTTCGAAGGCAGCGAGAAAAAGCGCGCCAGCTACCGGAGGCGTCAAGAAACCCCATAGATATAAACCTGGTACAGTCGCTCTCAGAGAAATCAGAAAGTACCAGAAGTCTACTGACCTCCTCATTAGAAAGCTGCCTTTCCAGAGACTTGTAAGAGAAATCGCCCAAGAATTCCAGAAAGAGCTTCGTTTCCAATCATCAGCCGTCTTGGCTCTTCAAGAAGCCGCTGAGGCTTATCTCGTTGCGCTTTTCGAAGATACCAATCTCTGTGCAATTCACGCGAAGAGAGTTACCATCATGTCGAAGGATCTTGCTCTTGCAAGAAGAATCCGTGGTGAAAGATTCTAAATTGAGAAAGTTTACTAGTATATGAGAAGCACACATGAATATCTTTATGAGAGTCTAGAAAACATATGTTGATCTTAATGTTGTAGCTGTATTTATTTTTTGTTTTATTTTATTTTCATCTTATCGCTGATGCTTCATGTGAATATGAAAATCCAAATGGTGCAATGAAAAATCTACATTTCCTATTAATATAGTAGATAATTTAATTAATCTCGCGTAGAGGGCTTATTATGAGAAACGATTAGATGAATTGGAGATATTCATTAATTCGTTAGCATGCTTTAACATATAAATTGCTAATTGATTCACATGTATAATTCTATATACATTAGTCGAAACATTAATAATCGCTCAAAAACTCAAACTCTATTAGAATTAACCAGCTACCTTCTCTTATTGACGATTTTTAAATAAATGGTAAAAGTCATTTATTTACCATTCTCTATAATGCATAATCGAGCTTCACGCACGTGAGATTTTGCTTGTCGTTTTGAAGGCTTATTTTGCAGGTGTAAGTTCCCTATTGTAAATTGATTAGAAGAATTGAATTAAGTTTGTTAATACAGGTTCAGCTGCGCTATCGACTTTCAATGTGTGGTTAAGCTGATACGTTGTATTCGGATGGAATGACGCTACGTAATCCATCGTTTTATTTGAAACCTGTACGCCATTGCGAGTGATGATCTCCGTCAGTGTAGTGGATTTAGTTTCAATCGATGATTTTCCAGACTAATAAATTCATTTTGGTGAGCTGGAAAAATAGAAAGATTTGTTACGAAAGTGATTAGAGTGTCTTGCCCTTTGGTCGGTGGGCCGGATATTTCAAGAGAGTCGACTGAGAGAGTATAATTGTCGATGCAATATGTGTATGGAATGCGCATGAGATCAGAAACCAAAATTAAATCATGCTCAAGGAAGCCATGTGATGCCCAACTTGCTGCGACGGTCGCCAATAGAACTGAGAGGATTTGAAAAAGTGGTCCTAGCTTCATAGTTTGGGTTTGTCGAATTCGAAATTTAAAGTAGAGGTGTTGAGAGGTGAATAATTTATTATTATTTGGGCCAGTCTTTTGATTTCGAATTAATTAATTCGCAGATGTAATAAGTTGAATTATGGAATTAGAAATCAACAGATTTCTACGTGTCAGAACCCGGCGATTAATATTCCATAAATCAAGGGGAACATTTTAAATGGCTGGGTAGATGTTCTTGCAATGTTGCTGTTGACTCTTTCCACAAAATAAGTATTAACGTGAAATGAAAGTCAAACGGCTAGTTAGATTCTCAGAATACTTATTGAAAAAACTAAATAGTCGTTCAAATACTTCAGATTGCTTGCGGTTAATCATTAAACGCTTAATACCTTTATACAATTGATAACCATATGGCAAGCTCAATACGGACTTGGTTCTAGGATCTAACCCAAAGGTACTTGCTTGGAATCACAAAATAAGTCATTCAATTCTCCCCTCGTAATATCATATAATTGCATTCAAAACTGACATCAGAAGGTCATTGAAGTAGAAGTTTAATTATTTCGGAGAACTTCAAAGCAAACCTTTCCCATTGAGTGTCGCTGTTGGATTTGATGTTCAGCAAGAATTGCATATTTGTAAATTTTCACGCTTGTTGCTTAGTTTTCCCAGTTAGAAATTGAACAAGTGAGAAAAATACTTTGGATTTTGTAGTCTATGCATAAACTACTAAAGATGAAAAAACGAATCGCATAAAAGGAACCCCTGGCCTTCGACTATTCCCGTGGCTCCACACGTTATTTGATTGGCTGAGTGGGATATGTGATTAACTTAAAACACAGCTAGATTACGGCAGAAAACTAGTGAATCTCCCTTGATATATGGCTTCTCCTTCTGTGAAAAGAGGTAAGGCCTCTTCAATCTGATTAACTGCGTTAAGCAGCCTTGGTGGCAATGGTACAGGCCTGTGATTAGTCTACATTAGCTTGTCCCTAGAGAGTTCTTCTCAAAAATATCAACAAATATTTGACAGTATGTCAACAAATATTAATTAATTGCTCACTTCTCTGATCAGATTTTTCTCTCAATAGATAAAAACAACACATAGCAACTTAATCATAATAAAAAAGATATTGAATATTGCTTCAAATTACCATTACAGCATGGAACCCGAGAAAGTTCAACAATGCATCGACGCCCATTTCTTCGGCGTCAACACCTCAAGGTACTGCTCCACCTTAATCTATGAAGGAGACAAAGTCCTAACTCCTATGGGTCCAAATCTCGTGCTTTGGGATATGAAAACACTCAGCCGAGTCCGAATCATCCAAGAAAGCCAGAGTCTTATCATGTGTCTCTTCGAGAACTCCTCAGTGATCGCCTCCGTTTCCTACAGCGGAGACATCGTGTTCTTTGATAAGAAAACACTGAAAGTGATCGATAGAATCAAAACTCAACAAATATTGATCCGACATGGAGCCATGAACGAAGATTTCATCGCGATATGCGCCGAAGAAGGCAAAGCTGGCGGTGTTACCGAAGTATTCGACATCAGATGCCTGAAGAAAGACAGTTCAATGAAAGGCATTGAAAAAGTCCTTCATTTGGAAGGAAGGTGGAGATACCCAGCGCTCACTGACAACGGAACGCTGTTTATCACAAAAGAAAGGAGAATCTACGAACCTGGAGTGAAAGAGGATGACTACCCAGCAGAACCGAAAGGACCTCAAGGACCAAAGCCTTTCAAAAGAGATTATACCTATCACAATTTCAGTTTAGAAACTAAGAAGGAAACTTGCGAGCCCGTTGCTGGCAATCTAGTCGCTGATATCATCAACGCCTCATCGAACGAGAGAGACAGAGTAGCGCTCGTGTATCTTACTCGAAGAGTTGTGATTTTGAACTCAAAAACTCTTGAAGTCCTCTATAACGTGAATATCGGTGAAGCAGGTGCGATCGTTGGGTCACGATTTGACGAATATAGCGTCTTTTTGAGTCCGAAATCGAACTTCTTGTTGGAGATAAAAGCCGAGAAGGCCGCTAAATTGCCAGAGGATACGGTTGTGGACTACAAGCAGTATTTGGATAAGGACGATGATCCACATTTCAGGACGTTCCAGCTGCAATCGCTTGGTTTATGCCCGAAAAATTACTCTTTCATATGGAATAAGAAATATGAAACCGCGGTCACTTGTAATGAGGATGGCATCTTCTTACTAGATTTCAAGGCGAAGAAGGCGAGGGAAATCTCACTTTTCAGCATCACTTGCTGTGGACTCGCATTATCTCATGTAAATAATTTGAATTGGGTTCATTGCTTGAAAGGAATATGTTAATTTAGAGTGGTAGATTGGTCGCAGCAGGTGATTTCGGAGGAAATGTTATGATATTCAGCACAGAGTCAGTGTTGGAGAACGAGCCGATATTCAGAACGCTCGTGGTAACTAACTAATTCATTAGGATTTTAATAATAATTGGTTTTAAGTTTGACAACAGCAGAGCAATTGTGTGGGACACTGAAGATAAATCTATCATTATCGGAGGACTGTCTGGACAAATCTATAGGTGGTTCTATGAGAATCCTGAAGCAATGCCAGAACCAGTATTCGCAGTTGAAGGAGGTGTCATGAACATGAGAATGAGAGGTAGGATTATTCAAATTCTGTTGGCGAGTAGGCTAATAATGCTTTTTTAGAGTTTAAAGGAGAGAAAGGACCTGAAAACTATCTCCTCGTTGGAACAGGAGCAGGTGCTTTTTATATATTCAGAGATTTCGGAGGAGTTCTTGATCTTGTTGGAAAATATCTCGGACATTCAGCGCAAGTCGACAACAAGAACATGGACTTTGGTTCATTGAGTAAACATTTTTCCCGTGATTCCAGCGAGTAATAATAACTATGATATTATTTAGAACATTTTGCTGAGATATGGTCCGTTATCTTCTCACCTCACTCGAGAGAGCATCTCGTAACAGCCAGCGAGGATCAAACTTGCCGAGTTTGGAATGCTTCGGATTTCTACAACCCTATTACGACTACGGAAAAGAAAGCTGAACTCCTCCATAAACTGGAAGGTCACACTCTTGCAGTGACTAGTATTGACTGGAAGGTAATCTCTTTTTTGCTTTGAATTCGATAAAAACCTTCCGATTGCAAACTTAATAGGTGATGAATGAGAGACTTGGAGAGGTGTTTATCTCTTGCTCTGATGACCATCACATCAGAGTGTATAGCCCGAGAGACGGGTTTAAATTCTTATATGAAGATTACACTACAAGAATGACGAGAGAATGGCACACATTGACTTACCTTGCTCTTGAACCCGTATTAAATCTGCCTTTTTTTTTCAAAACTAATAAAACTGTATTATAGGATGGCCATAGAGTCGCTATTGGTGCCCAGAATGGATATTTCTTTGTTTATGATCTGATACTGAGACAGTTTGTTTACGCTGATAAACTCCACATGGGAAGTATCGAAGGACTGGATTGGAAGAAAGATGTCATAGCAACCTGCTCATCTGATAATACTATTTGTCTTGTACGTTTACAAAGGCCAAAATTATAAATGTTTGACTGTTTGTTTGTGTTTGAAGCTACGTAGAGTTACTACAACTCATCGCTTTATAAATTAACAAATATCTCAATATAAAGCAAAAGTCTCTCCAACATATAACCCTTTAATGTTATATCTATCAGTAACCCACCCTTATTATGAAAATAGCGAGTCCGAGGTGTATGCTCTATCAATAATCCCCTCTTATCGAAAACTTAAATGAAATGAAAACCTTAATTTAAAGACATTTTTGGCTGAATCTTTAGTTAGATGGCGTTTGAAATATCTTTTCGTATGAACTTCCCATTGTATTCATTTCCAGATATTACGAGATGAAGTATGAAATTTACTTATTCTTAGTTTCAGTTCATTAATTCAGATAAATACCAGGTAGTCTATGCAGTTCTCAGGAGCTTATCAAGATCCTCCTTGTTCGTCAAATAGTCAATACCAGGGAGGATTTTGCCCTCCAACAACTCAAGTGACGCTCCTCCTCCAGTGCTCACGTGGCTGAGCTTCTGTTCGGCTCCTTTCACTGATTGAACCAACGCGACTGAATCACCTCCTCCAACGATAGAGGTCGCTCCGTTTTTGGTGGCCTCCATGATATCATTCAATAGGGAAATACTTCCGGCTTTGAATTTCTCAAATTCAAAGACTCCTTGAGGACCGTTCCAGACGATCGTCTTTGCTCTCTTAACAACCTCGGAAATGTTCTTTCGGGACTCTTTTCCCATGTCATAGCCAGCCCAGCCATCCTCGATACCAGTGTTTAGATTGAATTCTTTAACATTGCAGTTAGCGTCGAATTTGTCACCGCAGACGAAATCGACAGGAAGGTGAATCTTCACTCCCTTATCTTTAGCCTAGTTTTTCTAAGTAAGGTCATATCAAGTCATAATACTTACTTTTTGCATGACTTTCTGGACGATCTTGGCTCCTTCCTTATCATAGAGAGAATTACCAATGTTAATACCATGGATTTCCTTCAGGAAGGTGAACGCCATGCCTCCTCCGATAATCATTTCATCGACTTTATCAAGGAGATTTTCGATAAGCTGGATCTTATCAGCGACCTTTGCGCCTCCCAATACAACTAAGCACCATTGAATAAATAAGTTATCTTTTGTAATAATTTTATGAAAATACCCAAGAAAGGTCTTTGTGGGTTCTCGAGGACAGCAAAGTGGTCTAACTCTTTCTTTAAAAGCAGTCCAGCGGCTCTGATTGGTAGATCAATGCCAGCAATTGAACTGTGAGCTCTATGGGCAGTTCCGAAAGCATCGTTTACATAGATATCACCAAGAGCGGTAAGTTGTTTTCTGAAGGCCTTGACCTTTTCCTTATCAGCTTTGGTCTATTAAGTGTGATATTAAAGACTGGATAACGATGAAGGAGTTACTTTTGTGCCATCTGGTTCTTTTCTTGAGCCTTCCTCTTCAATGTGGTATCGGAGGTTCTCAAGGAGGAAAATCTGTCCTCCTTTTCCTGCTTTAGTCGTGTTTAGGACTTCATCTCCGACGCAGTCGTCTAAGAAAGTGACTTTCTGACCTAAGTAGTCCTCGAGAGCAGGAAGGACGGGTTTAAGGGAGTGTTTCTCGACTCTCTTGCCGTCTGGTCGTCCGAGGTGGGACATAAGGACGATATTCTGAGGTTTGTCGTTGAGGATCTGCTTGATTGTTGGGATGGTGGTCTTGATTCTCGTGTCATCCTTAACTTTGCCTTCCTTGACAGGGACGTTGAAGTCCACTCTCATAAGGATTCTCTTGTCTGGGAATTGAAGGTAAGGAAAGCGATGAAAGGGAGATGTTACCCTTGATGAACTTGCCGATGTGGTTTATGTTGATCTTCTTCGACAACATTGAAAGATACAGAAATTTTCTTAGAATTAATTCTAAGAACTTCTGCTTGTGAGTTTAAATAGCCGAGCTTAAGCTTCTTTGAGAATTAACAACAAGAATTAAGATAATAATGATAACTGGAAAAACCCTGGTGATTAATTGTATCAGTAGAATCAGTATGGTTCTTGGAGCTTTGGGATGAAACCGGCACAGGTGATCGAAAAATCATGATAATTGAATGTTTCTGGAAGAGTTTGTGGTTTGGCTGAATAGATCTCCAAAAAAAAAAAACAGCTGCGAATTTAAATGATAAGAAGTTCCAATTTTCTAAATTGAGCATATAGGGCAGTGCAGATTTATAAATCTATATGTTTTTGAGGATTCAAAAAGAGTTTGACAACAAAGGTTTGGGATAATATTGATGTCTTGGGATAATAGAAAATTATGGACTTCCATTGCGTTATTTTATTAGGTCTGCCAGAAAATTTGCGAGGCCTGCCTCATTTATGGTTGGAGGGTTATATCCAAAACAAATTTTATTATCGTAAAATACCCGCTCATCTCAAAAGTCATATTGTGATCTCCATCTAGAGAGAAAAGCAAAAGCTACTCACAACAAAAGTGCGTGTTATGACTTCGATGAAAGATCTACCTCTGTGTATTCATAGGTTTATCTCTAGTATTCTTAGTGGAGGTCAAATGAAAACATTATGGCATAGGAAAACATAAATCCACTAGACTTACTAACATACAGCAGACAACTTCCAAGTATAGTTCTTTCACTAGTATCATAATCACAATTCCCGAATCTAATCCTTAAAGCAAAATCGGCACATCACAGGTCTCTTATTATTTATTAATGTACTAAGGATTTCGAGCTAAAAAAAACAGAATTTATTCAATCTGTTTGAATTAAAACTTCAGTTAAATTTTGAATAGTAAGCAGATATGGTCGATATTAGAAGCCAGGCTGACCTTGCTCAGCAACAAGCCGCTCTCCTTGACAAACTCGATGATGTGGAACGCGACAGATTATTCCAGCTCGCCCTCAACGAAGAACACGAAGCCAACACTCTTATGGCTCATTACAGAGACAGAATATACGCATTCGACAGAGAAAGAGAAGAATGGCTTTCAAAACTCCAAACCGTGCGAGCATCCATGGGCCAAGTCCACAAATCTCAATGGGACCTCCAAACCCACAAGGAAGAAATCGCAGAATTACAGCGTTCTATTAGCGAAGCAAAACTCAGTCTTTACGACGAAAGACAACAAATGCTTAAACTGATGAAAGAAAACGACCAACTTAAAATCAAAGAAATTGAAGACAAGAAAAAAATCAAAGAACTCATTTCTATCAACGAACCTGTTGAGCAGGAAGTTATTCTTTACAAAGACCTCCGACCAGGTAACTTCCCTTAGTAAACTGAATCGAACTCTCAATGTCAATAGAAAGCACTGGCAGGCAGTCAAGGGACGGTGGCCCTTCAGGCCAAAAAAGCAAGGAAAGCTTCGATAAGCTGGCAAAAAAGTAAAAAGTTTTTGATAATTTTCTTATGTCCTAACCGAATAAAGTATCACATCTCGAACGATGACCTCGGGACATGGAAGACCAGTATCCCTCTCTACAGCTGGCTCAACCGGCACTACTCGCAGCGTACTGAAAACGATTTATATGCCGAACGAAGCAATCGATAGCGTCGCGATAGAAAACGACAACTTGAAAAGGCAATTGATGCAAGACCAATTAGTTTGCCAAGATCATATCCAAGCTTTGAAAGAAGAGATCGTCATTCGAGAAGGCGAATGGAAAACCCGATTCGAATTGGACCAGCAACTTATTCGCGAGCTGCAGGACAGACATGCGAGACTTGAGAAAATCAACACCGATCTCTCGAAAGGTAGTGACTCGTATATTATTTTCTGGCTTAGCTAACTGATAATTAGAATATTTCGGGCTAAGATTAAAGGCGAATCAAAACGAAAAGCTTTTGAAAGAAGAGCACGAGCTTCTTGTGCTGAGGCACGACGCTTTAGAGACCAAATTAAAAAAGAAGGACAGATCGCATACGATTGAGAACCAAACACTGAAAGAGTTGGCTGAGAAGAAAGCGGAAGAATACGCGAATAAATTCCGAAGACAGATTAAAAACAAGGATGAGGACCTCTTGATAGTGAAGGTAAGCTCATTGTAGCGGGATTTGTTGAGTGATTTACGAATATCATTGTAGGATCAATACGCCCAAGTGCAAAAGATCTACATGGATAAGATCAAGGCGCTTGAAGATAATTTATCGAAGTTAGCGGATAAGTACAATAACCTTGACCAAAGAAGGTTGCTGGAGATAGAAGGATTCAAGGAGGATGTTAGGAACCTGAAGAAGAGAGTGGATAGGTTTATTGCGGGCGGACATCTCGGAGCCGACGCTGAAGATTTAGACGAAAGTGATACTGTATCTGCGTCGATTGATGATGAAGAGCTTGATTTAATTAGAGTAAATTTCTGTGTGATGAAGGAGTTTGCTAATGGTTTGTATAGAAACAACTTGGAGAGCTTGAGAGAAAAGTGGATGGCAAGAGGAGCAGACGTTAGTCTATTATGCAATTAGAATACCGTTATCTTATATATGCATTAATAACAATTCTCTTTTTCTTAATATCGAGAATGCCGCAGAAAATCCGTCCCGATTGACTGTTTATTCCTGTTTATACGCCGATTATTGATCGTTATTTGCATAGGTAAAACAAAATCTGGGTGGATGTCTTGATATTATTTCTGCTACCTGACAATATGTCTCACTACCTTTTGTATTTTGCATTGTTAGCTGGAGAAAAGAGCTGTAAATATATAATCAATGGTACTTGTCACGTCTACTTAACATATAATCTAGTTTTTGAAAATAAATCATTTAGTCGGAAAAGGAAAGTGAAATGACTAAAAATCTCAAGATCCCGCCGCAAAATAATTAGAAATGTGAGCGGATGGATATGACAATTGAGAACGAAAAGAAAAAACTTGGCTTTTTGAACCAAGAGAGTTAAGATTTTCTTTCGGTGGAGTTCTTGGCAAGGCTTGCTTGAAAAAATTATCCAGTCTACAAATACGATATCAATTTATAAAGTGCAAAAAATGGAAACTCAAAATTTTGCTGGCAACTAAGGAAGCATCGCATAATGACTACTAGATTGAAAAGGACCAATATTGTGTTTAACTTAATAAGAGTGATTTTTAGCGCAGAGGATTTGATAGCTCTATGTTAGTTTAATATCTTCTTTTCTCAAAAACTTATTTAAAACTCTTAGTTAAAGAAGCAGGAGTGAATCTCTTTCCAACACCTAAGAAAGCCAAAGCTTCTGTAGAAATGAGTTAGCAGCTTCATCATCCATTTTAAGGTGGTCTCACTTAATTTTTGAGTCAGCAATTTGGATGATTTATTGCCGAAATCTGATCAGAAGGCTATTATTAGCACAACATTATTCAGCCTTTCATCAGCCTCGAGACTGCTCTCCTCGTCTCCGTGGATCACAAACTGTACCTTGCATTGCTTCTGTGTGCTTCTATGACGAGTTCCTGCTTGGGGAGGAAGACTCCTTTGGAATCAACAAATTTCCAAATAGTTTCGAAACTGTTCTATAGTATTTTTCTCACTGTTAATTCCTCAAGAGAACGTTAAATTTTTCTTATACAGGACCGCTCTTTCTTTCATTCCCATTTACAGACTGATTTAAACTATTATATTTGCGAGGACTTCACAACCCGCAGCGTATTTTCATTTAATCTATGTTTCTTATATATCTCTACAATATTCTCCTTCTCTCAGGCACATTCCTCTGTATCTACTCTAGCTAATTGCCTTCCAAGTATCTTCCTCAATTTTAGTCTCAATATCAGGCTTTCAGTTCACACCATAGAAATTTAACCTTAGGCTTGCTCGCTAATTGGTAGAAATTTTATAGAATCAGCGTATTCCAGCACGATAAACCCACCATACGAGCTGTATAATACTTTTTCTAAATCAACTTCTCTTCATCATCGTTTCGAAAATTTCAAGAAAATTATTGGGTTTCATTCCACACTACTGGCAATTAATTTTCGTTTATTAATTGCGCTGTAAATTTTCTCTACCTTTTTCTGTCTACAAGCCACCAATCCCGTCAGAATTAACTGATCGCTTACGTCATCTGCCTCATATCCGAAATATTTGCTATCAATCAATCGAGTCATTCAAACTGTAATAACCTTCTGGAATCTACCTACTTACTACCGAAGCACTACTTTATAAATTCTTACGCAAAAATTCACTTATAATTTTTCTGATGAATGTGAATAAGAAAATACAAACTTCTACAAAATTCAAAATGAAGTCCTCATCTTTGTATAAAGTATTCCAAACTGAGCCTACCCCAACCGGGAGCTCTTCTTCAGAGCCTGTTACTAAAATTACAATGGAACCTATTAATGTCAAGACGCATGCGCACGGGTAATAACTTCCTTCGAAAGTGGCTAATCCCCAATCAATAGAGCCTTCAAAGGTTTCGGACCTTTTGCAAAGGAACCGCTTCCAAAAAATTACGCTGAAAAAAAGGCCGCAACAAACAATGAAGAAGAAGGCAAATCTGCCTAATTTTGTTGAAGATGATGATGTTTATATCATGTTTAAATTTTCAACCGTGTTTTAATTGTAAATTCGACTTCTTCTCTGTTGAATACCTTTACTAATGCCATACTTATATGTATGTTTGAAAGTTTCTATCGATTACATTTTAATAATACATCATTACTTGCATGGAAAACATATTAAAAATTCATAAATTTGTGTGTATTTAGCCGATCAATTCATTTAGTTACTTATAAGTTATCAATTGTGTGACATTTTCTTTGAAAGGCGGGATGGAAAGCTCAAAATATATGATTTTCTGACAAAATTTGTAATTGAGCACGTGATTGTTATAAAAAATAAATTACGCTGTCTAGAAATCAGCCTACATAAAATAATGTACAGTATTAGTATTGGTGTTGCCTGGATGAAGGTGAATAGTTTGGATCGTAGAGACCAGAAGGCTGACTCCTAGCAACCAACTATAGCTGTGAGACAATAACTGACTGAGTATATCTGATTTACTAATTAGAAATCTAAGATTGTTAGTGTTGTGAGAAGGCCTAATAAGGCACAAGCTGTTAAACCATTTAATCTAGCATGATTTGAGAAATAGAGAATAAGAAAACCCCTCTAATGAAATTAATTGCAACAGATTGAATCACATTTGGAAGCGAAATGTAAATTTACGATTGGGTATGGGAAATTTAGCATTTATCATCAATAATGATTATGAAAGCCTAAGCCAAAAATTTAAAAAGTTCAAAAGAGACGACCAATTAATTTTTTCCAATGATGATCACTGTCATTTCGATTTCATAGCAAATACTTTTATACTAAATTCCTTTTCATTTTACAAACATTGAGAAACAATTTCAAAAAACTCAGGTTTAAAAAACCACTTAAATAAGATATCGAATTTATCAAAAAAATATTGATCGCATACACCTATTTATCCAGCTGTTTCCAACCTCTCTTTTATTCGAGTTGTAAGTTCTTTTTCGAGTTATGAATTCTCGTCGTATGTCCCTTTGGTTTGATCTAAGGAAAAATAGCAATTAAGGTCATCAAGCATTTGCCATTTCGAATCTACCGGCTGTAAATAAGGTGTAACTTTCACATACATCTCCTTCGAAAGAACATTTTTCAGCTCAATTTTCTTTTTTTGCTTATTCACTTCAACCTTCTGCGACACTCTTCTTGCATTCTAATCATATGAGACCATAACTCTACCATCAATATCATTCGCAATATACATTAACATAAATCCTCTCTGTGCTATGTGACTTCGGTTCTTCTCGATTCACCGTCAAATAGTTACCACTCTGGTTTTTCTCTTCATTATCTGCATTCAGATGCTTTTCACTCATCACTTTTGTCTCAACAAGCATAGGAGTATTAGCTAGGCTCTTTCAACAATGCATTTTAGATAAAGAAATTCAGATTGAATCTTACTCTGCCTTTTTTCAGAGGCTTTCGAGAAAATTTCAATCGCATTTCTCTTTCATCATCTCGTTTTTTGAACTCCTCAAACTCCTGGAAATAATTAGTTTCTTAGTCCATTTCCATAAATAAGATCAAAACCTTCTGTTTTTTTAATTCCCTTTCAAGCCTTTCCTTTTCTTTTTGTTTCGCTCTTTGCTCAAAGTCTTCAAGTGCCTGCTTTCTTTTCTCATCAAGAATTCTTTTTCTTCTTTCCTCCTTCCTCTGCTTTTCCATCTCGATCTAGAAAACCCCCATTCGTAATTCATATAAAATTATGTGCGAGCTAAGTACTTCGTTCTTTCTGGCAAGCTCCTCTCTTTCTTTCCTCGCCTTTTCTTCTTTAAAAACCTTCAATGTATCTTTCACATGCCCAATCATTTGATCAATAGACAAAAATTTAAATAAGCAGCTTTAAGTTAACGATAAAACATTCGTATTTTCAATAATCAATTATTGTTACCTTGGAAGTGTGAGCATCCTTTCCAAAGCCTTTTCTTTTTTCACACGAAAATCTCCAGTGCGGTAAAACACCAAATGATGCGAATTTATTTTCTTTGCGATGTCAGGCTTTATATTTATCATAGGGTCCTGCCTTTGGGTCATTTCAAATGATTTATTTTCCTCCGTGGTAGTCGCTTCAATCGTTAGTGTGGACTTCGTCGGTGAGATGTCCAGAGCACTCGAGTTGTGGTCTTCATTCCTGGATTTCGAGAGCTTGGGCGGAGGAAAATCTGTAAGAATGTTGGATTTCTCTTGCTCATAAAACTGCTTGAAAGTCTCGAGGATCTCGAGCTGTTTCTCCCACTCAAACATTTCCAGCGTCCCCAAGAACTCCTTTTCCGCCATTTGCTTGATGTCTTCTTCAAGGGCCATCTTTGATAAGATTATAAATACTATTGCCCCTCCTTGAGAAAGGAAGAAAAACAGCGTTTTTAGCTGTTCTCTTGTCTCGCCTGGAACGTACGCTTTTTTACTGGGAACCCCCGCTAACGTAATTAGACTCTTTATCGCTGCGATTCTAAGGTCCTTATGATAGGCGCCAACTTCCCTTTCTTCGCAAGAGGAAATTGCAATATTAATAAGATCATGAATGATCCTGTTACACATCAATTTCTTCTTCATGATAATGTCCTTCGTCATACAGTTAACCGCTTCGATCTAACAAAATTTAAGATTTATTAGCAAGGAATCGCAGCTAAACAAAGAAATATACCGCAGCAAGCTGGATTTCAAGTTTGACGTTCCCTGAGCTGATCAATTGTGCGATAGAAATAATGTAATTTTGGTCCGCGAGCACAATACTTGCTGCAGAATTTGCTATCAGCAGCAGCGATTTACAAGCCAAAGTGATATGCTTGTCACTCAGCAGCTCCCAATTCGTCAAAATACTCAATATTTTAGTCAGATGGGAGCATACTGTCGTGGGATTAATATCAGATCTGAAATGCAACTGCGCATATAACGCTTTGTAAATATTTTCCACACTGCTTAAGTAAACGAAGCTCTCATTATTCTGACTTTCCACGGAAGCCGCACGCGCTTTATTAACCTTCGCTTTCAACACCTCAGGCTCATTTTCAGTTTTGGGCTTCTGCTCGAGTCTCTGTTCAGGCGGTCGAGGGTCTAGCTCGGGAAATGGGTACGGACTCATGCTAAAAGGAGCGCGTAAATTGACTGGCTTGCTGCTATAGACGGAATTGCCTTCGCAGTAGATTAATTGAAAATCGTTTTGACGATTGTTCCTGACGTCGTTTTTCGGAGGGATAAGAGGGTCAAGCACGATATCGAGCATATCGTCTATCATTTTTGGCAGCAAGTCGGCAATAAAAGCGTTTGGAATGCCAAGATAAGGATTCGTGTTGACCTAGTTGGAAGAGAAGAACGATGTGTCTAGCTCGAATTTTCAAAAAAAAGTGTTTACTTCGATTAGCCAGGTTCTGAGGTCTTCATCAATGAGGAAATCATAACCGAACAACTCAAATACGTTTTTCCTTTTATTCGGGTTAAGGCTTTTCTTGCAACTGAGGTAAGTATCAATAACAAAATTATGCATCTTTGAAATAAAATGCTTCTTCATATCAATCGGCAAGTTAGGAAACGCTTTTTTCAGAAACTCATGTAAGACGTCAAACCCGAGAGTATTTCCGTCCTCATGCTTGCTGTAGTTATCGCCAAACTGCTGCAAGCAGTTATTCGTTAAATGCACATAATTATTCTGGTTTTTCGGGTCGTAGCCATCTGAAGAAGTCCTCATATATCCATGTTTGTAGAAAAAAACTTCCTTTTTATTTGTAACCAGCGCCCAGACTCGAATATCGAATTTCCTTCCGTTATACAGCAGAGGTCTTTCAACGTATTTTTGAACGACCCAGTACGATTCGGCTGGCTTCGAGTTAAGAGAGTTTAGGATATCTCTTATGTTTCGGAAAACCTCAATTCCTTTTCCTATTTGTAATCGTTTTTTCTTCTACATACTACCGATTTTGATCATTTACCTTGATTCATATTAGCAGGCTTAAGAAGCCACATATTCTCTGCGCAATGCTTTCCTGGAACAGACTCTTTGCTGTAATTTCCTTTCGCTAATTCAGTACAGCGAGTAACGAACTGAGAATATTCAGAGTCTTCAGTGCCTGAAACGAGGACAAACGAAGTTGGTGTAGCACTGAAAACCCCATAATTAGCCGCTTCTGCAGCGAGTTATTATAAAACTTAAACGAGCAGGTTACTTGCTTCGTCAAGGGATTGATAATACTGCCTCAGAGTTCTAATCAGCCCAGTTTTCGTGCAAATTGGACGTGTATTTTCGAAATGATTGAACACCTGCGTTTACAAAAACGATGGGATAACGCATAATAAGAATTGATGTATACTTGAATAAAATTTCTTGCGTGTTGACGTCTCATTGCATCATCTAGTTTTCCATATCCCTAATACACCAGCCTGAGTACTAGGACAAGCTGTTTGATTACTGCAAGTGAATAGTTGTTAGGTTTCCAGATGAAATTAGTATTTGAAAGCGAGTCTTTCGAGTCGTCTTTTGCCTTTACACATTCAATTTTTCAAATTATCAGTTCCTTTAATCTCCATCTTACCTCTTCCCAATTTCCGCGTTTCAATAGCGCATCACGAATCACCTCGGGGTGGTTGCCTGGATAGACGATAAACTTATTCATACTAGTGGCCATTCCTTGCTAGCAAACTTAAATTTGTGGAGGCTTTCAGTTTCCTTATTTATTTATGGTTTAATCTTAAACTGTCTCATTAATTGCTCGTTGAAAAAGATAGTCAAAGACTGCTATTTCTCGTTGTCCTTTTGGTAGATGAACGTCAAGTTATTGACTGAGTTGATGTCTATGTCAACTGAAACTAAGCCTTAAGAAGTACCATCCCATACGGAAAGATAAAAATCAAAATCAAACGCTTAATGTGAAAGAAATGGGTGGTTGTTCTCATCCTCAGACTGAAATTTCGCTCAGAAAAGCTAAGGCTTTTTAGTGGGCTTCGGTCTTTGCGCCAATGCCGTATTTCTTTCTCATTTCGAAGTACTTTCTGTAGTTTTGAACTTTGGCAGGGTTAACAACGATCTTATGACCAGAGAGATCATAGTACAACCATGAGTGGATGGTGTTTGGTTGTCTTCCAAGGCTATTTGATTCAAAAAGAAAAAATTAGTTCGATTTTTTCGGAAATTTTACGTTTCATCTTCCCAACCGAATTTGGTGAGGCCGGCACCTTGGACGTTGACACCGTTAACTTGGATGTAGTAGTTCTTTCTGGCTTCTGCCACTGTTTAAAGCGTTACTTAGCTGACAAGGAGGTGGTATTACATGAGACCTTCTTCAAGTAGATCATGGAGACGATGGCTGCCATGCCGAGTGTGTGGGCGAGAATTCTGCAGAAATTAGAGAGTTAAGCGGGTTGAAAGGGTAAGAGTGGAAGATATGATAGTGAATGAAGAGAGATTAAGAGAATGAGTGGCAATTACCTTTGTCTGCCGGTTCTGAACTTGTAGGTCTTCCAAAATGCGTATCCAATAGGGTGCTTCATGAATCTGAAAAAGTTTTTCACGAATCTTTTCTTGTTTCCTCTATCTGGGTATTTCTTGGCGGCCTATTGATCAGGTGAGGAATGTGATACAGATATTCATGAGGTAAATACTCTGAATTTCTCGAGTTCCCAATCAGTTTGCTTGCCAATGGATCTAGGTAGTGGGGCTGATTAGCTGGAGAAAGGAGCTTGCTGCTACCTGTGGATCATTTCGAGTCTTTCGAGTCTGTTTGGGACGTGGTAATAGAGGTAGTTGTATCCGTGGGTTCTAAAGTTGTAGGAAATCGATTGAGGGTTGGGATTTTTGGAGAGATCTACCTGGCGCGGGCCCAGCTGTCGGCATCAGAGTGCTCTCTGACCCAGAGATAGTCTGTATTCATTCTGTCCTGAGTTGTTGTCATTTTAGGAAATTAATTCACTCCTCTACTGCTTTATACAGAATACTTATTAATTAATCGATCGATATTTGTATATTGAACACTCACAATCTGTGTGTTGTATCTATTGATGACTTTGAGTTGAAAATCTATTCTTGAATGGAGGACCTTCAGAAAATTCTGAAGAAGTCTCATTCTCATGTTCAATATTGTGAAAGAGCAGTTGCCTCATTTAAAAAATGCAATTACCCTAGCTAACTGCCAATAAGAAATTTTCATGCTTTTTTCTAACTACTCAGGCTCTTAATAATAGGGGCAAGACTCGTATATCAACGTTTCATTTGTTGTAGATATTTCGTAGTGATACTTTCCTCCGAAATCGCCTAAACCAGCAAGCTAAAGTAAGAAGATATAATTTTTCTCGGCATACAGTCATTCAGAATAATACTGGAAACGGTAAATATATGGCCTCTTTGTTTTGGTCTACTTTCTCTTCCAAAAAAGCTCTTCACGTGAAAATGATTTGTAGAAAGTAGTTTATACCGCGAAGTTCTGCTTTGTATTATATCTAGCAACTACACTAAGATAGCCCGATCGTTTAAACAGACCCAATTATTTTTTTCTTAATAAAGAGAAAATCTCATCATTGCAGTAGCGATCTCGACTAATAAATCTTCAAAACGCACTGAATCAAAAAATTTCTACCTTCGTTCAGAAAACACTTAATTATTCGCTTTTAAACGGCACTTTCAGTGAAGGATTCAAATTTTTGGAGTGCCTACCAGTTCTTTTTTAGGATCAATCGACAATTTCCTATTTTATCTTATTCCGCTTTAATTTGAAATTCCACTTTCGATTTTTTATTCGCCTCTATGACAACATCCAACAAGTCACTCAAAGATACCACAACTAACAATCGGTTGATTTCATTATTTAGCGGAAGCCTCCAACCAATCAAGAAGATATGCCGATCCATTTTCTGTAACACATTCGCCAATAAAACGACATTAATCCACTTCAATTCACCTTCAATAGACACTCCAAAGCGCAAAATCGTCGATGAAACTGCACCTGCTATACAAATCCTCGAGGCAGAAACTTCTCTCAACGAAAACCTTTCGTTGGAAGAAAAAGCTCCGAAGAGGAAGATCAACATGCTGTCTGTATTGAAAATCCATAAAGACATTGCTGAAAACAAACTACGAGCGCTCACCAGCAAAAACTACGAAATAGCTATAAAGCATATAACACCATCTGGTCTGAGACGTCCTTTACCGATGAAACCAAGAGGAAACATGAGAAAGCAATATGGTAACTTTTTTTCATTCTTAAATGGAGGAATTTATATTGAAATAGCCCGATTAAGCGAACATCATAAAAAGATGCTATCCGTCTTGAGAGGCAGAGCTAGGTATCAGAACCGAACTCGAGCTGACTCAGTTCAGACGCAAGATGAATTGCCAGAATGTAACGAATCGAACTATGGAAAGGGTAAAGGTACTTACTTAGCGGTGTTTAATTTGTGTTAGAATTGTGCGGAGAAGAGTCTGAAGATTTTGCGCTCCCAGCGCCGAAGACGATGAAGAAGATAAAGCTCTCCGAGGTGAGCAATATAAAGATACAGTGGGATCCATTGTTGGTTTTCCAACACGAAAGACCATTGGACATGGAGATGATTCTAATGGACTCGGTTGACAAGGGACTCGGATTGCCAGGAGATTTGCTGTTTTCGAAGGATAATCTACTTGGAGTACCTCAAGCGAGAACGATAGCTCAGAGCACTACAAGCGAAGAAAAATCATTCAGTGATTTTGATTGCCAAACTCCGTTTGTTGAATCGCCAAAGAATATGTTTTTCGCTTCTGAAACTCACTCTGTGCAATCTCCCAAAGCACAAAACGAGCCAGTTAAAATATCTTTCAACGAAAATCCTTCATGCCACAATTTCGAAATGGAAACTCCCACTGAAGCCTCCACGACAGTGGAATTCAATCTCTGGTCGTCAGAGCTTTTCCCAGCCAATAAATCACTTCCTGATGAAAAATTCACTTTTAGTAACAGCCTATTCAACATCACTGCTCCAAAACAGCTGCCATTCCCTCTTCAACTTCCTACCCAAACTGAACCTCTGAACCAGAGCACATTGCTCTTCAATATCTCAGAGCAAAGTCAAAAAGAAACCCCTCTTAAAACATTGGCGCCAATGCCAATGCTATTCAAAACTATATCAACAGAATCCACAAGTCGCACCTTGAAACCTCTGAATCAGGATCAATTCTCAGGATGTTATTGGAAGCCACTTGGACTAGGGTTCGAGCCAGAAAAACCTGCCAGCCAAGAAGAACCTTCTTCGTTGATGCTGAACCGTGAAGACTCTAACACCGATCTATTTTTCAAGAATAAGAGAAAGAATAATCCTTGGATAACGAAGCAAAAATCGCTTATGCCAGGACTATTTGGACCTTCATATAGATCAAGATCTCTCTTTTCAAGAGACACCACTGATTCTATCACCGACAACACTGATGGCCAGTCAGAGACTTGTCACTCTACCTATAGCATGGACTTTGAAAAGCTGCCTTCATTTGAAAAAGTAGCTGAGAAACCAATGGAATCTTCAGTTGCGATTCCCTTGCCTTTAAATGAAGAGCATGCGAATTCGATTTCAAACGAATTAAACAATTCTCAAGGCTGCCAGTTTGCTCAGTCCCTTTTCGGATTTTGAGGCCGCGAGCCAATCAGATCGGGTCTTTTCAGCTTCAAAGAAGCCTGAGACAATTTTCGATGGATAACTAGCAAGATTTTTCAAGTATTTTGTGGGAAGTCCTCAATTTTATATGATGTCTGTAAAAGCTTTGTAGATTCTGATTCTTGCAAAAAGCAGAATTATTTTCGAATTCCTCTACATCTATCCGTTTTAAAAAGTCCTTAGCTCATCTCAAGAACATAAGGACAACCCAAAACGCCTTTTAGATGAGTATTTCTGGCTTAAGTATTTACAATAGGGAGACAGCTTTATTATAGTTCATATAATAATCAGTTATAAGGTAATATTTTAACAACAAATCATGAACTATCAAACGTGAAATAATATATATAAGGCAAAAAACAAATGGAAAATTCTCTTCATGCAGTTTAAAATCACATTTATCTGACATCACAACACTTCAAAATTTTGTTTTACAAAACAGTGTTGTTCTGCTACAGTATAAAGTATTTTAGTTACATACTATTTGCACATTTCCCAAGGAGTCTTCCTCAGGTTGTTTTTGATATTTTGATTCGCTCCAGCTGCAAGGAGTTTGTCAGCAACATCCATATGGCCGTATTGCAGAGCGATATGCAGGGGTGTATTTCCTTCGTTCTAAAGGCGAATTAATAATTAGTAAAATCAACGAGAGTATACGTCCTGCACGTTAATATCAGGGTTATGAGCGAGAATCTCGCTGACGATGTTTAAATTGCCGCTTCTTGCGGCCAATATCAGCATGGTATCACCATTCTTGTCCTTCGCACCAGCAAAATTGGCTGGATTGTGCTTGAAAATTGAAGAAAACTATTCGAATTTTAGCTCGTCGTGCATCAGCAAAACGGAAAGTTACCTCGATGCTCTTTCTTTCGTATATATAAGTGAATAACAAGTCAACAGGATCTAAATGCTGCTTTTGATGATATCGGTAGTGCTTTGCGTTTATTACGTCCTTGTTGCTTTTCCACTAATTATAAGGACAAAGCAGAGTTAACAAACATATTTGAATCGTCGATTATTACCTCGAATCTATTGCTTGAGGTGCCCAATATTAATTTAGAATCGTTCATGCTGTGAGCGATGTTCTCAGAGCGATCTGATCGCTCTTCATCTAAGTCAGTCAGGCTGTTGCAACTCTTAGATTTGTTCTAATTTAAATTTTTTCGTTAGGAATTGCGAGCATTCAGTAGACAAACTTTTTTGGGTCTCTGCATTTCAAGTTTCTGTGGCACTTGCAGGAGTGATGATCTGTTTTGCAAAGCAGGTACTTCAACGGTCTTCCTTTCTCTTGGAGAGTTAGAATCCTACGGTAAGAGGTCAGTCGCACAATTCAGCGAAGTCTGAATTACCGATCTTGCGATCGAGTGGTCATTTTTCACTTCGTGAGTCTTCTTATTGCTTGGCTATAATGTTTGGAGTAATTAGACTGATTACATTCTGAGCAAATATACCTTTTTGTTAGATGTTTCAGCCTCAATGAGGTTGATCGTAGGGATCTTGGTATAACCTGCTTTAGATTCTGGGAGGTTGGCCAACACTCCCATATACATTTTTTCGATCGAATGAGTAGAGGAGTTCGTCACTGAGATACACGAAATGAGGTGAGATAGAATAAGACAGGGTTCTTATTACGCATTCGCTTTGTAGCTGAATTGAAGAAATCGCTCTCAGTATGCTTTTTTTGAATTTGCGTGATAGTTTCGCTGCCCGTTGTTGTGTGTTTATGGTGCCAGCGATCGAATTGAATAGTTTCTTCAGAGTAAACAGTATCATGTTTCTCAAAGGCCCTTTTTACAGGTTTCTCAGCCTCTATGTTTTTCTCCAAAGATGTTTTTTTATCTCTACTTTTTCTTGAGTTTTTAGCACGTAAAGTGCTTTTCTCGTTCCCTTCTTCCTCAACTTCTTTGATAATTTCTATAATGAACGAACAGTTAATTTGACCAGAGTATTCACGCAATTACCTGTATCCATCTTAGTTAGCTGTGCTCGACTAAAGGTTCTTTTTAGAGTTCGATTGTCTCTATCATTCCCAACTGAATGCCGATTAGGTACACTCAGCGTGAGTGTAGTCGCCTGGACTTCATGTGCTGGGTTTATTAGTGTTTGGGATTTGTGCTTCAAAAACGTTTCTTCTTTTTCCTGCTGAGGACGCACTGAACCTACACGAAAAAGAAGATACAATACAACCAAAAATAGTTTGCTTACTTGTCACTTTGACTGAATTGTGGTGTACATCTCTTCTTTTGAATGGTATTGGATTTGGATTTTGATTTTCTTTCATTGCTTCATTCGATGTTATCTGTGTGGATAATTCTTAATAAAGGTGCCCATCCAAGAACAAGATATACCTTAAGTTTAACTCCCTTGAACTTCATTTTATCTTCAAATGATCCAGCTAATATCTTTCTACCATCCTTCCTTATTAATCCTGAAATATATTCGCAATTCAAACTTTTTGGGTCTTTGTAAAGCGCTTGTATTGTTAACATAAGTTTCGCAGAATTTGAGTCGACATCAGCCTCTATTGCTGTAAGCTTGACTAAATTAGCAAATTTTTTTAGGCTATAGCTAATAAGGCTATTATTCTTACTTGGTTTCATGTCCCGCATTAGCAATTTAAGCTGGATTTCGTTCTCAATAGAACCAACCATTAAAGGAGTATTTTTCAGAGAAGGGATAAGGACCGGTGTGGTTGTTGAGATCGGCTCAACTGTTTGATTATTCGCAAATTTCAATACATCAGTCATGCTGAATTTAACTTCATCGTCCTCCAGCTCAAGGGAGTTTGTATTGTACCCTTTTATCATGCTGGTGAGTTTTTCTGGGAGCTCACCCACCAGCTCAATTATCCAATCAGTGTCTTCTAACGCTTGAGGAATTTGCGAGACATACCTTTCGAATCTCGGAGTGAAAATGAAAGACTTCGTCCCAACACGCGCAATTTTCTCATTATCAAATTCAGGCTTCGACTCAAGAGCAAGACGATGGCTCTCTGCGGGTTTCTGAAGAAGATATGCGAGAGTTTTATAGAATATTTCGCTGGGGATGTCAAGACCGTAGTTGCTGTAAGACTTCATGTCTAATGTGTGATGGAAAAGATCGAGGCTTGATTTATTTTCGTCAAGAGTTTCAACTTCAATTTTTTCCATCTCTATCCAAGGTGGGAAGGTTTTAGGGCGCTTTCTGTGATGAAGAGCTGGAGAGTCTTCCATAACGAACTCAAATTGAGTTTGAGTTGGACTTGTCGCTGAAGAGTCCTCCGATGAGGAACGCTTGTGGATATTTTCTTCATTTTTGTGTGATATCTTGAATGATTCAGTCTTCTCTTGAAAAGAATCCTGACTCATGGCGTCCCCATTTACAGAAGGAGGAATGATATTGATGATATAGATATTTTGCTTTGGTTCCGACGCTTTGGAACCACTTTGCTTGGTAATGAAGTATTCTCTAATAGAGTCTCTACCGCAGCTTATTGAATTGCCCAACCCACGATCACATTCATTGTCAAAGCGCTCAACTTGCTTGGAGTTGTTGATATGGTCATGAGACTCTTCTTCCGAAACGGGTTTCATTTCGTTAGGCGCTATTGTGTACAATCTCTTAAAATGATACTCATAAATTGCCTTTATTTTCTCCTCAACGTAAGAGATATAGCCATTGAAGCTTCTCTTGTATATATCATCAACGGAAGTTTTTGAATCACTCAAGCTCTTCGGTCTGCCTCTCTGAAGGAAATAGCTACTTGCATTTGGACTATCATTATGAATTGAATGCAGTCTGCCTGCAGGAGCTTTTCCAGAGGTTTGGTGGACGGTATTCTCCTCTATTTTCGATGTGCTAAGCGCAATTTTTTTGTTGAAATTGAATTTCAGATCGCGCTGAGGTTTATTCGATCCAAATGTGCTGCGAGCCTTTGATTGACCGCCGATAGTAGTGGTAGAATGAGAGAGTTTAGATGACTCTTGGCTGAGGGAGCTGTCATTATCCTGAGTTAAATCACAGCATTCTGCAATTTTTCCATAGGATAGAGTTTTCACTGAAGGAGCTTTCATTCCAAATTTTGTGCATTTATTCAATGCACCAATCTCAGAGATGACCCCTGTGAGACTCTCCGAGGTCGGTAATCCATGCTCATGAAGAGACTCTTTTCTTTCGTGATGACTGTCAGAGAACAAACTCGAATGACCCTCAATAGATGACCGACGTTCTAATTTGCCTGCGTTGAGATGCTGCGGTTGCTTTTCTTCAATAGAAGGCTCAGAAGCGTGTCCTTCAAGCTTCGATTGCTGAGTTCCTTGAATTTCTTTCAACTCTTCGGCTTCAACTGTCTCAATTTGACTTATATTTTGCTGGGGAGAGTGCTCGAGGCTGGGCTGAGCTTCTTGAATCAGTATCATTGACTTCGATTCCTCATTGGATTGCATAATGCCGTTATTCACTACCAATTGCCTTTCATCCTCGCCAGTGTGACTTATAGCCGGCTTTTCAGTTGCATGTATGGCAGGTTTTTCAGTCATGCAAGGTTTGTCTTCATCAGCTTTTTCTGATACTCCCATTTTCTCTTTCAGTTTTTGATGCAGCTGATGTGTTGGCAATAGTTGCTTTGTGTTTTGATTCGATTCCAAAGGCGAGTTTTTAGACGGAGCACCTGGCAAACCTCTCGCATTTTTATGCACAATAAACTGATTTTTTCCTGTTAAATGGGCCTTTGAATTATTTGTGGTACTACTACTGCTGATAATACTTTTCATATCTGGTTTCTCAGTTGCTGTTGGAGTTCCAATTTTTGGTTTCTCATTACTTTCTTTTCTGATTTTTACACTACCAGTTAAATTTTTCAAATCAACAGATGCTGGTTTCTTTCCTGAAGACATAATTTTGCCATGCTCTTCTTTCGGTATTGTAACCGTTGCATTTTCCACACTATCAAATTTTCTGTTTGTATCTCTTTCTCTCTTGAGAGGTTCCAATCTAGCCCCTCTTGGTGAAGCTAACCTCTCTCTTGCTGTTTTAGGATGGCCTTCATCCAGATTATTCATACTGCTGCAGCTTCTGCCATTAAACCGATTCGCAGATAGCGTTGTTTCTATAGTTGTCGGTCGATGGGTCAATGCGTTCGATTCAAGGTCATCCAACGACAAACCGTAGTTATAACTTCGATAGAACTTAAGAGAAGTCAGCTCAAGGTCGCCATAGAGAGGAGCTCGATCAACTAGACACATATTGCTCATTTGAGGACTGAAAAGAATCACATCGTCAAGCTTATCAAAAAAATCTTTGGAAAAGTTGTCTTGTGTTTTTCTCGCTGCCGGAGGTCCTTCAGTGACTCTCCTCTTTGATCTTATAATTTTCGGTTTTTTTGTTTGATTGACCTATCATGCTTGAGATAAGAGAACAGCTTTGAATGGTTACTTCTGAGAGATCAAGTTGAGGTACAGGCTTGCTGGTTTTAGATGCGGAATTTCTTATATTCTGTGGATTTTGATACATGTAGAGCTTGTTATCGTTCATATTTGAATAAAAAATTAAGCTCACAGCTTCAAATTCAGAGCTTTCATATTCTTGAATTAAAACAGTAATTAGTTATCTTTTTACTGACTAGTTAGAACAGTCATTCTTAAGACCAGTAAAAAATTGAGAAATCCATAAAATTCTCAAAGGTAGATCTTCACTTCAAACGTATACTAGAAAAATAATCGAAAAAATAATCATATAACGAGAGAATAATACCATGAGGAAATCTGCTTTGGGAATATGTTATACTCAGTCGCTCTAGCTATTACGGGGCGTCATGGTCTGACTGTTTATTGTGTAGGTAGTAAATATGAATTTGAGAGCAATTAAAAGATTGATATACACCTCAGAATGGTATTAGATTTCAGAATGAGATTAGATTTAACCTCGCTTTCTTTGCTTACTCCGAATAGGAAGGCGTTGCTCTTGGCATGAGAATTCGATCCTATAATATTTGAACGAATTTTTTAATTGCCTCATCCAATGGTACTTACTGCGCTATTGGTATTATTCAGTTTCCTTTTTGCTAAGTACGCTTTCAATGTAATATCGACACTTTACTGGACCTTGCACTCAATTTGTTTGGAAATTTTTTGTAATGGTGCAGTCTATAAAATTTCTAAAACGCAAATCGACTCATCAAACACAGACACACAGAGAAATTAATTCACTAATCACAGATTCCTATATATCTTCCTCTCTCAATCAAGCTTCCAAGCCTTATTAGAGAGAGAAGAATTTTCGATCAGAAATAACTAATGACTGTACCATAGCTTAGAACTGCTAATAATACCACTATGGCATTCCTAATATCTTTTTCACTTTGCTCAAAATGGTTAAATATTGGTCTTCGATCTCAGCGTAATACTCCTCCAATTTCACCTCAACTAATAACAATTCATTAAGCAAAATCTCTCATCAGCAGAATTACTTGCTTCCGTTTTCATATTCTTTTCGGAGAAAATACCCATCGTCACCATAACTCTCTGACCTATGATTAATTGAAACGAATATATCATTACAAATCAATTAGAGAGAAGGCGAATACCATCAAGCATCAAGTAAGGCATTTTCTTATTATGGAAAGGCCAGAATTCCTGCTGATTAAGCGTGAATAGCCTAAGCTTCACATCGACCTTGAATTTCGCCTTGACAGCCATGTCCTCCGGGTTGATGGCAGCTAGCTTCAGAATTTCAAACACTCTTAAAATTTGATTCTTTGTAATCTTGCATTTCTTTCTAATCTCCTCAATCTCTTTCTTCGGAAGCTGGATCGTATCATACTCCTCCAGCTTAATGTGCTTTCCATCTCGATATTTCTCTATCCATTTGAAATAGCCTAGATGCACTCGCCTTAGAATCGTTCAGCGGCGAAAGAGGTTACCTGATTCGATACAGAGCTCAACATCTGCGCAGTCTCTCACATGCTGGAACTCCAAAGCGCTGTCTTCGACAGTAATTTCAAAGCATTCTGGGTCATTGATGCATCGATTATATATCGCCTATCCATTATAATGTGGATACTTCTATCAAAGTAATAACAGTTGTTACCTTCAACATTCTTGAGCCGTGCTGTTTGCGTTGGAAGGGTGGCAATACGACGAATTGTGCGATTCTGACACGCTTTTTATTCAAGGTTTGATAAAATGAGTATGTGTTGCTATATGCACAGAGAGTGTGTTGTCCTTTCTGAATAAAACACGCTTATCAACTGTGAATTGTTCAAGAGAAAATACCTTGTCGACTCTGTAAACGAGGTAGAAATCCCAATAATAGCTCTCTTCGACGAATGACGCACCATTTATATAAAATATCGCGAATGCCTGCACACGATGCAGGTAGTCTGCAGCTCCTTCGTCTTGAAAAGTAGCATGATAGATCTTTTAAAAGATTTAATTCAGTCAACAGCTATTCTCCTAATAATACCTGATAAGTGTAGTCATCTTGCCCTGGCACCTGATAGCTTGATAATGGTTTTCCAGGTGGCTTCCAAGACAACTCCTTTTGTTTTAACTCTTGGAAGCTCTCTTTACTTTCCACGAAACCTGGAAAATTTCATTTCGTTTAGCATAAAAATACGGGAATTTTAGTGGTTTCACCTTTTTGAAAAACGTTTGTCACTAGAAGATCTTTGATATCATCTGCGTCTGGTTTCTTTTGTGAGTATTCAATTGTGAGATATGCTTGAAGAGAGCCACCAAGGATATGGACCCAGGCCTTTAGATCCTTGTAGCCGTGTATTTCTTCTTCTTGTCGGTAGATTTGATTGGTGAACTCAGGGTGGAAGATCAGTTCTTTCGACTCGAAGAGAGGAGCATCAGGATCGGATTCTGAATACGAGATTAAGTGGGAAAGAAAGGGTGAAAGAATGTTACCAAAGCGAAGAAAAGTTCCATCGCTTCCGGAGATGATGTAGTCTTCATCAACAAGAAGTTTTTGGGTAGAGTCTTCGATGCCGATGTCTTCGCAGTCTGCTGGCCTTGCACGCTTACCAGAAGTAATGGTGACGTTTTCTTTGTTAGATTCTGCCATGAAATTTTGAATTGTGTTTTATTAGATTTTAATAAATCCCGCCAAATAAAAAAATATATATAATAGATTTGCCTCTTCAAATTACATCGATTTGCATGCCTTAAGAAGAGGCAAAACAATTATTGAATGCTAAAGAATGTGTGTGAAGCTTTTAGATTCTCCACGATTGAGAAGAAAAAATAATAGTGGGGTAGGCAGAGCTGGGAATATTTTGCTTATGATGTCTGTCATAATAGAGATTAATGAGAGTTTGACTAGAGGAGAATTTTGTTCGTACATATACAGTCTAGAGCCTACTTTGAGTCTCTTTATATAATTAATTGATTCAATGAGGTATACAGTTTATCTTCTCCATCCACACAAATCGAATTCTTCACACTAAGCGTGAAATAGCTCAACCTCTAATATTAGACACCCTTAATGAACTTCTCATATCATGCTTGCTCTATTATTCCATTGAATCGGTTTTTGGAATTCTTTTGCTATTACAGATTCGGTATATCCTTTTACAGATCTCTTTAGCATCAGTAATCTATTGCTTTCACTTGTGCAATTATATCCTGTTTGTTAGAGTAGTATGGAAGGAGTTTAGAAAGAAAATTGTAAGGGCTCACCTACAAAGTTTTTTTTTTCCTTCATTTTTACCAACTTCAAAACTTGCAAAGTTACAGCAATAAAATCATAAACAGCAATTTATTTGTGTTGATAGCCTCTATGAATAACGAGGAAACCAAAGAGTTCCCCCGCCAGATTCTTAACACAGCCTCATTAGACCCACAACCCACAGAGACCCAGCAAACTGCAACTCCAATCCCTATTCAACGGCCTATTCTGACTAAACCCCAAGAAATGTTACAAAAAAACATCTCAGATCCCTCTGTCTCTCAACAAATCCCTACAGATAACAACTCTGACGGTCAGATCAAAGAACTCAAACTGTTTGCCTCTCAGGACAGACGCTTTAATCCTTTAATAGACGATCACACAGAACCAGCCACAAAAAGCATGGAATCTGTTTTACTACAGCCTAAAAATCAAACAAGACAGCAAATTTCTTTTAATTTGACTGTCGGACTAATCCAAAACCAAACGGCAGTCCTCCAAGACGACGAAGCAAATTTAATCGAGTTATCAACGGATTTTCTTCCCGCAGATACGCGGCGAGGGAACATCATCCGCTTTGTAATCGAGCGAGATTTTGCTAAAGAAGAGAGCAGAAGAGACGAGATTCAGAACGTGCAGGCTGAGATTTTAGAAGACGCAGATTTTTTTGCAAATTATGATGGTAGGCTAAAATATTTCGAGCAGCACAATATTAACTAGAGCTACCGCAGCAATGTGGATCCTCAACTGATTAATACCACTGTAAAGAACGTTAGCGAGGCTACTTCGAAAGCGCAGGAGCTTGTTGGTTTGGGTGCAAAGAGATAATAATTGTACTTTTTAAATCTTTTTTTTTTTCCTCATGTAGTTTCAGCTCTACCAATGCTCTTTTCCTTGATTGTGAAGTAGAATATACTTATTTGCTCGAATTTGAATCGAGTCTTTATACGCTTGATATTTTTCTCTGAAAAGTAGTGAGAAATGAAGAGGTTCTTATTATTAGTAGCAGTATTGAAGATATAAAATAGATTTTGTTCAATAAAAAAAGAAGCAATAGAAAATAGAGGGAAATGGATGCAAACCAGGCCAGAACAACAAGAGCGATAAGAAGAGCTCATAATGAGGCGAATTTGGAGGAAGATGAGTTGGACGGTAACTGAGAGTTGAGTCTGAGAGAGAGAGCTTTATATTTGTTTAGAGGATTTTAACAAAAATGTGGTGAAGGCGCTGAAGAAGATGGACAAGCAAGAAAAGGGCCCTATGAATGAAAAAAGAAAGTAGTAAGCAAAATCGTGGCAATGAGCATAAATTTGAAATTGGGAGCTAGGATCGAGTTTTTCGGACATCGAATGGAGGCATTTAATATGAAAGACGACCGTGAAATGGGAAAGATCGAGAAGGATGGGTTTTTCGTGTATGACAGAAAAAAGGACAATGAGCTAAGGTATAGCTATCCCAAAATTCCTTTGATTAGTTGTTAATATAATTCCCAATGCATAGAGACCCTTGGCTTGATTCCTTAGAAGAAATGGATGACCCTTACGCCGATGACAAGAAAATACCCGAGCCTAAGAAAAAGGAAGCGAAAGAAGAAGAGGATGAGGGGCCAATGACTGAAGAAGAGATGGATAAATTGAAGTTTGAGCTTTGCCAGTTATTAAATAAAGGTAATTCGCATTGAATTGTTGCAGGTTGGCTAAAGCGTAACAAAAGAGGAAACTGCAAATCAAGCGTTAATCAGGCTTGGAAAGAAAAATAAACCCGCTTTCCAGAAGAAATTCTCAAAGAATGTGAGAAAGAAGGTCAAAACCGGAGAAAATGAAGGAGTAAACGTCGTTCCAGAGGAAAAGAAGGACGCACAAGCTCAGCAGGAACAGAACCCTGAAGATGAGAAGAAATTCCTTAGAATCGTCGAGATCTGTGATATGCTCTGCTCTGCTGGGTATGTGAAGGTCTATACTGATCCGAGAGAGAGGATAATCGTTGATTTGCCCACTGAACTTAAGAAGATTATCAGAGCTCAGGATCAACCAAAACCAACGCCAACTGAAACCACCGAAACAACTGGAGTCACTGAAAATAATGGAACTATTAATCAAGCGCCTACTGAGACAGCTTAGGTCGGTACGCAATTCATGAAAGGTTTATGTATGGTGAAATAAGCTAACATTTCATGTTGATAAAGGACCCGAAAATTGAAAATTGGGCTGTTTTGTGTCATTGCATTAATAACGAGCAAATTAATTTGGATTAAGAAATCACAGACCAACAATCATAATCATAAAAATAGAGAATTCCCAATGATACAGGCAAATTGATATAAGGTTTCAACTCTTAGACAACAATTGGCGATTACGCAGTTCGCATAAGAGGATTGTTAACATTGAAGTAATAGCTTGATAAATAATATCAGCAAACCAGATTATAGTAATTCTCCTGTACTCAGCTTTGGGTCTTCAAACTCATCACCATCTTTTTTCCTTCTGATAAGTTCAATGAATTCTCTAATTGCGAGATGCAGAGTCATCAGCCCAGCGATGGCAGAGAAACCTACTCATCATTAAGCATGAGAAAATAACGCTCGAATTACCTGTGAAAATCCAAAACACGCCCGTACTTACGAGAGGGATAATTTTGTTTGTAATAGCAGCCAGGAGAGATCCGACTCCATCAATAATTCCTGGGATCGTTGCAGCTGCTTGTTTATCTCCTCTTACGACTTCAGAAGTGCCCTATTCATTGAAACTTAGTTAACTTTACCGTTATACATATATAATACCAAGTCAGCGGCTATTGAACCGTTGATGTAATTGTAAGGTCCACCCACACAGATTCCAGCGAAAAATAGGCAAATGAAATACCATAATGTATCCTCTTTAGTAAGGTTCTGAAGCCCCACGAATACACCGACTCCAAAGAGACAATAGATTGGAATCACCATCGCTCTAAGGATTTCCGTGAGTATTAATTTGACTCGATTTGCAAATTGTATAAGTCACCTGGTGTTGAATTTGTCTGATATCCATCCTGCTGATACAGACCCCACGAATTGTCCGACAGAATAACTAGCTTGCATGTATGAGATAATCTAGTCGGAAAAAGGCTTGAGACCACGCTCATTGTTTAGTATCTTACAGCGGAAGAGATTTTCAGTTCGCTATGGAGGTATTTTGCCAGCCAGAAAAGAATGCCGTAATTAGCAGATTTAACGCAGGCGAATGCGATAGCGTATACAGGAATGCTGATGGTATATGTTTATATTCGCGGTAAAGAGTTAGAATACTTTGGTATCTTCCAAGTAGCGATGAAGTGGTGATACACTTCGCGAAGTTTGACTTTGATAGTTCCTTTCGGCATTTCATTGATGCTGTTTGCTCGGCTCCTCAGACTGTAAGGTCTGCTTCTACTGCTATAAGTACGACTTTGGGTTCTTTCTTTAGTATCTCATTGTTGCAAAGCTGAAGATATATCGTTACCTTCCGGGATTAAAAGCACAGGTGCTGTTGGGAACCCTGCTTCTTGAGGATCTTGATATTCGAAGCAGAATATCAAAAGCGCGCTTGCCAAAACAAAAACGCTTGAGGTGAGAATGACGTAAGTCTATAGCGCAACAATGAAACTGAAGAAAGCAAAGCCTTAATTACCCAGTTAAAAGGCGACTGATCATCGATAATGTTCTCTAATTGCTGTCCAATGAGATCGCCAATGGGCTGACATGTACTCCAGAATCCCTTGCCAAGAATATTAGTCATCAATCCCAAAAAATTAATGCTTTTTACCATTATTGTCTTTAAATTTTGCCCTGCAAACCAAATTCCCAGCACTGCCACGTGACCTGGCCATCCCTATATTTATACAACAAATTATTTGCTATAGTTTTAATTATATTTTGTACGGTAGACTCTCCAAGACCGTTGAAACTGAAGGCCGCAGCAATGAGCAGTTTGCTCACAGAATGAGTTAGTCCAGCGATACCCATCACAAGATAGCCCATGAAAGCCATCAGCATGCCTACAGTGAGAAATCTCCTTCTGTTTACATAATCGCCGATGATCCCGGAGCCGAGGAGACCAAACCCATAGAAGATCAGGAACAGCATATCCAACGTTCCTAAAAAGGAATTTTCCCAGCCTAAGTCTCGGTGGACACCGGGTTTCACGGAACCCCATGATGTTCGAACAGCATGGAGTGACGCGTATGCGATGAAGGCGACAACGAACACTCTCCATTTATAAAACTTTCCTTTGCCGTGAAGAAGCGCGGGATTAGCTGGTGAGTCGTTTTGGATGAGACCCATTTGATTAGGTTAGAGTACTATTCTGCTTCGATGATTTTTAAAATAAAACTTGATGAATGAAGATATATATATTAGATTTGTGATATTCATGAGTCCAAATTTCGTAAATTCGGCAGTAGTGGAATATTATATGGATCATTTAGGAAAAATCATGCACTTTCAGTTGCTACTAAAACGGAGAACTCTATGAAAAATCATTTTCTTGGTTATGAAGAAGAGATTGGGTGAACTATACTAAGGACCTAGCTTGTTACGAATGGTATTAGCTTTTGGTCGTAAGGATTTTTTTTTTCTCTCTTTTTTTTCCCCCCTCCATACTTTTTTTTTCTTTTTGTTGGAATAGGGAACTGAAATTTTCATTTCTCTTCGGTTAATAATGACTCTGCAGTCCAGACCAGCCTCTAATTTACATTCATTACAAAGATTGATCCATTTTCTAAAGATTTTCATTTATTATTATTGTATTAGAAAATAAAAGTTTGTGAAAGTAACTAATTTTTCTTGTGATTCGTCATTAATTATTATATAGGGAAAAAATATGATCGTCATCATCAAGTGCTCATCGCGACGAAGAAGATGTTTTGCTGGGTTCAGCTCTGAATCATTTGATAAAGGTTTCTCATGCGTTTGCAGTAATAAAACGATAAATGCGAAATTTGAAGCACGCATCATAAGCGTTATAGAAGTGCGCTCGAGCTGTGTAATAAAATTGTCATCAAATAGATACAACAACTGCCAATATTGATACTCACTCCGAAGCTGTTATCGCTTCTGTCGCTGCTTTCTCTCTGAAGCTCTTTCTCTCTTCAGCCTCAGATTTAGTTCTTCTATATGCCGTTTTATATCCAAAAACTCCATATAAAATAACAGGCAAAGTCAACGCAGCTAATACCCAGTAGCCTTTCGATCCAACAGCTGGAGAGGAAAACAAAAGAAAGATCACTCACCGTTATCATGAATAATAAATTACCAGGAAGAGTGGTCACTTCGTTTAGTATGTAGCCAAATATCTGGGATAAACTAATCATGATAGCTACTGAGATACTTTCTGGCTGTGGGAATGAGGATTCGATCAGAGATTCAATCCCAAATGGAGCGAATGAAATAAATCCCAGTCCTATTCGTTTAAATAATGCGTAAATTAACAAGGCATTTTAACAAAATACCTGCAAGGGCGTTGAATAGAAGGACAAGTGGGAAAGAAGCTTTGTCTCCAGAGACAGCTAGCCCGAGCTATTTATTGTGTAAGGTTAAGTAACACGCATTCAGATATCTTTCTTACGATTCCGAGAAAGCCCGTGACGAAGAGAACTTTCAAAACTATATCGTAATTCGTAGATTTTTTTATTTCGAGGTAAAGGGCTCCAATAAACCCTCCGATGATTCCGACAATCAAAAAGGCCGTTCCTACATTGCTCATTTGAAGCTATTTTCATGTAAAATAACATTTATTACGAATCTCGCTTCAAATAATCAGTTACGTTGGAGTAGTGGCGAGGTTCGAGGATATAAGACGTGACAGAAGTCACCGTATAGGAAGTTCCAGTCACTGTTTATCAAACCCAGTTAGCAAGGCATTATATTAATTGCAATCATACTGTATGCGAGACAGACTGAATTTATCATGAACCTTTTGTTAGAAAAGAGCGTTTTCAGTGTAAACCTTAGCGATGCGACAGGTTCCTTGCTCTTGATCATCTAAAATCAAAAAGTATATAAATCTCGCCTTGTTTTTCGATCAGAAGTACAGCTGCGAAGCTTGGAGGATATTTTGGCTTGCTTCTAAAAAATAGAATTAAGAGCACTGTAGGCACTGCCATGATGATCATCTGATGCTGAAGCAACAACTTAAATGCGCTCTATTTCCATTAATAATTCACACAAATCGAAATAGAGATAGGACCTCGAGTGGCAAAGCATCGAAATAATAGCAAGGAGTGATGTTTCCAAAAGCCCACCCGAGATAGTTCGCAAAAGTTGCTATCAGCAGCGCCCAGCTGCGTTCGTGCGAGGTAAACCATCTTTCAGAAATAACTACGAATATCCTCAAATAACTCATTGCGAAGCCAGGCTTTACCTGCTGGGAGTTGCAAAATACAGCCCTGAGCTAACGAAGCAAGCCCTTGTCCAGTCAATGCGATTGCATAACTTTTTCCAGCGTAAAACCGCAAAAAGCCTCCCGCGCTGTTCAACAATGCTGCAGGCAATATTATCCAGGATAAATGGTCTGACATGAAGTGTGAGACCTGTTAAATAAACTCATTTAGAACAGGTAAAATATCTTGGGTGTACTGGGATGCTGGTGAGTACGTAGAGGTAGAAAAATATGTTTGAAAATTGAAGGAATGCGGTTGTTCCAACGTCATAGTACTTTTGCGTTTCATCGATTATGAGAGAGTATGTGGACCAAGACATCGCATTAGAGAAACTGGGGGAGGTATGAGATCATGGAGAGAGATTTTGGAGGGTTTTACCTAAATAATGAGACTGCGAGCAAGATAATCCATCGCCGTTTCTCTGTTTTGATGATGCTTGCTTCCAAAGGAGTAGAATCGACTAGTTCTTCGATAACTTTTATCATATGGCATTTTGAACGTGATTTACTTATGGAGCTATCAGTTACTGCATTTATCATTTTAAGTAAGTTTTTGGTAAATCGAAAAAGAGAATTGACTCAAGAATGACTTATCTGAAGAATCATTGTTGCAGAAGATTAGCCGAGAGCACGGTAGGCAGCTGATTAGCACTTTAAGGAGAAGGCTCCAAAAAAATTTTAAAATTTGAAGAGCTGAATAATAGGTCAAGGAGGTCAAATAACTCTTGAAAAGCTCTCCATTTAGAAGAAAAAAAAATATGATAAACGTCGCAGCCAAGACGAGAGCCAATTTTGAGAGAAAGAGTAAAAATTAGCTGTCGTTGTGTTTATCTGCTGAAGTAACTTGAATGTTTCTGTTGAATAGATTACGAGAAATATAAACCGGACTTTACTTAATTTATGTACTAATGAATATGATTGAAAGCATCTGATTTCTATATATTTGAATAAGCTCACCGAGAAATTTAATTCTATATGATTGCTGATCTCAGCTATCGCTGATTTTCTGGGTTCAATGCTTGTTGAAATTCAGATGAAACCAGCAACATTGAGATCGAATAAAATAGCAATAGTGAGAGTTTGTCTTTCGATTAAACTCGGATTTGTGGAAAGCCCCCCGATAAAAAAAAAAAATTCACTGGAAAATGCAACTAGATGGGAACTTCCTCGTTTAGGACAGGAGTGTTAATACTCTAAATAAAAGGCAGAGACTCTCATTTTCCTCCCTAAATTCTTGCTGCTATTATGATTATAACATCAATAATTTGATTTCTTACCTCAAAGGTTTTTAGGAATAACCAATCGTAATCCATTGGACTGATTATATTTTTCATAAGTAAAGAACAATTGTTATTAATCACACTAACCTATCACCTTTCTATATTTAATTAACTCTGCTCTAAGCTTATCGATAACCACAATAACCAGTCTGTCTAAAAAACATTACTAAACCATAAGATGAACATTTGATCCGGTTGAATCTAACCAATATTTTATAATAGCAGCTACCTATCAACGATAAAAAAGAACCTCACATTGTTTCTGAGAGTGTTTTTATGTTTATTAAAAAAATCAATACTCTGCAAAATACTTTAGCGAAATTTTATTTTTTAAATAATGCATAAGGACATTGAACCCTCAGACCCTGCTCTTCCCACAGAAGACACTAGCAATCAGCTCGAGCCAAATACCTTCGACAACGAGGCCAGGAGGCTCAGCAACAACCCTACACTCTGCAAAAACCCATCTCATCGTCAACTAAAATTCTTCATCGAAATTTCTAAGAATTTCCTACAGAATCCGTAGGCGGCGAAGAAGAAGACGCAAACATCGACCCTGACGATTCGATCGATTCAGAGGACGAGATAGAGTCTGAATTTAGCATTGAGAACGAAGGTAACCCCTCACTACCGAATTTCTGTGGGATTTTCTCTTCTGTTTAAAAATTCAAAGTTTATTTGATAAATATCCAAACACTCTTAACACACTGATTTCTTACTGACAATTTTCTTCTTTTCCCTCTTTACGGATACAACAATGCTATTTCCTTAGAGAAAAGAAGCCGCAACAAGCGCGTAACCTCCGAAGACCATAAGGCGAGCGCTCCCTTGCAATCTAGTCAGGAGAGAGACTTCTCATTTGCTAAATTTAATCTCAACCGTGATAAATACACCTACTTGCGTCCGATTCTCTTTTGGGCGGATATCGATAGTAAAATATTGTAATTGAATGAGATTTGCTGAATAATCGTAACAGGGGAGTGTGAAAGAGTCAGCTACAGCTATATCAAGATCCCAAAGAGCTTCGATAATGGGTCTATCAATCCTAACAACAAGATCGCTCTTGAAAATATCTGCCAGGAGTATATGGGTGTAGCGCCTTCCTGTGATGATGAGCAGTTTCGATCGGCCAAAATGGCTTATCAAAACCCATATGAGCAAATCCTCATGGCTCTCGAAGACGAGAAATATAACATTGATAGCAACTTGTTGAAGAAAAAGAAACTACTACAGGTGTTGGAGGAGATACAGAAGACTGCTGATGAAAACGAGCAGTATGAGCAGTTGGAAAAACTGATGAAAACAAATGTAAAATAGCCCGAAAAAGCCTTTGAAATTAGTAAAAGAAATTTGTAAAAGATAGGATGCTTAAAGAGGATGATTCCTTGGAGGCGGGTCAGAAGATTAAGAATCTCATCGCGACTGTGCAGTATGAGGTAAGTGTTGGGTCGAATTCATGGTTGAAGAGTCTTTGATGTGGTAGATATCTCAGATTTTGAAAAATCGAACTCTTTCCAACGAAAAGATGAAGAAAAAATTCGGAATCTACGTCCACCTGTCTCGAAGGCATGAGGAAATGTGGGAAGCGTATTTAGATCGCTCAAGAACCAGCAATAAAGGTAAGAGACAGCTTACGATTGTGTCAGTTGTAATTATTTGCGGGAATAATAACAGGGATTATTGATAATGTCGTTGGTCAGTACGTCAAACTGATGAAGACGATAGATCCTGACGAAAACCCTCTCCTCACGAGAAGTAAGTTCAATGAATTGTACCCAGAGGCACGGAAGGAGACCTTGGATGCTCTATTCAAAAATTAGTAATACTTAGCCGCGCTAGTTCTATAACCTAGCTCTGTTAGTTTGCGAAATTTGAATGGGCTTTTGCCTGTTACTATCGAATGCCTCGACGAGCTCAAGATCTTTTCAAGGTGTTATTATTTCATTAAAGCCTATATTCAAGAGATGGTTTATTCAGAGAAAGTAAAGCAGAAGTGCATGGTAGTATTATTAATTTTGGATAGGAAACATTAGAGTTATTTAACCTGATTATCGGCAAAGTACTGGGATACGAGCACCATATTTTTGAAAAAGCGCTTGAAGTCACAATGGATCCTCAAAAGCTAAACCAATATGTCTCGAAGATAAGCATTGGAGCGAGTAAGGTCATAAGCACTCAAACAGATCCAAAGGTGGGATTGAAGAATGCATCTGAGCAAATCTCACAACCGACGACCGCCGAGCCCTTACAGCTTTTCCTTCCTCAAGTAGAAAACAATCGCCAACGCGTTTTTTATGGCAAACACTATACGCTGTTTTTCATCTCGCTGCTTTCGGAGTTTTACAAGCGAATGCTTTTTGTAAGAATATTATACACATCACAGCATTTGCTGACTCCTATTCAATTAGGTTAAGAGATTTTCAGATACACACGCATTCGTTATTGATGGAGATTCGCAAAATACTGAGACTATCTATAACTTTTACTGCCAGCTTCTGTTGGGGTATCAATCCGATCAAATCGACGAGTCAACGTATTGCATTTGCGTATTGAATACCTTTGGATCACAAGGCGCTCTATTGCTTAATATGAAAAAAATGATGGGAAACGTAAAGCGAATATGCCTGATGAATTTATCTGATAATGAAATAGATAAGTAGAAATTTATTGAATATTTTGAACGATGAGCCGACGTTGAAGATTTTGGAGAGATTCAAAGAGGATAATGAGGAAGCAATCGAAGAAGCGAGGCTATTTAAAACTTTAGTGGACATTCATAATGCAGGGTAAGTAGAAAATATTCGCTGATGAGCTGAAAAATGGCTTTTGGTTCAAGGAACCCAGACCCTATTGGTTCAGATAAAGAAGATTATACTTATAGATTTTTCTGGACTCTGGATACCAAAGAGATGTATATCACCGTATTCGACATCAAAGACGTGATCGCGAAAGCTTCTCGAGTGAGCAGCAGTAATGTGTGTAGAGCGAAGACAAAACCGAGTGCTAATCGGCTCGGACCTAAAAAGTATGTTCAGTTCTTCTTTTAAAGTTTAAAGATTGCGTTGATCTCTTAGAGTGCAAGGAAATGACAAAAAGGAAGCTAACGAAGATGTTGAGGAAACTAATGAAGAGGTATTCGATGAAATTCAATATTATATTCACAGTTAAATAAAGAAGGAGGGGAGACAAGACCTAAGCGAGATTGAAGGCCCTTTAACCAAGAAAGTCCATATCACTTGAATAATTTTCTGGAAGATGATTAATGCAGTCAATATGAGGCATAGATCCTTAGTTTTCTTATTGTGAGATAGTTTGGTAATTTTGCATTGAAAATCTTTTGAGTGGATAAATAGATTCAGAGTACATTGTTTAAGATTCTCAGCAGATAGGTGGTTCCTCAATGTGTAAATATTTGCGCAAATGCAAACACAAAAACTATTAAGTAATGAAGAAAATAAAGGATTTTTCATTGATGAATTCTAAGCTGTCATGTTTTAACGTATTTGAGAACTCTTAAGCCCGAATGACTCTCTTAATAATTGTCTCTCACTCTAAAGCTCATTACTCAGTTGATTTTTTTTTTAGGTAACGTCAGTCTAATCTGAGGGAATGAAAAATTTCCCTAATGATATAATTAATAAGAGTGTATTAATTAGAACCTTGTACTGAGGGTACTAGCTCTCTTCCTCAAGAAAGAGACTGGTCTCGTGATTTTTCTCCATTCGATTCTTAAAATTCGAAATTTTATGGACTACTCTTAAACCCATTAATCCCATGAATTCATTCGATTAAGATAAAAATCTCAAACAATGATGGACGACTCAACCGACAAAAATTATAGTAATTCTCAACTACGATCGCCTTCTTGCTTATCAACATCAAAGAATTAATTTGCGTCACCGCCTCCCACTCAGAAGTCATCAAGACAGAAAAACGGAGATGGTTCATTTTGTTAGGAGTGTCATTATTCACGTAATTTTCCCTTCATTATACTAATTTCAACCTAACCAAAACCAGATTCTCAAACGCGATGCCTTGGGCAACCTTTGCGCTGATAATCGACGAAACCAAGCAGTATTACAATATAGAGCCTTCACAGTATTTGCAGTTTGCCAATATCTTCCTATACGCCTATATCGTGATGAGCATACCCGTACGAATTTTATTTCTTCTCATCATTACCTCCGCTGCAAATGAAATGATAGGTCTCTCATTACATGACTGGCAACCTCAGGTGGATCGTAATCGTCAGTTCATTCATAAATGGCTTAGGAGGATTTTTACGATGGTTTGCTGGCAACAGCTACGCACTGGCTTTTTCCGGTCAAGCACTAGCTTCAATTGCACAAGGATGTCTTTTGCAACTCCCAGCAGGTACCTGCATTCCTTTCTATGAAGTTCTAACATGAATAATATCAAGTTGTTGCTGAGAGATGGTTTCCCGTGCAGGAGAGAAGTTGGGCGATTTTGATAGCCACTTTTTCCAACTACTTGGGCTGGGCTTTTGGCAACATTGGTCCTTGCTATTATTTCAATATGATCTCGGATATAGATGTAACAAACAACTTTCAATTCAACTTATCAAGCAATGAAATGTTACAGAAAGCCTTTGATACACTGCTGTTCCATCAGATGTTCATTATGATGCTTCCTTTTGTTATTTTGGCAATTTCCTTGAAAAATAAGCCAGAATTTCCTCCAAGTTATGCTGCAGTATGGCTAATGAAATAGCTGTTGAAGCTAATACATCCCTATATTCTCAGCTTATCAAAAGCAGAGAGCCTTCTGGATCATTGAAGTACACGCTGGTAAAGCTCCTTACCAACAAAAGATTTGTGATCAATGCGATTTGTCTTGGCTACAGTATAATAATATCTCCTTCAAAATGACTAATGCAACAAATTTTATATAGTAAATGGAATCGCAGGCACAGTAACATCGGTCAGCTCTTATATTCTCGAGCCTCGACACTATTCCAATGTATTATTGCCATCGAGTTCATTTTCAATGAAATTATTTTTATAGTTGCAAATGGGTAATGTAGGAATGGCTTTCTTGATCACAGGCGTCATTGGAGGCATTAGTGGAGCACTTTACCTCGAGTTTAAAAAATCAATCAACTATGACGTGGTTTTGAAAATCCTATTTGTTGTCGGTTACGCTGGAATTGTAAGCAGCTCTTATTTGTCAGTTTAATGATTGATTTCCTATCAAAGCTTGGACTCGCTATTGCAGGTGATGATGCATCTTTTGGGATTGTTCTACTCTTCAACGGTCTTGCAGGTATTTTAAGATGATGATAATTATACTTCCCTTCATCCAACTCTGTCTAGGCTTTGGATTTATTGCATACGCTCCATTTGCATATGAATCGCTTGTCGAAACGACATTCCCAATAGATGAGGGAATGGCTGTGGCGATGATGATTAACTTTGCTCAGCTCTCTGGCTTCGTGCTTAATGAAGTCACGATTCTTCCTTGTAATTTCTCTGGTCTTCGCCTCCTTGAAATAAATATGTTTGAATTAGTTGTTGGCAATCACGGTTATTGGTTTTTGACCATTATAACCCTGCCAGTCATCCTTTACGGTGTTTTTGGATTCAAAACAGACTACAGAAGGACGAAATCTGAAGCAAGAGAAAGCATGAAAGAACACGGGGAACCCGTACCAGGTTCCGATGAATCTGTAACAGCATCAGATCAAGTTATATCGACAGGAGAGCAAAATACAACTGCAAATAAACTCTAAGGGAGAATAAAATGCTATGATTGTTAGAATTTGGCTAGGATTTAGATCGAATTTTATTTTTTTATTGATGCTTGTTGCAGCCTGTCTTAGACGACTGCTTTCGTGATATTGAAGAGAGGTTGTCATCTATCTAGTAAGAAAATGCCAAATAATCAAGAAAAGACTTTATTTAATATCTGAGAAATAATTGTTGAGTTTGATCATCAAATTTCATTATATTAACACTAATAAGCCTCTCATACAATTATTTTACAAAAGATAAAAAAACCTTATTTGACACCAAAACCTTTCACAAGGGTGGTCCCATCAACTTGCTCAAGACATGGCAGCAACTCCAGCAATTTTTGTCTGTATCCCGGAATCTTGCTGACAGGGTTTCCACCGAAATAGACGGTGTTCAACTTTTTATTGCTTCCAAGCAGTTCTAAATCTGAATAGTTCTCCACTCTGTTCGAATTCAACCAAAACTCTTCCAAATTCAAGTTATTTTGTAAACCTTCAAGACTTTCAATCTGATTATACGAGAGGTCCAATGTAACCAATTTTATCAAAGTTTCCAAGCCTGTAATTTTTATTATAAAATTCTCGGCCAGTTGCAGCTCTCTTAGGTTCACTAGAGACGAAAGCCCCTTGATCTCAGTGATCCTGTTCGCGCTGAGCGCAAGCGTTTCCAGTTTGGTAAATCTTTCCAGGTTTCTTATCTCTTTGATTCTGTTTTTCGCAAAACATAGGTCTCTAACGTGCTCAAAAGTCTTCATATTCTCCATCTCAGAGATCTTATTTGCCCCAAAGTCTATATACTGCAGCTTCGGATAGAAGGGGACGTTTTCGATCTTTTTAATTCGGTTGCTAAGAAGGTACAGGCGCTCGAGGTAGGGATGATCGTTGATATCTTCAATCTTCTTGATGTTGTTAAAGGACAAGTCCAAAATTCGAAGTTTATTCAAATGAGTGATGTTCTCAATCTTTGAGATTTTATTATCATACAATTCGAGCTCTTCGAGCTCACAGCACGCTTCGAGGCCTTCAATAACCTTGATGAGGTTTTGTCGAAATGAAATTTGCTTGAGGGCTTTCATTTCTTCGAGTCCTTGTATTTTGCCGATACGCATGCCGCTAAGGTCTACGCTTTCGGCTTTAGGATGGAGGATGATGTCTTTGCCGATAACCTGGTATTTTATTTTTGGCTGCTGAGGGATTTCTTCAGTTTCTGCCTCTATTTGTTTCACCTGAACTTTTTGGCTGCTATCATTAGTTTTTTCCTTGTTAATCATCTCTGTTGCTCCTTGATTCATGGATGAGTAAATTGGTTGTGTTTGGTTAAATTTTGTTTATAATACTACATTTTTCAGATTGGATGATATAGAATTGAGTAAGATTAATTTTCTGAACGGATTGTGCTGAAAATAACTCATATCGAATATCTTGTTGAATGGCCTGAAAGGTCTTACTAATGGCAAGAGAATATTAATTTGGTGTTTCTAATCGCAGAAATTCATAGTGGAGAGATTGTTTTCCTTGGGACTTTGAAGAAGAGGTGATTGAATACCGGATAAGTCCTAAATTTACTACCGTTCTGATCAGAAGTCCCATTAATAGCACATTTGAACTGAAATTCGTCTTTGTATTCAGAAGCACCACCAGCCACTTAGTTATTCTTGCTCTGAGAGGCAGATATGACGTAATTTGATCATTTCAAGGCTATTTTGAATCCACACATAAATGTTATAATTTCAGCAAGATATTTGCTTCAACAATATAGTCATAGTACTTTCTGTCCGTCTTCGCAATCTTCCTAGCAAACCATCATATCAGGACATTGCTAATCACAAGTAAATTATGATTTCATATAAACACACCTAATTCCCATCTTTCTAAAGGTAAATGAAATCACAAATGTAGCACAAAGTCTCATTCTAAATATTTTGTTACTTAAATCCAATGCCAAAACTACTTAATTGTTAACCAGCCAAAATGTCAAACAAGACTAATCTAATTCAAATCTATGGTCTCATTACTTACTGAATAGTATTACTCATACAAAACAAAATAAAGATGAAAGTCCCCGATTTGAGGTCCGTTAATTTAGATCGAGAGGAATATACAGTCCAGCTACTAGATAAATAAATACTGGCATTAAAGGTTTCGGGGTCAGCTAAGTTCCAATTTTTTCTAAATTACATTCAAGATATCTCAAAAGAAATTAATTCGACAATAATTTTTTCAAAAATTCTTAATGGATTTCCTCGATAACCCTACTTTCGGTCTCGGCGACAGCTTCAAATACTTCACCTCCAAGGAAGAAGGCTCTCTTATCCCAAAGGAGCTTGAGACCGAAGACTTCGCCTTCGCTCCAATGAAAGATCCAGCTGACTTCAACAAAATTCTGAAGGAATCCGATGGCCCTGAGAAGAAAATCATGGACATCAAGAAGGGTACAACCACCCTCGCTTTCACATTCAAGGAAGGCATTCTTATCGCCGTCGACTGCAGAGCTTCTCGAGGTACAACTCTCGGCTCAGACACCGTTCGTAAGGTCATCGAGATCAATGACTACATTCTCGGTACCCTGGCCGGAGGTGCTGCCGATTGCCAGTTCTGGGAGATGTATTTGGGCATGCAGATGAAAATCTATGAGCTTCAACACAAGGAAAGACCATCAGTCTCTGCCGCCTCGAAGGTTTTGAACAATATTATGTATCAGTACAGAAAATACGGCCTCAGCATGGGATGCATGCTTGCTGGCTACGACAAAGACGGTCCTTCGCTCTACTACTTGGATAATGACGGCACAAGACTAAAGGGAGACGTCTTCTCGGTTGGATCTGGTTCGACCTTCGCTTACGGTGTTTTGGATAGTTATTACAGAAAAGATCTGACTAAGGATCAGGCTGTTGAGCTTGGTATATCTCTGCTAAATTTGAGCTTTTAACTAAGCATTGCAATAGGTATCAGAGCTATTTATCACGCAACTCACAGAGATGCCGCATCAGGTGGTTACGTCAGAGGTATGGATTTTCTTCGAGTTGTTTATCTGAATGTATGCCTCTAATTAGTCTATCACGTTCACGAGAAAGGATGGACAAAGATTCACGAGGCACTTGATGTCAATGATCTCCACTACAAATATGCTGCTCAGAAAGGTAAAACAATTTCAAGTGCTGAGGATGTGCTAAACAAATATTTACTTTTTAGGTTTGGTTGGTGACGGTGATGAATTGGGCTTGAAAGTTCTGTAGAGGAATAAAGAAATCAACAAATTCTTGAGAATTCAAATATATACATAGTCAAATTTATGCATATGTAAGGGAAAATTTGCTCAACTTTAATTACTTGAGTTGTATATTTGGCTCAACTGGAACAGTTTGACCGATAATTCCCCCTAACTCCTCCCACTAGCTCCGGCGCTGCTGCATAGAGAAACCAATTTTTTTGAGCAAGCGACTCTTATTGAGCTGGAGCTGGATCGATCATAAGATTGCTAGTAGATAGTGTTTCAAGATAACTGAAAAGGTGAAAGAAACTGCGAAAGCCGATTTCAGTAAGGTCCAGAGTACATAACATTAACAAGTCTAAGCAGTTAATAATAAGCAATCTTGCATTGTTACTCAGAGTACGTACGTATTATTCAAATAAATCAAAAGTATTTCGCACATAATTAAACAAATAGCACATTTCTTTTACTTATTAGATAGCAGTAATAGTTAGTTAAGAAGCGTTATACTACTAGGTAAAAAAGTAAATTGTAATAAGCCCAATGCTTGTAAACAAATATTTGAGGGCTTTCAGATTCATAAGGTATCATTAACACGAGTCCTTTTTAGTTAAAGGTGACAAAGATAGATTATTCGTACCTTCCGGGGTTACTGTGGAATTTGACTTGAGATTTATTGTACTTGTTTCCCCTCCACCTGCAGTCTGCTTCTCCTCCATTCCTTCAGGACCTGGTTTGGCAAACTGGCACTTTAGCTGATGACTCAGCAGCCCGTACTGATTTCCACTATATGTACAACCATACTTTTTATTAATACACGGCTCTATTTTATAACAGCATATTTTCTCATGGTTACGGATCAATTCCGCATAGATAGTCGTCGTAGTGCATCCCTCATTACTGCACTTCGAGATCTGCCCCTCTGAGCCTATCGCCTTTCCGACTAGGTTCACGAAGCTCAGTTTCCATTCTTTCTCTGATATATTGCCTTCACTCATTCGCTCTGAGTAATCTGAGTCTGAATCAAAGCAGAGCGTTATCTCTGCGCTCTCATACTCCTTGCCTTCTTCATCAGAGACCGTCGTTCTGACCGAGTCCGTTTGAAGCCGAAACGGACAATCATTAAGATGCTTTCTGAGTTGGTCCCGTGAGAGGACTACAGAGCAACCCCTGTAGAAGCACTTGACATGGCCCAAAGGGCATTCATTTTCAATATGATCTTCAGAATATTTCCTGATCACGCGTTTTCCGCAATTTTTCGGACATTGCACGCACTCAAACTCGCATTGGTCCTCATGCTTGATGAGCTCTTCCAATGGCAAAGCGACCGAGCATCCATTGGCATGGAGATGACAGCGCATTTTCATCGTTGATAAAATTTGTCTGAGATAGCGGTTCATCTTGCGGACTTGAAGATAGTCGCGGCAATTTGGGCATTTAGCGTCAGATTTCAATATCATCTCAACGCACTTTGCACAGATGACTTGGGAACATTTTTTACATTCAGCAGGAGCATCTTTGCACATTATGTTGGGGATGTTCAAGCAAACAGGGTCTCGTAGACTATTGATGACGCTCTGGGAAAGTTTGTCGCTAGTAACGAATTTGTCTTCAGGAAAAGAGGTTAGACATTTGTAGAATTCGTTGAACATCAGAGAAAAAACAGTTCGGCTTCGATGCGCACAAATTAAAAATCAAATAGTGTGTTCTGTTTATTAGCAACAAAAAGAATTATCTATCGATTAGTGATTCATCATCAGAAAAAAATTAGTGCGTTTTAGAAAAATCGATGAGGGGATAAGACGGACTATATAGGATGAATTGTATTCAAGATCAATAATTAATTGAGGTGTCATTGGGTTATTCATAGATAGTGTTTGTTCGGTTATAGAACAAATTGAAAAGTGTGAAATTGGGTGGGTTACCAGAAATACATATATCTCTTTCTCTTTGTATAGATTTTAGTTAGTTAGATAGGTCTATGTCATTTCGATCTAACATCAAAATTACCTTAGACTCGTATCTAAATTTGAAAAGATAGTAAGTATTGAGAAAAAAGGAAATTCTGTTGTATAAACCAGGCAATTTAAAATCTTTTACAAGACAAACTTTGCACTAACCATAAAATATCATCACTAAAAACACTCATAAATATTGCTTACTAGCAACCGAATAAATGACCAATTAGGAGAGACTTTCAAATTTCTTTCTGCAGGATTCACAATAGCAACCAACCCAAATCGAATATTCTTGATTTACTCTATCCTCAAGAAATAGTGAAAGCAAAGCTCAGTTCGTCAGTGGACACAAAAGTTCATAAAAACTCAATGCATGACAATTCAAATCTCTCCCTGCATCGCAGGACACGTGTTCTAATCTTCCTCGCATATCTTCCTGTTTATTGGAATTAATACACGCAATAAATATTTTAAGTTTTCGAATTAACGAAGAACTTTACCTCAGCTACATCTCTGCAAATCCACCATGCCGCTAATTGAAGATCTCGTCCGAGAAGTTCCTCCCATCACTCGCATCATGTGCGGAATCTCAATTCTCCTCACTTTTCTCTGCTACCTCGAATATGCCACTCCTTATGATCTGTATTTTAATTGGAAAATCATCACTACCAAGTATCAAGTAAAATCTCCACCCAATTACCTCCATAACTAAGCAATTGACTCACCACAGTTCTGGAGAATCATAACAAATTTCTTGTATTTTGGAGACCTCAATATTTCCACAGCTTTTCGAGTTGTGCTATTGTAAAAGAAATTGAGAAATCCAGCCCTCTTACATTGGATAATTTGATTACTAGTTATCGATTCTCAAGGCGTCTTGAAGAGCATTCATTCAAAGGCGTTGGCGCAGATTATCTTTTCTTTTTGCTCATTGCTTTCGTTACGATGATAGTATTATTCTTCAGTTGCAGCTGTATTTAATGGCTCATTTCAGGTCGCTGCGATATTTATTGGAATTCACAGCTTGAGCGACGCGTTCCTCACGATTATTTTGTATCTGTGGAGCAGACGCAATGAAAATATGTTTTTACATATCTTCGGGATCTTCCCTGTAAGAGCGCCTTACATCACATGGTAATAACAAATTGCGAGATGCAAATGGATAAATGATTGATACTTTTATAGGTTTTTCGTGTTCTTGCAGCTGCTAATTGGCGAAGGAGTTGAAAACGATCTGCTTGGAATTGGCATCGGGCATTTCTACTACTTCTTTGAGGATATTTATGGAAAGTTGCCTCTATCTCAGGGAGTAAAGGTTCTGAAGACTCCGCAGTTCTTGTAATTTTTTGTCATTTGCAATGGTAATAAGCTAATTTCCTAGGCACACATTTGCTAACGCACTGCATCTTAATTGCAACCCGTTATTAGCAGATCCTGATTTGATTCAAGACCCTGGTCAAGGAGCTGGGCTTTTCTAATAAAGTATAGTTCAGAGGGTGTTTTCGTTGAGGAGGATTTACTTAGAATCAAGTATGTGTGCTAAAGTTAGCGAATTACAGTGTAGGATTCATATACTCGTGTTAGATGTAAAATAATAACCTTTGAATCAAGAGAATAATCATTTTATCGTGAATATGACATGACATTGCTTCAAGCTAGCTATAGCAGCAGTAGTCTAGAAACTCAGTGAATTTGTGGTAGTATTATTATTGAAGGGTAAGCTGATTGTAGTTAAATGCAGTGATAATTTCATTACATTGAGATAGGTTGATTGAACGATGCAAGTGGTCCAAGTGTAATTTCACTGAGCAAAAACCTACGTCTATCTATATCTACTAAAACAATAAGGACTTGGATATACAGTATACTTCGTTCTATGATTTTTTTTTAGGAGGAAGCCAGTGAATTTCAAGGTTTTCTTTACTCCATTGAAGTATCTTGAAATTTGATGTAGATAAAGGTACTATTCATAAGTAAACTTATTTTTCAATGACATGAACCGCTTTATTTTCTAATTATTAAAATTATTTGATAATTCATAAATTGTCAACATAATACATTTCGAAGGTGACTGAGTAACAATTTGATGATCTCATTTGCTGTGAAATGAATGTCATGTCGCAAATATTGACTAGTGAATGGTAAAGAAGGCTAAACAATCTATAAATCGTTTCCTAGTGTGTATTGTGTACAAATTGCTTGATTCAAAGAGTATCTTTGGTCTATTTATGTTTCCTACGAATTATCATGAAAATATGGATAACTATCATAAGCGTACAGGTATTTACTTTGATAATTAGTAATGTAACAACTTCTAAGCTGGACATTTTTTTATGTAAGAGTTGAGTTAAACGAAATTTAAATTTTAAATATTAGAAGTCCAACTTCAGAATTCGAATTTACAAACAGTCTGCAAGGCAAACATTTTTATTCGAGCAAATCGGAGCCAAACTAAACAAGTGAAAAAACAAGAAAATTATTGAAGCTTGCTGTTGAAGAAGAGACAATTCGGTCTTTGCTTAAGAGATTTTAACGTCTCTCGGACTATGATCAGTTAGGATTAGAATAGCTTCCTTTACATAAACGACATTGGAAGGTGAGAGCAAGAGACTCTATTTTCATTAAACGCAAAAATTCGATAATATAGTTAGAATGGGTTGTTAAGTTGCAACGGTGAATCACCATTATTTCTTCTGCAAAATTAAATTAGACCCAAATCTCTCGCTATGAAATAGAAAAACTGTTCTGAACAATCATAAAGCCTTCTGTTCTTTCTCAGACTGAACAGACTCGAGCCGGAGTCCTGACATCTGCGACCCATTAGCATTTTTCAATCTCGCTATCTGCGCTTCAAGATTCATAATATGATTCGAACACATCTCATAGATCTTATCCGGATCATACTTCGTATTTACGGCCTGAGGGAAATGCTTTCTCCGCAGTTGATTCGCGCTCACAATAATCGATCTCAAATACCTCTGCATCGTCGCAGGCGTCGCAATTTTCACCATTCTCCCCATAATATCCAGTATTTCTAACGGATCACGACATTTCGCGTTTATTTCCGGCATTTTCTCAAAGCTGAAATAAACCCGCAGCTTTGAGCTCCAATCGCTGAATATCTCCAATATCTTATTCGTCAGCTCAATATAGTCCTTCTCATAGTTCCTCCGTGTAACAATCTCTGATTCCATTCCTGCTATCTCGCTTCGATATACAGTAATAATCTTATTTCTTTCGTCCTGCTCGCTTTTGATTTTGGCTTCTTTCTGCTTGAGGATATCTTCTTGCTTTCTCTCCTCTCGCTTCAGAAGCGCCATTTCTTCTTCCATCTGCGCGATGCGTTTCACATTTTGATAATTATGCTCTTGCAGTTGATCATACTTCCGAATAATGCTCCTGAAATCGTCCTCAGGGAACCTTGCTTTCACAGCGTCGTAAATCGGCTTGAAAAACTCTAATTGATGGCATTTTGCATACAAATCGTCTTTTTCATCAGCTGCTGTCAAAATCTGTTGTTGCAGCAATTGGTTCGTTCGCTTTAGGATCGCGTTCTCAAGTCTCAGCTCATCGACTTCTTTCTCTAATCGCGCGTTTGCCTCTTTTAGGCTTTCACTATAATAAAGTTAAGGTTAATATATTATCCATTAACAGCAATGCATTATACTTTTGAGTTTCCACGTTGTCGACCAATTGCCCTGTTTTAAACGCCATTGAACTGATCTCACGGTTCGCTTGCTGAATAACCGTATCGATCTTATGCGCCCTGATCTTCTGATCTAGATAATCAAGCTTCTTCTTCTTTAAATCAGCAACGAACTCCCTTGTGCTTTTCGGCCTTGTCATCTTCCCTTTCTCTTCAGCATCTTCAAGCGTGTCTTCTGCGGTTACTTGCTGTACTTTATCTTTGATCTTTTCGACTCGTTGCCGAATTTTCGCCTTCTCTGTGCGATCAGTCAGGATCTTTCGATCTGCCGGGTTCTTCTCTGATGGTTTGATACAAACAAGGTTGCGGTCCTTATCAAACACCATTCGATAGTATTGCTTTTTAAATTCATCGTAGCGTGATTTGAGGTAATCCTGCTCTTCTTTCTTGAGATTTTCAAACGCATACTCAGCGTTCGCTGAATCGAATTTCAAGTTCATTGTATCAATTCGCTCCTTCGGACTACCATAGAGATAATGCATTATCTTGCCGTGAGATTTGGTTGAGAGGTTGGTGAGTCTAACCTGGTCGTTCGATGAAGAAACGCTGAGCAACTCTGCTTTTTTCTCTAGGTTAATAGAAGATGGCGCTCGAGTATGCCGGCGTTCTGAAGGTTGGGTCGAAGTTGATGTTCTGTGGAGATTGGAGTTGATTTCACTCCGAGGGGAGATTTGAGCCTGTATATCATCTAACTTCAGCTTGAGAGAGGCTGTCTGCGGCCTTCTGTGCGTTGGTTTAGCTTGCATGTCTTCGATGTGAGTAGCTGTTTGAATGTTGAAGCGGCTTCCTTAAGTTTTATTTTGTGTAATAAACTATTAATTCGTAATAAACTATTCTTTTTTCCGGGATCTGAAACGGCAGGCAAGTCTAACCCTTAACCCCTCAACTTCCAAGGGATTATCTTTATTAATTCTTGATAAAGCTAATGATATTCAGTCAAATAAATGTATTCTACTTGAATGTTTTGATATTATGCTGTACTACCATGATATTACTATATGCTATTCTAAATCTCATATCTCATTACATCATTAAACAAATTTGAAACTATCAATTGACTTTCAACTGTTTTGCACTATGAATTACAAACATTTATTCATACTTTTTGGCTTCAGCTTCGTTTCCTAAATTTCTATAAACTTTCATAACATTTTTCTTCGACATAAGCGTATCTGGGTTAGTTCCACCCAGAAGTTTCAGTCGCATTTCATAAGCTTTTTTCGCAGGCTCAACTGCGTTATCAAATTCCTTTAAGACGAGGAGCGCGGACCCTAGATTGTGGTAAGCTGCTGCGGTTTCGGGATGCTCTTCGCCTTTTGCTTTCAAACTAACATTGACAGCTTCTTCAGCATGCTTCTTGGCATCCTCGTTCTTACTCATTTTAGAAGAGATAACTGCTAGGTAATTCAATGACTCTGCTAACTCGATTCTCGGCTTAGAATTATAAATCGACTGTCTGATCTCAAGAGCGTTCTTGGCGGCTTCTAATTCTTTCTCGAGCTCGTTTGTTGCGCCGTATGCGCAAGCTAGATCATGATAGCTCATTGCGACGTCTCGGTGGTTCTTGCCGTATTTCTTTGTTCTGATTTCTAGCGCTAACGTGTAATATTTGAGGGATTTATCAAACACGACCTGCGTCGCGTAAGCGAATCCTAAACTCTGGTAATAGTCCGCTAGATCAGAGTCTTCGTCCTCAGGTCCAATCGATTCTAGCAGCAGTTTACGAGCAGCAACAGCCTTTTCAACGTAATCGATCATCTTCTTGGTATCGCCGAGGTTACTGTAAGCCAGCCCGACATTATAAAGCGCCTCAGCCGTATTACCATTGCCTTCACCATGCATTTTATTTTTGATAGCCAATAAATGTAAACTCGTCTGCACTTCTTTATCATGCTGGCCCAAAGCCGCATGTAGAGAGGCAATCGTGCTCAAGATTTTCGTAACTTCTCCATGGACATCCCCGTAATGTTGCCTTGTGATTTCTAAGCTTTTCTGCGCGTTTTCAAGCGCTTCCTTATATTTCCCTTGACGCTCCTGCGCCAAACTCAGGTTTTTATAGGACATAGCGGTATCAATATGTTGTTCTCCCAAAACCCTTCTGCGTATATCTAACCCCTTCTGCACGTTTTCCATTTCCTTTGCATAATCGCCAATCCTTCCATACACTAAGCCCAGATCGTTATAAGACTGCGCGGTTTCCGCGTTGTTTTCACCGAGATGCTTGATTCGTATATTCAGCGCTTTTGAGATGTTACTGGCAGCTTCGGAGTACCTTCCTAGCCTCATTAGACACATCCCAACATAATTCAACGCGGTAGCGAACTCAATATGGTCTTCTCCAAATCTTTGTTTGGACAGCTCCAGCAGTTTGAGGAAAAACTCAAGGCCTTTCTCCCAATCGCAGATTTTTATACACAATTTTCCTGCATCAAGCAGCGCTTCCTTCACCTCATCACTGGTTGGCGACGTCCGAGCCTCTCTGAGAGACACGACGAGCTCAAGGTAATTCACTGCGGTAGAAGGCTCGCCTGAATTTTCATACGCTAGAGCGATTTGTGAATACGCTTGCTCGACCTCCACGTGATTGTCTCCCAAGCAAGCCCTTTTCCCTTCAATCGCTTTCAGTAGATGCGTCACAGTTTCATCATGCTTTTCCAATTGGCTGTAAATCAATGCCACTGAATGATACGACCTAGCTGTTTCGATTTTCTCTTCTCCCAAAACTCGTTTTCTGATCTCAAGCGCTTTAAGGTGTGAATCTAGCGCTTCTTGGGTTTTATCCAGGCAGTTGTAGCATATTCCAGCGTTGAAGAGACAAGCTGAAAGGTTTACTTCCTCCTTCTTGGTTTCGAAAATATCGGTCGCTTTCTTGATATATTTCAAGGCTTCTTCATACTGTTGGATTTGGACGTAAATCACTGAAATTTGATTGCAAAGCTGTGCGATCTCGGTAGGATTGGCCTCTTTGTTTTTCTCTTTGATCGCGAGAGACTCTAGCAAGTATTTGAGCGCGTTTTGAGGCTGTCCAAGTGCGTTGTACGCCATGCCGAGCTTCATTAGATAGGTAGAGACTTCTAAATGGTCAGGACCCAGCACGGCTTTTTTGATTTCGTAGGCTTTGGTGTAATTAGTAACAGCATCTTGGTGTTTTCCAAGCTTACCGCTGCTGTAAGCAACGTTGCCGTAGGAGGTTCCAGTGTCGGTGTGGTTTTCACCGAGGACTTTTCTTCTCACAGCTAAAGCTTTCGAAGCGTATTCTAACTCTTTGTCATGTTGACCGAGATGTCCATAAGCGATTTCGACGTTGAAGTAAGAGTTTGCGGTCTCTGCAGAGTCTTCACCGAGGACTTTTTGACGTATTTCGAGAGCTTGGAGCGCGTATTCAAGCTCGGATTTGTAATCGTTGATTTGGCTGTAGGCTATACCGAGGTTGTTGCAGGCTGCGGCGCCTTCATTGGTTTGGAGAGTGTTTTCAGCCTTGGCTTTGTTGATAGCAAGAGTGTATTTCTCTATGGCACCAGTGGGATTACCAGCGGATAAGAGCTGTTGTCCTTCTTCGAAGAGAGCGATGAGTTCCTTGCTGGCCATTGGAAGGTGAAGATATCGGATGAGTTGTTTAAGTTTATGTTATAGTATATAAATAATTCCGTTGTTTATCCTTAATTATTTCGAAATCGAGAAGTAATAATTGGGTTGGCTAAGAGAAGCTATGTGATTGTTCTCATTGCTTTTGTACTGTAATGTGGATTCTTGTCTCTAGGACCATTTGCGAGTTGTACATGAGCGCTCTTGGTTATAGAATTCCTTTCATGGTGTTTCTGTAATTTGAATTTAAGAATACAAGTGATAATTCCTTGTTACAATGAAGAATTCAATGGCAAGTCCTCTAGGAATTGTTTAGCTACTGATATGAAGTGTTAGCTATATATATATAATTGCTACGAGATAGTCAACGAAAAATCTTTTCTCAGGCTTCTTTCATGAGTCAGTTGAATCTAAACTCATTCAGTTTGTATTCTGTCTGACTTAATCTGAACATTCAATACCAATGCCATTTTCTTCCCAGAGAGCACTTCCCAAGTTACTTCCAAAGTTTCATACTGGTAAATGAGATCAATATATGTTTTGCTCATATTTCCCTCTTTTTGAGATAATTTAAGACAAATTATAAAGAGCTGATCAAGAGATTTGACAACTTTATCCTAAACTCGCAAGAATTTTCATATTTCCTACCTTTTTATTTCTTATTTGTTCGTTATCGTCCAAGCAAACATAAAATTGGAAATTTTGAAAACAAGGAAATCCAATATGTGAAGGTACTTAAATCAATTTATAGCTCCCTAATGGCTGATCACAATCTTTAAATCTCAGTCCAGTTGTTTTTCTTTTAGTCGTTTCGTTGAAGTTTTGCTAGAGTACGCAGGCGGACCTCACCGCTTCTAAAAAGAAGGAAATATTAAAAAATTTACTACAGTATAATTACTTTTATCAGCTGAAGGAACAGCTTGAATCACTTTCCCAGTTTTGAAGTCCAATAGCTTCGCCGTCGTATCATCAGAGCCAGTTACTAGCATATCTCCACACTGGCTCCATCGCACACAATTGATGTTCTCTGTTAAATTTCAGGGTAAAATAGAAATACCAGATAGAATATTTTGCAAAAGAGCAGCTACTTACTTGAATGAACATCTTTAAAAGTTTCCACAACTTTCAACTCACGCTTGTCAAAAATCTTGATAATTTTGTCATATCCACATGATGCCATCAAATTTCCATTAGTTGGACAGACATCAATCCAAAGAATGGTACTTTTCAAGGAATTAGGCTCTGCAAACAATTTAATTTAGCAAGATAAAATCATTAAAATCATTAACGAAGAAAGAGCAAGAAACAACTATCAACTTATGGGAATTACCACCTAACTCGGCTTCTGAACTCGTCGTTATCAATTGGGAGTTTTTCTCAGCATCTATTATATTATATTTCAGGCCATCATACTTTACGAACACAAAGGGATCGCCAACATTTGTGCCCCATCTGCATCGGCACTGCCAGTCTATTATTATTGCAGACTGTCATAATATATAGTAACATAATTTTACCTTGCTTTTTGCTGAGTTGTTGATGAGCCCTGTAAGTGTTGCTATTAACATCTGATATTAAGCAAACTCCATAGCTGTCGATGGTTGCCCCCAACTCTCCAGACGGACTGAAATCAAGTCCAATGATATGGTTTTCTAGATTAGGTGATGAGTACATCTATCAATTCAAGAAGCTAGAGATTACCCCGATGTTTTTCATCACATGGCTGCTTATATGCCACTTTCTTAAGAAGCTTTGTATTATAGTTACTCCTCTGCCCAGAATATCCAATGCTGAACAGATGATAAGCCACTTTCCGTTCAAGAGGGAGAGCACCAAGCAGACCTCTTCTAGCATTATTGGCCACATCACCAAAGCCCGTTACTATGGGGGTCGTACCGAAAATTAATGAGGCAAATGTCAATCATTATTACCTCCCAATACATCCTGATGAGAGTAAATTTTCTCAATATGATTTTTCTTTGAAACATCGAATATTTCCATATTGGCTGAACGATCGCAATCATGGTGAAGGGACACGAGCAATTTGGAGTTTGGAATTTCTTTCACATGAGTCCAGCTGTACACTATCGATTCATCATAAAAGGGGATGAAATTTGAAAACTGAAATTTACTTGTAGCACGAATTTGAACTCCTTTAAAATTCGCGTGACTCTGCGTCTTTTCAAGGTCGAAGATATTGATCATGTTTGTCTTCTCTGAGCAACAAGCAAGTAACATTGAGCGCAAGGACGTACTCTCCTCTGGTCAAGTTAATTCGGTTAAAGAGAGTTGGAATAATTGAAACAAGAAAATTCCAAACAAAATAAATACTACTGAGAACTAAGTGTACCAGTTCTCAGAGATTTCTGAAGAGAATCATCTCTTCGAGCCTTATTATCCAGAGACACATCGTTCTTTGCTGATTGTGTTTCTTCATCGATTGTATAGCCAATTTTCTGACCTTCTTTCGTCTCAGTTGTTGATAGCATTGCTTTTTTGTTTTGCTCAGAGCAGAGAATAATTAAGCTAAAATAAAAATATTTCATGTTATAGATGAGTTTAGAACCAGGCCGTGACGTAGAAAAATGGCTGGTGTTGAAGCACCCAGCTCTGTACGTCTTTTCATTTTCAAGGCTAGCATGAGTGTGAACTATTTCGAGCATGAGAAAAGAAAATAATTTCAAAATTCGCATAATTGCTTTCTTTCTGCATTTGAAACAAAAAGTAAAGAATATTGCTCTAGTTACGACGAAAAATATCTTTAATACATCATGACCAACGACTTTATTTTCTTTTTAAGAAGGTAAAGTCAGGTAATGAACTGATACTTAATTAATTCAATGTTGGATGTGAGTGAGAAATCACGTCAATCTTATTTTCACCAGCAAAACAAGGTCAGATTCAAAATGAACGAAATAAAGCGGATGATAGCCAATCCAATAAAGTTCTCTTGATATTTGAAGAAATCTATCTCTCCAACTAAAAGGATAGTATTACAACAACAACTAGATATCTGGCTTGGTCCAACAAAAACAAAGTAAGCGTACTTAGCAATATCATTACAAAACGCAGCATAATATTCAATAAACAAAAGAAAGTCTGAGAGCTAATTTGATATGACTAATTCAATTCTCAAAGATTCTCAAAAAATGAGCCTGGAACTGATAATTGAGGCGCGAGTGGGAATTAAATGGAATTTGAGACAATCGAGAGAGTGAGGACAGAAGACTCTGAGGAATTGCTCAATTCCACGATATAATATTCTTAGAGACTTCTGTGTTTGAATAGCATTGAGCTCGAGCTTGTGTTTCAAAACTATATTGGAAAAATCTACAAGAGCAACGTTGGTCTGGTTCCCATTAAGAAGAGAAGAAAGAGAATTATTGAATCAGCGATGAGAGTGGTGGTTAAGCCAGAACCAGCGGCTAAAACTTGGAAGTTACCGTGTTGTTCATTTGAAATTTATTTTCTTCTTGCAAAGAAATCCATCATAGTTAATAAACACTTACTATCTTTCTGAGCCACCACTTATAACAGCTTTGATGATTTTGACTATATTATTATGCATTGCTCTCAGCTCTCAGTAGCTAAGGGATCTTAGAGATAATTTACATTGAGAAAATATAAATGTGGGTACTATTGAGTTCAATTCCATATTTCATAAATCCGCAAAAGTACTTTGCTAAATCATCCTAGTTTCCTTTTACCCATTATAGTAAGTTCTTGCGATTGCTGGAGTTATAGGATTCAAAACACCAGACGGAATCTCTCATTCACATTAACAATAATTTCGTTGAATTCGGAATCATTTAGCTAATTAATAGTTCAAGAAGAAGACTTAGCAAACTCTCGAGCAATTATTTCCTCCTACACATGAAACTCTCATGAAAACTTAGAATGAGCATAGAACCTCTCAGACTCATTTATTAGAAAAACCTCGAGTTAACTTATGATATCATGAATGAACCTTAATTCTATTATTTAATGAGCTTTTCCACTTATTTAATGAACTTTTTCTCTTATTTAATGAGCTTTTTCCATTTTCATAATAATCCAAAAACTTCTCTCAAATCAACCAGAATCCCACTAATCTACTCATGGCAGAAAACCTTTGCAACTTCGATTACATTTTCAAAATCGTCGTCATTGGCGACTCCGGCACAGGAAAGTCGAATCTCGTCTTAAGATACACGAAAAACGAGTTCAGCCTCGAGACCCAGACAACAATCGGCGTCGAACTTGTCCCAAAGACCGTCACAGTCGATGGCAAAATCATCAAAGCACAGCTTTGGGACACAGCTGGTCAAGAGAGATTCCAGGCTCTTGCAAGTGCATATTTCAAAGGAGCAGAAGGTGCCCTCTTGGTATATGACATCACGAAACCAGGCAGTTTCAGAGGACTGGATAAATGGATCGAAAAACTTCATGAACATGCCGATCCCAACATAACGACATTATTAGTTGGAAATAAATGTGATTTAAAGCAATCGAGAGAAGTGAGGACAGAAGACGCCGAGGAATTCGCTCAAAAGCATAATATGGCGTTCTTGGAGACGTCTGCGTTAGAGAACACGAACGTTGAACTTGCTTTCCAAAAGTTAGTTGCAGCTGTTTATGAAAGAGGAAAGAACACCCTATTGCTGCTTTCTGATCTGGATGATTTGAATAAGAGACGTAAATTGGAACCTGAATCCGAGAGAGAGGAAGAAAAAGATGTAAAAAAAGGTTGCTGTTAATTGCAAATTTTTATTTTATGAAATTTTATCCATTTGAGTTGATTACTTCCTATACTTTAATATAACTTCACACGCGTGATTGAAATGCTGAATATTTCAGAAATCTAGCAATTCTTGATTGTGTTGGTCATATGATATTGGCTTTATCAGGGATGTAAAAAAATGAATTCGAAATACTATGAGGGAGATGTTCCTCCCATATATGCAGAAAAAAAGGCATTGATCGCAAAATATTGTTATTATTATGATGCAAATTCTCAAACGGTTTTAATTTATTCTACTACAATTTCCAAGAAAATTGGAACTTGGGGTGGCTGGTCATCTGTTTATAGGTAGAAAAATCTGAATAAACATCCCAGACCACCAAATTTGTTCCTATAGGCTTCTGCCAAAATTTTTTTGATGTCTTTTCGACTGGCTTGCTTGATAGCTAGTTTTAAATCTTCTTTGCTGTAATCAGCATGCTGAAGCAGCAAAGCGACAATTTCTAAGTGATCCCACCGAGCGGCCGCATGGAGACAGCTTTCTGTTTCCTTTGAATCTTTGCTGATCTAAGATAATGCGGATTATGATTGGTTTACTCCTAAAAGAATCAATATTACATATGACTTGATGTGTGGATCTGCCTGCTGTTCAAGGAGAAACCTAACAGCGTTTAAGTTGCCAAATTTGGCAGCAAAATACAGAGCATTCTGCCCAGATTTGCTATGTTTATTTATTATGTGATTTGCATCGGATCTTGAAAGGATATTCCTATAGAGCAGGTGAATATAATGGCTAAAACGGTCGGTCATATTACCTTCTCGGATCCTCTTGCAAAATTTTGTACATTAATTTTATATGTTTTTCTGAGCCAACAGTCGCGCATTCACATAGAATTTCGGTCCGACGGATCGCTTCAAGTGCATCTTGCACAAAATTATCGTTCTATGACATAAAAAGAATCAGTCTAAGCAATTTCAAAACAGCTAATACTGCAAAATCCTTGCTAGTCCCTTCCGCATGTAAATTTCTGAGCTTCACATGCTTGTAATTCTCCATTTCAAAGAACATCTCATCCTTTAACATAACAATGTCACTTTACTCCTTATGCACTGTATTACTGGTGTTTCAATGCTTCGAACTCTTTCATGTCTCATATAAATGACAGACCGCACAACCAAACTGACCTTTCTCCAACTTTTCGATGGACTCATTGGCTTGCTAAAATACCATTGTGACTTAGCCAACAAAATCAAGAAATATCATACTTCTCTTGCAAATAACTGCTAGGATTTCTTCTGCTTAGCGGTGAATTCGCCACAGTACCTTTCTCACATTGACTCCACCTAAATCGCCGCACCAAATTCTCTTCTTCTTCCTTATCTTTCTCCACAGGATGGAATCTACTCAACCTCTTCGGCTTGAGCCCAGGAGATGGTGTTTCGCCCAATATTTTATCCAAATCGCTCACTTGAAAGACCTGCGAGGTATTTTTCGAAAAATCTTCTTGCGACCGTATGCTATCCGATCTGAAGCGAATAAAGTTATCTTCGTCAAATTTCACGTCACTATCAAAATTATCATCCACTTTTATCTCCTCTTGCTGATGAATCACAGCATTATTAACCGCTGAATCCCCAAGTTCAACACTTTTTGTTAAACTTTCATCAAAAATCGCATTGTTATCCATTGTGGTTTTAGGCTCTTCTCCTCGTGGAAGGAGCTTGTGTGGGCAGCTACTCTCTTGAGTTAGTTCCGAAGCGCGGAAACCTCCTGTAAACGAGCTTCTAACGAGCTGATCATCAGCGGTTGATTGATCCACGTTCTTACTTTTGATAACAACGACCGTCAATCTAGTGGATAAAGTCTGCCGAGGGGTCTGCTGCATATCGGAGGCTTTGATTGAAGACTTATTTTCGCTTTTGTTGTCATCTTTCCCCTCTATTTCTATACTTTCAAACAATTGTTGCATTTCATTATCGTTTTGGCTGACATCGTTTTCCGTTTTATCTTCAAATAGGTCTTTGGTGTTGGGCTTTTGAGTTCCCACGTCAATTTCGGCTTGATTTTGAGTTAGGTTATCGTTTTTCTTAGAAGAAGCTTTAGGAGAGAAAAAATTCTGTTGTCTTGTTTGGTGCGGTTTCAATGTTTCACTTTGAATGTCTCGAATCAAACGGCTTGTGTCTTGAGATTCGAATTCCTCTGAGATTTCTTGGATTGCTGTTTTCTTACGTCTAGAATTGCGTTCTGTGATAGATTGTCGAGACATATATTTTCTGAGTTTAATATTGGACTCAGGTGAATAAATTGGATCAATTCATATAAGAACACTGGTGAATATTCTGTAACTTATAGCAATAGAACATCAAAGTAGCCTTGGAAATAATTGAGATGATCTTTGTGGTTTTGGAGGTATGTGAAGTGTTTGGAAGTTTGGATGTTCAGGAGAGAGGTGGAACTGTAAATCTACAGTTATTGAATTGAAAGTTAGTTTTCCAAAATAATTGAAAATGCTTGAATAAGGTGTGACGCAAAATCAATAGAGGGCTGGAACCTTGAGGATTGCTGAAAAATTTGTTAATAGAGTAGAGAGCAATAGCATTTATAGATTCATGACAATGAGTTTTTCGAACTGATGTGAAAATAAACATCAAATTATCTCAGAAGTAAAGTCATAAGGCAGTATGTAAGGGCAAGCTGGTGCTATAGGTAAGAACAAAGTATCGTTGTGAAAAATCGTATCTTCTTATATGGACAGGTCATCAATGTAAGAGTGTTACAAAGGGTTAATTAAAAAAAAAATAACATTAGTTCAGTGTTACGTAAACATAAAGGTGCAAGGTTTCCATGCTATCTTTTTCATCTTCTGAGAAGAGCTGATTGCTCATAGAATGCTACCACTATCACATAAATATTGAAGGCCAATTCAAAAAATAGTCAGAAACTTGGTCAATCAGAAGCGATTCTATATAAAAAACCTTGGAAACCTTCATTATGGGTATGACTGGTTAATTGATTGCGAAAAACAAATGAATATTTCTGAATTTCTAAATCATACCATCGATCTTTGTAAAATGAAGCCTCAATAAAGGTATATTTTACACTTTCTTCATCAAGTGCAAGGTTTTCTTAATCTTTTTCAAGTAAAGTAGCGCTGCATATTCATTTTGCATAACATCCACCGTAGTATGAAAAGCAATCATGCTTGCATACATATCATTTATCGTCATTGAAACTCGTTTTGTCACCCTACGCTTACCTTCAGAGAAATATTCACCTCATATTCCCAAGACTCTACTTCCAGTGTCTTCAAGCTTTAATGAACAATTTAACAACGGGCTAGCCTTTTGATCAACGCACTCTTATTTCCAATTATTCGAAATAGTTTACTTTTGACAGAACTACTACAACAATTTTTAAATAAAAGACCTTTGCATAAAAATGGACACTTCAAGCGAAGAATCATTCCGTATGTCTCACATCCAAACTCCCAACATCTCTAACCTCACTAGTTGATAACATTTTCCGACAAGTTTCGAGAATTTACCGCAAGAGGATCGACAAATACGTCTTAAACGTCCGAGAACGATGGATTTTCTCTGTCGTATTGGGCCTAATCTACATATTCCGAATTGCTTGCTTCGGAGGCTTCTATGTCGTCTCATATGTTTTGGGTCTATATATTTTGCACGCACTTGTCCAGTTCTTGACACCACTAGGACTGCCCGACATCGAAGATGAAGAAGATGACAATATTTATGACGATCTTCCAACTACCAAACCGTAATAATCAATAAATAATCTTATCAATAATGCTCTGGGTGTTTAGTACTAATGAGGCCCAAGAAAGCAACAAACCCTTGATAAGAAGCGTGAGTGAATTCAATTTATGGTACTGGCATTATCAGGTCTATTGAGCATTAAATTCGAATTATTAATAGGCAAGGGATTACGCTGGGCTTGATCATCGGCAACCTCTTGATTTTCTCTTCTGTGTTTGATTTGCCCGTTTTCTGGCCATTTTTGCTGGGATATTTCATTTTTTTGGTCTATATGACTGTCAAGAAGCAGTTCAGGCATATGAAACGACACGGATATAGTATGCTTGATTTTAGCAAGAAGGGAGCAACAGTGGAATAAGCTGCGATGTTGGAAGATTTCATGGACATTAATAAAAAAATATGTGAGAGCTATAAGCATTTCTGAATATTCATTCACTATGTTATTTATGAACATTTAATTTCTGCATAACAAGGTTGATATAATGCGTGGTGTTGGGAAATGTATCACGATGAAAAAATTAGAAAAGAGGAATTATCTACTTGAAAGAGAGTTCATGTGATTAAGGAAAAAATGGTCTCATTTACATGAAAATATAAGCAAAAAGTAGAAATACGAAGAATTTGTTCGGATGTTATCGCAACAACTCCAGGATAAATTAAGTCGGTTAAGTAAAATTAAAAGAAGCTCTTCCAAAAATGTAAGAATTGGCTTGAAGATATATGGTTTGCCAAAGGATGATGTGGTAAGGAATGGGGTTCACGCAACCAATAGATTAAAGCATAGGCTAATTCTGAACTCACAGAAATTTTAGAATTCAAGTCTGATAATTTGTAAAGTCAAAGAGATTCGATAGAAGCTGAATAGGCGCAAATGATGGTAATCTTGAAATATCTCAATTCATGCTGTAATACGGACTGCTAAAGAGATGCCATCACCTTTGCGAATTCTGAATCCGAAAAAAACATATAACATCAAATGGGCAAATCTGCAGATTTGTAGAAACTTTCGGATTTTCAGTGTTAGCTGTCAGATCTCAAATGATTTAAGAATATGAAGCAAAGACACACACAAAATCAGCACAAACTAAAGCTACAAAATGCAATGAGATTCATAATGATTTTTAGTTGGTTCCTTCTGGATATAGAAGTCATTTTGGAGAGTGTGAGCATAATGAGTACAAAGATCAAGTTAGAAATGTGATACACAATAAGACATTTTGATAAAAGAGAGATTTCAAGGTAAATTTATTGTTGA
>ENA-UOTX01000173-UOTX01000173.1-compost-metagenome-genome-assembly--contig:-NODE-173-length-71516-cov-15.664189_pt1 | contig 71516 bp, 49 predicted proteins | sample MGYA00238143_ERZ746982 | MGnify/ENA primary metagenome ERZ746982 (study PRJEB28758, sample SAMN06268862) | compost metagenome | isolation source: single cell | place: USA: California, Emeryville, Joint... | reverse complement strand
ATCGTAAGAACAGTGTTACTTTTAACCGTTTACGCTATTGAACCCGCGAAATTCCTCCTGTCTAAGGGAAGAGAAGAGGAAGCTGAGACGTCTCTTGGGAGAATTTATCTGAAGAAATATGTTCAAGAGCAAAAGGCTTCGATTAAGGCTGAAATCGAGCAGCAATCCGCTTCAAAAGAATTGAAACTCTCGGATCTCCTCACTCCTCGGTGGAGACATCGGTTCTTGATTGGATTATTTGTCGCTGCTGCCCAGCAACTCACCTTTGTGAATGGTATTGTGTTCTACTCGACAACGTTGTTCCTTAAAACGACTCATAATCAGCTAACAGCTCAGATATTGACTTGTGTAATGATCGCTTTCACGCTGATTGCGAATTTCTGCGCTGGAGTCGTGATTTCGAAGGTGGGTCGAAAGGCGATCTTGCTCGTTGGAGCTATTATTACCGCACTGCTATGGGCGTCTGTGACGGTCTTTCTTAAATTTGAGTTGGAAACGGCCGCAGAATTCCCTTTCTTTGGATTCTTTATAGTCTTTGGAGTTACTTATGGACCAGTACCTTGGATATTCGTCGCAGAGGTGCTCCCAGACGTCGCAGTCGGCATGGCTCTTTTTCTGAACTACGCAGTGCAAATAGGGGTTGCGCAGTCGTTCCCAATTATCATCAATTCTCTCCCGATTTCGGGTTTTCTTATCCCTGCGGCGATAGCGCTCGTGATTTTCCTCGTTGTGCTTGGATTTATGAGAGAAACAAAAGATAAGACTCCGCATGAAATAGCAGATATTTATTACAGCTCAGGGATAGAAAGAGATCAATTAGCACAAACTCTCATTGTTTCGAATAAAATTACCGAGAAATCAGACAGTTATGCTTAGGTAGACTAGGTATTTTGTTTCGAATAATTGGAGCTTTTTTTTTTTTGATAGTAAGCTATCACGTAAATGTCAGTATATGAAAATTTAACCAAGAATCATCAACAGGGTTATCCTCAGTTTGTAATACATATCTATTGTGATTACAAAAGAAGGAGACAAGTTTAATGAATCATTCTCCTTTATCAAGAACCTTCAGAATAAATCTGTTCAAACTAATTCGTTTGGGTGTTTCAGTTGTATTAAGAAGTCATTACTTTCGAGAATTAACCAAGCAAAATACCCATTTCTAACTCCATAAAAGAGCTACAATTAAGGTCCCATCAAAACGATAAATATCATGAAAGCAGTCTGACAAATCGCACTGTATTGGTACAAATAGATTAAATTTCTCAGAGTAAATTCTTTTCACAATACACCCACTTCCAACGCATTATTCACTTCTATTAATAGCGCTGAAATACAGTTGCTCATCAAAGAATAAAGAAGCAGCTATGTTTCTCTTATTCGAAATCAAAACATGCAAATATGGAGATAGACCTACACGATGCAAGCTGAAACGATTTGAGATCTTATATTGAACCATTTTTTCATCACTTCAACAAGTTATATTATATTGAAAAAGAGAGATTTTATTTGAAAAATAAGTTAAGTTGCTTTTCTGTTTCATCTACTGTATAGGTGTGACATAGAACAAGAAGAAATGCTTGCTTCTATACATCAGACATAAGCACAGAATATTATTTTTGCCTGTCAAGCAGATCTCTCGAAAGAAGTTTTGAATTTTCACAAAAACAGGCTCATGAATTGCAAAATCTCAGGCGTTTTCATAACTCTCAAATTAGAATCAAAAGGCCATATAAATCAGAGAGCAAGAGATTTATTTAATAACTTTTAAATTTCTGCTTAATGACAGATTCAAAGGCTGCAGACTCTTTCCACGATAAAGAAGGATTTTATAAAGGTACCTGTTGGGGTGCCACTCTCACGGTGAACTTAGGAATGGTACTTGCCGGCTATATTGGAGGCGTACTCAACACAATTCAAGCCTATGTTTCGACAAATGTCTTCCATTGGGACACAGAAGAGGCTGTTTTCTATGGCGGTCTGATGAACTCCGTCCTTTGCGGAGGAGGTGCTGCAGGAACATTGGCTGGAGGCGTCCTTGCCAAGACCTTCGGCAGAAGAAACACAATGATTATCGCTGATATCATCGGAGCGATCGGCGCTCTTTTCACAACACTCGCTATTTTCCCACTCTTCCTTTGCGGAAGAGCCCTCATCGGTTTTGCTGGTGGAGTAAATTGCACCGTTGTTCCTCTCTATGTTAACGAAGTGAACCCTCTGCCGCTCAGAGGTCCAACCGGAAGCGTAATCCAAGGAGCTGCTTCGTTCGGTACATTGGCTGCTCTTATCTTGGGCTACGGCATGCCTCAGGACAACAGCCCAACCATTTGGTGGAGATTCATGATTGCTCTTCCAATCGCCTTCTGCCTTTTGAGAACAGCATTGATCACAACGATCTTCAATATCGAGCCAGCGAAGTTTCTTCTGACCAAAGGACGGAAGGAAGAGGCTGAGCAGTCTCTCAGAAGGATTTATCATGAGATGTACGTACAGGAGCAGATTACCGCGATCAGCATGGAAATCGCTCAGTCATCATCATCCGCAAAGGAAATGAAAATCTCTGATTTGTTCACCCCTCGCTGGAGATACCGATTCCTGCTGGGTATCTTCGTCGCTGCTTCTCCACAATTGACTTTTGTAACGGGTATCAGCTTCTACTCAACGATCTTGTTCAAAAAAACAACCGGCGACCAATTCAAGGCTCAGACATTGACTTGTATCATGATGGCTTGTACTTTGGTGGCTAATTTATTCGCAGGCGGCGTCATCAGCAAGGTGGGCCGTAAATCCCTCTTGCTCAGCGGAGCATTGCTTTCAGCGCTGTTGTGGGGCTCGGTTACGATCTTCATGCAATATCAATTGGACAATGTAGCGCAGTTCCCATTCTTTATATTCTTCATTGTATTCGGGCTTACCTACGGCCCAGTCCCTTGGATTTACGTCGCAGAGGTACTCCCTGACGTCGCGATCGGAATTGCCCTCTTCCTTAACTACGGAGTTCAGGTCATCGTCGCGCAGATATTCCCAGTTATTATTAATTCTCTCCCCGTATCAGGCTTCTTGATTCCTGGTGGCATAACAATCGGAGTATTTCTTATCGTGCTTGCATTCTTGAAAGAAACCAAGGACAAGACACCTCAGGAGATCTCAGAATTATTTAACCAAGGCGATGTTCATCCAGATGCAATGTCCAAAGGCCTTATTGTGGGCAATAATGCAACTGGGGATGGTAGCAAAGACGGAACGGAGAGCGAACATGCTTGGATTTAAATTCTTTGGGTAGGTTAGGTCATAAGATTAAATCCGTTATTAAAGTTTATCTTCTTCAGTTTCTGTTGTATTAGCTATCACAAAGTTCTAAGATTTTAAAAATATTCAAATTATCAACACGCTTTCAAAAAAATTTAAGTACGAAATGACAGATCCACTCACCCGATCTGAATTTGAGAGATCTTACGCTTCTCGTAGTCCAAGGTAAGCAAATAGAAATCGGATTTGGCTCTGAAAATTTTGGATAGACGATATGACGCGATCACATCATCAATTTTGAGAGAGCGAGAGTAAATTGTCTTTTTGCAACAGCCGCTAATAGGTTATTGAAAGTTTAAAGATCAATGATCCTCGAGCCAGTGAGAATATCCCGACTGGAGGACTCGCAAGCTTCCGATCTCCGGATAAAGCAAGGTGATCCATTACATGTCTATTGGTCTGATGCTTATTTTGCAGTTCTGGCGAACAAAGCACCTGGCAAAGTAAGAAGATGCGAGGGACGACTCCAAAAAAGGTGTATTTTTTCAGCGATTACCTCCAAGGGTACGATCCAATGACATCAACGATCGGAAAGACGCCGAGTTCAAAACTTACCAAAGAACGAGAGACGATTGGCTCGGAAAATGAGATAGAGCGTCCCTTTAAGCGCAAGGAAGGGGAATCTCTTTTTAGAAGCAAATACCACCAGGAGCAAAGAAACCGAACAGAAGATGTGCAAGTTACGTCGAGAGAAGACGTCAGGGAGGAAAAGAGGGTTTCTCTCTGGAACGAAAAGGAAAACACAGGACGATCTGACTTGAGGAAAGATATTCTCAAGGGCCAGCCGACACCAAAAAGGTATATATATTAAAATAGCTATTAAGATGGACATCAAAACGTATTTTTTATATTATAGGGCAGAGACAACAGACTCGCCATCCAGAAGGTTCAGAGATCTGAGAAGAAGCGAAATCAAGGAGAGATTATCGAGATTGAATGAAAAGCTCTCCTCTCCAACCGAGCGCGTTCCTCTGACTTCAGATTTCAAACATGGCGAAGATCCTGCAAACAAATTTAAACCAAGAGCTTTCAGATCATTCAAAGAGTATCAACTTCAGTTTTTTTGTATGATAGTTGACGGTTGGTTAGCGAACCGATTGAAGAAGTATCTCGTTCTTTTGAAAATGATATTCCAAGAGTAGATAATACCGCAAGAAAATCACCTCGCAGGAGCGTAAGAAAGTCATTATCTGTAGATTTATTGAACTTCATCTAGCCGGCGAGGGAAAACTATCTAAAGACGTTCGATCAAGAAGCCCCAATTGGAAAAATGCCAAGTCGAGATAAAGCTCTCTCGAGCTATGGAACTCGATCAACTGATCGCCTAATTCCTGTAAGAATCACTAGAATTGATTCGATTATTGGTATGTGTATCTAGGCCAGCAGTTTTGACAGAAAAACACAAGATTTGCCTTACAAACCACGCTCTGAACTTCAAGAGATTAAAAATGAAGTACCAGAAGAGCGCTTTTCTCATGGTGCAAAACTTCGGCAAGACACTCAAGCCTTGAGCCAAAAGGTTCGTTTGATATTGAGTTTGGAAAAAATAGTAGTTATGCGATAGGTCAAGGATCTTGAGAGGCAGATCGCAGATGAAAGAAACAGATATCGACACTTCCAAAATGAGATCGTTGATATGAAGGTATTTTCTTTATAAACTCAAATCATATATCCCAACAATCAACAATTAGAGAGATACTGATGAGGCCTCAAAATCAGGACCTAGCAGGGAATTTGAAAAGGTGTTGAAACAAAAAGAGCAAAAAATCTCCGAACTCGAAGACCAAATCGCTTCCTTAGATCGATCTCTCAAAGACGCAAACCAGAAATCGAAATTTGAACATGAAGCAGCAATTAAAAGGTGATTAATAATACTTCATCCAGTCTTATGCAATAATTTCATTAAAGGATAAAAACTGAGCATGAATTTGAAATTAAAAAGCTATCCTCTGCGCTTGAAGCAAAAGAACGCAGAATTGTCCAGCTTGAACGGGAGAATAAAGAAATGGAACAGAAGATATCCCAGCGGATCAACAACTTCCAAGATCAGCTTCAAAATCAACAAGAAAGTTTCGCAAAAAGTATTCATAAGCTATAAAATTTAAAGCCTTATCCAGAATCAGTTAAGCAAAATTTGGAAGCAAAAACTGAAGAAAACAATAAATTGAATCGAAAACTAGCAGAGGCTAATACGGAAATAAGCTTCATGAAAGACGAAGTAATATTCATCCGACCTACTCGCTGATTGACTCACACATTCTTTTAAGATTAAGCTGTTGCAGAGCGAAAAGTTGCGCATTGAATCGGAAAATGTAAATCTCTTTCGATATCAGCTTTTGCTTACCTCCTCGTTAGCGCAAATTAAAGGAGAAGCTCAATCGACCAGAGACATCAAGATTCGGCAATTGAGGCCGATTTTGAAAGTTTTGGTGCTTTAAAAGGCGAATCGAAATGCCTTGCGAAATTTAAGTAATGTTTATAAGCATGGATTCACCACCATCACTTTGTCGTCAAATTATATTTATTTACCTGAGAAAATATTTATTCCATTACCCCTCTTAACAACAACAAGTTATGAATCCAGTTTTTGGCAACTTTAGATTAGTATCTCAGATTAATGAACTTTAATTTTGGATTAACCCATTTAAAACGAGTAGCGCTCTCAATAGTAAATTTTTAGCTGTTAATCCTGGCCGTATAGTAACGGCCACGTCCACTACTCGTTTGCTTTGAGAGAACATCTCCAAAAATCTTATCAAATAATATTCGATAAGCTCTCGCCGATGTTATATTAGTTCCTAACAATTCGAAAACTTATAGGAACTCAGAGTCCTTTCATCTGATGATATGGGGTTCAGAATAATATCATAATTCTGAACTTCATAATATCGAAAGCAGATTCCAAGAACTTTTTTATATGCGTTATAGAAACTAGCTATGATTTTATAGAAATTAGTTTAACCTTGCGATGTTAAATTTAAACGCTTTTAATTTGATTGAATCTGATTTCCTGCCTTAGATTACAAAATAGAACACTGTCTGCACTATCAAGGGAATAAAAATTGAAAAATGCACTCACGAGAAAAATCCGCTCTTCAAACCGCCCTGAAACATATCGGAAGCAAAGACTATTTGTCAGATAGCGAGGACTACGAGATTGCGCCTTCTCCCGCCCTCATTCATACAAAAGTCAATAATTATTTTAGTGAAAAGATATTATCAAAGAGCTCCACGTCGGAGAGCGACTTGAAGCATGAAGAAGAGGAAAAACCAAAGGAGAGCCTCGAAGACCGTTTGAAAAGGCAATTTGATCATCTACATCAGGCATTCAAAGAAGACAGTATTAATCAAACAATCGAATCTTCTGGATCGATGCGGTTACCTTGGGAAAGGAGTAGAATCCATTGCCATTCAGTTGAAACGTTCAATGACCGAGCATATTATGAGTCGTATCGTTTCAACAGACTTATCAAGGCGGTGAAATCAAAAGTAAATTTATCGATAATGTGCATCTTCATCCCAATTTAGGCGCTTTGGAATGTCCTGACTATAGAAAGGTTACTAGGCCGCCTCGGGCCCAATATTGAATGTGAATTGGTATAATTGTGCTACTTTTGAGATGATTATCATGCATTTCTATTCCAGAAATCAGAAGCAATGAAACTTTTCGAGATTACCTTTTATTTTAAAACTGCAACAAACCCAGCGATGATACTCGGACTTTGCAATGAGCTTCTAAAGCAAGTTGATGAATTGGATACAAAAATTGCAAAGTTTGCGCCTCATGAAGACCATCAGAGCAAGCAAAAGCCGATGGATGTGAAAATGTCTCCTCATATCGCTTCGAGAATGTTAAATAATGGTGGTGCAAAACATGAAAGTTATAAAGCGGTTGCTCAAAACATATCAAACGCAAAGCCAGTATTTTTGTCAAGCAAATCAACCGAATTGGATGTAAAAAGCAACAAAACGGATCCAGCTTCAAATTTCAAGTATTAAGGGTTTCAATATGTTATCTAACTTCAATGAACCAATAGGAAGCTCAAACATACGTTTTTATATCTAAGATACTCATTATCGCATTTGGGACATCTCTGGAACTACTCTTGCTTTAAAAGTAAATTCCTCGTTTTTCTGGGCTTGTGCATTAAAGCATTACATTGTTGGTATTTAGAAAAGAAATTTGGAGCGCTCACTGACCTGGACTCTAATAACGACAGCAACCACTCGAGTCCGAGCATCCGAACGAAAACTAAAGAGTTGATTGAGCATTTGGGAATGCTGAGCATTTCCGAAGATACTCATTCTCAGCGCGTTCATTTCTTATGGCTTCAAAAGCAGCTGGATGATTCATTATATGATCAAAACGAAGAATTGTACAGAAAGTGGCGGAAGTCGTTCAATAAATACCTGAAGTTGAAAACGAAGGATTGGATAATGAAGAGTGAAGCGAATTATGTCTGTAGAATCTGTGAAAAGAAGTTCAAAGAGGGAGTTTTTAAAGAGCATTCGAAGGAATGTCTTGAACTTTCAGAATGGAAAAAGCAGTTGAAGAAAAAAACTGAGGAAATCGACAAAGCGTGTGATACAGCGTTTGAAAGAAAGCAGGAACTACGCGTCACAGAAACGATTGCGAGGTAATGATAATGTGAAAACTGTTATTGTAATCATATCTACATAAAGTCGACGAATGACTTTTAAAAAGACTGATAAAGGGCCAATAAGAAGAGCGAGCACTCAGGACGTCCCACTTTCATTTTCGAGTGATAATATCGAAAAAACTGAAAAAATCGAAAAGGCGCCCCGAATTGTGCTGATAAAAGAAGAAAAATTCGAGAAATCACCTCTAGGTAGCCACGAACCTTCACCAAGGTCACGAAAGGAGCAGTTCATGGAAGCAATATGTAATTAATTCATATGGAAGAGGCAAATATCCAATTTCATTTAAATAGCACCCAAGAATAGTTTTTCTGGCGCTAATTCTCCCAAAAAGTCACAGTTCAGTGCGTTAAATGCCCCAACAAGCTTCTCCACATCGACAGCTAAACTAATGGTAACACTAAAGAGTCTCTCCTCTTCGTGATCGCTAATCCTATTTAGTCTCCGATCAAAACTGAGACGATTGAAGAAGAGGAAAGAGAGAATATCGAAGATGAAGACCTTAAAGGCATTGCCCATAGAAACAAGAAATCACCCCTCAAGTTCAATTCCAACGAATATGTTCCTCAACAAACAGAACCAGAGATCTCTGAAAGGATCGCCACATCTCATTTTCAAGCGGAAATAACATCTCCAAAAATTTCAACAAGTGGTACTGAGAGCAAAACTAGTGAGTCTCCATCAAATAGAACCTCGAAAACGGACAATATCAAAAGTGGTTTTTCTGAAATCATGGAGAATTTACTCAAGCCTTTCCAACCCCTTAATGAGAATAAGGCTACAATGCCGGAAGGTACTGAGTCAAATATTCCAGCAAATAAATTGCCTGCAGAAGAAAACAAAAAGCAGACTGAGACCAATAACGGCTCTGGATCAGAGCCATCATCTGCTACGAAGAAAGTAGAACAGGTGGCTACGAAAAAACAACCTTCAAAAAAGAAATTAACGAAAATGAACACTGTCAGCTATGACACGAAACCTGATACTTCCTCTCCCGATTATAAATCAGATCAAACAACACCTCAATCCAAGCAGATGCTTGGCAGCAACATTATCGATTGGTCCAAATTTATGAGTCCTAAATACACAGGCGCATTCAGTGGGAGGACAACCTCAGCTGAGGATAAAGAAGCTAGAGAAAGGGAAAAGAAACGCAAGATCCTTAGTATCTTAGGACTGATTGCTGGATACAGTGAGAAGAAAGACGATGGACTTTACTGTAATGATTATTTAATATACATCAGAAAGCTCACTTATGTATCTCAGCAACGATGAGCGTGAGAAAAGATATCCAATTCCATCTATTTTCCGAAGGAAACGATGATTTGGACGGCAACCGAGAATTTATTGATCAATTCTTGCAACTTCTTAGCGTATGTTATTTCTAGAAGAGGGTCAAGCTCGACTAATTTTCTTAGGAAAAAATTGAAATCGAAAAGAAAATCTCAGCGAGAGAAGAAAAGATATCAAAGGATGAAGTCAAGGTTAGCCTTCCCGTCACCGAGACTACTGTCAAAGAGGATGACGGGGCTAATGCAGCGAAAAACGCTTTTAAAAGAGGACTATTATCAGGTTCTTACAAAGTTTATGGTAAACCCTCGCCGAAGCTCTCGGTGAAAAAGAAAGGTTCTTTTAACACGTCATCCAGCGGAACACCTCAATCTGGGAGCCGATTTTCAAATACGCCAGATGGGAGTCAATCTCCGAATAGCAATGCTTCTGAGCAGTCTCCTCAAACACTGAATAAGCCTGCGAAAAAAAGTAGATTTGCAGGTTTGTCGAAACACGAAACTTCTGAAGCTGAAAATGACGCAAGTCAAAATAAAGATACGGAGGGAGATAAATGCACTTTGAGCATAATGGATAAAATTAAGAAAGGAGGAAAGCTAACTCTGAAGACTCGGGCTCTCCCGAATAGCAAGGTCACTCCAGATGCGAGCAAACTTCGTGCTCTGTTGAATGAATCTGATTCGAGTCGAGGCTCCGAAACGAAAATTCAAACTCCTGTAGAAAACGACTCTTCTCTTCATCTCAGTGAAAGGTCAGAATCTTTGGTAAAACAAGATTCATCAACGGCAAAGCGAGATGAAATTGAAGAAAAGAGCCCGGCGGACGCTACAAGCGGCCCTGCCGAGAAAGTTCGTAAACTGCAATTCGTGGAGGGAGTGAAAGACAAAGCTTTGAAACCCGACCTTTCTAGCCTGGTAAAATACAGCCCAATGAGCCAATCTCTCGGTCTTTCCAAGAAAGATAAATTGTTGAAACGGGTGGGAGGCGTTGAAATTCGAGGATTGAACGACGAGAAATCAGACATGAAAAACTCTCCGGCGCATCAGGAGCCGCCTTATTTCAAATCTATCCTAGGGAAGCCCAGCGCTCAAAAAGAGGAGAAGGCGAATACACCCACATATAAATCTCACGATTTCGATCAAGGGTCGCCTCTAGGATCTTGTTTTCGGAAGATGGTGTCCGAAAAGCCAAAGCCGACTATACAGAATGAACAGGCTAAATTACTTGCGAATCTAGAGGTTGAATTTGCTGAAACTCGAATATTTATGACTCCCAAGCTTACTTCTAATCCTAAAAAAAGCTTACGTCATCAAGTTTCGCATGTTCCTGCTCCTCAGGAGAACTCGTTTACGGCCAGAAAGGAGGCATTTAGGAAAATCCAGGGGATTAAGCCTCTAACGACCATGAAAACCTTTATGGGCTTAGACGATCTCATCACCAAGAAAGAATCTCCTGAGCAGAAGAAGGAGTCTCCAAAGCAGAAATCTCCAATGAAGCGAAAACAGAGCACTGACCCTGATAGCAGTGATAAAAGTAAATGATTCATACTCACTTTTTTTCATGATGTGCTTTGAAGTCACTTCAGGAAGTCAAGCAGGGAAGAGTAATAAAGATGGCAGCGATGTATGGGAGAGCGAAGACGAAGATTCTCTTCAAGCATCGCCTTACATCAGAGGGTATTACAGTGATTCTGAGGTGCGAAGGTTTAAGAACGGCGTTGCAGAAATGTAAATCTGAGTTGTTTCCGTATCTCATTATTTTCAGAGCAAATAGCATAAGCATATGGGATTTCGAGTTTCTAAAACTAATTAGTAAAGGAGCTTATGGAAGGGTCTGGCTCGTGAAGCGTAAAGCTACGGGTGATCTCTATGCGATGAAGCTCATTGACTCTTCAGATAAGGTAATAGCAATCGACTGCATGGCCGTCGCTCATACTCAAGAATCTTAGATGCAAAGTAATCAAATTGAATCATTGGTCAAAGAACGGCAAGTATTCGAGAAAATCCGAGGAGATTTCGCTGTAAAGGCGTTTTGGACGTTTAAATACAAGTCATACCTCTGCTTTGTTATGGAGTATATGATCGGTGGTGACTTTGCGTCAATTCTGCAGAACTACGTGTGCTTAGATGAGCAAGTGGCGCGGTTTTATATCGCTGAGATTGTCCTAGCACTAGACATGCTTCATAGTCTCAATATCGTTCATAGGGATCTGAAACCGGATAATATCCTCCTAGATGGGTCTGGCCACGCGAAGCTTACAGATTTTGGGCTGTCAGACGCCGGACTTGGTGAGCTTGTGCAAGGCGGAGAGACTCAGCTGAAAATCAAAGAAAATAAATTTCACAAACTGCTGAATTCGATGAAAATGCTCCAAATGCCAAAGAATCAGGAAGATAATGAAGTCCGCGGGAAAGTGGAGCTTATTGCTGGAGGCGAGGCTCTAAAGAAAAAGAAAGGGCTCATTGCGGCTGGGGACCCTGTCAGCGCATTATTGAAGAGAAAGCGCGCCGACACGGAAGACGATATAAACAAATTGAAATTAAGCGGACGAATCCCATCAAATGATGAGAAAAAAGCCAGGATCATCGGCACACCTGATTATATTGCTCCAGAAATCCTCAAAGGGCTTGAGCATGGAAAGATGGTGGACTGGTGGAGCCTCGGCGTGATGATATATGAGTTCTTATGTAGTGTTCCACCTTTCAATGCAGATACAGTAGACGAAGTTTTTGATAATATTCTTCATCACGAGATCGCCTGGCCGAATATAGGTACCTATACCAATATAATGATAATAAATAAAACACGCATACACAATTTACTCAGGTTACGATGAGGATTGTATGACACCAGAAGCACAGAGTTTGATCGAGGGCTTGCTTAACCCTGATCCAGAGAAGCGGCTGGGATTCCGTGGTGTTGAAGAAATTAAGAACCATCCTTGGTTTAAAGGTAATGCACGAATGCCGCTTCTACAGGGAATTTATCTTCGAATATGACGTAGGCTTTAATTGGGACGCAGTTAGAAAAATGACTCCACCGATCGTTCCTCAAATTGTTTCTAAATTCGACACGTCGAATTTTGCCAACAGTCGGAAGACTTATGAGGAAGAAGAGACCAAAAATCCGTTTTTCTCTCGGGCCAGCGAAGGAAATGACCTACAGCGTCGCAAAGGAAAGAACCCGATTACCTCAGAGACATTTGCGCTTACCCGCACCGATTTGTTACATGAAATGAACCAAGAAGATATTATTAAATTAGAGTAAATATCGAAAGTTAGAGCGGAAATTTGATGACAATTTTCTAGAGAGAAGAGGAAGAAAGAAGCTGAAAAGATAAAAGAGCTTGACAAGCATCTTGTGCGAGAGTTCTTATAGCTAACCCCAGCTGTTGTCACTCTCTTAATGACTGTTGCTGAAGAAAGTTTTACAAACGCAGGCTTTTGGAGAGTCTGTTCATTTTTATATTGTGTGTAATGTGTTTAAAGGCCATCAATAATGTTTCTTTTCTATTTAATAATTCCAAACTCATGTACAAATTCGTTCTTGTTGATATGTAGTTATGCTCGGAAAAGAGGTAAGATTGCAAATTCATGATGATGAGGAGTGCACCCCTCTAACTTAGAAGAACCTTGACTATTCTGAAATTCAATATATATTTACTCTTGAGAAAATATAAGGGTTAGTCAAAACGCCTTATAAACTCTAGTTAGAAAGAGGAAATCATACCTTTACACAGAAATCTGGGAAACTCTAACATGTATGTATAACAATTGACTCAAAGCTCCTCGAGAGTATCAATAAGCTTATTAATTAGCTGATCATCGACTGAGTCCAGACCTTTTACCAGCGCTACGCCTTCTTCTGCGGAAGACTGTAAATTATGGAGATAAGAAACTATTGATATGGATATTTTTTCATACCGGTCGCAAGTTCCATATCTGCTTCAAATCTCTGAGCGGAATTCGGTCATTATTGATTTTTGACATGTTTCTTTGGAAAAAATTAGAAAAGAAGTAAAATTCTAATCTACTCTCTAATTTCGTTGATTCTGGTGTTATCGTTTGTGTATCCCAGCTTCTGGAAGTAGTCCATGAACGATTTGATTGTCCTGTCGCAACATATTGCAAGAGTTAAGCTATTTCAATGGTTTAGAGAGATTACGGATGAGGTTCATATGTTTCATTTGTTTTTCTTGCTTGCTTAACAAAATTCTCTATGATGAACGAAACTTCGGAGTAGCTGAGCCATCTGGTGCCTTCGAGACGTTACTGCAAGGGAAATGGCTGGTAGATTACTCTTTTCATTGTAGTAGCTTGGTTTGCTGTCACCCTCCATTTTTCAAAAATATTTAGGATATTTTAATTTTGGTTTGAACTTTGCACGCGCGCTGAATTAATCGAGCGAATGAAAAAGTACCACCAAACTCAGACGCTTTTATTGATAAGTCACTATTGTTTTCTATTGTTCGAAGAGCCTAAATACATATTAGTCCGCCATTTAAGCTTCGAAAGGTCAGCGAAAAAAAAAAAGAAAAATCAACTTTGAATTGAATCATGATTTTTCTGTTTCCGACGAATTCAAAAGAGAAGAGGGAAGGTTTATCGCTTACGTTGTCTTTTAATATATGGAGTTTAAAATACTAGTCAATTTGAATCTCAGTTCTCTCCCAGCATAGAGCCCAGATCTCCTTCTATGGTCAAAGAACCACTGGTTTCTTCTCTCCGATAAAAAAAAAAGAGCACTAAAATACTAACAGAAAAGGCAGAAAATATTTTTGTTAGAGGGGATATTTTCATATATTTGTGTATTTATAAAGACGATGCAGTTTGATAAGTAAAGAGAAGCAAGTCAAGAAATATAACAAGATTCTATGTATTCATTTTAAAATAAAGTTCAAAAAATTTGTTCATCAGCTCATTTTCAAATATCTAAAGGAAGTATACACGCTCTTTTTAGAGTGCTCTGGTCTTGCTGTAATTTGATAAAAAAATTATAACTTGGTCTTTTTAATTAGCTTGCGCGAACGATTCAAAGATTGGAAGTCTCGCTCTATTTAAAATCAGCATTTAGCTCAAAGCCTCAATATTTCAATGCTTACTTCTTTGGAATTTTCGACAAGATCTTCTCCACAGCGCAGTCTGTATTTGTCAGACGATAGATCTCATTGAGCATTGAATAGCTGTAGCTCATTCGCTCAGAGTTCTTGCAAATATCAGAAGTTGACTGGTGGAAAATATTCGGCATCAATGCCTCACTGTGAAGGTATTGGCATCGGTTGCCGTAGGTGCAGCTACCGAAAAGATGGTACTGCTGGCAAGGCTTTGTTTTATATTTCGCATGAAGGTGCGTTTTCTCTTGGAGTTCGTGCTTTCCATGGGCAAAAGAGCACTATCATAAATCATAAGGGAACGTTCAACACAATGAATTATTACGTTATCTCCAAATTTGCACCATCCACGAAGCTCGAAGTTCTTGCAAAGTTCGGTTTTGATTTTCTTTTTATAGCTTTCAACGAATTGCTGGCGCTCTTCTGAGGTTCTGAATTGCTTTCTTTTTGGTTTAACTCCAATTTCAACGAGACTGTTATCTGGGCTCTGACTTTTGATTGGGGAAGTATAATTGTATTCTTCGTTTCTTTCAGGGGTCCCGGAGCGGGTAGTGCCTCCTGAATTATGATTAACGTCTTGATAGCTGTAGCTCAGCTTACTAAGCGGAGTTGATTGGGAGAATTGCTGAATTGAAAACTGAGTGTTGAGAATCATGGTCATTTAAAGTTGTTTTGATTCTGAGAAGTGTGAGATATTTTGTGAATCAACAAATATTATATAAAAACTTTCTCAAGCACTTCGATTAAATAGCTCGTATGGGTAGTACTGGTATTTTTATTTTCTCACTTTAATTAGATTAATTTAGCTCAAATAAAACTCTGTTAAGCAATAGATTGGTTATTATAATCCTAATCGAATTCGAACCGGCGAGCCAGTAATTAAAGCGTACAGTGAAGATTCTCAATAACAGTATTATTTCCGCGACATCTCCTTCTCTTTTGCGCTAAAAAAGGAGCGATATCGTAACGCCTCTTAATCCTTTCCGTGTTGAGTGACTTTGAGTTGAAAGACTTTTTTCTCAAATTGTAAGATAGCTTGAATGAGATCTATTATTCTCGCATTTTTCAATTTTTTCCTTTAACGAGCTCTATCAAACCGCTAATTCATCAGGATATATTTAGGAAAGGCCTTATATGGCGCTGCGCTGTTCTATTGGAGACCTATAATGAGAAAATTCTATAATTAAAAATTGGGAAAAGACTATCTAGAGGAAGAGAGTTAGAGTCCTTAAGTTGTTAGAGGAAAAGGTAATTCTGTTGGAACCAGATTTAGGAGTGAAGTCGGTTTTTTGGATGAAAAAAAGCGGTGTTGTTTGATCGATTTTTATTGAGACAGAAGATTTGAAGATCGAAGCTGTTTATTTTTTATTGGCAATAAATATAAAAGTGAGAACTGTTCTGCTAATTCATTTGATTAAAGTATCTTTGGAAATCCGAAAAATTGTACGTTACGGCCGCGAACTCCAAGAAATTCGGAACAAGCTCACTAATTTTAACGCCTTCCAGGCTATAAAGAGCAACTTGGTTAGTTGTTCCACGGATATTGGGTGGTGAATGAATGCGAGAGTTGAGATCTTCTTGCTCTGGTCTTCTTCATGGAAGAGTAGCGATATTAATTATACTCAAAGGCGTTTCTACATAATGATATTGCCAAAGGTCTTAAAAGCGTTCGATCAAACCAAGGAAACACGCATTTTTTCCTTTCGGCTGGCGAGTTAGGTGAAATTTCAAAATAAATGACAATATCCTTTGAATAAAGATGAAGAACAAAGCGTGAGCTTCAATTCAGGTGTAGACTAATATTATAATTTGGAATTTCAAGCATAAATGTATTTCGTATCTTTTGATTTGAATAGCCAACTCTCGTAAAAGTTCATGGAAAGGTATATGCTGGGTTCCGAATTTCAGAATTGTGAGTAGGTTTGTCTCCTGCCTTTTGTATAGAGCACCAACCTCTGATTTATAGTTAATGTAAGTAGTCAACTGTTCCTCGCGGCTGAATCTTTATTTTTCAAGTAATTGCTTTCTTTGCTTAGAATTTCGAGGCAAACTCATTTCTTTCTCCTCACTTGCGACGCTGTTGACTGCCCCCTAACTCCACACACGGCCGAGGAAAAATATAGTGCATTTGTTTTGTGTTTCTCTCGAATGAAGGGCTATCCTTTCTCGAATTTTGCGTGTCATCCAAGAAATTCAATGAAGAAAATTGGAGACAGCTGGTAAAGTTCTAACCAAACCATCTCCTTTTCTCAATTCTTAGTTTCATGCTGATTTCAATTCATTTCTTTCTTATTGTTTTCGATATTCATGTGCTTTTCATGCTCGAGAAACAACAAAAGAATATAATACGTTTTTTTATAAATATTTGTAAACTTTCAATGGTGTTTTCCTCTTGCTACTAGGCTAATTAAACAATAGCTAGTGACGGTGAGGTGCTTTGATATGATTAATAGACCTAACTAAGGAGTTTGGTAACAATTATCCTGTTTCGAATTAAAAAGGTCTCATCAACACTTAAGAGGATAGCTTCGGTTTTCGAGATCTTTTCATTACAACGATTGGGATGTGAGAGTTTGCAAAATTCTATACACAGAAGAACTTATCAATGTACTTTAAGCAACGTCTGAACAGAGGTAAAAGAAAATTAATCAAACATCTGAATAATTTTACAATAAATTGGAATTAAAAATCTCCGAATCTCTGGAAATTTCTAGACTACAAGATTGATGCAATCGGAAATTTGAACTTTGTAAGGGTCAATTTCCAGAGGAATGTGAAATATAATCCGACATCATAATATGGTTAGCATCCCTATTTTGGGGCATAACCAGAATCATTATTTTTCATAACTTCTCCTTGGATAGAGCTAACAACTCAGATATCTTTGAGTCATTATTCGAAGTAAAATCGGCTCACTCTCTCTTTCTCTGTAGAGTTTTAACAGATAAATAAGCAAGTGTTGTTCTCATTTAGGAGGCAGTCAAATTTAATTTGTTTTGTAGAAGGTTGATAGATATCGAACCCACGACATTTCCTTCATTGAAGGGAATAAATAAAATGTACTTAGACCTGCTTTAGAAATATTATATAATGATATGATTAAAGCCTAATTTGAAACTTTATGTAGTTTTACACTACCTAATGAATAATGGGCAAAATAAAAGAAATTTTCTTACTTACCGGGAAAGTTTGTTCACAATTATTTCTTATGAGCATTTTTTGCTCTGACAATATACAAACAACTGCCTACTATCAATGCCGCTCCAACAGAGGTCAAGAATGACGGGAATTCTCCCATGATCAACACATCCAGCAGGAGTGAAAATATTAATGTAGCGTATCCAACCACGGCAATAACACTCGGTTTCTCCAATTGCCAGGCCCGCACATTGCATAAAGTGACGCCTAAAGTGCATATTCCACTCGCCAAGATTCCCCAATGTTCCATCAATGACATTGAACGATAACTTCCAGTGAACAACATGTACAATCCAAAAACAAGGAACGCGTTGAACTGTAAATGAAGCGCCATCACCCAAACAGAAAATTGGGCTTTCAATGCTCGGATTGCGATGACATTAGCTGCATGAAAAATAACCGATAGCAACGTGACTATTCCTGCAACATATCTAGAGAGTTCAGGTTCAGAAGCACTCGAAGTCGGCGTCTCTGTGCCAAACAAGAATGGAGGTCTAACGATAAGTATCACTCCTGCGAAGCTCACTAATCCAAGAACTTTTTCAACATTTTCGTATGGTTCATGCAGCACAAAAGCTGCTACTAACCCAACAACAAGGCTATTTATCGAGAATATCGTTACCACTTCACTGCTTGACAGGCTAATTAGCGCGGAGAAATAACAGACGTTGCAGAAAGATCTAGCCAAGGCGAGGAGGAAGGTTGGAATTGTACAGGTATCACGAACTTCCTTAGTCTGTTTGTTCTTGATTAGCATCAGTGCGATTGGAATCATACTATAGAGACTTCTGAGGCAAAGGAGCTGAGGGACAGAAACATTAGGCATCCATTTCTTCACGCAGTTTCCAACAGAAACAAATGCGCAAGCAACCAATGCAAACAAGATCCCTTCGATGTTAACTTTGTGCGGCTTCTTTTGTGGGCTTGGAGCTTCTGGATACGATATGCAGCGGGTTCCCTTCATTACCATGAGTTCGATCTCTTGAGCAATCAAGGAGTTCTTTTTTTCTTCGGAGACGTCGTACATGTGTCGGACTCTAAATCAGATTTTTTTTAACTTGGCGAGTTTATTTCTATTAAATCAGGAGTCAAATCATAAATAAAACTTCGATTAAACCAATGATCAGCTGATTAAATTCTCAGAATCTGACTGTATGGTTATGTTAAATACTTTAGAAACGACAAATGCAATACGAAGTTGCTCCAAAGGAAAAGCTGATGTAGATTAGTTTGGTTTGAAACAGCTTACAAAAATGTTCTTTTCAAAATTTTATTGAGGAGGTAAAAAATTGAGTACGGCATAAAATGTAAGATATATGCGGTCTCTAAGCGACCTCGATGTATCTTCCAGTTTAAAAACGACGTACTGCACTTTTGAGATTTTGTAACGCCCTGGAGTTTGATAATATTTTCATAATCATTTTTTATTAGAGTTCTTTGCTTTGATGATATATAGGCAGCTTCCCACTATCAATGCTGCTCCAATGCAAGTCAAGAACGAAGGGATTTCTCCCAAGAGCAAAATATCCAACACCAGTGAAAATAATAATCCAGAATACCCAACCACTGCGATTACACTAGGTTTCTCCAACTGCCAGGCGGTCACATTGCATTGAATTGTTATTAGCGTACACATTCCGCTCAAAAAAACTGCCCAATGCTCTTTCAACGACATCGGCTGATAACTCCCGGTTACCAGGATATATAATCCAAAAATGATAATGGGATTGAATTGTATGTGAAACCCCATGACCCAAGGAGGAAACTTGTGTTTCCAAGCACGGATTGAAATTACATTTATCGCATGGAACATTACCGATAGCAACGTGATTATTCCTGCAACATATCTAGAAAGCTCAGGTTCAGGAACATCAGAAGTCGGCGTCTCTGTGCCAAATAAGAATGGAGGTCTGACAATAATCAGCACTCCTCCAAAGCTTACTAATCCAAGAACTTTTTCAATATTTTCGTATGGTTCATGGAGGACGATGGCTGCCATGAATCCCACAACTAGGGTATTTGTGGATAGAATGGTGACAACTTCGCTTCCAGATAAGCTGATGAGCGCGGAGAAATAACAAATGTTGCATAAAGCTCTGGTGGACGCTACCAGAAAGGTTGGAATTGTGAAAGTATCTCGGAGCTCTCGAGTCTGTTTCTTCACGATTATCATTGCTGTAATTGGAATCAGAGCGTAAACACTTCGAATACACAGGAGCTGAGGCACCGGAACGTCTGGAGTCCATTTTTTAAGAACATTGCCAAAAATTTGAAATAAGCAAGCAATCATCGCGTACAGAACAGCTCTGATATTAACTTTGGGGAGTTTCTTTCCGCTTTTGAGTGGAACGGATGCCTCTGGATATGATTTGAGGCCGGTTCCTTTCATTATTAAGAGTTCGATCTCTTGCGCGATTAAGGAGTTCTTTTTTTCGTACATCCTTATTTGGGCTTAGTTAAAATTGTGGGTGTTAAATTTTATTAACTATTGAGTCAGGAATCATTTGGTTAAAGGATCACTTAGAGAACCTGATGACATGATTTGGGAGTCCTAAATAATTTCCAAAACGTTCCGGGATGATTCTCACTGAATTTCCTCGGCAGGTGGTTTTTGTAAATCCAGTGCTGAAATGAGCTAATTGAAAACAGGACTCTAAAATAAGAAAAAGAGCGTTGATTATTTTTTGAGGAATTATTGATAAGGATGTCGTCTGATGTGTTAGTGAAAAAAGACATCTCGTCATACGACAAATACCCCATACTTCACAAATACGCACTGACCTTAATCTAAAGCATCTACTTACTTGGTCTAAAAGCAAGAAGCGGTTCTGAGAAATTCCATTCTGAACTTCTGTTAAAAAAAAGAAAGAAAAAAGAGGCCTTTTATATACATTATAGCGACTTCCTGGTCTTTTAATGACATTTGATTTATGAACAACAAAAAAGATTTTCAAAACAGGCTCTCTATAATACGACAAAAGTGACAACAACTTGCTAATAGTTAGTTTTGTAGGTGCAAATTGTATTCACTTGCCTGTCGAATGAAAATAGTAAGTAATTGATCTTAACACTTTGATTCAATTGATATTAAAATGCACGTAATTCTATTGCTGACAACAATTTAAAAAATCGAAGATTTCAAGAAAAGTGCACCGAAGCATTGGAAAGTAACATTTCAGCTTGATTTTTCTAATTATATTTCGATAATTCACATCAATGCGATGCATATTTCTTGCAACATTTCTCCAATAGAGAAACTTATAACCTTGAATACTCAAAATGTTTTTCCATTTATAAATGATGAATGGAAAAAGTTGAATGGTAGTATTTTTATAGCGTTGTAGCTGCATTAAGAGAACGCTCTTTGTGTTGTGGAGAAGAATAAGCATATTCTCTCAAATTAAATAAATCATAAATGTGTCTATGTATCAAGTTGAGCATAATGAAATTTCATTTTGGAGCTAAGTGAAACAACAATGTCTTTATCATTTCTTTTTCAATTACAAGGAAAATTTTTTTTAGTCTAAATAACAAAATATGCACTCTAATTCTTCCATCCTTCAAACTAGATCTCATTTACATTTCAATTTTCTCTAAAATGCTACATCGCAACTGTATCAAGAATAAATTACCAAAAAAGTTTTCAAATGAATATCGCTGAGAATAATAATACTATGGCCTTAAAAGTTTCTAAACAAGGAATACTTAGGCTAAAACCCAACTGTGATTAGAGCGCTTTACCAATGGATTTATTTTATCTTGCAGTGCCAGGACGCTCATTCAATTCCTAGTTGTTAGAATATGGTACATACACAACAATCATCCCTCTTTTCATTTGAGAACTGCGCTCTTAAATTTTTTTCTATTTATTTAACTAGTCAAAAATCGTCAACAGTAAAGTTACACTCACCTTGTTCGTCGATCATTCCGTAATCTGCAGGCTTTGAGATAATCTCTTCGATTGACCTCTTCACATCTCTGACTGCTTCCAGTATATTCAAATAGGCTTGCACGATAGATAGTTCATTATGAAGAAGGGCATCTCCGTCGGTGAATAATTGCGCGTGTTGTAATTTAACCGTCTCATGGCATACCTTTTCTAGTTCCAAGCATGCTTTCATTAAGTCATCAACACCCATATAACTAACTCGCGTCAATAAGGGTCACAAACTTTGGGAAATAGAATGAGTACCTAGTTAAGTCACGCAAGCGCGCAGATAGTGTGGCTAGTGTACTCCATTCCTTAACGAGTAGCGAATCGTACATTTTTGGCAGAACGTTGTCAAAACAAACAGAATCTGCGTTCGAAAGCAATGATAGTAGCGTTTCGTGGTCCTCACCCAAGAAATTCATTGCTTGTTCCCAGTTGATCGCCTTTTCCTTCCTATCGCTCATTATGTTGAGTATTTTTTGTTCACAAGTCACGTTTCCCTCTCGTTGCTTTTTAATTACTTTGAAACCTTATAATACCAGGCGGATCTATCGTATTTCTACCTGATGTGTTCTATTTTCCTTCAAATAAACAAAACTTTTTCTTTTAATTTGTTCTTTAATCTTTGATATTATCAAGGGCCATCGTTTTATTTCGGTCATTTATAAAAAAGAACTTGGGAATAATTTGAAAAAGGTTTCCTGAGCTGAAAAGCAATTGCTCTACATTTTCCTCGATTTCATTTCAGATCTCTTCTCGAGTATTTTCATTGGCTACCATTCAGATTGCTATCTGATAACTTTGATATTAGATCAGTTGCAACCATTATTTACTGACTCGTAATACCCATAAAAATAAATTTGACAATAGAAAGATCCAGAAAATTGAATATCGGGTGAAATATGCGACCCTTATCAAATTCATTGTAAAATCATTAGTTTTCAGGCATGAGAAATTTTTTTAGCAGTTCAGCAGTGCAGGCTTCGTGACCTTGGGGCGCATAAGAGTAAGAGCTTCGTTCGTGTCTCTTAACTCTGAAGTTCGGTATAATCCTACTGATTGAGGCGACAGTAGGCAGATGTCTCAGCACTTATGTGAGGTGGAGAGTATTGACAATTAACAAAGCGGCAACAAATGTTAAAACGTGTCTCTCGTTTGAAACCTAAGATACTTGAATGAGAATATTAAACAAAGTCTGGATACAATACTTTTAACGTTGACAGAGTCTCACTTGAAAATAATTTCCTTTAGAGTAGAATGTTGTGAGATAGCGCAGTTGTTTCTTCCATTAAGTGAGAATTGTCATAAACGTTAGATACTACAAATTCAGATTTCAGGAAAGGCTTAGTATAATAACAGAAAAAAAAAATAAAAAATCAAATTTCAGCCAAGGGTATTTACAGTTGAATTAGATTAATTCCATTGCAGCTTTGATCCCTCAATAGAATCCTCTCGCACTCTGAAAGAGTATCAAAATTTCTCTCAGTAGACTTCAGACAAAATAGCTCATGACTCATAGGTATGTTGTGAGGCTAGGATTTCCATCGATTTTTAGTAAGAGTATAATGATATTAATGATGCAATTAATCAACGAAGTGCAAGCAATTTATCTTATGTATGGATATTAGCTTTGGAAAAACTGCGAAAAAACACAAATTTGATTACAATATATATTTCTTATAAAGTTCAAGACATATACTCACCGCTTAATGATCTTAATGCTAGCGTCAAAAAAAGTTTTTCCCTCTTAGTGATTGAATAAATAAGAACCAAAATGCCATCAAGTACAAAATAGCTGACCACACTAGCTCCCAAACAACAAATCATCCACATTCGCGTCTCATCAGCTGTCAATAGAGTCGAAAAGACTCCGAACAGAATCAACCATCCTACTATTATCACTACACACATCCCCAACTGAATATTTTCGAAAAGAGTGAAACGAGAAGTAGAGTAAGTAAGCCCTTTCTCAGCACATTGATGATATTTCCTAATAGATCGAATCTTACAGTATGTGAGGAGTCCCAAAGTCAAATAATAACTCGCCGCGCTGGTAACTACAGCCAAAGGCATTGCACACACGTAGGTCAATATTGTTGAGCTCTGGCTTCTTGCGTTAAAGAAAAGCGTCCATAGCAGCGAGCTACCGATCAGATTAAGCACTTCAGTATAAAAAGAGAAAGTCCTCACCGAATTATTCGTCAAGAACTTCTCATACTTCCCATGGACAAGTGAATAGAAGGTCCAGAAAGCTCTTGCTTGTTTGGGAACGCATTTTTTCGCTCCTTCAGAGTCAGCAGTCTCAGCCGATGCAAAAGTCTCGGGCTCCCAACTTGCAAAATAATCCCTTTGTATGGTCTGAAGGAAGTTTAAGCATGGATAAATCAGAACCAACAGAGCGAAGATAGTCAACGAAATGATGATAGGCCAATAATTAAGTCTTCGTATCTTGTACTCGAGAAAAGCCTGGGTCACTTTGGAGAGAATGTTCTTCTGAAGAGCAAGAGTGAAATTTTGGTTCTTTGACGTTGCTAATTTCGTTGTAGCAGATAACTCAATGAGGTCTTGTAAAGAGGGCTTATTGAAGAAGTTATCCAAAGAATTCAAGTAATCTTCGTTGATTTGAGCAGCGAATTCTGTTGCATGATTACATTGACAGAAGATATGAGTAATGTTCTCTCCGAGGAAAGAGCAGCCGTCAGTCTTATACTTCCTGCTTGTTTCGTCATAATACGAGCATTTATAAAGAGTGGTGCTGTTATTAGGAGTCGATGGACTCTTCTTTGGTATGGTAACTCGGAGAGGCATTTTGAGATTTGTTATCGAGATCTCGTTTTTCCCATCATTTGCTGTGAAAGTGACCGATTTTGAAACAAGCGTGTTGCTATTTGAGGCCTGACTGTTGTGTCCGGTCTTGCTCTCTTGGACGGAGAAAGAAAGCTTGCTCGAGACCCTCAGCGTCAGCTGAGGAATCTCAAAGGAGCCTGATGTGCTACGATATGTCGAGGGAGCTTTCAGTTTTAACTTTCGTGCTGACTTTATTTTACTCAACAGACTCTTCAGCACTGTTAGTAATGTGGCTTTATCAATCGTAGATGTCGGCTTGAAAGGAGAAGTTGTTGCTGCTTGGTTCTCGAGCTGGGCTTTTTTCTTAGCATCGGAAGTAGTAGAGGTTGAAGTCGTAGTAGAAGCCAGCATTCGAGATTTGCTTCGGCTACTCTTTTGTTTTAGTTGGGCGTCTTCAAGGAGTCTTCGGTTGTCAGAGTCTTCCTCATCAGTTATTTCCTCAAAATCGTTTTCCACAGAGATTAAAAGCAGGTATAGAAATTGGGAATCGATGGTCGTGAAATCGCCTATGCCTAATAGTGCAAGCAAGTCATCCATACAATCTCCGAACAACTTGCTGAGCATATTCTGTAACTCTGCAGAACTCAAGTCATCGCTGAATTGAAGCGGTAGTGTAAACGCAGTATCAGCGATTGTAGGTAACACCGAGCTTGGAGCAACCTTGTAAGCTTTAGTCATGAAACTCGCCATCGAGTTTGGCAGCCCACTTCCTGGGGCGATTAGATCTGGGTCCCTGACGGCTGTTTGGATTGCTGACATTTGTACTCCGACGATATTCACTGTGGGAGTTTTCGCAGCCATGTTTGTGAGAAGCGTCTTAATGAGTCCTTGGGCTTGTTGGAGAGAATTAGCTTCTTTATTGCAGTTAATACCTCCCCAACCTGCATCACAGGTACACATGGTTGTGGTAGAAGAGCCAGGAGAACAGTAACCATTGCCAGAGCAATGGATAGCGTCAACGCAGGTAACTGTAAAGTCCCCTGTCATTGCTTGGTAGAGATTGTAGGCAGCGAGCATAGAGGTAGTAGTTTGTGTTGCGACTTCGCTGTTCTGAATAACATTTTGGGTTATTAAGGTGATAAAATTTGAAATTGCGGAGGGTTCAGTGATTATGCGGGGATCGATGTTAGCAATCAGCTGAGTGATTCTCTCTTGGGAGAGTGATTGGAGTGTCACGGTCTTTAGCTGGGAGATAGAGTCAGAAGAGCTTTGGGCTGTTAGTTCGATGGTATAGACCACGTTTTGCTCGTATTGTTGTTCGTAAAGAGAAGGAATCGTAAATTTATGGGAGGAAACGAGGTCGATTGAAGTGGCAATGAACACTTTTTGGGCTGGATTGCCACTTCTGTAAGCTGTAATTGAGAACTTTAATTGCGAAGCGCTTGAGCCCCATCCATTGAGACTCAATGTGAATTCTGTATCATAGAAACTTCCTTGGACTGGAGAGATGTCGAAAGAACCTCCATTAGAGATTCCTTGGGCTGTAGTAAAGGAAACGGTCACACTCGCTTTGACCACACCATCCATGACCACTTGAGCAGAGACTTGATAAGATTGTCCAGGGATAAGATTCTGCTTGGGAATGATCAAGACAGCAGTATTAAGTTGAAGTCCCTGTAAGAGTTTTGTCACAGACGCATACTTATCAGTTTGGACCCAGTTAAGAGTCATTGGACCTTCACTACCAGCCGAGTTCGGTGGGTAAACGACTGAGACCTGCAGAACTAAATCTTGAGTGAGTGCTACAGGTTCGGTTTCGGAAGGACTTTGAGCAACCTTGAGGATTGGAGTCTCGTCAGCCAGGTTACAACTAACCTGTCCAATCTCGTCGATGACAGCGGTTGTACTCGTTGGACAGCTAAACAGGCAATTTCCACCCATGTAGAAAAGTCCATTGAGACACGAATTGCAATTTTCATAGCAGATTTCGCACGTGTTGCTCTTAGTGTTTAAAATGAACCCTGCACCGCAGCTCTTTACGCACATATGAGTTTGCAATACTGAAGGAGAATTGCAGCTAGTGCAATCAAATTGGGTCGTCCCGGAGCAGGTCTTACAACTTAAATCGCATTTCGTTTGGTCTGCTAACTCACAGACTCCAGTAGATTCTCCAAGTGTGTATCCAGTGCTACACACGTCGCAATTGAGAGCGCTTGAACAACTTGAGCAGCCTTTGACACAGGACAAGCATAATCCACTGTCCAGATAAGTTCCTGCAGGACAGCCTTGAGAACTTGAAACACACCTCCCTGCTGCCAAAATCAAGTCATCAGAACAATCAGTGCACTGATTGCTGCTTGGGCCGCTACAAGCAACGCAGTTACTATTGCAAGGCTGACAAGTATGAGGAAAACTTGAGGTACTATAATAACCCCGTGGACATGATTGCAAGCAGGTGAAATTTTGACTCTTAGTGTCTTCGTACAATGAAAACGCAGAGGAACATTCAGTACAAAGATATGATGTCAAACACAGCTTACAACCTTGAGGACAAGGGTTACAGGTCATGTGAGTCACATCTCGATAAGTTCCATTTGGACAGATATTATTGTAGCAAGTCCCATTGTAGAAAAAGAGGGATTGAAGGCATTTCGTGCAGTTGGTCGGTCCCTTGCAGGTCGCGCAACTAGAACCACAAGGCTGACATACATTTGTGGCGTTGTCAGCCCAGAAATCATCTGGACAAGTAAGATCGCACCTTCCGGTTGCAGGAACGAAGTATCGTCCCGTTGGGCAGCTCAGGCATGAATTTATAGAATTTCCCGAGCAGGTTTTACATGTTTTGCTACAATCTAATTATATAAGAAAATATTAAAATCTGCCTTCAAAAAAGAGTAATATTTACTTGTGCATCGATTCGTGGTGGTATCAGCATAGTAGCCTATGCTTGGGCAAGAAGTTCCACAGCTGGAGTTGTATAAAAATGTTCCCTCATAACAATTGGTACAGTTTGTGCTCGATCCTCCATTGCAAGCCTTGCAAGTGCTATCACAGGCTAGAAAATAACAGTTAAGAGAGGGAGTTCAAAAAAGACTGAATATATACCAAGGCATGTGTTATTGTTTTCAGCGGAATTCGGGTAATATCCTTGAATTGGGCAGACTCGGCATCTAGGCCCGAACAAGTAGAGAGAAGAGCAGGCGGTACAATCAGTGGAGGTTGGCCCTGTGCAATTGTAGCAAGTTCCATCGCAAGCTTCCAAAAAAGTTAGTTCAATGAAATTATATTAAGTCTCATACGTTCGCATGTATTAGTAGCAGTATTTCCATACTTTCCTTGAGGACAAGTTGAGTCGCATGTCGTGCCTTCTAAAAACCACCCTGAGTTGCAAGAGGTGCAGGTATCATTCGTCATTCCATAACAGGTAAGGCAAGGGGAGTCGCATAAATCTAATATGATGAAAATGCTGTTGAAACCAAAAGACTCGTTGTCTCCTGCCTCATCGAGATTGGTCGTGATATTGAGAGTTAGAGTTGAGGCTGTATGACTGAACGGGCCTACTGTTATGGATCTAGTTTTATCAGTTTCAGTCTCCAGACCGCATACATTGCTGGTGTCACAACAACCAACACTATGGGAGTCTTGATAAATGGTATTGTCGTCCGCTCTAACATATAAAATCTCTCCAGACCAAGAGTCTATGAAGAATAGTTGAATAGAGACTAATGCTTGGTAATGTGGAGGCAAGTCTGTATAAGTCTTAGTTGCATAGATGTCTTTTCCAAAGTTTGGATAACCTCCAAAAATTGTCGATCCACCGCAAGTATGAGTGAGTCCCTGAGATGAATCGGCGTTCGTGGACCATCCGAGTACAGTTGGGGATGGGTCGGAGAAGAAGAGATCAGAAATCTGTGACTGAGCTCCTACTCAAATTAGATCCTTATAAGGCCGGATTCATTTACCCTTTGAAGTCGCGATAAAGAGAAAAATGCGATGGTGAAGATAAAAGGTGAAAGAATTGTAGTGAACCTATTCATGAGAGAACTTTAGTTAAAATTATTTTATATTACAGAAGGCATCCTTGCATTTATAAGCATATAATTCGCAGAATTTCAGAGCAGTGTGGATTTATTATGTGCAACTCTTTACAACGCTCATTCGACTGTTAGCTAGTAAATAAAATTTTTTAAATCCATTCAGTTATATGGCATCCCAAATTTTTATTAAAGTAGATGCAATCTCAAGTATTCGTCGTTTATATGAAAATTAAATACAGAGTGATCACAATATAAGGTGATAATCCTCACTTTTTGAAATGCTGTATAATGTCTTTTTTGAAGCGATAGCTTTCGAACCTGTATCCATTTTTTTCTCTCCCAGCAATTTATAAATTATCATTTTAGAAGTGCTTCCGTATGAATTAAAAAACACGTAATTAATTAGAATCTGGAAATCGAAGAAATAACTTAAAAATATGAGGTCTTTGATTTTTTATTATCTCAACCATAACTCCATAAATAAAATTTAAAGACTGTGGCATTTTCAACGAGTTAATCAAGATTCATTCTCAGAAATGACTACTTTCAGAGACTCTTTTCATTCGTTGGAAGGGCGCTTTCGGCCTTTGTGCCATGGAATATGGACATTTTATGAAATAAATGATTTTACAAAGGGCGTTATCTTTTTATGTATCGAATTTACATAAATATCAAATTGAAAAAGCTTTCATTGTTGGCTTACACTGGTATTAACTTAGTAGTAGTCATCTTCATTAATAATCTTATTTTTTTTGTACTCATCTCTTTTATGATTTGCTTTAGCTTGAAAGCTTTGAAGAGATTAGAGACATTAATAATGGAAAAATTTAATTTCTCAGATGGCAATATTTGAGTGTTGTCTAATAGGTGGCACTTTGTACAACTTATGTTTTTCATATCTAGCTCACTTAATACAGTGGAACTGTTAGAGAACTTAAATATTTGGAAAGTTAAACCCTGTGAAGTTTGAGAGAGAATCGTATAACGTTGTTTTAATGAAGAGTTGAAGACATTGTCAACAAAAAATTTCCATAATTAATGTAGTCTTTATATTGCTACAATATGTCTCTGTGTATCTCGGAAGCGAGTCCGATATAATGTATAGATAAGAGGTAGCTTTCCATATATGCACCTAATTTTCGATAGTGGTTCAAGGAATCTAAATTTCAAGGTGTCACGACCATCATAGCTTCTAGTTCACCTAGCAATAGCAATATTGCCGTCGTTCAATGGCCGCAAGTGGCTGTCGGAAACAATCAAAAAGTGGAAAAGAGAATTTTTACGAACAGTATCTAAGATATTTCTTTCCTAAACACTTTAGAGATGCATGAATTTGATGAGAATATTGCTCATTGGCTTCTCTCATCCCATGTCACATGTATACTCTCTTTAAGGAAGTTAATACCCTCATTTATTTCCGAAAAACTGATTCAATGATCACGAATTGACATCATTACTGATGAATCAAAAGATAAACTGTGTGGCCGATTGCTTAATCTTCAGTAGAACCAAATGCTTGTCCTTCAACTAAAATCTAGAGTCATTGTCAGGAGCACGCAAGATCTAAGCTCTTTACAGCAGAAATATTGCTAAATACCTGCAAAGGAGAAAATGCTTTCTCTGATACATGCTATTTTGAAAAACTTAGGCCGTCATTTTGCAGGATAGATTCAGCGAAGGTCGACTTATCATGATTATTCAATGAATTATTAGAACAGGAAAAAGATAAGAATCAATAATTTACAAAACTAATCAAAGAATAGCACTATTGTTAATCAATCTCATGTGCATATGGTTTAGTTCTCAATGAATGAAGAAAAAATACAAGTCATTTCGTTTCGACTTTCTAGCATCTAACCCAGCAAATCTATCTTTTTTTCAGCGGTGGAGAAAATTTTTACTGAAATCTGACTCTTTGTCACGGCTCCTCTGTCTTTGGCTCATATTGTGCCAATAAGGTTTTTCATGGATTTTTCATTAGAATATGGCACATTTACAACAATGGTCCATCGATTCCGTAGAGAACTGAGCATTCAATGTTTTTTCTATTTAACCTATTCATTCTTTCATCAGAAATCATTTGTTACCTTGCTCTTCGATGATGGTATAGTCTGCTGGTTTAGCGATTATTTCTGCAATTGATTTCTTTACTCGTCGGACTTCTTCCAACATATTCAAGTAAGCTTCTATAATGAGCGCTTCATTCTTGAGAGAATAAACAAGGGACTCCACTTTTTGTAACTCAATAGTTTCATAGCAAATCTTCTCAAGAAACAGGCAGGATTTCAATAAACCATCAACAGCCAGATAACTAAACAGCATTGATAAACCATGCTTAATTATATATTAGCTGAATACCTGCATAAGTCACGCAATCGCACAGACAACATTGCAAGCGCATTCCAATCCTTAAGTAGCAAAGCATCGTACATTTTTGGCAGAACGTCGTTAAAACAAACTGAATCTGCATTTTCAAGCAATGTGAACAGTGTTTCATGATCTTCACCTAAGTAATTCATAGCTTTTTCCCAATTAACAGCCTTCTCCTTCCTGGCGCTCATCCTTTGGTTTGTTACAAGACCAAAATTAAATTTTCGTTCTTTTCTTATAATCGATTTTGATAATAAGGCATCTATCCATCTTCCTAATTTCGGACATCAGTGTGTTCGAAATTCCTTTGTATAGGAAAAATTCCTTCTATTAATTTTTTCCATAAATATTGTAAACATTGGGTTAAATAAATGTCCTCAATATATATTAATCACTAAATAATTTCTATTTTTCAGGAATAATGAAAACTGTTCTTTTGTATTGAAAATGATTTTTCTCAAAACAAAATTCAAATGATCATTCTCTCATTAACTTTTGGTGGTAAAACATCCCATTGTGCCTTTTCCGGGTCAGCAGCCAGTCCATCAACTTTGACAATTCATGGAAACGTATGTTTTTCACTTCGAACTACCAATAAAATTAAATTGGGTAATTAGGAATAATCGAATATTTTCTTAAATCTATAAATTTCTAATGCAATTACTTCAAAATTAGGAATATTCTAACTAGTTTTGAAATATATTTGTTCTTCACAGTATAGCAGCCTATAGGCCTTGATGATATTTGAGGGTAGAAACAATGAGAAGTGAGCTCTACATTATTTTGACTTTACAATAACAGTAAGAATGCAGTTTCGCATTCCGTATCAACACAACATACATTATTTGACAGCAGCTTTCTGCTGGTTTCAGAAAATAGTTTAATTCATGCCATAGATTATCGTGAAAAAAGATTCATCTTAATATCGGTTTCAATCTAATGATGGAGGATTTCAGACATCAATCAACATAAATCTGAAATAATTAACAAATATCTGCTCAACTCAAAAGTTCGGCGATTTCATGAATTGCAAAAACAATTACAGTCGAGAATAGAGTACTAAGGCCTCGACAATGAAAATCTCATTTCTGAGAGACTCATACTGGATGAGTGGCTTTTCTTTCTGTAATTCACCTGCTCCATGACATAATTTCTCGAGATTCAGACAGGATTTCTCGAGATCATTAACAGCCAGATAACTTAATCATTTTTATAAATCTTGAAAAATAGGTTATCTAGGTACCTGCATAAGTCACGCAATCGCGCAGAGAGTTTTGAGAGCGAACTCCAGCCTTGTAGAGCAAAGAGTCGTACATCTTCGGCAGAACCTCATTAAAGCAAACCGAATCAGCGCTCGCAAGTAATGACGGCAGCGTCTCGTGGCCTTCGCCCAAGTAGCTCATGGCTTTTTCCCAGTTGACAGCCTTTTCCTTCCTGTAGCTCATCTGTTTGCTTATAGTTCTCAATAGAAATATCTCTCTTGGTATCCTGTTTTAAAAAATATTAAGTGGGGTTTTCGATTAGCTCATTGGTCTGCAGAAATCCATCCGTTTAATATGTTCTTGTGTTCTTTGAATAAGAAATGCTTCTATTAAACTTTTTTGGAATACATTGAATTTTACGAATGATCACAATTCCATCTTCGTCATTGAATATTAATTATTTAAAAATATTCGAAAAGTGCTCTTTTACGAACAATTTTCATAAACGAACGCGCTGGTTCATTTCTATCCAATTTTGAATTAGTGCCTATTCACTAAGTGTCAAGAACTCCAACTCTCGAATCATTGAGCGTCCGTTTAGACTCTATCATCAGTAATTTAATATTCTGAAAACAAGCAAAATTAAATTTTTGTCTCTAGAAAAATTGAGAAAAATAGAATACCAGCTTTGTATTCGAAACTATGGCCTCCTCAATATTCTGAACTTGAAAGTGTCTCATACAAAAAGTTAGATTACTTTCACAAAAAGCGTGGGAAAAAGACAGACTCCGATCTCCTTTTAAATGGATATCTTAGCTCTCCTTGGAAAACCAGTCAGTTAGCTCGCTTCAAGAGGAAATTATCACTTTAATCTATCTATATTGTGTTTCAGAGGAAAGAAGTTTGAGTTCCATATGCTAAATAGGAAGGGTAGTGAATACTGAAAATAGATACCTCCTATGCATCAAGTGTCAAAACTTAACATCCTTTTTTGACTTTACTAAAAAGTAATGCTCATATTTGATGCAATAAGCTGATGTTTCATGTGCAAAGTTTTGCGTTTAAAGTTATATTTGCATTCGGTGGAGTTTTTATTTCTCCCTCAACTTGAGAATTTTCATCTTCATGTTCGAAATCTCGATATTTTTTTTCTCAGGAAGGCACGTTGAGATTCTGACAATGACAGATTGCCATTGTAATATTAACAGATTCAAAAGAATGTTCGTTAAACTCACATTTAAAATAAAAGAACTCTCGTTCCTATCTTTCTTACTAAATCTTTTATGTTAACAAATATAAGCACCAACTCAACTCTCTTTGAATGGTAATTTGAACTGTGACATTTGATTGAAAAAACAGCAACAAATCAGCAGAAAATTCAAATTGTTGCATTCAGAAAATGTCACTTTTTCAATCTCAGAAACTTTTAAGCTGTTTCGAAGTAGATTACAGTGAAGTTTTGAGGAAAATGCGAGCCGAATTAGATCGGCTTCATGAGAAATGCTAATAAAATTGAACGAGCAAAAGGTCCATTTAAGATTTATCGGACATATTTGGAATAATCGCCAAACTCTTGAAAGATAACTAATTGATTTAAAATTTTTGAAAAATATTGCAGTATAAATTCCAGCATATCATTTCGTAATTTCTCTGTTGACAAAATTGCATTGAAACATATACTAGCAAGGAAATCAACTATCGGAATATGCATGCTGCCGAGCTGGATCCCTGCGAAATCTATTCCATTACCTACAGTTGTAGTGGTGTATTTTGGATTTCCTAATGAACTCTTCCTTCTGATTCAAGAGCTTCCTTCTAATATAGCATGGCATTGATTCTGAGATTCGAAAGTGAAAATTTATGAGCTCATTGATCAGACAAGCCAAGAAATTTTGAAGAATTTCCTTGAAAAGCCGTTGGATTGAATCGCCGTGCCACATTCGTTCAGTCCACATAATGTCTGACGATACTGGGATTAGCAATAAAGCACAATTCTCTTAACATATGATTTCATACCGGCATATATTAATTCACCATGCACAATACTTGCGCGTACTCAAACTCATTTGTGTTCTTTGACATACCATAATTGAGAAAGACTCGTCGATTAACTTAAGCAAATTCTCTTATTCGCATACATAAATCTCTTATTACTCTATTCCTCAAAATTGCAGTTGGGTTAGTTCTATAATGGCATAAACGTTAATTGAAATTCATATGAAGCAAATACGGAAAGAAAAGTACTAAAGAAATAGAAAGATGTTTTGTTTAGACTTTCTATAAAAATTAGCTGAGAAACAAACCTTCTTTAGAACAAAAAATTTCTCAGCAAAGAAAGGAGAAACTGTGTTTGGGACATGACATGCCCTGCATGTCATCTCATGAACGTGTGAGAATCCCTACCTATCAGAATATCATGCATCCACAACATTGATGCATCTGCTCTGTTTCCAACTGTACCTTCAATTTTTTTTCTAAGCAACCTATTAATAATCCCGTAAAATATAAATCACCTTACCCTGTTCCTCTATCAAGCTGAAATCGGCTGGTTTATGAATAATTTCAGAAATCGAGCTCTTCACTTTCTTGACCTCACCAAGCACTTCCAAATAACTTTGATTAATGAGTATTTCATCTCGATGGGTATCATGTCGACTGTGCAAATGGGCCTCTTGTAACTCATTAGACTCTCGACATACTTTTTCTAGATCTGAGCAGGATTTGACTAAATTCTCTGCAGCCATGTAACTAAACCCCATTACTCAAATCAATATCTTTGAATATATTATTGGAGTACCTGCATGAATCGCGCAAGATTGCCGCTTGCGAGGAGAGTTTGTCCCAATGTTTATGATGAAGCGAGTCGTACATTTTCGGCAGGAGATCGTCAAAGCAGACTGCGTCTGCTTTTTCCAGCAGAGATATTGCTGTCTCCTGATCCCCGCCCAGGTAATTGATGGCCTTTTCCCAATCTATTGGCCGCTCCTGCTTGTCTTTCATTTATTTTTGTTAGTTTTTATATCTAAATTGAAAGTTTGGCTCTCTTTTTTAATTTGAGTTTGAATCCGATAATTCCAGACGCTTCTCCAGTAATCAGACCATTTGGTTGCTCTTATTTTCCTTATATGATAAAAATCCTTCTTTTAATTTTTTCTGAGAACATTGGAATTTATAAGATCCTCCAATCGTCCGATTATTTATTAAAAAGTTTTTCAGGTATAAAATTAGAAAAACGTTCTATTGCACCGGAAACAATCAATTTTTCTCCATTCAGTTTCTCATAATTCACAAAACTTCTCCAACGAATTCTTTTAGAACTAATGAGAACGCTACTGGATACCAAGCAATCATAAACTGATAAAATTTGAATATTTTATAAGCAATCGTCAATGTACTGACTATTAAAACCCATAAATATAAAGGATGAGTGTATAGAAAGATTACGAAAAATCGAATTTTATATTAAATAATATCGTTCGTTGAAAGGAAATCTAGATTACAAAAGTTCTGTGAAATTCGATACTTGCTCCGATTCAAATTTCTGAAAAAAACAAGTAAAAGCACACTGGATATTCATCAGTCGGTGCACTTATGTTTTACTAACTCATTACTCCAGAATTACTGCTACCCTTTCTCATTCATCTTCATTGTGTGCCATCTGAAGATTCATCAGTCGATTTATAGGACTAGTGACCTCAGCTTACATCGATAGGCCATACAAAGAAGAGTTAGAATGTGTGAACTTGGAGAGCGCGTGAAAAATTTGTAATTGTTTTATTCGAATTGGAAAATCGAAGTTAGAGCATTAGTTGTTTAATTATTTCATTAATTTTCAGATTGTCTGGAAGATAAGCAAGACAAAGGTATCAATGACAGAGATTAATTGAGACCCATTTGATGATAAGGCAACTGTGCTCTTTGAATGTGATCATCGAAAAAAAGAAAAACAATTAAATTGAATGAAATCAATTCAACTTAGAACGATGACAACCGTTCTCGAGGTGTCAAGCATAGTTTGATTTGATGGTAAATTCAAAGATAAAAGAGAAGAATATGAATTTCAAGCCGGAGACCCCAAGAAGTGAAATTTTACTACATTTGAGGTCAGGTATACTGCCTTCCAGTAACACAGTTGCCAGTTACTATCTCGAGAGAAGAGAAAACTTCTAAAAACATACTGCAATTTAAGGGATCAAGTTAATAACTTTAAATTAGATTAGAAGGTGCTTTTTGAGAACATTTCATCTACCTATGAGAGCATGATGTGATTTTTTTCATTTCTGTTGAAAGAACAACGTTAAGTTTTCAAAACACTCAATGAATTAATCGAGCACGACAGCTTGAAGATTCAGGTATTGCGTGGACATTTAAAGCCAAGATTTTTTGATTTGTTGTATAAATAAACTATCCAATGTCTCTTGAGAAGCGAGAAAATATTAAAAGAAATTCTTCAAAGATATCTCAGTATCTCAGGGACTTTAACTAGGTTATCCTTATACACTGGCTTTTGTTCTCAGTTCAATTGGAAGTTATTTCCAGTCTTCATCTTATTGGAGATATATTTTATTTGTTTTTCTTTCATGAATACACTGTGTATAGAAAGAAAGAACATCATTTCTAAAGCAGATTGAGATAGAATTTTCACAAATACAACAAAATTTACACACTAGTTGGTATCGAATCTTTTTGACTAAAGACACAAACCGAGAAGAGAAAGCTGAAAGGTCCATTCAAAGACATAATTTTCAATCGGAGTACGCGACTCGATGAATCTATTAGAAACTAAAGCAATGAATTGCGACAATATCTTGTGAGTAGAAAGAATGAAGAGGTCTCAGCCTCTTCAAAATATTTATAAAAAATTCAAATGTAGAAAGAAAAGTGGACGTGAATTTCATTGCAAATAGGCTAAGCATTAAAAGATGTGATGCGAGGAATTTAGTTTGAGCGACTTAAGCTGGCTTTTCTACTACTAATCGAATTTTGAGTGGACTGCTTAATAACAGCTCACGTATAACACTGAGGAAGAGAAGTCAACTTTTTGACTTTTTGTATTGTCAATTGCGAACACATCAAACTCTGGACATTCAAGTTTGAATGCTGCCAGATTCGAGTTGTATGCTGTCAAATTGGAGTTGATATGCACCTATTCCCTACCCTCTTCGTCGAAGAATGAAAAAATTATTTTATTAAACTTTAACGAAGAAAGATTCATTAACTTTATAATTGTAACAATCACGATTCAAATTTCTTCATAACTCTCATCCTTTTCGATGAGATTGGCGGTGGAGTTGCAACTTCACCAGCTCTTTTTATTCTTAGCTAGTCTTGTATGATTCCACCTCCTACAAGATAGAAACTAAGATTGCTTGGCATAGCAAACGCTAAGAATCTATAATTATTCGGGATCACGGGCCCCCTCCACAGAAAATTTAATGTCCCGATCAAACACAAATTAAATACAAAATATCTCATCCATGCGCTTTTTGTTGTCTATTTAATTTTTTGAAATCTGATCAGGGTTGATTAGTTGTTTTAATCGAGATTATCTCCCACTTTCGGCATTTAAAGCCCTACTTTGAAAAATTATTTCAATATCTAAAAAAATCTTGAAGGAAATTTATTTAAATAGCACCAAATGAAGGCATTCAAATCTTTCGGAAAATATTTCAAGGCTCCTTCTTACTCTACTATCTTCACAGTGTCACTTCTGGGAGGTTACGTCGCTTATCACAATAGCCGCAGAACCATCAGAGCCGCTGAGGACGATGACGCCGTGTCTAAGCACCTCCGTGAAGATATTATTCACTCCAACAGACAAATCCCTGCTGGAGCCTTGTAATTCAAATTTCTACTTATAAACCAACCTTATCTTCATAGTTCGAACGTTGCCATATTTTCCGGAAACGCGAATCTCCCACTTGCTCAAGGTAATATTACATTTTTACCAGATAATTAACCTACTCCACAGAGATCGTGCAACATTTGGGTGTCAACCTCGGTGCGATTAAGGTCGGTAGATTCAACGACGGAGAAGTCAGCATCCAGGTAAATAGACCGACAAGTTCGCTCTTTTTACGTAAATAAATTGTTAGGTACTCGAAAATATCAGAGGAAAGGATGTCTACATTATCCAGGTAATATTGTTAGTGTACTTATTGTGCTTATATGACGGCACATTTGTCTGTAGCCTACTTGCCCGAGCGTAAACGAGAATCTTATGGAATTGTTGCTTCTTACCAGCACAATGAGAAGAGCCTCAGCCAGAAGAATCAATGTCGTTGTGCCTTACTATGGCTACGCCAGACAAGTAAGCTTAGCCCATTGATGGTCGGGCTCTAACAGTGCTTAGGACAGAAAAACTGCTCCAAGAGTCCCAATTTCTGCAGCTGATACCGCAAGACTCCTTGAAACCATGGGCGTTGATAGAGTTGTTGCAGTGGATCTCCACTGTGGTCAAATTCAGGGTTTCTTCAGCCCTAACGTCCCTGTCGATAACCTGGAAGCCAGCGTTGTCGCTCTCTCATACTTCACTGCAAGCAAAGAAGTCAAACTTGATAACCCAATCGTCGTCTCACCAGACGCTGGTGGTGTCGCCAGGTAACATTCAACGAGTTTCATTTTCCTAATGGGACTTAGAGCGAAGAAATTCCAGGAAATGCTCAAAAACGAAATTCACAAGGACGTCGGTAAGTTTTCATCGTTGATAGTCTCGTTTAACTGAGAGTTAGGTTTGGCTATGATCATCAAACACAGAGAACAAGCAGGAAAGGTCGCTTCTATGCATTTGGTCGGTAACGTCGCAAAGGGTGATGTTATTCTGGTCGATGATATGATTGATACTGCTGTAAGGCCGCTAGCAAAATGCATTTGACTTACTTAAACAATCATTAGGGTACTCTCTGCGAGGCCGCAAAGACCCTCAAGGAATTCGGAGCAAACAGAGTTTATGCCTTCGCTACCCATGGTCTCTTCACTGGAAACGCCTTCGATAATATCAGAAACTCTGTCCTTGAGAAGATTATTGTTACTAATACCATTCCATCAAGACCTGAAGAAAAATCCATTCCTCAAATCAAGAGACTTTCTATAGGTAACGAAAAATGAAAGCATTGGTGTCTTAAATGTTTTCTTTTTTTAAGCTGTCCTGTTGGCTGAAGCTATTAGAAGATTACAACTTAAGGAGAGCGTTTCAAGCTTGTTCGATCCTAAATCCATCAAAGCTACCACTCATCCATCTTCATAAATGATATGGCAATCGGCTCTTTCATAAGAGTGGAGGTGATTAATAGATAAATATATAAGATATTTTGATAAGGATGATTATCAAGTGCTAGGACAGTTAAGAAATACATTTTAACATCTCCTATATAAGAAACAACTCATCTTCGCAAAGCACAAGCCATTACTTTTGAAAAAAAAAAAATTTCAAAAAATATACGGTTCTTTTTACATACATGGGGTCAATAGAACGTATGGAATTTATTTGTAACCAATGAATCAGGCGCGAGTTACACTTGGATATTCAGAATAAAAACAATAGAAAAACCACTACTGTAACCGCACCAAACTTTCTTGTTGCACAGAGGTTTTTTTTTTTTCCCCTCAGAGAGAATCTTGAATGTTTTAGCGAAGGAACATGAATCAGCATATAAATTTCCTTGATTTTTTCCCCATAACACCAAGTTATTAAATAAAGAAGGAGAAGAAAGAAGACAAACACAGCTGGTCAAATGAAATTTACTTTCTCATAACATCTGTTTTTCAAATATCGTTTATCAATGCACAGTCACTCACAACTCGAACTACACCAGAATCAACTTTATTTTATTTTGTTGGGGAAGAAAAAGCAGCATTATGATATTGTGAAAGGGATAAAAAACCACTTTTGACTTCGCTTCGTTTAGATGAGAGAGCAATATCGATGCTGACCCTCCTCTATAAAGTCCTGATTACATCGTGTCACATCTTCTATATATTTAGGTGAGCCAAATAAGGCATCCACACATAATTTGTTAATATGTATGTACCCATTTCCAAACAACTCCAAATGTGGTTGGATTCTTAAAACGGTAACATTCATGCGAAATAAAGCATGAGTTGAAACATCCCCCATCATAACCCCTCAAAAAAACAACTTCGCTCTCAACAAGCTGCAAATTTAATTGATAAATATGCTATTTGTAAAGGGAGTTTAAATTTTAAGGTGTAGTATTATTGTATTGAGGCAACAATAAACTTAAGATATATGGAGTATAGAATAGAAAGCTTACACACTATGAATAATCAAGTATATACTGAACCTTGTGCTTTCAATTCCAATCTTCATTAAATAAAAAAAAGCAGTGTCGATTGTGGAAAGGCCCACAACTGAATTAATCTAGATTAGAAATAATTTTAGCCGCAGAGGGAACAAGCCTTATTTCAAAGGTTTCTTCCATCTTTGTTCGCCTTCGAACCACTGTCCCAAGCTCTCCTTCCCATCCGCGGAAGTAAACTTCCCCATTCCATGCTGTTTTCCCATTTTCCATTCGCCGTCGTATTTCTGCCCGTCCTGCCAGATGAAGACTCCTTGTCCATGCTTCTTTCCGTGGCAGTATCCTCCAACATAGCTTCTTCCATCGCTCCAGATATGCTTTCCAGAGCCATGCTTCTTCCCATCTTCCCAGGACCCTTCATACTCTCTTCCATCTGGGCTCGTGTACTTGCCTTGGCCTTCTACCTTCCCATTCAGGAAGTCTCCGACATAGGCGCTCCCATCGCTCCAGGTAAAAGTCCCTTTTCCGTGCTTCTTCCCGTTGTTGAAAAATCCTTCATAACGGTCACCATTCAGACGAGTTTCAACACCATAACCGTGCTTCTCGTCCTCTTTCCACTCGCCTTGATAGGTAACTGTTGCCTCGTCTTCTCCTCCTGAGGGATCGCAAAGATAGTCTTCACGGTAGCTGAGCTTGCCAAAGCCCTCGCGTTTATCATTTTTCCAAGCGCCTTTATATTTTCTCCCATCAGGCCAAACACAGACGCCGTACCCTTCTCTTCGGTTGTCAATCCACTCGCCGTCGTAGACAGAGCCGTCGGGTAGCTGCGTTGAGGGTCTTTTCTCGGGTATAATTTCATCAGGATTGATGAGATCTCCCGCAAGGTTGGCAATCTTCATGATAGAGGATCTCTTCTCAAGGGACGTGCGTCCCATGGAGGATCCCTTCTCCTCAGGCTTAAAGATCGGGTCACTTTGTACTTGAATCGACATCTTTGGTGATGACTAATTGTTTGACATAAGCATTTATAATTCAAGATTGAGCCCCTTAAATAACCCGACTTAATTTGACACTATTAATTCAGGAGCTGATTTTGGAGATCCAGTGAAATATTTTCAAATTAGGGTCTTACATGGGTTCCGGATTTTTTGAAGAAAGATTTATAATCCCAATTTTTTTTTCAAATTGAATCTTGAAGCCTGCTCGTAGCTTCGTCAGCACTAGTTAGTTGTAACGCCATGAACGTGGCTGTGAGGACGCTATTGAAAGTTTTCGCCATTTAAGCAAAATTATATTATTATTCTGCTTTTTTAAGAACCCTTTCCTTGCAAGGCAAAGCCTGCGGAACGCTTCGTTCGCTTTCCTTGGATAAGATTACAGTTTGTAGGAAATATTGAGTTATGTGGAAAATTTTGCAGGCGTTTTTCTAAATCAATCACAACTAGTCGTCCATCGTAAAATATTAATTTGAATATATATATGTACGTGAGTATATTTTCTGATGAAGAACGTAAAGGTAACTAATTCCAAACGCATTAATGGAGATCATAGAACGATCTCTGTCTGGTCTGAGTCATTTGGAGCTAGATGCAAAATCTCAACAAACAGTTGCTTAGATAATTTAATAAAGAGGCAGGTACATATTGAAAAATTGATTTGATAGCTAGGCGCAGGAATTGGAGCTTGATTATAAATTTTTAATAACCAGTGAATCTGAAAATGCCGAAGCTGAAAATTCTTGCAACGCTGTCGGTGTGCTAAACTCAGACAACACTTTCAAGACTCTTCCAGACGAACCTCAGTGAGAATCGCACTTCAAGGTGAGTTTTTCGAAGTGTAGATGCTGAGATTTGAGGTTATTGGTGTTCGAAAAAATGAGCCTTCTGGAGTTGATAAATTTTCAAGTTTTGAAGGAGGCCGTGAATACTTTGAAGTCAGAACATTGTGAGTAGGTTTCAATGAAAACAGGAAGCTATCCTCAACAACATGGTTTCTTATTTTTTCCAACAGAAAAGTATCGTTAAAGTATGCTTGAAAGATTGAAAAAGAATTTGCATCTAATTTATGCTTCTACATGGAATCTTCAAAAAATTTAGTGATTAGGCGCTTCTTATGTTCATTTCTATCTTAAGACCAAAAACTAAATGATTGTTGAGCACTTGAATATAAGTATTGCTGGAAATGTTTAGAAGAACAACCAGAGCTAAAAAAAATAAAAGCAGTCTCAAAAGAATCAAATTACCAGACTCCCTAGTAGCCTTTCAATATTTTGAACGACTGAAGATGATTTTCCTTGAGTCGCCGTAAACACACGAATTATATTACTCATTTGCTTAGTAGTTAAAACACCTGTTGCAATTTTTAAAACTCAGGAGTTCATAATGCAATTATAGGTATCATTATAGCATATTTCATTAGCACTCTAATATAATCCACCATGAAGTGGTATCTTGGTTTTAATACGGCTGTTGACCAGGTTGCGGGTCCATTTGTGAATGATCTCAAAAACTCTTAATATCTTTGATTTTTAGTCTCATATTTCAGTTTCTAATATCCTCAAATTGCAAGCCACCTTCAATATCAATCTTTATCACTATGACGCTCACATTCCAGCTTGCTCATAAGCTAAAGACTTTATGAAGTTACCAGAACATTACACAGAAATTAATAGCTACGGAAACATAGGGATTCTCCAAATGCGAAAGTTCGAAAACTGGACTGTGCCTGCCATTCACTTTCAAGGTGATTGATGTGACCCTGAGAGCTGAAGCAAATAGAAAAGCAAAAGCAGCACGCTTGCGGACTTTGATAATTCGCCTTGAATAATAAGCATGCGAAAGGATTATTTTCCTCTTCTGTCATTGGATATGTAGTTTTTCGACTTCATGAGGACTGTACCCGGATTAAGAATCTCATCTGTTAAGTTCACGTTCACTAAAGATATTTTGTTGCTTAGTATGTTAATTGTGATTCTCAGGTTGGTCTCATAAAAGACTATTACAGCTTCAATCATCTAAATACGAAGTAAAATCCCAATTTTTCTTAAACATGAAAATATGTTCTTATATTATCAATACTATAACTTATTAACGATGGATTTCCTTGAAAATGTTGCTATGCGTCTAAAAAAATCTCATTGTAAGTACCAGAGATGAGATTATTTTGGTGCTTATTTAACTATTATAAGAATTTCCTTGTTTTCTAAACTATTATAAGAAAATACTTTAAATCCAATTATTTACGAAAGATATTGATAATTTGGAAAAAATACATTGTGGTATGGAATCAAGTTTGCAAATCAAAGACTTTTGCTGTAATGCTCATTACCAGGAATGTGATAGAATTGATGTGGCAGACTCTGGCTCTCTTCAACTTCTATGTTTGCAATGCCTTACTGACCCACGATACTCCAAACCAAACAGAAAATTCGTTGATATCTCAGCTTATTTTGCAGGGCTGGCTCAAACTTGCTCAAAAGTTGCCATTCCTCTCCAAAATATTGCGACGGATACTCCTCAATCGATCCGTACATTCCTTGATAGTAAAGAATCGACGCTTAAAAAGTTGGCTGCTCACATTGAAAAAGAGAAAGCATCTATCACAGAAGGCTTCGAAATGATAAAAAAATCGGTGGAAAAAACTCTCGCCTCCATAACGGAAGAACTCTTTGAGAAATTAGACGAGGAAATGAGAAAGGCTGAAATGATTATGCAGAGTACAACAGACTGCATCAACTTGCTATTTAAAGGGAAAATAAACGAGGTTCTTCTTTCTCAAGAAAAGCTGTTTGAAAAAGCAAACTCTTTTGAGAGAGCTGACGAATTACAGAAATTTGCCAATGTTGTTCAAAAGATTGTTGACGAAGCTACTAATCTTTCTACCGGAGAAGATGAAAAGGAACTCATGAAGAAAAGAGATGATCTTGAAAGAGCGCTTCCGAAGATTGAAGCGGAGCTATTGAAGAGACCATATAGCCAATTAGAAGCTGCCGGAGTGGAAAAAATGGTAGATTGGAGTCTTGTTGATGGACTTCATGAGAGTCGGAAAATACAAGATAGTGTTAGTTTGAATTCTTTGGCGAAATTCAATTCTCAGCTAAATAGTTATCTCCTTTTCAGCTTGAAACCACGGCCTCAGCTATGGGACGGTGGGTTTGGTGTTGAATCACTTAATTTCTGTGATCTGGTTCAAAGCTTTCAGCTTTCAGGCATCGGTCCTAGCTTTGATTCTTACCCAAATCCGCAATCAATCAACCCAATCAACACATGCAACCTTTTCAGCAACAACGGATTTGGAGTTGGTGCTGGCTCGATACTCCAACAAAGTAATGGTAGCCTTTTCAGCAATTCTGTTCAAAATCCTCAACCTCAAAGCGACGCCCAGGACTTTATGTAAGAGAGTAAATAATCAAAATTTTATGGTATGCTCGGCTAGATAGATGAGCCCTTAAAAAGAAATTATCGTCCTAATTTATGATAAATCTTTATCTCAATTATTTCTCGGTGCCAAAATGAACTTTGCTGTTTGTCAAGTGATATTCTCTATCCCGGTTAATTGAAGAGGTTTATAATAAATTTTTCACTAAATTCAAATTGACCATTTGACATCTTCAATCGGCATTGTTGCTAGAAAATGTCAATATTTTGATTCAAATTAATTAACTTGGTTTTGAAACTATTGGGATTCTTGCATGTTTGCTTTGTGTTGGAGTCTGCTAGAAAGCAACTGTATTTAAAAAAGAATTAGGTACTGTCCTGATAGTTGCAGCAACGAACAAGAGTGAGGTGTGTCGTAAGATGTAATGGAGAAAAACGAGAATATTAAGAGAAAATTGACAACAAAAAAAAACTCCAAGACAAATTAAATTTTGCTTTGAATTTGTGAACGCAAAATCATGATGTTAGAAATGAAGAGCAACTACAAATCAATCAAATTTTTAGTCTCTCTCATTTACAAGGAATCCTAAATTTTAATGTTAATTAATTTTCAAACTATGAATGACATAAGAGAGCGATCAACTCCATACCACGAGTTAACCAAAGAGAAGCGACATGTCTCCTGATAGTAAATATTAGAAAAAATAGTCTGCTCTTCTGTTGCTGGATATAGTAGCTCTTCAATTTCTAGAGGTTTGCACTCAGATTAAGCTCCTCCTCTATCATCTCACCAAAGAAAACTTTGTAAAATGCTATTCTTGTTTTTTCATCACTCGTTTCTGAACGAGTTTAAATGGGCTAACACGACTTTAATTACCTTACTTAAATACTCTAATAAATTCCCTGATTTTATTACACTGGAAGATATTTCAACACCTAATCACTTAATTAATTCATTAGCTAGCGATTTCTATGAAAATTGCTACATTACTACTCTACGTCTCTCATCAAAATCACATTTTAAGTATGAGAGGTGATTATTTGCCGAGGTTTGTTTAACGATTATTCTACGCAGATTTTATATTATTTGTTTAAATTCAATTAGTAGCGCACATATTTATAATTTAAAGAATAATAAAAGGATTATGGAATCAAGTTTGTCAATTAAAGACTGCTTATGTCACTCTCATTACCAGAAATGTGATAAAATTGATGTAGCAGACCCTAACTCTCTTCAACTCGCATGCTTACAATGCCTTACTGACCCACGATACTCCAAGCCAAACAGAAAATTCGTTGATATCTCATCTTATTTTGCAGAGCTGGCTCAAACTTGCTCAAAATTTGCCTCTCCTCTTCAAAATAAGGCTGCAGAAGTCCCTCAGTCGATCAGTAAGTTCCTTGAGAATAAAGAATCGATTCTCAGAGAGTCTATCGCTCACATTGAAAAAGAGAAAGCGTCAGTCACAGAAGGCTTCGAAATGATAAAAAAATCGGTGGTAAAATCTCTCGAATCTAGGAAGAACTCTTTGAAAATTTGAACGAGGAAATAAAGAGGGTTGAAATGATGATGCAGAGCACAACAGACTGCATCGACTTGCTATTTAAAGGGAAATTAAACGAGACTCTACTTTCTCAAGAAAAGCTAGTCGAAAAGGCAAACTCTTTTGAGGCTGCCGGAGAATTGGAGAAATTCGTTAATGACGTTCAACAGCTTATCAACGAAGCTGCCAAGATTTCAGATGACAAGGAACTCATGAAGAAAAGAGAGTATTTTGAAAGAGCGCTTCCTAAGGTTGAAACGGAGCTATTGAAGAGACCATCCAATAAAGTAAACGCTGCTGGAGTGGAAAAAGTAGTTAGTTGGAGTCTTATTGACGGACTTTCTGGTTGTCAGGAACTTGGAGATAGTGTTGATGGGATTAGCATTCATGATCTCTTGTCGGATTCTTCTGCAGACTTAAACACTCAGCTAAATACTACTAGTCTCGCCATTAATCCACAACCTCCACAATTAGGTGGCGGAATTTCTAATCTCAGTTCTACTCCTCATCAAATCAACATTAGTCTTTTTGGCAATCCAAGTCACAGCTCTCAGTTTTCAGGCAGCGGTCATGGCGTTAGTTTAACACACAACCCATTCAATGTGAGCCTTGGCATCAATACTAATCAACAACCTCAACCATTAGGCGGCGGCGGGTTAGGTGGCTTTATGCCTCAACCGATTAGCAACAGCAATCTTGCCGGTATTCTCCAGCCTCAACCATTGGGGGTTTAAATCCGTAACCATTCAATGTTAGTATTGCCAGCAATGTTAATCAACAGCCCCAATCATTAGGCCTTGGATTGGGCGCTGGGTTTGGTTCGATGCCTCAACCAAATAATGATGGGAACCCTTTTATCAATTTCCCTCAAAACCCTAAGCCTTAAAACAACACTCAAAATTATTATTGATAGAGAACAAAAAATCAAATTTCTTTTTTATATTTCTTGGCTAGCTAGCTGAGGCCATAAAAGAAACTATCATATTAGGTCAGAATAATCATTAGATCAATGATTTTTGAAAACATAAATTTCATTGTCACGTGGGACCCTCTATCAAGTTTAATTTGAGAAGGCGTTTAATCAATATTTTACCCTCTACCCTCGTATCAGCAGTTTGACATCAGCATTAAACTTGCTCGTGTGAAAATTATAATGTTTTCCATTTAGATTTGCCTCACTTGTCGATAAAAATTGTGGAATCTGTACATAAGTTCAGAAAATTTGGTAATAGGCAACCGATCCATGCAGGATCTTCCTTTTGACTTCATTACACGAATTCAATTTCTCGAATTCAAAGGGAATAATTCCATGTCATTCAAAGCATGTAAAATGAAGTTAAACGTGCACTTCTTAGATTTTTTTTCGAGAAAATTGACTAAGGACTCTTATTTTCTGGTTTCAGAGTTGGGTGTATTGGAGGAAATAGGAGAGTTATAATAAGGAGAGAGCTGCATAAGTTTTCTGGTCAATGGATTTAAGATTTCATTCTATAAACGAAAAATAGGATTTTGAAATTTATTTCAATCAATTAATCTCACAGTACAAATACATTAGCTAATTTAGCAACTTGCTGGCAATTGTGCCTAAAACAGAACTTTTTCTCAATACTTTGATCTGTGCTCCTCTTGTTGTGCAAGTCGTACTAAAGTTACCATGTAGGCAGTGAAAGCCTGATTCAAAACAGCATTCTGAACATAAAGACATCACAATGGATCGCATGATAACTTTTTAAAGGATAAGTTCTCAATGCATTATGGAAAGAACTAAGCCACTATTGATACAATAGGGATTATTTCATTACTTGAATTTTGATGACTTTTCGCTCAGAAGAACGAAGATAGCAAGCCCAAGATAACATTGATTGACTGCTATTGAAGCAACTCAACTGTTAGCCCAGCTATTCATCGAAGACTTCAATTGTCTTTATTAGATTATCAAGCAAAACCTAATTAAATTTCGTAAAATTTCTATGAAGATTCTCAAAGTTTAATTAGACAATTCGAAGCAAAATACCCCGGATTAAACTTTGTAATCTTCTATTTCCAAATAATAACATTTCAACTGCCTCGAGCTCACTGAAATATGTTGCCTCAAAACAAATACTCGACTCAAAAGCAATATAGTTCCCAGGAATCGCAACGAAATGCTCCGTAAGGCCCTTGATTCATCCATCTGGTAAGAGATCCGTCCGTTGATTCTTGTAGAAACAGTCCAGAGAGGCGTCATAAGAATTGAATTCTCTGCAATTTACTTCATTGCCATCTAAGTGGAATATTACGCCTGATATCAAATAACCATAGCTCCACAAAAATTGCCAGTAGAAGCAATTATAGGATTAGCATCTGTATTCTGATGCGAATATTCCTAATTATTATACCAAAATAAACTCGAATCGAAATTAAAAAAAGGGTAGATAGTCCCAATCCGCGCTTATTTATAAATCTCAATGCTTTCACCGAGTAGAGGGTGCCATATGGTTTTTTTCAAGAAGGCATGCCGTCTTCGGTTATTCTTCATGATTCCTGATACAATCTGAGCTCATCTTTTTTCTCCTCTGCAAATATTCTAGTGGAAGTAATGTATAGGCAATCGTTGGATAGATTTCTCGAGTCCCATTGTAGAGAATGTTGCTTATATACGTAGAAGGAATTAATCAGAACGATCTATGCGTCGAAATGAGGAAAATGCCATTGAAATACCACTTGTTATATATTGAAAAATTCGAGCCTAGCAGATGCCTGCTATTCGCTCCAAATTTTTCCAGTACGGGAAGAAGAGTGAACATTCCGGAAGGGATTTTGATGGGCAAAATTTGATTTGATCGAGATTATTCTCCAAGGATGTTCCTGTTTTGAAATTATCTGAATTTCGAATTCCAGAAAAATATGCTCGGAATTTTAAGAGTCTGTTAAGAGTCCTACTCTGTGTTCTTTTCCCATAAAACAGCGTGGGAATGCTTCCAAGGTGAACAATAAGCCCATGCATGACCTCTACGTGGTATGTCAAATTGCCATTGGAGTGGGTGAGATCCAGAGCCTTTTGCGTTCTTTGTACGCTGAGTTTCCGGAATGTTCTACTTATTTTCATAAGACTTAATTTTTTTCAAATTTTCGTCGATTGATTCAAGATTTCCAGGTAATTGCATTAGAATACTGTAAAATTTTCAATTTTAGGTATTTTTTTAAATTTGTAATCACTCAAATTGATCTTTCTCGAAGTATTCGAACGTGCTCCTAATTCTATAGAACATGCCTGAGAACACTGTGAATAGAAAAGATTAATTGCGTCACCCTGGATTGTCGCGATTTGCTGCCTATATAAAGCGGAATTATAATTTCATAATCATCGAAAAATTTTCCTTATATTCAATCAACACTAAGAAACTATACCAAGTTTACATGAATACCGCTATGACTTCCCAAAGAAACACTCAACCTAAGGCATCCTCCCAAGAACGATCTGTCCCAAAATTCCTCAGAAAAGTTTACTATATGCTTGAAAACAACCAACACAACGACTTAGTCAGCTGGTCTCCTGACGGCGCAGCTCTGGTAGTCAAAAAACCCACTGAATTCGCTGAGGAGGTCCTCCCATGCTACTTCAAACACAACAACTTTGCCTCTTTCGTCAGACAACTCAACATGTACAACTTTAAAAAGAAAAAGAACTACCAATACGACCACGCCTACGGCCATGAGATGTTCCAGAAAGGCAAAATGTAACTCTAATCCACTGAAAACTAATTACTAATTCTTTCCTTAGTGAACTCTTAAGATTCATCCAAAGAAAATCCGTCGATGTCGGCCAAGTCACACTCCCAAAGATCGAGCTGACAAGAGAAAAAGAAGAAGATAATAGCAAAACTGACATTGAGAGTTTGCTTCAGGAAAACTTACATTACAAGAGAGTTCAAAAAACTATGATCACTCAATTCCAATTCGTTGAGAAGAAAGTGAAAGACATCAAAGCTGAAATCAACTCTCTCTATGAAGAGTTCCATAAACAAGAAGCAAAAGAAGAATTTTTAAAGAAAATCATCAAGAAATTGAGCGAGAGGTTCGGCTCGAACAGCATCCAGTTTGCCATTGAACAAGCCGTCCAGGAGAGTTCCACCCCAACCTTGGACATGATCAAGCCAGTGAACGCTCTAAATGCTTTCTCTCATTTAAGCGAGTCATTTGAGGTTTCTAAAAGAGCTGAACTCTTCTCCTATAATGAAGGAGTCTCAAAGAACGCAATGGATCTTTACTCCAAACCAGAGGTTCTTACTAACGATTGCTCTGAGTTCCAGATGGCTGAGGAGAGGCTTATCACGAATAACTGCGGGTATACTCAGCAAGAGAGCGATGATCGCTCGAAGTCTGACTCTTATGAAGGTTGGTACGCTGGGTTTGAGAGGAAGATGTACAACCCTAACCAATTTTTGGATGTGAGCAAAACGAGTTATAGAAGATCGGTCCTGGATGGAGGATTCGATGATTTTGACATGCTCGCTGGAACCGATTTTTGAAGGACAATTAGCTGCTCATCATTTTTTAAACTAAGCGCCCTTCTTTTGTCGGGTCTTAATTATTCTAGATAACCCAAGCAGTCTCAAAGAGCTGCCGTTCCACGGCGAAATGTTTGGAAAGTTTTACAAAAAAACTTATTAAATGCATAGTTTTCAACTCTCTGTTTTTATAAAATAAGGTTGGTGTGTGTGTTATTTAGACATTTTAATTCTTGTATGAAATTGGATAACTAAATGTGTTGTGTGTAATTCAACACTTTTATCAAAATAAAATCAAACTAACTATTGTATTTCCAACGATTGCTGCGATTTTTCTCTCGAAAAAGTAACTATTAATTAGATAGTTAATAAAGGATCAAATGTCAGAACCTAAAATTTGAAAAATCCTCAGCAGGCGTTTTTTCGATTCAGAAGCAAGGATCCTGACAGATTGATTCGTGTAGTGTTGCATTTCTTTCATAGCGAGGCCAGTTGAGTTCCAGGAACATGCTAGGCACTTTCTTTTAATAATCATTTTAATTAGTGGCCTATGCTTAATAAAACAGCTGGACCACCAATCCATTCTCCTGATAGTGCATTGTTGTAGGTTTTGAGAGGGTTAATATAGCAATTTTGTGCATGATATCTCCTGTTATCGAGTAGCTTATCCTCAACAAACTATACTTATTTTTTCTTCAACGTTGGTACGAAATAAAAACTAACAATTTCAATTTCTCCAAACCATAACATCACCTGTTCTTCAAAATGACTAGAGAACTTGCCTCAAAATTTCGTTTCTATGGGGTTTGCTCCTCGCTACCTTGGAAGCAATCCTAAGAAATTACAAATAAATAATTCAAGCTCCGTTACAGAATTCATTCTATTTATGGATATTGTTCTTAAAGAATTTCTATGATTCCGATTAATTGTATATAGCGCATTTTAATTGCTTTAATAAATTCCTATGAAATGGGTGGCTTCCTAAGAGCATGAAGATTGAGTGAGAGCACACAAAAGTGAGTCGAAGGAAGAGTGACAGCTGAGTCTGAGAACCAGATTCGATAGCATCTTTTCGGCCTGCTCAAAATAGATATTTTTAACTTTGCTCGTAAAATGCAAAATTACGCAAGCAGAAAATTGTGTTTTATTATTCCGAATCATTCTGTTGTTATTTAAAAGGGTTTTTAATTGTTATTCTCAGAGTTTTTCATTTTCAGTATGGTTGATTAAATAATTTAAAAAAATCAGGATAAAAATGCCAAGTCATACCACACACAACCAATATTCTGAAACTCCTTCCCACAATCCCTCTTCTATTGAATGCTGTATGATCATCATCCCAAGCCCCGCAGCTGTTACTAACGAAAACGAAAAGCGCTGCAGAATTTGCCTTGAGGGAGAATTTCCTACCGATAAATTCGCTGATAACGAGGATCCTGGAAAGTTAATTTGCCCTTGCAATTGCAAAGGATCCATTGGCTTTATTCACGAGCGCTGTCTCAAAAAGCAAATTATCTCTGGAGCCACCAACCTCAAAAAAGCCCTGAATTGTGAAATCTGCCTGCAGACCTACCGCATGAACGTGCGAGTCGAGCAAACCCTCTGGTTTCGAAATTTGCCTTCCGAAGAAAAGAAATGGATTTACCTGCTCATTTTGCTCTTGGTTATACTGCTAATTGCACTGTATAAAATATTTCATTTGATCTTGAATATACTGGAAATATCTGACCATAGTATGGCCCAACAGACTGGGAAAGGACATCCAGCGCGCGGTTCTATTCGTTTGCTGTCTTGGCTCTGGATTGGATGTGTAGTTTTGTTTGCGCTGATTGTCTCGATTATAAAGGGTCGTTTTGTTTATTCGCATGTGAACTGGAAGATATTTAACCGAGAAGAGCCTCAGAAAGAAGCAACTCCTGAGCCATTCGCAAAACTGAAGGAGATACTCGATGAAGATGAACCCATTGAGGGAATCGCTTCCTTAACTGAGTTAGAAGTAGTGAGCGCTTAGAAATCTAAGCTGAATGTTCAGATTTAATTTATTATGTTATTGTAATTGTATTTGTTATCTTCAATCCATACATACCACCGAATCATTTATTTTTACTAATGAGAAAATGGTTTTCTTTTCGTTTTAATGTCAATCAATATAACATTTTCAACGTTTTCATGAAATCGCAATCTCCTGAATAACTTTAGTTTCTCTCAGCGAATTAGAACTCACGAATGCTGATACTGAAAAGCTCCATCGTCGAAAATAAATTTTCTTTCAGGTCAAATTTCATAAAGTCTCGTTTCCCTCCCCCAAAGCAATGACGGTATTTTCTTTCTCTTTAAACAAAAAAAAACCACATCACAACGGCCTTGTCTCAAGAAACACGATTCCTTGAACACCAATTGCGCTGCGTGCCTCTAGTTTATAATTTTTATAGTAGCCTACTCGTAAAATTCTGATGAACTTTAACACTATTGACAGCCGAAATATCTTTTTTTCTATAATTTTCATCAGAAATAATTGAATCTGCTCTTCAATATCGCGTCATGCATCGTCTACAGCTTTATTATCTCTCCATTATTACATATTCTTAACATTTCCAAATATTTTTCTGATGATCGAAACTCTAATGACTTTCTAAAAACTCACAAATATTCCACTTTCACATCTTTTTTTGCTCAAAATACGTTCTTGTTCAATTCATTTCAAGTTAAGTGCAATAATTTCGTTAATCATATACTCTCAGTCCTACAATATCTCTCAATTTATGAAAAAGACTGAAAGAGACATGCATTGATAAGTCTAACTTAGTCAGCTTGTTCAGCCCATTTGTTTTCTTCTCTGATTTGAGCCTCCTCCTCAGGAGTAAAGTCGTTAAGAATGTTGAACGTCTTTCTAATTTCTTCAGGTGTTTTACCTACAAAAAGTAATGAATTCAATGAAAGACTTCTAAGAAATCTAATACCCTTGATCAATGATGCAATCTTTGCGCAAGAGAGATCCAGAAGAGGTCTGATATCGAGGTAGTTTGCCGCAAGGATAATCTCAAAAACTTCTTCCAAATTTTCTATATCAATGTATTTTGCGTCGAATTCAGGAACGACATCAGCGAGATTGCTGCTCTTCAATGGCTTTTCAATCTCAGGAGGGTTCTCATGTTTGTATTTTTCGCAATATTGCAGGACCTTCTTTAGAATGGCGGACTTAACGTTTGGAAGTGGGATCTCTTCTTCAGTTCCGGCATCTATGAAAAAAATTTAGACGAGTTGGTAAGTATTAGTGGTTACCTTCAATCATATTCTTAATCAAGGTAGATTTGACTGCAACTTCCTCATCGATTTCAAGAGTTTCTCCCTCTTGAGAAACAAGCTTGACCTTAGTCATGCCTTTTTATTCAATTATGAGATTAAATTATAGAAAATATCAAAAGCAAGTAAATAAACGCTGATACTTCGGAATTAGGTTTATATATGTATCTATTCATTGGATTTTTTATTATCAGAAGATATCAGATCGTGTTAGATGAGCCAATGGGGGCTGGATGCGGTTCCTCGAGCCGTTGTAAAGGAGAGTAGTTGAAAACTAACATCACTTGAGGCCATAATAAGCCCTATGTGCAGTAAGATAAAGAAAAGTATCAAAGTGAGAACAAAAAATATTGCACAAAGCAAATTCCTCAAAATAATTTGAAATACTGATATCGTGTGCGGCGACTGCACACTAACTAAGCAGTGTGAGAGGTTTTGAACTAAATATCGAAAATAACTGGCAATTCGTTTAGATTAGTCTCGAAAATCTTGCAGTCGGAAAACAAAAGTTCAACATTGTCTGTTTTGTTGACATCACAGCCTTATTTCCCTCGTTTAAGTGACTAGACAACAACATTTGTAATGTACGAAAATTTATTCGACAGGCTCGAGTAATCGAGAGACCATTGAGAATAATGTAAATTTTGGGGGGGGGGGAGAGTTTGAATAGTTAGCACGACGAGTCGTTCGAACAGCGTGCTATTAGTGAGTTCTCAATCAGTACTATGTTTTATGTTAATCTCTGAGCTTGAAGTAACACGATTTTATTAATATCATATGGAGTTCTTATAGAAAACTCTTCATTTTTATAAATTCTTGAGGGAACTATCAGCCGAACACTATTAATTGATTCAGCTGCTGTTTGATTTGTTTTGCCTCTTCTTTTGAATAGAAGTCCCAAAAAGAGGCCTTTTCCTCTCCTAAAATCAATTAGTATTTTTATTTTTAATTCTAACGCCAAGTAAATTACCGATCATCCATAGCAGTCCGTTACTGTTAACTCGAATCTTAATCTGCTCTTCGGCTCCTGCTTCAATTGGAATCGAGTCTTTGCTTTTAATTTTCTCTTGAAGCTTCTTGTTTTTATAATTCGTAAGCACTTGCATTTTTTGCGATTTTCCACTCTGCTCGAGGCAAATAATCTCACCAAGCTCATCAAACGACACCAAATCGACCGCAGGACCTTTCAACTCAACAGTCTGGACCAACTCACCGAGATTCATATCCCACATCTGCAGTTTCTTGTCTCCATGAGCGATAGTCAATGCGTTCAATGCTGATCGATTGAGGAAAATAGCCTTACTTAATGTGAATTCCTTGTGCGGTTTTGATAGTTCAGTGACTGTCTTCCCTTTGCGAAGGTCCCAAAGCACGACTTTGTTATTGCAACTGCTTAGCAAATAGTTCTCTTTATTAATTTGCAGGTTCGTGATCGGATTAAAATAAAATTTCTTCATTTCGTCGGTCTTCCCAGCGGATTTTTCCATATGCAAGTCCAATAAACCCACGCTGTTTTTCATTCGGACATCGAAGATCCGAATGCAGCCATCAGCAAATCCGCTATATACCCTATGATCTTTGCTGATGATATTCGAAGCGGCCTGCTTGACTGGCTTATTCGTGCTGTAGGCTCGTATCTCCTTCTTAACTTCGATATCTGTGAGTGATAATTTCCCTGAGAAAGTCGAGCTGATAAAGTGGTTTTCCAGCGGCTCAGCGCAAATACAAAGCGATGCGAAGACATCGTCGTCGATGTTAGCGAGGCTCGTGACGACCGTGCTCGGCCCGAATCGTTTGAACAGCTTAATAGCATCATAGCAGTTGAAGATTCCGAAGTCGCTAGTCTGATGGACATCAAAAGTCTTGAAATGACTCATGTAATTGAAGTTCTTTGGTGTTGCTGAGACAAGCAATGGATATTTCTTGTATAATCGAAGTGTCTTTATAGACGTCTCTAGCTTCTTGTTAATCGCCTCTAGGTCTTTGTCGGACTCAGAGTATCGCTTCGACATGAATAAACTATTGATAGCCTCGAGTTTGACGGTCGACGAGTCTGTGTAGTCTTCCAAAGCATCCTCTTTGTCTTCGAGATCGCTGTCTTGCTGAGAATCAGAATCAGCGCTCTGAACAGCTTCTTCGTCAGGGTCAGGTTGAATCTGAATTGTCGGCTGCTGATGTTGGTGGCTGTTGTTGTGGTTGAAGTTTGTGGTATTTTGGAGAGATGTATCATCTGTGAGGTTATCAGAGCTGCTGAACATCGAGATTTCCAGATTGGTGCTTTTGCGAGCCTTTCCTTTGAGGATAGGCCGTGTGAACTCGTCGTCGCTCATGTTCTGGTGGCAAGTTCAAAAATATTTAACAAATCATGGAGTTGTCGCTATTTAACCATAATTTCATTAGCCTCCGTGAAAGTATCCAAGATCAGATACTTTGTTTCGGATGGATACTTATGAGAATAAATTCAAATAAGTGCACAATTTTTTGCAGAGTCGTAAATTGATCTCAAACTTGAAATGATTAAATAGATAGTAAATAATATCCTTACTCGCCATCACCACCGAGAAAGCAACAATACTGCTCCTGCCTCCTTTACTTGCACGAAATAAATAGAATCTCTCGAAATTTCGGTTTTTTTGGATTCCGAAGTGATAGGGAAAATCTGCAGGGTTTTGCTGTGGTATTGAAGGCTTGCTTCTCTTTTCGAAAACCTCTCATCGCTTAGTTAATTTTGGGCATTTCTCGAACGTTGTCGAGCACTCTCATTTCAACCTCTAATTAGTCTGATAAATTAATCTGATAAAGATTTTATTTATCGGGAAACAATAGCGGGCCTCGAATTCACGAGTATATTTAACCTTGTAAAAGTTATTATAATAATCTAATCTTGTATTCAATACAAAATTACCGATATTCAAACCTAATGTCAAAGACTCTTTTGGTTCTTTTCGCGTTGTTCGCTGTCAGCGCCTTCGCAAACCCTATTGATGTCGACGCTTCTGAAGACATCGTGGAATTCTTCACTCAATACCAGAAACTCAATGGTTACTCCGATAACATCGACAGACTCGTCTCTGACGTCCTTCAAATCGAAAGATGTGTCAATGAGATCAGAACCATCTTCTACGACGCTCTCCAAACCATCTACTACCGCAGACCTACAGCTGGCGTTATTGAAGGTCTCCTCCAAGTCCCTGCTATTGCCAATGGCGATTGTGTTAGTACCGCCAACGTCGCTCAATACGTTATCTTGAACGCTCTCCAAACTGTTGGCTATGCCGTTGACAAGAAATACACTCCTTTCAAGGATCAGTTGGTCACCTCTGATGACATCACCAACCCTACTGCCAAGAAGACTATTGCTGCTCTTGGAAACTTCAATGCTTTCTTCGCTTGCCTCATCGGTAATTTCAAGCTTGCCAACCAAATCTACAATATGGAAACTGCCAGCTACTTTGACTACTCTGACCACCTCGCTCTTCTCAGCTACCTCGACACCTTCAGAACTAGATACAACTACAACGCTGAACAATGCAAGAAGGCTCAAGACTTGGTTAATGACGCTCTTAAGTGGATCTACGGAAATTAGATTTGAGAGACTTGCCCTAAGCGGCTATTAATGAAAAAAGAACTTACAATTCATGGATTAAGAAATTACAATATTAAGCTTTCACAGAAAATATATGTACGTTTGCAGGTTGACCCCGCATGTGTATCTCGTAAAAACAAAACCAAGATAAACAGGATAATTCAACGAAAAGAAACCAAATGCAGGAATCTGAAGAATAAAAATCAATAAAATTAGAGCAAAGATGCTGCTTAGAATGATTTTCAATAGAATATGGATTATAGTTTATTTGTCTTAGAGTTACAAAGGTTTTCGCGGATTTCTCTATCAAAGTGAACTAGAACACCCTGGGTGAGGGTACTTGAGAATAGAAGGTAACAATTCCACCAAAATAGAATGGTATGGGTATGAATGAGGGCGCCGACAGTCGATTTCTCTCAAACCTTCCAATTTGTTTTACTGAATCTAGCTGGATCGGGAGTCATGATATGGTAATTGATAGACAAAAAAATTTAATTAATTCTGATATACTCAAGATCGCAATGCTTGTTCTCGCCGGCCTTGGAGCTTCTGCGTTGGAATTTTGATACAATCAACTGCTTAAAGTCGTAGTGGAAATTCAGAGTTCTGTCCATGAAGTGAGGAGACATGGATTAACGATGCTAATTATCCGCTCTACAGTTTTGGAATCGCTTATAAGTTGCAACTACGAAGCTCGAATATTGTACTACTACTCCTACTCTGAATCACAAGTTAGCGAAATCTCAGTGCGTCCCTGCAGACAATGTAGCTCGGTTTTAACTTCCAAGCAAGACCAAACTTAAAGGACAGGCTGTCCATGCCAGTGAAATTACTGCTCTGATTACCAAAGACACAATTTCGTGAATTGAGCAATTGAATGAGGTTTTCTCGTGTGTTACTCGAAATCTCCTTGATTGCAGATTTCCGTGGATTGGTGCTGAAACTTTGAGATCATGGAATTTTCCATCTCTTTAATTATATGAGCAGCCTACAAAGCCGACATGATTATCACTCAGATCAATGCGTAAAGACCAAAAAGCTGTTGAGGGCTTGTTTTCTGAACATTCGTGATATTAGAGTTGATGCTGAAATTTCATTGTTATTGATGTTGAGTACATTACTTGCATACCCTTAGACAGTTAAAAATAAACTAATTTGCCATAATAATCTCAGCAGCTATCCCAACAAATTCCTCGCAGGTAAAAATCTCGCATTTGTAAAGAAAAATGTTTGATTATTGTCCAATGTAATACATTTTTTCTCATTAATCACATTCTTTTTCTGTGATATGGTTTCTATGAGCACCCTTAAACAGAATCAGTTTGAAAATTGTATGTAAAGCTTGTTCTGTTTTATTCATGATAATTCATATCCACAAAGACACATCTACACAAAACAAATCTGACGATGCCTGCTTTTTTACAGAAATTACGAATGAGTCTCTAGCTCTGAATCTGAAGTTGACTGAGACTGTGGTGGTTGCACATGCATGAGGTTCGAAGGGTCCTTTAATAGTTTTCGTGTTGCTTTTTTCAAATCGCGCTGTGCTAGCTTATAGCCATGATAAGTAAAAACGATCGCGCCTCCAAATATCGCGATGTTCTGCCATCTCTTAAGCTTCGTAGGTGTCATTTTCATAGGCAATTCTTTCAAGATTTTGCTTGTTACGTAACCTCCGACTGTTCCAACAAACAACCAGTATGACACTTGTCTCAAAGCCGTTAATTGATGCGATCGATACTCCTGAGTTCCCTTTACGGACAGCCTAATGAATTCATTCTTCTCTTTCTCATAGTCCTCTTCTTCTTGTGCGCTCATCGAGAGTGGAAATTACTTTATTGCCTATTAAATATTTTTATTATGCGCCTATGTTTGAAGCAAATTTTGCACTCATTCTACAGGATACGCTTTCTTTTTATACATATTTTCCAACTGTCATTGCTACTATGAGGCTTCTTCTCTCAAATACCAATAATTCAGAAAAATCACACTAATTTGAGTCGATGTGAGTCAGGAAAAATTTATGCACCACATACCTTAATTGACGAGCAGCAAAGAATATCAAGAGAATTTATGACATGCAACATATAAAATTTTCAGCTGTATGAGCAAAGCCACACCAGCAATCTCTAAATTGTATAAAATGCAGCTCATATGCACTATGCACCTAATACCATTACAATGACAATCTTAGCTTCACCACGTGACACTATAAAAAGTTTACATTTGATCGTCAGTATTTGAATATTCAGTATCGAACTCATCATGGAAAAACTTGATGTCAGGTTTGTGTACTGAAGGAGTGCGCTCCCTTAGTTTTGCCACAATTTCTTCTTTAAAATACTTATTTTCAAAGACTTCAGGAGACCTCATATCGTTTGACTCAGTCGGGAAGAGGCTTGGACTGTATCCTCTCTTTCTCGATTGACTAGTAGTTTCATAGGCAAAATCAATCATATCTAATTCGTTAAATCCGTTTTTATTTTTCGATGTTGCCGAAAAGTCCATCGGTGAGCTTTCTTGCATCATTGATGGCTGCTTTGACTTGGTTTTACTTGCTATTACTTTACGAAATGAGAATCACATAAGCTCTCCTTGCTCTTAACAAACGCAATTTACCATCAATCGATTTTTTCTCCTGGAAGCGATTAACTCTCGGTTCCTGTGGATTATTTTCTCGTACATTCGACAGCCTATCGGTCGTTCTAGCAGACGGTCGCTGGCTGAGTGCATGATCTTCTGAAACCCGCGAAATTCGTATGCCTTGTGAACCTTTACGTATTTCAGTCGAACGCGTTGTCCCTCTTACGCCTTCAGGTGTTATTGTAATCTATTTATGAAAGGTTTAGCAAACGAATCAGCAGACGATTCATGTTTTAGTAAGGCAAATTTACTTCTTTTCTCTCTTCTTCTTCCCTTTCCCTTCTTCTTTTCTCCTTTTCGAGGATTGAGCGTTTTTCTTTACTCAGACTCGTTGCTGACTTTTTTTCAGGGAAAGTTTGCTGCTTTTCAGAGTGAATCACCTTCGGAGTTAAACTCATTAATGAATCTGCTAGCGCGGTTATCAAGTCGTTATTTTGTTGTCGCATATAGGAATTGCTCTGTCCCTGCATGAAGCTGAGGGCAAGCGTCTCCCGCTCAAGCATCTGCGTCCCTCGACTGAAACTTTCGTTTATTGATTTCGAAGTCACCTCTTTTTCTAGAAAGGCGTCTTCTTCCGAAGCTTCCCGCATGTTATCTGTTTCATCTTCCTGTTGCCCTGTAAAAAATACATCGGAAGAAGTTATATGATCCATGGTTCGTTTATGATTGAGTCGCTAACAGAGTTTTTGCATGTTAATTCAATCAATACATTCAATGTGAGCATTACTTCTTGCAGTTTCTGCAGGATAAGTTTATTTTTTTCCATTTTTTGGACTTCGAAGCCTAAATCTCTGGCTACGCAAGATCCCATTGATCTCAGTCACTACTGTTTTTGGATGCAAGATAAATGATATATGTCAGGTTTAATTAAAACGATTTAAAACAAAGAGCTTATCGTTTTTCTTTAATTAGAGCTGCTTTCACAACAAATAGTAAACGGAAATTTGAAATTCTTCATTAAACGAGCCAGAAAAATCGTTTCAAGATAATTTATTTACAAGGCGTCTCAGCTCCACTTATTTAGTATAATATAGCTCTATCACTTCTCAAAAAGGAGTGTTTCGCCTAATCTTCATGGATTATCAAGTTAATTGACAATCATGAGATGATGAATAATGGAGGAAAGCAGTATACTTTTCTGAAGAACTTAGTATTTGGTGGTTAGAAGAGATTTAGGTGTTAACAATTTTTTTTGGTTTGTTGTTGAAGGGTGGAAGTAACATTAATCGGTCAATTTCGCTAGGGCTTTCAAATTTCGATTGAATTCTAAGCTGAATCAAACTCTTATTTAAAAAATCAAACAGTTCTCTACAAAACCATAGTGATGAAGCTATCGTCGCAACGGGACATGCGAGAGAAATACCACATTCCTGAAGGTGTGAAGTTCCTTCCGAAAGATTCTTTGCCTACAAACTCCATGGCTTCTGGAAGCACAAGGTAAATTTTTGAATTTATTCGTTGCTTCTGATGGTCCATCGTTTGAAATTGTACAGCCAACAGCAGAAAGTCGGCAAATCGGATACTCAAATTCTATGTAAAAGGCTCAATGAAGAACCCGTGAAGATCAAAGGCGAAGGAGAGCGTAAAGGTAACCTCTCCAATGCACTCACATATTCGAAAAAAATTCATAAATGATTAGATTTTGTGCCTTTGCCAATTACTCTGGAGAAAAGAAAGAAAGGACTTTCAGAGCAGGAACCTAATAAAAGGAGCACCTCTGATCTTCATCAAATCGTGCAGCCAGCGAGCCATTCAGAGAAAACTCATACAGTCTTACCAATTAAACAACAGATTCACCCCAAAACATTGCGAACCTCTGACTCTGAGGGCAGGCTTGATAAGCCGAGGGAATCCGTGCAGAAAAAAGACAATGAAAAAAGGCTTAGTTTGGGTTTGCCTCCAAGAAGCAGTGCCAAACCTACAGCAAATACTGCTGCAGAAGATGCATTATCTGCTCGCAGACATGGTTCGACCAAACGCAACGAAGGATCTAGAAGCAGAGAGCCATCTAAAGCAGATTTATTGGGTCAAGGGCCAATTAATAACCATATTGTCCCCCTGAAAAAATCAGCAGACTCCTCTAAATATAGTAAATTTAGTTGCCTTATTAATGGCGAATTGACATCTTTTTCAGAGAGATCAAAGAGCAGTGAAAGGAAAACTGTGAGGAAAAGTGAGGAGCAGCCGCGGAAAGAGTCGAAGCCGACTGTGAGTGCTGAATTCGAGCAGATGGTGAGAGAAAACGCGAAGAGATTGCTTGAGGAGAAAAAACGGAAGAGAGAAGAAGAGCAAAGACAGCGTGAGTATTTAGCGAAGAAAAAGCACAGGATTATAGAGGAAGATAAGCAAGTCCGCGAGTTAAATAAGCAACATATTCCAGCAGAGCGTCCGAGCCATACCAAGTTTGCTTGGGGAGTCGACCAGCGGAAATTTCAGCAGCAAAATCAGTACGGTAGAGACTATTATGACCATAATCATGAACGAAGTCCTTCGGAAGAAACGAAAAAATATTATAAGCTTGATGAAAGGGAGCGCCGTGAGAGACTTGGGCTTGGGCATCTAGACGATGAAAAAATGAACGAAATTCGCAGGAAATCGAAGTCTAAAGTTAATGGAGCACAGGGAGAAGGTAAACAAAAGAGGGAAGAGCTCTCTACAGGCCGAATTCAGGCGATTAAGAAAGTGATAACTCCGGAGCAAGAGCAAAAATTAAAAGAATTTATGGAATTGCAGAGGCAGCGAATGGGCGAAGAAGAGCGCTTAAAAGCAGAAGAAAAACAGAAAGAAAAGCATCGTATTAAAGAAAACCTCGACAAGCTTCGTGAGGGACAGAAGAAATTCAACCAGGTGCAGATGGTGAGTGAAAAGAGATATTCTGTCGAACCTCTTGAGTCTGAACGCCGACTGAAAAAGCCCAAAAAGAAGAGAAAAAGCGGGAAAAAATCTCTGAGCCCTGAAGGCGCCTCCAGAAGCAAAAATAAGCTGAAGAGATCAAAGGAAATTGCTGAAGAAGATAGTTTCGATGATATTTCGTTGACGCATCGAGAAGGTGAGGAAGAGCGGGATTTCGATTTTTTGCAGAGCGAGGCTCGGAAAATAATCTATGAAAAGCACGAGCACTCAAGGAGCGGAGATATCAGCAATTCGCAGTACTCATCGCGACACTATCCCAATGGCTCAAGTAATTTCAATAGCACGAGCGGCAAAGGAGTGACCGACAGGTATACAGGGCGCGGAGATAACTCTAATGACAAAAGGGCTAATTACGAACCTTATGATGGCTATCCCAACAAGAAAGAGCACAAAACTTCTGAAGGGCATGGAAAAGACCGTAATCAGCGGAAAGAGAAGGTTAAGAAGCAGTTCATGGAGCTTGCGAAGAAAATGGAGGATGTTTTCGGGTCGAACGAGGGAGAGAGAGTCGAAGAATACTCTAGCCGAGATCGTAGGGTCAACGGCGTTGAACACAAGCATAAGCAGAAAGCGCCTCAGGAAAAACATAAAAGAGAGCAGCGGGAAGAGCAGCGCGTTAGTGAGGAGCTGAATACAAGCAATTTTTCTGAAGAGGATTACTTAAATGATAAGGGTTATGATATCCACAGGAAGAACGAGCACCAGCGAAATCAACGAGAAGATGAGTATGTCGCGCACAACAGACGAGAAAAACCTGCTGGAAACGGCAAGCTCGACTCTCATCACCATCACCACCAGCAACATCATCCTCACCATGAAGATGTCTATTACGACGAGAATTACTTTGAAAACGAAGAGGCGTATCGACAAAACTATGGTATTATTGAGGCCGCAGCGATTTTCATTCAAAAGAACTACCGTGGTTACTTGACAAGGAAACTCCTGAGGGAATATTTCGATGAAATGGAGGGTGAGTATGGCCAAAACTATCGGGAAGAGTATTCTAGTGGAAGACAGGAAGGAGATAGAGACCAGCATCGTGGAGTGGCACTTAGCGAAGAGCAGCGTCTTTTGCAAAAGTATGGGCAGAGACTTTCGAAGAGTTTTGATGATGAGTTGAACTCTGACCCAAGACGCAGCGATGAAGGGTCAGCAAATCGAGATTTTCGTAAATCCAAAGGAAAACGCGTGGGAACTGAGGAAGATCTTGAGGAGTTCGCTGAGAACGATGAACAGTATGAGCAGATTAACAGACGACTGATGGAGGAGCTTGGTAGATACGACCGCCTTGATCATGGAAGCGAGAATGAAAATGACCTTGATCAGCGTTTCTACAAGGATCTAAACGAAAAACTTCAAGGGCAAATGATGAAGCAGAACGCTGGGAAATATAATGCAAAAAATAAATTCGCAGAGGATAATCCAAGAATCGGAAACGACGAAGGCCTCGATGTGAGCTATGAAGATGAGACGCCGCATGAAGACCCAAAGGATATGCTCAAAGGAGGACAGAAAATAAATCTACAAAATCTCATCTCGCAGCAAAAGCAAAGTGTCGACAGTCATGATCTCAATTCCGAAGATGAGGAGGGTGCAATGGGTTATCCCGGACCTGGGTTCAAAAGGCAGTACTCAGATGGAGACATCAAGGGAATTGCATGGGAAGAACCTCGAGCTAAAATGCAAAAGAAGCAGGAGAATAAGCCTGGAGACGGTGGTAGCCAGCCAAAGAAGCATGAGCAAGAGAAACCAAAGGCGCAACCTGAGAAAAGCATGCATTCACAGAGTGAAAGTCAGCAGAACTCTGTTATTGATAAAACTGGCCTCCATTTCCCTGGAAACACAAACATTAGCCCCGAGAAGATGGTGATGATATCGAATATCCCTAGCGATATTGAACTACCTGATGGTGATGAAAAGAAAGCGCCGAAGGCCCAACAGCAAGGAGCTGGAAAAAACCAAGGAAGCGTGGAGACGAAAAAAGCGCCTGAGAAGAAAGAATCGATTGAACCTCAGGAACCTAAGCAGAATCCCGAAACAGCGAAATCAACAGAGCAAAGTGCAAAGAAGCAGGGTAGTGCTCGAGTCAATACAGCTGAGTCTGGTGAGGTTGTAATGAAGGAAATTAACGATAATTCGAAGAGTTTGATCACGATTGGAGAGTATGATGAGGCTGACAGGGATACCCATACTCCAGGTACGAGTTTCTTACTTACTGAGGCGCTGAATTAATTTAATATTTGCTACAGATAAAGTGAAAGGTATGGTGAGAGGCCCTAAACAAAACGAAAGTGGTAAGAAAGCAAACGTGGAAGAGAAAAAAGAGCAGCCAAAAGATACCGAGCAAATAAAGGATAAAGCGACCATCGAGGACACTCCGCTCGAATCGACGCCGCGAACGGAGAATAGAGACCTGCTACAGAAAACGCTAGAAATCACAAAAATATATCACAATGTAATTTAAAATCTTGGTTCTCGTCAATTTCATTCATATTTCTCATTAATTTAGGAGCTGTCTCGAGTTCGTGAGGAGCAGTCAAGGAAATTAACTGAGATCATCAACCAACTCTCGTTTTTACAAAGCGCTGACCCAGAACTCAGCTCAAAAGCCAAAAACTTCATTGAAAATTTGCAGCAACAAATCGAAGATAACAAAAAAATGCTCCAGGAGAACTTTGAATTGCAAAAGGCTGCTCGAACGAACAATTCAACCGTCAGCGAGGACAAAAGCCTCCTTCATGAGTTAGAATACATAATCAAGCAGAACATCCCTAGCAATCTAACCTCAATGCAGAACACTATGTTCACTCCTCAAGGTAAACCGCTTTCTCTCTCTCTCGATTCATAATTCATTACAGATTTTGGCAAAGAAATGGGCTTATCTGCTATGAAATCGCGAGACCTTATCCAGCAGTTAGGGTCGCCGCCTCTTGCGTTCACTAGCGACAAGAAAAAAAATCTGTTTAACAAGAGGAGCAACCTAGAGATCGACACTGATTCTATTAACCGCGAACAGAACGAGGAGCGGAAGAAAGCCAATCAGTTCACGAGTCTAAGCGACGGAGGGGAAGCACTAAACCTCGAACTTTCAGAAATGCGATTGGCTTTCGGCTCTGAGGCGTTGATTAAACAGCAATCAGCCAAAGCACTCTCTTACGCGCTCAATACCCCTACGTAAATAGAAATAGCCTAGCCCTGATTCGCTATAATTATTAATTTTTTCTTGAGTGGGATGAATCTCAGAGCACATGATTATTTTGATGAACCCGGAAACGAATTGCATACGCAAGGCTCCGCAGTCGACGAACAAGGAGCGAGCATATTTGACAGGGACCCCTTTAAGGAATTCACTAATAAGAAGTTCCACGAGCTGCTGAAGCATGAAAATATTACAAAGATGATTAAAATGAGGGAGCAGGCGCTTGAGATTCGACACAAGTCTCAAGTCGATCATATGCAGAAAATGCTGGAGAATAAACGTGTTTCTCCTCGCACATTCCAGCACAAGCAGCTCGAATTGGAGAAATGGGTCACGAAGGAGCGAGAGCAGATTAAAAAAAGCAAAACGGAAATCGAAAAAGGTTGGATCAGCTTCGCCGAGGCGATTAAGAAGGTAATAATTCTAGTGTGGAGTCAGCTGAGTTTTTTCTTGCTGTATAGACCGAAAGAGACATGCAATTCTTGAAGAAAGGCGACATTAACTCTCTGCTTGATGACCATTTGCGACTGCCTTTCAAAAGTGAGGAAGAAAACGGCGAATCGGATGGCGAGCATTCACATTACAAAGGCAAGCAGAACAAAGGGTCAGATAATGGATTTACAACACCAGGCTCATCGAAAAACGTGATTAACATCGTTGATAAATTCGAGCTGAAAGAAGGAGATAATGCGCATAAATTTGTTTTCGAGGATCCAAGTAGGCGGAAACCGCAGTCAGAAGACAGAGAAACCCAGAAAAACCAGCAAGAGGTGAAAAACAAAGGCTCATCTCTCTCGCCGCATCATATTGATGATCTCGAAGAAATGAGCTTGGAAGGCTCGCTTAAAGATTCTGCCGCCTTGAAGAAGAAGTTGAAGGAGCTAAATATCCAACCTGAAGAGATAGAGAAAGACGCTGAGTACGAGGAACATATGAAGCATCTCTCTGCTCTCCAGGAGGAGCTCGGCGCCAAAAAGACTCAGGAGCAAGAGCGAAAAAAACCCAAATTCACAATCGGAGTGCATAATGAGAATTTGACAGGGGAAGATAGTCAACCAGAAGAATCACTCGAGGTGCCTGGAGATTGGGAGAAGAAAGCAATAGTTTCTCCCCATGGTGTCGTTAACACGCCTTCCAATGATAAGGTTGACCCGATGAGAAGCTCAAAAGGTTTTGGTAATTCTTTGAGTATTTGAACAGAAGCTAATCTGATTTTATCATAGCAATCGGCAAAGGCGAATCTCCTGGAGGAGCTAGTGTTGAGGAAATGAGCGACGACAAATATAAAAAGATCCACGAAGAGCTCCGTGAAATTACTGATGATGCGAATAAAAGACTATTAAACCCGGCTAACTCTCCAAAGAAGAGTCCTGTTGGAACTAATCCAGGCATTATCGACGCCTTTGCTTTCGAGAGTCTCGAAAGCTTTGAAGAACCCAGCAGTCTGAACCGCTCGGAAGGTAAGCACGTTTCCAATGGTGCAAGAAACTTGATAAATTATTTCATTTAGATTCCAAGAAAAAGAAACTCGGAGACGGGGCTAAGGTGGACGAATTACCTCTACAAAAACCTCAAAATATTAACGAAGGAAAAATCAACCAAGTGACTGAGGCTGTAATGCAGCATCTCTTCTCAGAACTCCAAGGTATTTGCTTTAGAAAAGTATGTACATTTTAATTCCTAACTAATCTTAGGAGATAAAGTATTCTCTGGCTCAACAAGCGAGTCTTCTGAAAAGACATCAGGAGTCAAACTTAGCATGGATCAAACCGGAACGCAAACAGTCATTCCGACTGCGCTAGATGCCAATGACATCTTTGGCTCCCATAATAAACCCTTCGATGCAACAGAAAATGAGATTCCACCTGTTGGCAAGTTAGGAGGGCCCAAACAATCGCAACATCTTGAGAAAATCATTCAAGCGTCAAAGGATATCCAATGTAATCATTGAAATTTTGCCCTCAGAAGTTAACTTTAAAAAATTAGACACCGAAGAAGATATCATCCCTGGGTTCCCAACAGGAATGGACGCGGTTAACGACTATCTCAATTTACTTTGCTACACTATAAAAAGTAAAGCATCTTCGACCCTTCTCGTGCTAACTCTGTGTTTTTGTTTGTTAATTAGGCACGTATAAGCGCGAATTCCTTCAGAATATAAATATTCCTTTGGGCCTGACTCCTGAGGAAAAACTCACAAATCTGCATGTCTACGACCCTAACCAGAGCGAAGCATCGCTTGATCTGAACCGTCGTCCGCAGAGGCCTATCTTGAGCATAGATTTATACATCCAGATTGAGGATAGAATCAAGGTAACCCCATTTTCTGTTCATTGTTGTTCTAAAATTGCATAGGAAAAATTCCTCGAGAAAGACGAAATATTGCTCGAACTCGAATTATTCCACAATAAGGGAGTCTTTGACGCCTTCAACGAGGCGTTAGACTCCTGCCGACCATATGGAATGCTCGGAATACCTTACTCTTGGAAGTCTTATAAGGTGCACCGACCACAAGAGATCAAAGAAGAGCATATGGACCTAATTCTTGAGCGAACAAAAGAGAAAGTACTGATCTGGAGCTCGTTTATGTGCGGATATCTGGCCATGGGAGAATTCCTCAGTCAGAGACCTGGCGACTACAGCGAGGAGTATCTAGCCCAGATTAGAGAAGAAAGACTCGCAAGATTACTCGCACAGGAAGTAAAGCCAGGCCCTTTGCGATCTCTCTTAATTATTAACTCTTTTAGGTCTTCGAGACAGAAGAAAGATGGTTAAATTACGATGATGAAGAAACAGAAGTGAATATTGAAATCTCTGATCTCATATTCGATCGTCTCGCGCAAGAAGCCGCTGAGACGCTTATGTATATTAACGAGAGAAGAAACCGAGAGAGACAAATCATGGATCTTAAATCAACGTTTTTGCCGAAGAAATTCAAGTATGAAGAACCTCAGGAGTCGGCAGAGGACAAAAGTTTTGCTTCTTTGTAATTGGATTTTGTGATTAACTCCCTCAAAAGAGAAATTTTCACTCTTTCTTAGTTTAATTTTTCTTTGGTATAAGGGATGAATTATCTCTTGTTTACATATATATGTTTATCTACCCAAGGGCACATTCGGATATGGCCCATGTTTTCGTAATTTCTGTTTATTGTTCCACTCTAATTGGCCGCTGTTGCTCAATATAACGATTGTAGGTATAGGTGTGCGGGATTAAGAATTGTAGAAATAAAGAAATTTTGTGATTAGGAAATTTTCATGAGGAAAAATTAAAGAAAATATAGCAGTTAAAATTCTTAAAGAACCGCAAAAACAAATAAAAATGCGCAGAGGTCCTGAAGCACACAATAATTCTGTGTACTATTCCGATGATTCTCGCGAGACGAGTTTCTATTCGATAAATAATCCAACCGAGCGAAGCTCTCTGAGAGAAGAGTGTCCAGAGCAAGTAAACACTCTCAAATTTCATTACATTATCATTATCATCATCATCTATTTAGAATCAGATTGTGAGAGTAGGGTTTATACTTAATCAGGACCAAGAAGAGATCAGTGCGATATCTATAATTGAAAGTCAGAAAGATACTCAAAGATCGTTATTAGCTGCGTTGCAAGGAAGCGATCATAAGGAACTGAACAAAACGAAGAATAAAACACCGAAAACACCACTTCAATTACAGGATCACCCACCGACTGAAGAAGGAAGCGAGCAGATTATCCATGAGCAATTCTCTTTTCATATTAGCCCGAGACATGAGATAATTCAGCAAGGAAATGGAGTTAATCGAGGCAATGGAATTCTTCATGATAGGCAAATAGAAACGCCGAAACTCAGTGCACCTGTCTGCGTTGAGGTGGATAAGAAAGAGCAACATTTGGAAAATAGAAGTGCTTCTGACGGTCTTTCTAAAGAGCTGGCATTAAATGGAAGTCAGCAGAAATTTAGATTCCCTCCGGCGAATTTAGCAGATAACTCAGCGAAAATAGATACGCAAGGTTTCCGTAAGGGGATTATTAGCGAAATTGAAGACTTGAAGCAGACTTATAAAAAACTATTCGAAGGTTTAGATAATCAAACTGGTGATAAACCCGCAGAAACGAATGATTTGGCAGCGAATTCTTTAGCCGCCCAAGAGAAAAGGGAAGAAAAAGTGACTGTGAAAGCCTGTGCAGAGGCAGCTTGTGAAGAGACTAATACAAATTCCCATAAATTAAAGAGTGAAATTGGAGAACTGAAAGCAATAGATTCAATTGCGAAAGTTTATCAGAACGATGAGGAGTTCATGAAGACAAGCAAGCACAGTTCAGATAGAAATGCTGGCTCTGGAAAGCTTGTGCAAGAAATTAAAGGGCTTTTGAATTCTTTCAGAGAGGAAATTAATGATCACTCAAATGGCATATCGAAAACACAGCAGGAAGCTTCAATATATCACAGCTTTGAGATATTCTCTTTTAGAAATGGAGTACTTACAGAATCATGCAGAGAAAATACCAGCAACTCGAATAGAGACCAGCATCAAATCGACGAAAAAATCAATCAAATTACTGGAGAGAGCACTGATAGATATAATAAAGTCAGGTTCGAAAATAGAATAACTGAAGGGAAAGAAAATGTATGTGTGCAAGGCGTGTTACCTTGCGGTCATAACCAGAAACTAAATGAAATTGCAGCGCAAAGAAAGAACTTGAATGATGCCCCTCAAAAAATCGATGCAGGAGATAAATTTAAGAACATAAAAAGCCGAAATGATGAAATACATAAGTTACTTAATATTCCGAAGTTGAAAATGAATGAGGAAAAAGGACTCTCAGGACTGAATGGTGCGACTGAGATGTTGCAAAAAATTCAAGGGACACTGCTGATAAACAAAGAGCTTTATTCTTGTACCCAGCGCAAGGAGGATGAAACTGCAGTAATACACGCTGAAAGCAACAGAGCAGTTCATAAGGAAGAAAGAATACCCACTGAAAGCGAGAATTTCGAAGAGTACTTTGACGAAATTTTCAATATAATTCAAGGTCCAAGCAAAAATAAAGAAAATTTCGCGGCTGTATTTTTTGGTGCCGATGGAAGAAAGCACAATCCAGAACTTTCGAATCCTTTTATGAAAAGCGACTCAAATCGAGGTAGAGAGGAGGAAGTTGTTCTAAAGCAGTCCTCTCAATCATTCCAGCCTCAATCACAAAAGATGTTCTCTACTGCGGCTCAGTTATCACGATTCCAAGCGAACGCCGTAAATGCTTCTTCTGCATTGAGTCAACAACAACAGCAACCAAATGAAGGAGGAAATTATCAGTCTTTCAATCAGGAA